>Ga0247765_1000580_pt1 | contig 26818 bp, 30 predicted proteins | sample UWRJL106311C6_FD_179949 | JGI IMG/M metagenome (GOLD analysis project Ga0247765, IMG submission 179949) | Plant litter microbial communities from Arlington Agricultural Research Station in Wisconsin, United States - UWRJ-L106-311C-6 | ecosystem: Environmental > Terrestrial > Plant litter >...
AAAAGGAGCGGGGGGGGGAGAACATACCCTTGGCCAAAAATTCACCCCAATCATCAATCACCTCCATCACCCGGAACAGTTCCTCCCCTTCAACATACCACACTCCCCATTTCCACACCAACCCTTCTTTTACCTTCAACCAACCCGTAAACCTCCCTGTACCAGCACTAGTCAAGTTATCCACCGCCTGCACTCCCAAGAATTTTTCCCCCTGATCGATCCGCCTCTCCAGCTTTGCTGTCCACGTTTCCAAAACTTTCGCCGTTCTAGAATGGGCCCTATCTCCATCTCTCGCCACGTCTACCGCTAAGAAATGTCCCCGATCATATGTTCTCTCCAACGGGTTCGCTCCACGTTTACATAACCAGCCACAGAGATCCGCGTGGCCTGTCGCAGCTGCTTCGTGTAAAACTGACCCTCCGAAAATCCCACGAGATAATAAACGGTTTTCGCAGTTTCCAGGGTTGTCGAGTTTGAAGAGGGAGGCGGAAATTCGGTCTCCGTGCCAGATGGTTTGTGCTTCGGGGACGGAACCCTGTTCGAGAGCGCGGTAGAGGGCGGCCTTGAAGGATTCGAGGCGGGAGTTTATGTTTTCTTCTTCCTTCTCCTCTTCGTATTGGCTAGAGCTAGAGTTAGAATGAGAGTGAGAGTAGGTGGGTGTGAGAGTGATAGTTTCGGTTTCGGCCTCGTCCTTGTCGTCGCGTTGGGCTTGCAGTAGTAACTCAGGTACAGGCTCAGGCTCGGGCTCAGGTTGAAGGCCAGAGGAAGAAGATTCCAGTTTGGTTTCCTGCGAGTGGATTGCTTGGGTAGAGTTCAAGTTTGCAGACTGCGCAAAGTTCTGCGAGCTTTGTCCCTCCTGTGCGGTGGCGGCAAGGGTGAGTCTCGATGCGCGAATTTGTAGGGATACCAGCGCGCGACGATATGTCGTTGAGTTGACGAGTTGGTCATCAAAGTCGAACATGGTAGACCCCACGGTGGAAGTGGTATCCTCGGCGTTGATCGACGGGAGAGACTGCACGTCGAGGTCCAGGTCAAAGATGGACTGCGGCGGGTGGGCTTCCGGGTTGGCTGTCCGTATCGACTTTGTCCTCGCCTTGATCTGCTGAAGGACTTCGGTGTTCTCCCTAACCGCCCTCTCGACCGCACTGGTTGACTCCCTATCACCTGTCAGTATTCCCACAGCTTAAAGGCCCCAATACCAGATTGGATCCCACTGGTTTCGTTCACCCACATATCAAGCAACTGCAACAACAGCGCCAACCCCGTTTGCTGTCCTCGCAAATGACCCAACAACTCCTTCATAACATCCTCTTTCCACATCATCTTCACTCTAGCCACCCAATCCAACCCTCCTGTCCCTGAAAGTCCCGGTGGACATAAAAGGCCGATTTCCCTTTCCAAAACCGAAACAATAACCAAACATCCCGTCAACGCCGTCTCTAGCGTGGATCGCACCGCCATTCCCCCATTCCCTTCATCTCCATCATCGGTAATAGAGCGAGTCAAAAGCTTCGCCTGAATCTTTGAAAGCGACGCGCTCATAATCGTGCATTCGCAACAGATGGCCGAAACCGTCAGGTCGGCATCGAGATAGGCTCCGCGCAATTTATGGAGAGCTTTTGCGCTCTGCACGCACGCGGCCGTCATGCCCACTATGCTGCCGATTATGGAGAGAGGGTCTGCCATTTTCTCAACTCTCAACTCTCAATTCGATCTCAACTTAGTTTCCCCCGATAGAGAGAAAGAACAAGAAAAAAAAAGGAAGGAAAAAAAGATAAGGATCTAGCCAGGATACCTAAGTAGATAGACTGGAAAGCGCTGTAATGAATAATGAATAATAGACTGAAAGACTTTGGAAGTGCAAGTTGACTTTTGACACCTCAATGGCTGCCTTGGGAATTATGCTAAGCTGAGCAGAACAAAAAAAAAAAACCTCCCCCGCATTCCATTCAAATAGTCTTGGCAAGGCTGCCTCCCGCTTTGTTGCCTTGCATGATGCCCCACATGATGCAGTGTGGCGCAGACCTCCCTCTCACCTGCAGGTCCAGTCCCGGACCGCCGTCGGGGACTGGATCACGAACGAGACGAGGGGGGTTTGGTTGGTTGCCCGCCAAGCAAAGCGGACCGTTATGTGTGAAGAAGACATTTGACGGTTACAAGTATTGACAAAGTCGACCGACAAGGGCATTTTGGAACGCGTGCAGGGATGGAAAAGTTTTGTATTTGGTTGCGGTGGTTTTCTGACCTGTTGATAGAGGCCGCCTTCAATTGACAATAGCTCTGTCCTTGCAGCAGTGCAATTGCCACTTTATCCAATCCATGGCCCACAAATAATTACCTATACATACCACTTCAGACTTGCATCCCCTCACCATCGACCCAAATCATGTTATGCTTGCCAACGGTATTAATTGCAAAAGTAAATATTCAAAACCACCTACACTTGCACACCAAAAGCAAAACAACAAGTTTGGCGAATCTCATCGCTGACAGGGGCTAATAATAATAAGCTCGACTCTTTCCGTCGGCGTTTGTCGGCGAGTGACATGACATGGTGACTCAGCCCTGCTCAAAATCTCACTAAACCTGCGCCTACTTCTTCACAATGGGACACAATTTTTCCCTCCCTCTCTCCCATGAACCATAAATACATATATATTAAAAAAAAAAAGAACCTTTCGCTGCTGCTGCTATCATTCAACCAGATACATTTTCACAACAAACAGATCTCTCCCTCTTTCACCAAAAACCACAAGGATAAACAACCAGCGCATAATAACGCGCTTCCAAACAGATTTAACACTTCACCCATCGAGCCCCAGACGGAAAGACAGAAAGAAAGAAAATGGGCAAAATCCTTGTCGACCGTCACGGTCGTCTTCTCAACCCCCGTATCCCCCGGTGGACGCGACACGCGGCGCTCCCCGACCCGTCTACCGAAATAGGGTATATCATGCGCATGCCGCTCCAGAACGGGTATTATTCCTACCGCGCTATTCGCGACAAGTGGTATGGCATCGACATTGACGAGCGTCTCGTTTCGTCGCCGCAGCGCAAGATCTTGCTGCTGGATATCAAAGAGGGTTCCGAGTACCTTGCGCCGACGGATGAGAACGGGCTCTATCTACTCGAGCCCGCCGAGAGGAGTAATTTCGAGACAAGGCTGAAATGGAGGAGGCGCATCTATGAGAGGAGTAGTAATGAGGCCGAGCATGAAAAAGGGGATGATAACAACAGGGGACGAGTGGTACACGTACCGAGAGCAGTTTCGCCGTCAACAAAGAGAGAACCGCTGGTGAAGTTGACAGATGATCCCGTGGAAAGTGGGAAGGAGCTGGCGAGGGCGGATGAAATGTTGCCCTCGGATGCATGGAGAGCCGGAGGAGGAGGGGTCGATAGGGGGGTCAAAATTGTGAGTCGGGAGGACAAGGAGATGGAGGACTTGAGGAGGGCAATCGCAGCTTCTGTTGAAGATGAAGAAGAAGAGATGAGGAGGAGGGGCAGTGAAACTGACGAAACTCCTCTTTATTCAGTACGCGTGACCCCCCTGAAGAAAGGGGCGAAAGCGCGAAAGCAGGTCGAGGGGAGTAGTTGTCCGGCAGAGTATGGAAAGGCCGTTCAATCGGCTTTGGTGGTGGAGGAGGTTGGCGAGGAGCCTGTGTCTTGGGACGACGACATTTTTCAAGAATTGGAGGCCCAAGGGTGGGTGCCAGTCGACGGGTGGGAGGAGGGGGAGCTTGCGGAGGACGAGTTGGCGTCGATTGCCGAGTCTTGGATTATGGCACGCAGTGGTGATCAGGGTTAGACCTCAGTGTCCCCCTTGTGTGCCTGTGGTGCTACAGCTTTAATAACTCGGTAGACGGTCTTCACTTCCATAATCTCAACGCCGACTCTCAAATACGAATCTTGCAAAGAGTTATACGGCCATAGCGCCATATTCTCTTTCCAACTCAGCCAGTCGCGGCGAAGCCACTCGCTTGTGCCGCCAAGTTGATATCAAGATACTGGGAACACCAAGAAGCAATCCAATCATGTCCTTGGAAGCTGGAAAGTGGTCCAGCATCTAATGAGTAAATATACACGACTTCTGGACCCAGGCCATGCCAGCTGTGTATTATTCTTATATGATCATGAGAGAGACTGTTCTGTCTCATGCAAAAGAAGAAAGAAAATTGGAGCCAAGTATGGCAATGATACTCATTGCCCGCTCATCCAATGACTCTATGTCGCTTTTAATCTATCATTACCACGATACATGAGAAATCTTAAGCCTGCAGCTCCTTTTCCACTTGCTGCTTCACAAACTCACCCACCGCCTTCCAATCGTTCTCAATATCAGTCACCTGTCTCTCCTTCTTCCCCAGCTCAATGAACTCTTCTGGCAACACATTGGAAAAATCAAAACCCTCCTTGCCCTTGAGAGCCAGCTCCACCGCACCCGCAAACTTGGCCGGGTGGGCCGTCGCCAATGAAATGTGCGGAATCTCTTTTCCAACGCGCTCAATCGACCGACCCGCAGCCGTAACACCAACAGCTGAGTGAGGATCCAAAACATAGCTGATCTTGTCGTAGGTTGCCGCAATCGTCTTAAGAGTTTGAGGATCGCTCACCCTCTCACTCTCAAACGACCTTCGTGCGCTGTCGAGGACATCCCGGTAAACCGGTCCAAAACCGCCCTTGGTCTTGAGATCCTTCAGCCATGTGCTGACCTCTTGCCCAGCCTGTCTCCTGTTGAACTCCTCGTCCATGCCGACAGTAGCTGCGAACTCGTGAGCCAAAAACCACAAAAGCCGCTCAAAGTTGCTGGACACTAGAATGTCCATAGCCGGGCTGAGCGTTTCCCGCACGCCATCCTCATGAGCTTTGACCCCATCGACCTCAAGACCCCCCTGGGCCTCGGCACCCCGAGCCACCTGTTTCTCATATCGACCCGTCTTCCAAAACCTGTCGAGGATGTCGTTTTCGTTCGTAGCAATGACAAGTTTCTCAACTGGTAGGCCCATGCGCTTCGCGAAATAACCAGCCAGGACGTCACCCTACATCGGTCAGATGAATTTCAAGAACAACGGTTAGGGTTACGAACAAAGTTGCCAGTTGGCACAACAAAGCGAACCTTGTCACCGACTTTGAAGTCGCCTGATTGCCTTGCCAATGAGAAGTAGGAGTAAAAGTAGTAGACGATCTGCGCAAGGATTCTCGAGAAGTTGATCGAGTTGACAGCGCCAAGTTTGAGCGTCTTGTTGGTCTCGGGGTCGCTGAAGAGAGCCTTGACAATGTCCTATCCACCAGTCAGACAACCTTCTTTGTGTGTGGATATGCGGTAATTTTATTACCTGGCAATCGTCAAATGTGCCCTTTACCGCGAGGTTCTGAACGTTGGCATCCGAGCAAGTCGTCATTTGCGCCTCTTGGATGGGGCTGACGCGCCCCTTTGGGTGGAGAATGACCACCGTGACATCCTTCTTGCCCCGAAGGCCATGGATAGCGGCGGACCCAGTCTGTCACCACGTTAGAACTTGCAAGCCGCATTTAAATCTCGAATACGTACGTCACCACTTGTCGCGCCGACCACCGTTAGATGATGCCTTTCTGCTGGAGGTTAACCCATGCTATCCCCGTCCAACTCAAGCAAACCCACCTTTCCCAACCTTGCCCTCGTTTTTCCTTGTCAAAAAGTATTCGAAGAGATTACCAAGGAACTGCAGAGCGCAGTCCTTGAAAGAGTAGCTCGGACCATGGAACAGCTCGAGAAGATAGAGATTATCGTGGAGGTGGGCGAGTGGTGTGACTTCTTTTGATCGGAAAGTGGAATAGCTGCGCTCGATCATGGCCTTTAGGTCATCGGTGGGGATTTCGGATCGCGAGATATACAGGCTGAGCACCTGGAAGGCCAGCTCCGGGTACGAAAGGTCTTTCCATGATTCCTGTCCCAGGTTTTTAGATCTTCGAGTCCCAATTTCGCAAAACGGATATCTGTACTAACCCATTCGGTCGCGGTGGGAATTTGGTGAGGGAGAAACAGACCGCCATCAGCAGCGAGTCCCTTGAGGACCACCGTCTCGAACGAGAGCTGCAAAACCCAAGAGTCAGCGACGTGCAAAGCCCAATGCGCCACAAAATGAGTCTCTTACCCCCTCGTCGCCGCCCCGAGTGGAGAGGTAGACTTGTGACTCGGTATGAGTCTCGCTCGCGGTGCCGTTGGTCGCCATCTTGTCGCCAGTTATGTTTGCGCTGAGGAAGAAAAAAAAACCGGTTTTGCCCCTCGCTGGCCTCGTAAAGTTTTGGCGGGGTAGTCACAACCCCCTGGAAGATAAATGGGTCGGCCGACTTCGGAAGTCCCGCCACCCCGCCATGGCGGAACGCGATCCGATGGCATCCCCCAGGGGCCCACACAGTGCCCAGCCAAGAGAGCCAAACGTCATTGGAGATGGACGACGCCTGCATTGCACACCGCCTTTGCAATCTGTCAAACTTGTCAAAGTGTTTCGAGCTCGAGTCCTACTAGGTTATTATGTCTTAAAAGCAATAACGTCTGCAATAATCTGCCGTGTAACAAGAAGTTAACCTCTGTGGCTCTGATATGGGGCTCGGCACCGTGTTCCGTTCCGGAAAGGATCTAGATATTTGTTAACAAAATAACTTCGCATTCAACCCCTGAAGGGAACCACAGTGTACTAGATGACTGGAATGACCAAATATGGTAATACAAGAAGCAAAATATTGATGTCAACCTAACTGAGCAGCCTTCACTTCATTATACTGGTTTAAGACAAACTACTGAACCGTACTTTTCCGATCAGCGGTTAACGCACTAACTCCAATGATTCCAGCCTTCACATCGGTCAAGGTACCCGACTTTGAGATTTTAACTATCTGGAGACTTAGTTGGCTTGGTGCATCTTATTAAATGAGGGGTATGTATGAGGTATGGCGGATATGATTCAAACTTCACCTGCTCAATGGTAGTGTAGTTCTAGTCTTGGTCCGCGAACGATTAATGCCAAGATGTCGATGCAACCCAACACCTCGACTGGATCATCTCACCGAGTGTCCGTTTTTCCTCACCACAACTACCACAACCCTGGAACTACATAGAACACGCCTTACTGTTCAATGAGTATCCTCTTCCCGAAACCTACAACTGGCTGAACCATAACTCTGCGCTGCTGTACGAAGACCTTCCGCATGTTTACTTGTCCTAGACTCCCGGTGCGGCGCAGCGCGTAATTACCCGTCCAGTGGAGCACCCCCCGCAATCCTACGAGATACAACGGCAACTGTTAAATCCCCCAATTTCAGGACAGTTTACAGATAATGTTCTGTTCGCAGCTTGGAATCCAAAGTTGCCAGTTTTTCATCAACTGGACCGCTTGGCGACAGCACAAGCACGATGGCCCCTGACGTTCCAACCCCCGACGAGACTTCCCCTCTGCTTGGCCCCGCCGCAGCCCGTCACGCGAATGGCGCCAACGGCAAGGGCCAACATATCTCCAATGGCCCAGGCGGCCATGCAGAGGGTCTCGCCCCCGATGCGCTTCCACCGACAACACGGGCCATCTCACCTGCGCGACGGCTCACGATCCTCACTCTAATCTTCAGCATGTCCATCACCATCGCCATCGGCGGATGCATGGTTGACACGGCGCAGTACCAGCTTATTGAAGAAATGATCTGTGATCAAAGACCGGAGAACGGGAAAAAGACGCAGCTTCTGCATGGGTATCAGATGAAGAACCCTTGTGATCCGGGGGAGGTGATGTGGAAGTTGACCAGTCTGTATGGTTGGCTGTCGACAGTGACCTCAATACCTGGGCTGCTGGTTTCGGTCCCCTACGGTATGCTTGCCGACCGTCACGGAAGAGCATTGGTTATGGGGTTGTCGTCGCTAGGGCTGTTCTTGATGCAGGTTTGGGTGACAATCGTCTGTGAGTGTTGGGATAGGTCTGATCTTACCCGCCGACAGCGCTGATGGTGGTGTTGCATGCAAGGTTACTGGCCGGATGTGTTCCCCGCCGAAACCATCTTGGCCAGCGCAGTGTTCTTGCTGGTCGGGGGCGGACCGTTCATGTTCAATTCCTCGGTTTACGCCATTGCCAGTGATATTTCGGCTGAGGCCCAAAGGTTGGCGCTGAGTGGAATAAGGTAGTGATAAATAAGCTGACGCGTCTAGGTCCACGCTCTTCTTCTACGTCGGCGCTGTCATGGCTGGTGGCGTTACTGTTGGGCGTGGCTTGACATTCCTAGCCATGAAACAAGGAGCCTGGTTCACCAACATGCTCGGCCTCGTCTTGTTGCTCGCGATGACGGTGATTTCATTTTTGATACCTGAAACCCTCGGCAAGCAAGCAGTGGTTGAGACGGACTCTGTGGTAATAAGCAGCGTCAGGGAGGGTGGGCCAGTATCGACGCTGCGATGGCTCGCTAAAAGAATTGGCGCGGGCGCGTCCAGCACAGCCCAAACGGCCCGCTGGCTCTTCATCGAGCACAAGCTTGTTGGGTTGCTAATGGTCAGTCTGGCATGCGAAATTCTTGGACGCCTCGTTGCCCTGTTCACTCCCATCTACATCAGCAAGCGGTACGGTATACCATACGGCGACGCAAGTTTGATCTTGGGGTCTGAGACCGCGATATCCATAGTCTTGCTGACTCTCATCTTGCCGGGGGCGAGTCATGTCTTGACAACACGATGTGGGGTCACACCGCGTGAGAAGGATCTACGCATAGCTCAGCTCAGTTCCCTCCTTGCTGCGATTGGCACATTGATCATTGGGCTAGCGGGGAAGCTGCCGCTTCTCGTGGTTGGTGTTGTCGTCACCAGTCTTGGCGGCGGCTACACATTCACCGTCCGTGGTCTGATGGTTTCTTTGGTGGGTGGCCATAGCACCGGCCTGCTGTACTCATGCATTGCCTTCTTCGAAACACTGTCTTCGCTTGTGGCGGGGCCCTTGTTCGGACGCCTTCTCGGTATCGGCCTGGATTTGGGCGGTGACTGGATCGGGTTACCATATGTGGTGTCTGGAGCAATCATGACTGTGGCATTGCTCTTGATTGGCCTGATACGCGCATCTTTCGTCCATCACGGAGAGCCGGACGCGGGGGTGAGGTAGAGCGGGACACGGGAGGAAGAGGGGCAGTCGGAGAAAGAGGCGGTGTGTGATCTAATGTGATGTAATAATTAGTATGTGAAACCGCTCATCTCTATCTGCTAGATGCGGCGAGAGCAGCGCAAACTCGACTCCCAATACAAGGCAAACAGGTTCGTGTCTCGGCAAACCAGGAGTGGGAGGAGATGAGGCTCAAATGATGGACGCCTTGACGGACCGGAGAGGAGTCTCCGACACTGGGCAGGCACTGGTACCGGCGGGGTCGATTGACAAGATGCGGCTCTTGGAGTCAGGCAATGTGCTTGGCTCGGCTCGAGATGGTCTGGGGAAGACGGTACCGGTACGGCGCGGTACTGCGCCCGAAATTGGGACCGTTCTCCGCTAGCATGAAGACTCGGAATGCGCGTGCCGTGTGGCTGCACCCGGGATTGGCAGGTGTAACCTCCCCGGCGGCCGTTTGCCCACTCCCGAGGAGTAACAATTGTGGGGACCGATGTGCTGTTCTCCCCAACTTTGGCCCTCCACGGGGAACCACCACATGGCAGAAGGGGATCCTCTTACCTAAACCCAGGTCGAAGGCCTCGACCAAAGACGGCTCTACACCTGTTCGGGCATGGTACGGGAAACGTGGCGAGCTGAACTCTTCGTCTGCCGTCCTGTTCGCCGTCCAGATTGGCCTCGACCGACAGGGCTGTGGTTCCAGACCCGAAAAGTGCAACTCCAAGCCTCCCGAGGGTGGGAAGACTAGCGCGGTAGGGCGGAGCAATGGTGCGATAATCAGTTGCAGCGAGGTTAGGGAGGTGTCTTATCGGCCATTGTGCAATTTGTCCGGGGTGGCCGGGGGTGGCCGCCGGGGAAGGAGCGAGGGACGAGTGCAAGGGATCCGGGACTGGAAATGCGGCGAGAAAGCGGCGAACTGGGGGGGATTTCTGCATTTCTGGCCGTCCGCAGAGCCGCATCCTAGAGGCCGGCGGCCGGGAGACCACCAGTTAGAAGCGGCATGGGCTGCATGTGCGGGGCTGCGTTTCGCAGTCAAGCAGAGCCGCATCACTTACTCTGCAGCAAGCTGCCCGCCAGCGATTTGGTAACATGACGTGTGCCGATTGGGCCCCTCCCCACGTTGAGAGAATTGCAGTGAGGCTGGAGGGGGGGAAGGTGCGATTGGTGGGGCATTGCATGCATGCGCCTGCCCAAATGACCCCATTGCAGCAGTGCTTTTCCAATTCCCCAATCAACACCTAGCTGCTTATCGGCGCGGGTCCGCACCTTTTCCCTCCCGAGCTGCAAGTGCCAAGTGCATGTCTGAGGTGCCCGTCGGCCGTGCCCAGGCCATGAGGCTCTGCGGTGCCGCACGGAGATGGTGATGGACGGTGTCTAAGTCGACATGCCGTGCTCTGGAGGGCGACGTGAGGTTGTGGGCAGGAGACAAGGTCAAAAATGTCTATAAAACGGAGGGGACTTTCGGGGTCAACCTGGTTCGTCTCTCTCCTTCATTCTCCAGACACTCGCCCCTTTTCCCAATTCTCAGCCATCAATTGACTCAATCTTCAAAACCAGCCCCTTTCTCCAGAGCCAAACAGTCACCCAGTGGTCCAATATGGCTTGTCCGCTTGCCTCGGCCCGTCCCACCTCCATTGCCATCTCCCCCAAGCCTTCAGAGCCCATCGTCCGGCCTGACATTGACTGGATCCCCTCATACAAGGTCTACAGGGACCGTGTCGAGAGGCTTGCTTCCCTCGGACTTGACCGGCCCAACACGGTGCCCGAGGGATGGCCCGCCCAGGTCGATACTGAACGAGCCTGGTCCGGCTCTGACTTCAAGTCGGAGGACGACTTCAGCTTCCAGTTTAGCTCCGAGGACCTTGAGGAGATCCATGCCGGCCTCATCCACTTCAAGTCCCTCCCCGGCAACCTCGGCCCTGACGATGTCAACCAGACAACCTTCCCCCTTCCCAACCTGGGCCCTCGCCTCATTGAGGTGGCCAAGGCTGTTCATGAGGGTCGAGGCTTTACTCTGCTTCGCGGTCTAGAGCCCGACAAGTACTCCAACATGGATAACATCCTCCTGTACCTCGGTGTCACCAGCTACATCGCTGAGAAGCGTGGTATGCAGGACTTTGATGGACGCATGATCTGTAAGCTTCACCTTTCCTTCTTCCCCCGAGACATGCATATGCTAACATCAACAACAGTGCACATCCAGGCTGTCGTTGAGGACGTCAAGAAACATGGCAGCATGCCAAACTCCCCCTATGTGGCTCGTGCACAGGTTCGACTCCCTTTCCACCCCTGCCAAGGGGAGACCAAGCTAACTTTGTCGATATCAGCCCTTCCACACTGACCTCTGCGACATCTTGTCACTGTACGCCCTCGATGTTGCAGCCTACGGAGGCGAGTCCTTCCTTGCTTCGTCGGCCAAGATCTACAATGAGATTGCCCGGACACGGCCAGACATCATCCACGTCCTAGCAAAGGATGATTGGCCATTCGACGAGTGAGTGTTTCCTAGCCCCGCCGCCTTTTCCTTCGTATAAGGGCTAACAACCTCAGATTCTGGCAAGGCGAATACCACACACGTCCCCTCCTCCACCTCTTCGGCCGCCACGGTCCTGGCTTCCAGTTCTCACGGCGCCCCCTTACCGGGTCTCACTTCTCGCCTCACCATCCTTCTGTCCCTGCCATGACGGAGATCCAAGCCGAGGCCCTCGACACCGTCTACTTCCTTGCTAAGCAGCACGCCGTTGAGATCAAGCTGCGCAAGGGTGACATTGAGATCTTTAACAACTTTGCCATGCTCCACGCCCGTAGTGGCTTCGCTGATGATGCCAACGCCCGTCGTCACATGCTACGCCTGTGGCTTCGCAACGAGGAGCTCAAGTGGCCCACACCGCGTCCCCTTGAGCGGCTCAGCTGGGAGTGCTATGGTGATAATGAATACCGCAGAAACGCTATCTGGGACATTGACCGCTCGCCGCCGGAGCTCCGCGTCAAGCACCGTCGTGCGAGCTGCGCTTAGGGGAGGAAAAATCCGCAACTGTGTGGTCTGTTTTATAGGAGTTGGCTTTTTGACATTTGGGTATCCGGAATTGCCCACACAGAATGGTGTTGAGTGGGCGGAAATGACATCTCATCTATGATCGCATGCATGTACGTGGCTTCGGTTTGGCTTGAACGGAACGACAGGCATTTGGATCGAGTACTCTAGCCGTAGCGCAATTTCGGTTGGATAGGAGTCAATCATAGCATTTATTTATTGGAACGTTCGTCTAAAAATGCCGCCACGATACGAGTATTTCTGTCTAGCAAAAAGGGAAAGGGGGGAGAATGTGCCGTCCCGCCAATCACCAGTTGACCTCGAAGCCTCGTGTAGGAGGTCGATGAGCCTGCGCCACACACCACATATTTGATCCATGGCTGGAAGCCATATACTATACGGGGGGTCTCGAAAAAAAAAACTGATAAGGTATTTGTCAGCAAAATTGATAAGATACGAAGACCCTGCGGCCAATCAGATCGCGTGGGCTAGCCTGGCCCGTGCACCCAGTCGACTGCAGTGCTTGGTGAGCTGCAATGGGCTGGATATATGTGAGCTGCAATGGGCCCAGTTAGGTTAGTAGGCTTCCTTCCAGCTTGTTCCAGCCATGGTTTCTGTCGTTCGTTTGTCTTTCTTCCGCTGTTAAATCTACGGAGCCCGCATCCTTGCCGTCGCAACACATAACTTCAAATTGCGCCCAAAATTGCCAGGAGCGGAGAGAGCGAGGCGCGCCCCGGAGCTTGCGCAGGGCCGTCGCGCCGAGAGAACGAGCGACGCCAGGTGCAGCAATTTTAGTTTAAGGAGAGCTCCCCACCTACCTAGGGAGAGAATAAAGGAGTGGAAACATACCACCAGCTCGATGTTTCCTGGGAAAAGAGAGAGAAAATCCGTATAACGGTTCAATTGGTCAAGGGGAAAGCCTTTAATCATTGATAGTTGTTTACATGTAATGGCGCTACAGGAGAAGGCTGGCACTCTGCAACAAACGGTTTGACCAACCAGAGCTTTAAAGGCAACCTAAACTCTGCCGTGCGGGAAAGGTTCCACTCTCTAAACACAAAACCGGACGATAACTGGCGAGCTTCTATTGCGTTCTCACCGAGGCATTGTTTCCCCAAAAGAAAAAAAACTGATCGCACCATGACGCCTTGAGATCCCCCGTCTATCGTAAAAGCTGCCCCATCTGACGTTCGCGTCCTCCAGGTGTGAGCACCTAGGTACCTTGTTCATGATTTCGGGCGGTACATCATGGCCTCCAAAGTCAACTTCTCCTCCTCCCCGGTGACCTGGACAAAAAAAGTGCCCACGCATTCAAAGCCGAGCCAGGTATATAATTCATAACCCATGGGGCTGGCCATGACTGACATGTCATTCAGCTTCTCTGTCCGAACGCGGTCCATTGCCCACTTGCAGAGCGAAGTCCCATGACCACGGCGTTGAAAGTCGGGCAAAGTGGCTAGAATCTGAAGGTGCATCTGTTCTGGGCCGATAGGTCCAAAAAATCGCTTATAAGCTTTGATTTGCCCGAACCAGAATGCATTGAAGCGAGCGTGATCAGCATCTCGTCGAGTGCTCCCACCCCGCTCTTCAACCAACGTGGCAGCTGCGCTGCGTTAGCAGGAGAGTTACATTTTATTATGGAAAAAAAAGGTAGGACTTGCGATCTTGTGGCTTGTACGAGGGACCGTGGATGCGCTTATTTCGGTACGAAACATCCCAGACACCGAAGGCAACAATCGACAGTTCCCCGCCAGGCTCCAAGCTGTCCTCAACCACCATGACCAGCCAGTCATCAAATGCAGGGTCGAGAAAATACTCAAAAAGCATCTTGGTGTACTTGTAATGGTCCTCGGGAAATTCATGTCGATACGGGAAGCGGTAATCCCACTGCGGATCCAAGGGCATCGTTCTGATAATGACTTCGGTGAGAGCATCAGCGTCCGAAGGGATGCCGAGCCTGGGCCTCATTGCGCCGACAAGCATTTCGAGAAAAGAAGCAATACAGGGCTGACTTGTTGACGCGGGCGAAATGGGGGGGTCGACCGGAGCGCGGGACGTTGAAGGCTCCGAAGTGCATGGAGGAAAGCCTTGCTTTTCATAGCTGAAAAATCCCGCCCCATACTCTCTTGGGGGACAAGCTCACGTTATCTGGAGGACTGAGGCAGCACTTTTTTTTGGTCTCGAGGAATACGAATAGGGGTAGTGGCGCTACACCCGTCCAAACCTTGAAACTGTGCAACGGTGTGCTCGGATGGGAATGCGGCCTCCCAAACGAGTGTATAAAAGGAGGTCACCGCACCTTTGTCTTGGACGCGCCTGGTGGGTCGACATTCCAACGGGGACAAGGTCATTTTTGCAGTGAGCCTTGCGACGAGGTTCAAGGGGTTTGCTTACCTTGGCCCGATTGGTCACCGAATCTGGGTTTCAAAAGGACCATCCAGGTGCGCGCAATCCCTTTTCCGCGTGCCTTCAGTTCCGCGTTTTGGCGCGGGTCGCGGGATGTTGGGCTGACGAGGGAAAAAAAAAAAGGCGTTCGGTCCTTTACGAAAGTACGACAAAAATGAGGCAACCTGCTTGCCGCCTGATGCGTCTCCTGCAGGACGCTAGTCTTGGAATGGCAGAGCGGTGAAGGCAATGGGCAAATCGGTCCCACAAACAGCAGCCGCGACTCCTTGCACAGCCCCCCTCCATCCCCCCATGTCCGACCAGCGCCGCCCAACTGCCGCCCACCGCGCTGATTTAGGGGAATGCGGCATCAACCCCACTCGCCGACCGGAAACCGACCGCGACATCCCCAGGATAGGTTGGTGCGCCGCAGCGGCTCTGCCCATTCCGCACTCGCCGTTTTTCATCTCCAACGTCGTACTATGCGGACGTGGGCATGGAGAATCCTGGGAAACACGCGTCCCGCGAGGGGCCCTTGTTCAGCGGGGTTCCGATGGTCTGGAACAATGTCCAGGTCAATGTTCTCGAGCTCGGCTTCTCGACATTCCTCCCCCAAGACGCTGTTCCCCTCCCCGACCTCACTGGCCACGTCGCCCACCTCGACCCCGCCAACGCAATCACGGCAAATACCAAGCTAACTCCGACACATGCGGAAATGCGGCCACCCAACAGGCTGTCGATTATGGCCAATGCCGATCGGGTCCCAACAGGTGACACGAGCGGGCACCAGAGCACCAGCGCACAACTTCGCGAGCGGGAACTTGCTGCTGCGGAATCTGCACGGTATATACGCTCCGAGTCGTCTGGCCTGCTGTGGCCAGAAGCACAGCAGGCCTTGTCCCATGTGGCCGCAGTGTCTGGCAACACATTCGGCTGGATTCCGACACCGACCGCAATGAACTCGGATTTACAGCCCCACTCTTCGGTCGCTGCGGGTCCGCTTCAGCACCCGGGGCGATCGTCCATGGCCTCCGCCTTCCAGTTCGACCCGGCGATCCCGTCGGGATTCTTGTCGGAGATGCAGCAGTTTCTCTTCACATCCAGCCTCACCGATCCTCAAATTGAGGTGCCAGCTTCAGGCATCGTCCCTTCTTGGGACCCCATGTTCGACGTCAAGCCCGATCCCTCTTGGACTGTTCAAAATCAAGCAGGGCAGTCTGTTGATGTCATAGCTACTCCTGCCGCCGCTCTTCTCACCCAGTGCCTAGCAACGCCATCCGCTTCTTCCCAAAGCAGTCGCCCTGCTAACCCTCCACCGAATCGTTCGAGTCCTCCCCAGCAGAAGCGGGTGACTAAGAACCCGCCTCCTCTGGAGATCATCATGGTCAAGCCGAACTCTGACCCGGCCGAGAGCCCCTCCCGGAAGCGGCCGGCCGCCGACACTTTAACGTCTCGGACGGTAAAGAAGGTCTTTCTCAATGGCGCGAATGGCGAGTCTTGTGGCTCCCTGATGACGATCGAGTTTGGACCTACCGAACGACACAGGTCCAAGTTTACTCCGGAGAAGAGGGCCGAGACAAATCTTGCTAGGAGAGAGGGTGTTTGCCAGCGCTGCCATATGTCAAAGAGAAAGGTTGGCGCGTCTCATGGTCTTTAGCTAGACACGCAGCTGACATAATGTTCGCAGTGCGACCTCGCCATGAAGGACAACCTATACGTGCCATGCACCCGTTGTGCTACCAGCAAGTTGTACAAGGGCATCTCACCCATGCCATGTTTCAAAGCTTCTCTGAGCAAGATCATATTCTTCCGTCCAGGTACGCCGTCGTCTGTGGAACCCTCGTCTGATTTCAAAATCCTGACGCGTTGCAGGCCCCGCGGAGAATGAACCCTTATTCACGGATCGTTTCAAGAGCCTTGCAATCCTTGACATATCCTTGCCTAATGTCCCAGTGCGGGACATTTACCTGACACAGAGGATTGGCGACCACCGGCTCATGGTCTACGCATCCAAGTTTACTGCTCTCCCTAACGACAAGGTGCATATAAAGTGGAAGAACAAGGACGGAACCCAACACCAGAAGAGGATGCCAACTTTCTGTCTGACCAACATTCTGAAGGTCACCGCTCAGATGCAGCACTATATTGCGAATTCCAAGCGCGCATATCTTGAAGCCCTGCTCAAAGACGAGGAGCTGGTGTCGATGACGGTTAGGATGGCTGTCAAGTATGCACAATCGAAACCGGTAGGGGATTTTCTGTCATGTTTGTATTTTTATTTTCCTTTTCAGACTGCTGACGAGACTAGAAATCACTGATTGGCATGGCGCTCGACCTCTGGGCCATCTCACGCATCATCGAGATCGAATGGGAAATGTGCGGGCCAGATACTCTAGGCGTCGAACGCTTCTCCGACCCGCTCAACCCTCGGAACGGCAAAATCCCTATTCCGCCCATGATGGACACGCAGCTCGACCAGATTGTAATTCACAACGTTTTGAATCCGTTGAGGAAAGATCTCCTGGATCAGCTGGAGGCCCGGATCTCCCCCTTTAAGCGTGAGGACTGGTTTGACATTTACCTGACTTCGTTTATCGTTCTCAACCACATTGAGCGGCTTGCAAAACACTCGGCCTACCACGCCGAACTGCACAACATGTCGGTGAGTACTCCGTGTTGACGGACACACGTCTCAAATCTCAACCAGGTGCTAACGGCGAGGGCAGTTCAAATTTTCCAATGTTCCGTTCCTCGAGAGCGTCTTCCACTCGGCCAAGGTGATCCTCTCCCGCTTCCACTTTGTATGCAGGGGTTCGGCGCCGCTGCTTCTCGACTGGGATAAGCCACAATCCGCAGAGATCACAGGTCTAGACGCGGAGCAGACGGCGTTTATGAAGCAAACACAGGTGCTGGTCAAGGAGAAGGGTGAGTTGGGAACTTCCTGACCATTCTGCGTCTTTGTTAACTAATGGACACAGAAACGGGTGTTGTTCGTTTACGTGCGCAGCATGAATATGAAAAACCGCTATACTGGTGTGGGCAGCTCTTTACGGAGAACTGGGACAATTCCCCGGCACAGGTCGTTGCGGACAAGCCGCCGCCACCTCGTGTCATTGAAGTTGGATGACGAAGCGTGGACATGAACTGTCAAATGCGTGGTAGTATACCGATTTGGCAAAGGCGCCGAATCTAGAGGTACTGGCGAATTTCCTAGGCTTTTCACGTAAAGAGAGAGGCCTACTAGCGTGGCGATGGGCTGTTCATTCTCTACTATAAAGCATACGCTGTGAACTATGAAAGAACCAAAACGGTGAATACAAACTGAAGCCGCTGCGGTCTAGTCCCGTTCTATTCTCTCCATGTACTCATCCCAAAAATCAGGCGCAGGGGGGTCAGCTTCATCGGTCGTCATAGAATAATCCATCGGTTCTGAGCTGGGGTTAGACGACGTATCGTCTCCTCCCGTCTCAGAAGGCGGGCTAGTGAACTCGTGCCGTTCTAGCCATGCCTCAACCTCCTTCTCCGATCGCTCAAACCATCCTATCTTGGCTTGGATCCTCTCTACAGCCTGCAAAAAGACAATGTTGAAATGATCCTGCAGGTTCGCCAAGTTAGTCAAGGGGGGGGACTTGGGCTGCCCGATATAGTATTGACTCACACGAATGTTGTTGTCTGTAAAATGCTTTACCTGCTCCAGCTGGTCTCTCGTCCACAGCCCCCCCGTACAAGCCGTCACAAACCTGTGTAGCGTAAGGTCATCGAACTTGTTTCGCAACGACGTAGCCCAGTTGTCTTTCAGCCACTCCCATGAGGCCTCGATCCCAGTCCGGTGAGTCTGCAGGGCCCTGAGCAGAAACCACTTCTCCATTCGGTTGAATAACGGTTCCTCTGATGTGATGAGATGCAGTGCTCTGGAAATCTGCTCCCGGCCACGTGCGTAGCCCAAGGCAACAAAGGCCTCGGCCCGCAGTTGCAGATCGGGTGAACATGAGGTTGCCATTTGGAAGACGGCGTCAAACGCATCCTCCTCCTTCGCTACGACATAACGAAACACATACTTGCGAATGTTTGGATTAGCCTCCGTATTTCCCGTCTGAACCATCAGCTCCCATGCTTCCCGCATTCCGTCATCCCAAGGATGCCTAGCAGAAGCGTCCTTGAGCACACACGCTAAATGCAGCATCTGCGAAACCCACAGGGAACCCCTTTCGCCCATGTCGTTGTCCCTGGCGTAGCGAAGAGACAAAACTGAATACCTGTGTTGGTTTAGACGGGCGAACCAACGACTATCCTTTGACAATAGTTTCTCGTGGAATCGTGCGAGTCCCTTTTGGATGCGCGAGGATGATAATCCAAATGTCTGGTTGAGTATGAACAAGGTATAAAACACGTGGCGACAGACGAAATACGAGTTTATGCTGCTTTCATCGTCACTGGTCTCGGATAGCTCAAGGTAATCGAGGAGGAGGGTGAGGAGCCAGTCTGTTGGCGCATGTGGCTGGCCATCTGTCTGAGCAGACCTGCAGGCGAGGGCCTGTGTGTCGGAGACGAGGCCAATGAGTTCAAAGGCCCCCATCTTTTTCAGGTCGTACGATTGATAGAACGAAGGCGGGTGGGCGATGCGGTAGACGCCCTCGTGGCCACTAACAGGTCTTTTATCCTTGTGCTTGTCAGGGAAAACCTTGCTTAAACAACCATCTACAGAGACAGGCCATTGAATTCCATCATCTCTCCAATCAAGTACCAGCAACTGTAAGCACCGGTCCAGGTACATCAAAGTGAGGCTTCCGTCTTGGGGGTCCACAGAATACGAAACAAGCGAGTGCCCAGCTTGGTCGCACGCCCGCACCAGGTGCTGATTTACAGCGCTAGGAGCATGCGGATGTGGCAGTCTCAGAGTCTCCCAAAGGTCCGCCGTCGTAGCGTTGGCATATCTATGGCGCCCCATGAATGACTGGATCACCTTTAGGAAGTTGTCCGTCCCAACCTTTTGACACAGCCAGCGGAACCAACTAGCCCCCTTGATGCACGTAATGCTGTCGAACAGGGTCCCAGCGCGATGTGGCGAAGCATCGGGGTTGCGAAGCGGATGAGCCCCAGTTGTCGAATCGAGATCCAACGCCTCTTGAAAATACTCGATGGCGTCAGGGTCGGGGTCCCCAGCCACAAAATGTTGCCAGTAATTCAAGTCCGGCTTCCGTTTGTCCATCAGATAGAACGCCGCCCACACGGCAAGCCCCTCTACCAACCACAAGTCGTCCCACCACTCCACCGTCACCAAATTCCCAATCCACTGGTGCGCGATGGTGCGCTGCAACGTCTCCAATGCCGTCTCCCGCGTCTTTGCCGCCGTGTCCTTTTTGTCAAGCCGCATGGACCACTCTCCGAGCACAATACAACCCCAATTCTCTGCCGTCTCAGCCCCCGGGAGTATCACCAAGTCCAGTTTGGGCAGAGGGTACTCGGAACCAAACAGTTTCTCGCATTCTCTGAGTGCCGTGACCGCCTCATTGACTATCTCTGACATGTTGCCTCGAAAGCTGGTCTTTACGCTGTGGAGCCCCACAGCTACACTCTTCTCTCCGTGTTGCCCCTGCAATTTCGACTGTCTGGACCAGACATTCTTTAGATGGCCAATGGCAAAACAGATGAGGTAGGTTGGCATCACCGGAGTGGGCGAGAACTGGAATGCCTTTTCGTACTGAGTTTCCAGTGGTGTTTTAATCAAGTCCAAAGCGTTGAACCCGTGAGTGTTGCTGATAATCACCAAGTCCCCGTTGAACGCCACGCGGGTGGAGAATATGGCTTTGAAGCAGGGCTCATCAAAACAGGGGAAGATGCAGCGTGCGCCGATGGGTTTGCATTCAGTGAAGAGCACGCGTTTCTTCTCTGCCTTGTTCGGGTCGAAGGGGTCGGTAATGTAGCTGGCCCATTGAAAGCCTGAGGTGCCCGTGCCGTGGGCTTGGATCCGCCCTTCCTTCTAGAAGTTGAGCTCGAGTTTGTATTTTTCCCCGGCTGCGAGGACTTGGCCCATGGGGACCACGATCATTTGTTGCTGGGGATCCGCCTTTACATATCTTGCACTGACCGAATGTTTGTCCCAGGGATAGCCAGTATTGTGCCATGAGATGGTGGTAATCCTAAAGTCTATTGCGTTCAGTGTGATGGTGTCGGTCGGCTCCATCACATCCAAGTGAATTACGACATGGCCTTGCAGACTCAAGGTGTCAATGTCGACACCGAGAGTCAAGTCATAGCGACTCGGCTTGACCGACTTGGGGAGACGTCCAGGTGGCAAAGACATGGCGAGAAAATGATATGGAGTGGTTCAATGCTGAGTGGGAGTAGATCAAACTGCTTCAGAACGATGACAGGAGACGCTGGTCAGCTTCGCGTTTTCAGCACCTTTTCAACTTTTTCTTGTTCAAGTTGCCACTGCCGTGCCGTCTGACATTCGCCTTCCGCCCGTCCTGACGGCTGCCTCGACTTGCCGCCCTGGTCCTCACCGTCGCTGCACCTTGTGCATTTGCGTGCATACCTACCCAAGTACCTAGGCACCCACAGTGCGCCAGCGCAATCAGCTCTTTCTCCTCACCCCCGGCAAGGAAGTGGGCCCCGGGCTGCACATGTCACATGTGACAGTCTTCAATGGGCTTTTTCGAAGGCAGGAGGCACCCAGCGGGCCAGCGACCCTGCCAACCCGCCAACCCGCCAACCCGCCAGTCGGTCGTCGCAACAATGCCTGCCAGTTTCTTAGACGGGCCTTGCGCCGACTGCTCTGCCGGAGCGAACCTCTTCAAAGCCCTGCGCAATCTCCGACTCCCCGACTCCCGATTATGCCCGCATTCTCTAGATTGACGCCATTTGCATCGATCAGAGCAACCCCAACGGGCGCGGGCATCAGGTGCGACAGGCGTACGACATTTTATCGCCGTCCCGACCAAGCAATGAATATCATAGCTTGGCTTCGCCGCCTACCGAACGAACATGACCACCGAGTCTCTCCGACAGCTCCAGAGAATAACGGCACGGCGCGCTTGCCGGACATGGAAGCGCCAGGATTACAAATGGGATGGCTCATGGGCTGCGGTCTGGAATGACCTCGCTCCTGAGCCATGCGTAGTTCACGACAGTCTCGGAGAAACACCAGCGGACTGGGCGGAGAGCGTGAGCTATAAGGAAACCCATCCTAGCTTTAACCCTAGAGTAGAGGTTAAAAGGTGAGTGTGGAGCAGAGACATTTCCTCATGCAAAATACCCCCGTTCCCAGAGTCTCAACGCGACCCATCTCCTCCAGCTCATCTCCATCTCTTGTTCACTTCGCGATTCTACCGTCACGTCCGGGTTACGATGCATGTCGTGGATATCTAGTCCTTGCTCGTTGACAAGGCAGGGGAGATAGAGGTTGAACGGCGATGATCGGGGATGCGTTTCGGAGCCCGCTCCACAGATGTAACAGACACGCGCTTGAGCAGGGGGAGGGGGCATGTCCATGTTGCTACTGTTGCTGTAGTGGCTCGCTCTGCTGCTGCTGACATGGGGAAGAAATATGGGTTGTGGTGGCGGCGACGTGAAAGAACCCGACTTGAACACCAGATCACATTGCCTTTCGATCTGGTCATGAGATGGCGTTGATACTCCCGCCCGTTTGTCGACTTCTCGGAGATGGGCCCCCATGCTATAGCCGGCTTTGTCTACCGCGGAGCACAAAACTGGCCACACGGCCGGCGACATTGCAGCATCAAAAGCCGTGAGCCCGGCCTCACTGCGTTGAAGTAGTGCATTGAGAAGATGCGGTGCGTCTGAGGAGCACCCACACGGTCGCCGTTGCTGTCCTTGCCCGTCCTGTTTCAGCAGCAGCATGGTGAGAAGGTGGAACGCCGTCACCTTGAGCGACCGATGATGAAGAACCCGAGAAGAACACGCGCCGAGACGGCGGAGGAGGATATGCAAGAGTCCCTCGCCGCGAGGATTCACGACCTTGTGATTCGCTCGCATCTCGAGCAGCCAGATGGCAATGTCGAGTGAGAGTGGCATGGTTGTCCTGGCAATGGCAAAGAACAGCGACGTGTGTCCGTTGCAGTCCATCGACTCGAGCCCGCCCCCGGCCTGGGCCAGCTTCACGTAGGAATTCAACGCACTGGTCATGACGGGTGGGCCGCCGTCGCGAGTTGGGTCAACCTGATCGGCCATGATGGGCGGGAAGAAATTGGAGCCCGCGACATGACCCCGAGGGCGGAAACTGCCTCCGTTACCGCCGACACCACTCGAGGGAGAGCGGTAATACAGCGTGTTGGTGTACTGGTTGAAAAGCCGAAGCAGTGGTGTCGTCTTGGCTCCGGGCATCCTCTTTGGCGTGGAGTTGTGATTTGGACCAATCACGGGAGGCTCAAGAACGAGCGCTTCGCTGCTGTCGCCGAACCTACAAGATCATATCGACCTCGGGTCAATACTGTCCACTCATTTTCTTTTTTCTTTTTGCTGGGCACATTATTAATAGTAGAGAGGTTCTCACCTGTTGCAGTCTGACTGATCTGCGCCGTAGTCGAGGAGGAGCTTACACGTCTCAATATCCCCATTGGCAATGGCGTGCTGTGGACGTTGCGACGGCCATGATTCTCAGCATTCTAGTCGTAAAACCCCAATTTTTGTTCATGTTCGGTTTGCTTACCGATAGCATCGTGCACCCTTGCTCGTCCCGATCGTTGGGCGAAACTGGATCCGACGCATCAGAGAAGAATCCCCGCACCACCTCGGTACTCTCCCGGTTCTTCACTGCATGAAATACACCGGTGTTGCTGGGACGGACACGGAAAGTCGACACGGTCGGGGGTGGCGGGGACACGTCAGGAGAGGCAGGCCGACAGATGCGAAGCACGACGCCAGACTTGTCAGACCCCAGGCTTGGCACGAAGCAAAGGTGGTTGGCAGTTGCAATGTGCGTCCGCTTGCCCAAGTGGTATGAGTAAAACGCCGTGCCAGCGATAGAGATTGTCCCCTCGGGAGTCTGGAGCCTCGCCGACGACGTGGCGCTAAAGGCAACTCTAGCAAGGATGGAAGGGCTTCCGGATATTCGCCCGGTTGACAAGGATGGGATTGGTGACCGAGGGGATTCGTGTGGCAGTCGTTGGATTCCACGGCGATGAGGGCCGCCGGGGCCAGAGGAGTAGGACAATGTGGATTGCTGGACGATGAGCGGCTTGAGACCACCGGTTGGGCCGAGATGGTGGAGAATGCCAAAGATGTCGGAGAGAAAGACCCTCCAACCCATATCAGCATTCGCGCCGGCATGTTGATCCTCGATGTTGATGAGAAACTCAATCAAGGCGTGGATCTGAGAGCAGAGCGCGATGGAGGCGCCATTGGCTTGGCCGAAGAGCAGGAAAACGGCGGGCTGGCCGGGACCGAACATGCCAGCCATTTCAAGTTGTGTTTGATGATTGGCGAATTGCCGTTGTGTCACCGACATTAGAAGAAATGTCTGTTCAAGATCCCTTCGAGTCTGGCTGAGACGGGCCCTGCCTTCTCTGACCTTTCTCACGCCAAAGATGGTCCTGATCCATTGTGGCACCTTGATGGCATGGATCTTCGTGCCCAGTCTGTTACGAAGCCATTCCATGCTCTTCGTCACGGCGTTCAGGTGCTGGCTTAGTACACGATTGGCGTTAGGGTCGGTATGATGCAGGCCCATTTGCTCCACATAGTCGACCAATGCCTGCGCGTTATCGAGGTCCTCTTGGGCGTATTGTCGATGTCTAGGGGTATCCAAGGCGGTCGCAATCCCGCTGTAGACGAGAGAGGGGACCTGGATCAGCCCAGCGGTGCCGGTGGCGATGGTGAATGGGTCGGCCATGGTGGGTTTTGCGGGCAGTGACCCGGGGAGTGAAAACCTTGGGAGCCCTGGCCTGGTTCGGGGCACTTTTACCTTACACACGGGAAATCGTGCAGGCTGTCATTAATCAGGAGGATTCCGGAGGTTGTCTACCACTGGTCACCTTGCGGTAGTGGATGTCGCCCTGTTTTTTGTTCTGTGTATCTGGTTTTACTCTATCGATATCTTAGGCAGACGCCGTTCCCTGTATTTGGCTGTATGAGAAGTTGGATTGGACGCCATAGCGTTTTGTAGGCCGGTAGGTAGGTAGGACAGATAGGTTAGGGAGTAAGATGTGTCTTGTGTTACCCCACGGCTCGTGCGCCACCTCCGCCAACCATTCATAGCATGCATGCCCAGCCCAAGCACACCCAGATTCCAATCTATTGGTAGCTAGAGTCCCAACAAAAAAAAATGTTATCACCAAGCGGGATTGGGTCAGCGGCAGGCAGGCAAGATAAAGAAGGTAAGAAGAACGCAAAAGGCAACGAGCAGGCCGCATGAAATAAGGCGGACGGGAAGCAAAGCCTCCCAAACCGATGAGAAGAATAGGGAGAATGATTAGCTGTAAGGATGGAGGCTAGCAGGCTGAGAGGTGAAAGTGGGAGGTGATTAATCACTGTTTTTTTTTTTGCCTTTGCGAAACTCATCTGACTGGAGAGAGAAAGAGAGACAGTGAGGGAGCCTTCTGACGTCTCAACGTCTTAGTTGGTTATATGTATGCATGTGTGGGTAGCGTAGCGTCTGATGTTCGGTTCGCGAACTAGTGGAGTGGGGTGGAGAAGACTTAACTGGGAATCGCTATTGCTACCTACCTAGGTACCTTACCTACACTGCTGTATAGATGTCCCTATTAGATGGGTGGATGGGCGGACATACTAGGTTCACTGTACTGTAGCTGAGTTGAGAGCGGCGTCAAGTAGTTTGAATGAGGGGTATTTCCTTACTTTACTTGTGTGCATTTAGTAGAGGTAAGGAATCTCTGTTTCGGCCGATACCGGCTGGCTGGCACATGCATCCGTTGAGCAAAGTATTACATTGTGAAGTGTATTTTAGGCAACAACCTCTCACTTGCTACCACCTTCTCCTCCTATATCTTACGACTTTTTGTTCTGACCAATCAGAAGCCGCCGAAAGTAGGTACCCCAAAACCTCTTTTTACTACGATAACTTTAACCCCCCTATTCTTTATTGCGCGCCGACCTAGTGGTTTCGGCAACCTGCCTTATCTACTCCCCCTCTCTCCCGCTACGTTAAGGTCTTTCCCAACCGCCCCTACGCCCAGTATAGTATAACCTACATAGTAAATATAATAAGGAACTCCTTTCTTTACCTAGCAATATCTGGAATTTAACCTAATCTATACCTTTACTAACTTTTTTTTTTATAAATATAAAGTAAAACTGTACCGTTATAGCGGAAATAACTCTTACCCTTTCCATTTACCTTAATTCGGCCTTTTTATAATTAAATAAAGCTAAAAAAAAATATTAGGTTTAAAAACTTAATATAAAAATTCTTACTAATATATAAAGAGTAATTAACCTTTACTAAACCCTAATATTACTAAACCCCCTTACGCGGAAAGGGAGTAGATTTTAAAATAGTTAAGTACTTAAAATTTAACTTTAATTATTATATTAACTCCGAACTTATAATTAATAGTAACCCCCTTTTTGTTACCTTTTACGTATACTAACGTAACTAAATTAAGCTGGAATTAGTTTTCTAAACTTTTTGTCACGGCACCAAAGGACGTAATGCTTAAATACCACAAAAAGTGGAACGTTGTGTAGTCAGGGCACTGCACCGTAGTCCTTCTACATCTAGCTACAGCCACAGGCAGGCAGCATCACGGTACCGTAACAAGCCCCTTTAATAAAAGCTGGGAGAGTAATACTATTAGGTAAGGAGGTAGAGATCTACTTTAAAAGATTTTACTTTAAAAAACGCGCGAAGGAACTATAATTAAAACCCCTAATATTAAACCTTAATAATTATATCCCATTTTTAAATAAATTTACAAAGTAAAAAGTAGATTTTTATACACTATTGTTGAAATTACAGCCCAGTTGCCCTGTAGCTACAGCACCCTTGGGTGCTGTAGCCTAGTTGATCTACTACCCTGGGAGTGCTGCCAACTGCACTATGGCAAAGTGCAGTCACCACAACCACGGGGAGTTGGTGTTGTGGTTCAGGGGGGCTGCCAAGCCCCCTGGACCCACTGGAACCCACTAGAACCGACGGGGAGTTCCGAGGACCCACCACCTGTAGGCTTGGCCTACAGGGGTAGACCCACCACCACTGTTACGTCAGCACAGCCAACTCGTTGCCCTGGAATCCTTTGGATTCCAGCGCCAACGTAAGCACTTTTCCCTCTGTAGTATAGGCTCTCCTTTTGTGTTTTAGGGCCCTCACCCCCTG
>Ga0247765_1000581_pt1 | contig 26804 bp, 22 predicted proteins | sample UWRJL106311C6_FD_179949 | JGI IMG/M metagenome (GOLD analysis project Ga0247765, IMG submission 179949) | Plant litter microbial communities from Arlington Agricultural Research Station in Wisconsin, United States - UWRJ-L106-311C-6 | ecosystem: Environmental > Terrestrial > Plant litter >...
CGCCCTCCCTTTTTTTTTTTTTTTAGAGACCGACTACCTAGATAGGTACCTAGATATATGTGAATCCCACCCCTCAGAATTTCCCACTACGGCGTTCTACCTCAACGGAACTAAGAGTCCGTCACATTCAAATATCCCCAAACCTGCCTTTTCGCTCTCTCCCTCTCCTCTTCGGAGCTGCTCAAATACCTTCGAATTTTACCCAGCCCTGCCTCCCCCAAGCTAGGTTCAAAAAAGCCACATCCCTGATCGATATACGCAATGGAAAAAACATGATCTTTGAGAAATCCGAACAGGTCATTCTCACTTTCGTCAGCACAAGTCCAGGGATTTCGTCGTTTCCATCTTTCAGAGTGCTGGATTCGTTCGAGTTGTACCCCCGAATCCTCTCGGCGGCGCTGCATGTCTCCCAGGAAATAATCTCGTTCGTGGCTGGTCATGGCCTGGTAGATCAGTATAGGATCTGCTGCGAGGGGAATGCAGGTGTCTTCGTCATCCCCCTCCTCTTCCAATCTGCTGCCTTGATTGGGTGCAGGCATGTTCATGATCTGGTCATATGCCAACTTATACCCCCCCGCCATACAGGCTCTCACACACTGCTGCCTCATACCCGGCCTGGCTTGGGCGAGAGCAACGAGAGTTTGTGACGACGGCAGGGTAGGATACCAAATCCAATATGGCAACTCCTCCTCCGGTACCCTGGGATCTGTTCTCAGTAGGCGTGATATACCGTTGTTCATGACATGTCGAGCGTAAATCGCCCTTCGCAGCGACGAAACTTCATCCTCGTCCCAGACGGCCGCCACAGTATGCATGACCTCGGGGTTGCGCTCCAGCCAAAGTGCCATTGCGGTGCTTTTGTATATTCCGGAAACAAGACAGTGAAGTTCCCCTGTTATACTTCCGCGCGGTCGACGGAGACGCACGTACCGGTCCACATTACCGTCGCAGGCAGCGGCGAGGATGAGCAGGTCTTTGTGTATAGTCGGAAGGTCAAACGGGAGCGGCATTCCAAGCAGCGTGGCTTCTTCGTCGTTGAGAATCGCAACTTCTACCTTGGTAGATTTCTCAGATACGCCCCAATCCTCGGTAATATTGAAATGTCGCCAGGGACTCAATCCCTCACAAAACCCCTTGCGTCCCTCAAGTGTAACGCGGACCGCGGTATCGGCGTTGAGAAAAGCCCCAGGTTTTGGCGCTTCAAGGTTAACAGTGAGCGTGTAGTCGTCCATGACTTTATATCGCACAGGCGCCGCCATGATATGCTCGAATATTTCTCGCGATCCTTTAGTCCCCTTCTGGGCGGCGGCCTCTCGCGCCTCCTCGGCGATGCTTACATCTGGAAGCAAATTCAACTCCAGATACAATTCCAAGTACCCTGCGACAGCACAGGCACGACCAACTTGGTACCACATATCGGGAAACGCAGCAACAAGTTTGCGGTATGTATCTTGACCGCCGACAGCAATGTCAGGATACCAGATACAGTACGGATATTTCTTAATATCACCCATCATTTCAGGACCGGGGATATTACCGCTCATAATGAACCGGGCATCCCTTGCTCTGGCAAAAACCTCTTGTCCTTCTATTTCGCAGAGCTCTTGTATTGACGCAGAGCAGGCGAACTCGTAATGTTCCCGGATTCCGGAGACGAGACAGAGACGCGCGACATTGTTGGCGAGATTCTCGGGGATGGCTTCACCGCGGAGGGCCAGGCGACAATCCGTTTCAGAAAAGTCCTTTTGCGTGAGACGGTGGGATAGAGATGTATACCCGTCGGGAGTCGTCATGGTAGCGGTCGCGGGAGCGCTAGTGTTCATATTATGTTCGGTGTCAAATCGACATGAACAGACAAGTCCCGTTGGATAAAAATATTACTGTGCTGCAGACAGTTGATGCGTACCAAACTGTTGCTGCGGGTTCGAGTGGTAAGATAACTTCGTGATGATGGTCAAGTGAGTGAGTCAGAGGGTTGCAGTCAAATCGTGAACCGGTTAAATGAAGAAACACGAAACAAACAGACATGACTGGAGCCTGCTGCGCCTTCTGGAAAATCATGGCCCAGTGCTGCCCATCGCCCCCCGTGATATATGATTGGAGGCGGTTTCTCTGACCTCATCACAGTGAGTTGAAAAATGTGAATTAACTATCGCTGTCCATGCGTTGTTTCCAAAAGCATCTATTCTCCGCTTTTGAGTGTCAACATGTCCCGTCAGTCCTGCTGCATCAACCCCTACACCTATCCAATGTGCACTATTGGCCTCTCCGGGACCCTACGCTAGGAAGACCGAAAAGATCGCAACCCCAGTACTTCAACGGGGTGGGGGGACGCCACCTCCTGGGAGGAATTTTCACCTCCCAAGCATCCATGACCTTGATCAAGATTGCTTCTTCGTTTCGCCTTGCCATAGCCGCCACCCCAAATGGTCGGCCGTTGTGTTTGAGGTATGATAATGGGAGTACAGCGATTGGATAGCCTAAGAGCCCTCATGATCAGCTCTCACCCGGAAGGCAGGACAAGGTGGTTGATCCGCAACACAAATACCCCCGCAAGCGGCAAAGGTAGAAACCCAACCATCAGCTGGTCCAATAATAACATCGACATGATAATTGTTTAAAATATACTCGGCCCCCCCAAGTCTCTGGCAACATGGCGAAGGTGAGCAAGATAGCGGCCATACGTCTCGGCACTGACAATTCTGGCTCTGCGCCCGAATGAAACGTTCCTGTCGAGGGTGGTATACCAAGATAAACTGTCAGTTACCCTTATACGGGGGAGGCAACTCCTCCTCAGCTGCATGATCATTGTTGAAGTTGATGACATGCTCAAGTGATCGGACTTTTTGCTTTCCTCCAAGACCTGGAGATACGGCGTCAAGGCCTGTTTAAGATGTAGACTCGCCCTTGTTAGTAAGCACATCCAGCATTGTGGCGATATCGTTTAGGGTCTTGCCCATGAGCCCGACCGAGTCAAAGTTGCTGGACACTTGCACAAACCCTTTTCTGGGATAGCAAACAGGAATTGAACTAACCAAAACATGACCAAGCCTGTAACCCCTTTGCGATAAACTCCTAAACACCCACGAAAACACTGCAAACTCAAATTTTAGACTCACAGTTCCAAGTCAAAAATTTGTCAAACGCAAGCGTCGCTCCTCAAAACTCCCTTAGGGCAAACCGCAAGCGGTTTGCGTCTCCTGTTTCTCCCTAGACCATCTCTCAGTTCTGGTGTGTGTTGCACCTTCGGTCAATTTGCAATTCGTTCAGGGTGCATCTTGGTACATTATTACCTAGGTAGGGACTCGAGGCAGAAGTTGGTGCAGGCTCTATGGGCTTCCATTTGATCAAGGCAGTAGAACCTTATGTTCAGTGAACTAGTACTATTTGATAGCTGTGTTATCTAATACAATCCAAACCAAGTTTAAGAGATCTCGTTGGCGGCACGACTTCCGCTTGGTCTTGCAAGACCAGATACACCATCCTCGGCTAGCCCAGCCAGGCGACCCTCATATGTGGCGACTATGTTCGTCAATTTTTGACGTTCCTCAGGGTCGCTTGTTCTCTGGATAACCACTTTGATCAAATCGCATGCCTCTGTGTAATCCACTCTGGCGGCCTCCAGGTCCTTTTCGCCGTCGAGCTGCACTGCTCTGTTTGCTTTTTCGAGCGCTTTGGATAATAACTCCTTGCGGGATGAGTTGTTGTCTGGAAATGCCGCGGCCGGCTCTCCCTCTTCCTCTTCCTCTTCTGAATCTGGATACAGACTAGGGTCCCGAAAATAATCTAGGGCTGACGTTCGTTCATTTCCAGGAACCCTTCGATCCACGGAAACGGCCCTTCCCTCGGCAGGCGTTGGCTCGACAGGTTCTAGCTTGTCTCTTAGGTCGCTTTGTTGCCTCTTGAAGGTTGAAGATCTAGGCAAGCCGGGAACAACCTTTCTCGAGACCCTCCGTATTATGCCTTTGCTGTCTTCGCCCTCGTCCAAAGTGTCTATCAGTCCCTGAGCGTCAACCGTAATGTCGGCCCTTTCCCGCCCGAGGAACCTGCGCCAAAGGGACTGCTGTCGGTTCTCCAGTTCTTCAGCGGGTCCGCCTGGTGTATCTACGGCGCGACCCGGATCAGGAGAACTGTCCGCACCCTTGCTCCCGCCACCGTTGTTCTTATCCCCGATTTCTGCTGCCACTGCCGAAGAATCCCCAGCTGCACCCGCGGTGGGCTGGTCCTCGTCGGCTGTTGGGACTTGGTCATACTGGTTGGCTTGCGCCACGCCGGCACTCCCGGAGCCCGACTTGGATAGGGCGGCGCCATCAGAATCGCTCCCTTCATCCGAGTCACTATCATCTTGATCTAACCTGGGCAGGGCGAACAGAGTTAGCTGTTCCAAATGTCGGCCTACGTGTCTCGTGTATTGCCTCAGGCCTGCCGTAGATTGGCTGCAAATTGGGCAACTCGTCGCTGTGTCTTCCAACATTGGGCGCTCGCCGACCACCACGACCGCTTCAAGCTGTTCCACTGAAGCGTCGCGGATATGGCAGGTGTTGATGTGTACCCGGAGATCCGATGCAGACGCGTAAGCGCCATCGCATCCAAAGACACAGGCCCAGGATTTCCAGTGATGCTGCGCGATATGAGCGCGCCACCGTCTTCGGCCGTCGAAATCTGCGTTGGAGTCGAGACAGTCCTTGAAGAGGCATGTGTATGGACGTAGGTCGCCAAACACGTGGCGCCTGTTTTTATAGTCCCGGGTTAGACCATCCTGTACAAGTGAGGAATGCTGCTACTTACTTCCATGCTGCCCGAGTGCTGGCAGATATCATTCTATAGCAGAAAGGACACTCAAAATTTCCATACTTGGCTTCCTTAGGCGGCGGCGGTACTCGTACTGGAGGTGGTGGGGGAAATACCTCGCCATCGCACTCCTCTGCGGAAAAGCCAGCAGAGGTAGCGTACGAGGTCATGGAAGCTGCTGTATCAGAGTGGTTATCCTCGTTAATCACGCCGTTTCGAAGGTCGAGATTTGTTCTTGTTTTGATGTGTTCTGGCAGGGTCGAGGCAACCGTCTCAGGAAAGGCCTCGGTCCGGCCATCATCTCTCGCTTGCTCTGCGCCCGGGGGCTCAAGACCGGCAGCGAGCTTCTCGTGGTGAGCCAGGCGGTAGCGGAAGAACTGACGGCGGCGTGTGATGGATTTCCCGAGAACATCGGCCATGTCTGGGCTCAGCTTGGGGAACTTGTTACGGACATGGGCAACGTCGTGGGGCTCCTGGTAGGATATATCGACAGCACCAAACTTGCGGAATCTTTCGTGTGGGGCAGGGTTGGCAATGGCGACGGAAAGACGCAGCAAGCAGTCGGTGGCCTCACGGATATCGGTGCAAATGGTCGACAGTTGTACCTCTGGAGAAGGCTCATCTGGATCCGAGTCGGTGAAGCTGCTTGCGTCCGAGTCCTCGATCGCGTCGTCCGGGCCATCCGACTTCTGGGTCCCGCTGCCCACCATGTCTGACATCTGTGGCTGAATGATTGCGAAAGCGCTCTCTAGCGATTCTGTCGCATCTCGCAGAAGGTACACGACCTGCTCCTGGAGATGGGGTGCTTCCCGAAGCCGATAGTCTAGTGATGATCGTCCGGCTTGATGCGCGCCGAGGTTTCCCGCCCATATCTTGAACCTTGTCTCCTCATTTTTCAGCTGAGTGAGGAACTGCGCGGTATCGACCGCAACGGCGTTGTTCTTTGCAGCTGTGGTCCCTGCTACCGCAGTGTGAAAAGCCCCAAGAACCGCCTGGACGTGGCGTGCGATAGGCCCCAGACTGGGACTAGCATCGGGCAACGGATCCACGAGTAGAGCGGAGGGGTCGATGGGTTGTTCCCCGGGGGCCATTTTGCGAGCGGGTTTGGCCCGATACTGTTCAGTCTGGGAACTGCTCCGGGGGTGACCCAGAGACACTCCACGACGTGTTGGTGCCTCTGGATGGGAGTTTACATGCAGGCAGGCCCAGAGGGCGGGGTAAGGCCAGGCAGAAGAGGGGCTGGGCAGAAGCGGGGTTGTGTTGCGAGAGCATGCTCCTCGTTCCCTCACAAGAATCTCTCTCCCTGCGTCGCATGTTGATCCGTGGTCGGCTGCGAGCGCAGCGCCTGCCTGAATTTGTTGCCTGGACGCCATGTCCGGCTTTGAGGTGGCAGGAGTGGTCCTCGGGACGCTCCCTCTCGTCATCCAGGCCATCGAGGCCTACATCGGCTTCATCAGGGACTGGGGAAAGGTGGCGTCGGAACTCAAGAGCATCAACCGGCAGCTCACGACGGAGCGATGCAAGTTGTACAATATTTGCGACCAGCTGCTGAGCGACATTGTTCCCCAAAAAGACGTCGAGCCAATGCTGGAAGATCCCTTCGGGCCCCTGTGGCAGGCTGAGGAGACGAAAAAGAGGCTCCGCCGCCGGCTGCGTGGCTCGTACCACTCCTTCGAAGCGACGGTCATCGAGATATATGGCGCACTTCAGACAGTCCAGCAGCGACTGCGCGTCGATGTGACGCGCGATGGTCAAGTGAGTTCGCCCGCCCATTGCTACCCGGACCATCCCCCGATCGCCCTGCTTCCCCCAATCGCCCTGCTGATCGCCCATCTCCTACTAGGTCAAATGGGTCGAACGGCGGTGGATGCCGCGCGAATTCAGAAAGTTCCTCTACCGCCTGAACAGAAAAGACTATGAGGGGGCTCTCAGTACCATCTCCAAGGGTGCCAACGACCTTGAATCACTGACACGGCTCAGCGTTGCCCTCGAATCCACCAGACGGAAGCGGTCCGGGTGCAGAGCCATTGGCATGCTCCGGGACCTTTCCTCCAGTGTCTATCGCGCCCTTCGGTCCAGCATTCTGTGTAGCGACATCCACGACGTCAGCTTGGGGCTTACGCAGCGATTCGCACATCTCGAGTACGAAGATGACGATGAAGCCTTGTCTAGCGACATAGATTTCAGGATGGCCATTTCCTTTGAGGCGGCTGATCGAGAGTCTGGGGGGGAAAAAGATTGGGACGAAGTCAAGGTCATGAGACAGCCGGTTCTTCTCAGCGAACCACCACCAAGGGCACTGAGCCCCTCCCCAGGAATGACGAGAGAAGCCAAGCGGACCAGGGTCGTGGCATTTGCCACCAAAGCTCGGGCCGCGTTGGTAACGTCCGCCAAATCACCGATCAGGTCGAAGAAGACAGCAGGAGACACCAAATTTGCGATGGCCAATGTCACGCAGCTAGTCCAATCTTCTAGCTTGAGTGCCGAGACAACCACCATCTGCCCATCAGACGACTCCACGGAAACCTTGGTGACAGATGTTTCCCCTGTCAACCTCTGCAGAGTTCTGAGCAATGCCTGCGGTGAACGGCCAGTCTGTTACGGGTATCTAGCCGACCCGAGCTGTCCCACACATCGCTTCAAAATGTACCCTCTCGCAACCACAATCAACGACAGCGGTTCTTGGTCTGTCATTACCCTCGAAGACGTGCTGTGGAAGAGGCAAGGGCTTCAGCCATTGCTCTGGCTGGACCAAAAGGTCAGCCTAGCTCTCGCAGTTGCTTGCGCTGTCCTCCAACTCAGCAAGACGCCGTGGCTTCCCGAGCCGCTGGCCAAGAACGACCTTCACTTCTTCAACCGGGACGGACTGCCCGGGTATCAGCAGCCCTTCCTGCGAAGGCAGATCCCGGAACCGGAGAAAAATGGCCAAAGCACAACAGACGAGCAGACGCCGAATGGTCAAAACTACACTGTCTTCCGGCTCGGCATTCTACTCCTAGAAATCATTCTCGGGTCAGCCTTGGAAAGTCTATGCGAGCCTCATGAGAAGGACGAGTACCCTGGCGATAGGCTCAGAGTGATTCGGGATTCAATCACGGCGCACAGGCTTTTGCAGACACAGGTGGCCTCAATCAGTCCAGCTTACAAGGCAGTGGTAGAGCGGTGCGTTGGATATGGTGTGTCTCAGGGTCTTGGCGAAGAGGACTTTCGGGAGAGAGTTTATAGCGGCGTCGTGGTAGAGCTCGAAGCCATTCTCGAGTACACAAAGCTTTCTTAGTTGGAATTCCGTCCGTGTCGATGTGGCGGGGCTCCCATACCAAGGACGCAGTGCCGAGTACAAATTGCATAAAAAAAAAAAGGAAATTCATCTACCCAAATTCGTCTCAAATAACCAGGCTGTGACGTAGGCGACAAGCGTGACTGCACAGGCTATAAGATAATTCGCAGACAATTTGAAGCAACGGAAAAAAAAAGTTGTGAGCATCATATAAGTACGAAATGCAAAGTCCGCCAAGGGAGCTTCGACGCAGTTGAGCAGGGTTCGAATTTCAACGGCCCGACTTCCCTACACGATGTGGGAAGCTGTGCTTGTGTAGGTATCTGCCATTCCCTTGCTAACAACATGGAGAGGGCAAAGGAAATTGCCAACTGGTTGGAGAATTGTTATCGATGCGCTGCTGCTGTAAATGGACTCCTTCTCCCGTCCGTGCCTTCCCAACTCGTCACGACGGGCCAAACTTCGGGCCAAGAGCCAGCTCAAACTACGCGGAAGGAAAGAGCAAAGGTGACAAGTTTCACTTCGACAGGTCCAGGCTCGTCGCCTCTGACAAAATGCAAAGACTGATCAGTGCGTTCCATAGTGGAGAATTCGGCACATATACCTCATTTCAACAGCCTCGCCCTCGCTCCTGCATCCTCTTTCCCGGTGAACTTCCCCACCTTCCCAACAGAAAATGCCCATTCTCGTTCCCATAAGCATCCCACAGCCGCAGACACCAACCCGTCAAAAAATAGCTAACCTCTTTATAGGTCAGTTAGGATCTCACGCACCCGCCAAGCCTTCCGTCGGATCATCTTATTCAACTCGGAATTGTTTTGAACACAACCAAAGGCTCTGCCCCCGCGGGTATCGACTCCGCCAAAACAGCACTCGCCGTGATCAACTTGCAGGACTACTTAAGGTGGATAAAATGGTCCATTACCACTTAGAGTTCTAAACGCCATGCAAGTGTCTATTCCAAACCCCTCCAGGATCCGAATATAATGGGCAAGTCTGCACCGCGTGCGGTGAAATCTAGGATCCCGATTCGTCTTGTCGCACTCAGTCGCGGCATCCCATTGACTTGCTCGAGATATCTCCAGTCCTCGATTAGGTAGTCACACCACACCCCTTTGCTCCTCACACGGGATTCTAGCCCTAGTCTGGTCTAGTCAAGTTCAACACATGTCTTGTACAGCATAACCATCACCTGCCGTTCCCACACATGTGACAAACGGGACTTGGCGCGGCATGCGAGAAGGGAAGCGCTGTTTTGGTGCACCAAGCATGCCGAAGACTGACTCACGGCCACTGGCTAACCATCCGACCCCCTTTTCGTGGTTCATGTCCGAGAAACACGTCGGTCTGTAATGGGTTCTGCCAGCTGTTTATCGCTCCGTAGGGAGCATCAATGCGAACAGAACGGCAGACGAGTAAACCTCGGTTAATCCGCCCGTCCCAGGAGGGTCTGTTTCCCTCTCACGGCGTGGAGAGGATACGGCCCACGAGAAAAGTGACCGCCTCGGGAACCCGCTGGAGATAATATGCCGGAAAATGCGTCTCCGTAATGTACGCCGTCCCCACACAGACGAGGTCGCCCGTGTTGCAAATGATGAAGGTTTTTTCCAGAGGGTAACCTCGGATTCGCCCACCGTCTTGGAAGGCCTGCGTGTCTCCGAACGTGACAATGCCGGCGATGCGGTCTCTGATGTATTGTGGGAGATTCTCGACGGCGCGATGGGTAATGGCGGCGCCCTGGCTGTAGCCGGCGACGACGATTTTGGACTGCGGGCAGTAGATAGCGGCAGTGGCGAGAAGGACTTGCATCTCGTAGATCCCGTAGGGGGGTCCACCGCCGGGGTAAAAGTTGGTCTCGATTAGCGCGAGGTAATTGACGCCCTGACTAGCGACGTTTTCGGCGCCAAAATAGGTCTTGAGGCCGTTGGATAGCGCCGGTCCGACAGAAACACCCTGCACTGCGTCAGTCTGGAACCAGTCTTTCGAGGAGCTCGGCCGACTGGACTTGACTCACCATATTTCCCGGCGCTGAAGTCTGTCGGGCCCAAATAAAAATGACAGGCTTGCAGCCTGTGTAGCTGAATTCCTGCGACCACATTCCCGTCCATGATTGCCGTTTTTCTGACGACGACGACGACGACGACGACGACGACGACGACGATGGTGATGGCGATGGCGTTGACGAGACCGGCGCAGAGGCGGCCAAAATGGCAAACCACGACAAGAAACAAACAAGCAGCAACATTTTGCAAAAAAAACAAACGCGCGATTACTCCTTCAGTCCTTTGGTCCTGCAGCGTGTTCCAGCACGAGCGCTTTTATTCCGAGACTGGAGGAAAGCAAAAGTGAGGACGGCCGGCAAGCAGGTTAGGTTATGAAGGAAACTAATTCGCTATGTGCGGCATGGCAGGTCCACCGCCACCAAATTACCTCCCTCAAAAAAAAAAAACGGCGCTCATTTACACTCCAACAATCCTCGGTAGATGACCGTCCGCCTTTGCATGACACCCGACCATGACACCCGACCAACCAACCAGCGACGTGGCCGCAGGTGCCGGAGAAATAAAATATATAAAAAGCCGGCATTGTGTTTCTTTGGGGGGAAAAAGGTTCGGGAACCCCGCATATAGTTGTCCATTATACCTTTTATATAGCGGCAGATCTCGTCGGATCGTTCTTCGCTTGTTGTGGGGAGGAAAGGGAGTTAGCGATAAACTATAGCAAGCCTCTTGTATCAATTTCTGGAATGCCGTCGCTTCCGTGTCGGGGACTCGGGGTCGCAACCCTGCATTTTTGACGTGCGCGCCGAGAGGTTTGACAGATTGAAGTGCATCAGCAAAGTGAGATCGGGCTGGCACTGCGGCTGTTGAGGATGCTTGGTGATGGCGGCAGTTGCACACTTTGGAATTGCGTTGGATGACGTGATGGGCGTCGGAAGAAATGCCGTGATGAGCCACAGGTTGACGGGGGGGCTGCATGGTAGGCGACCGGTCAAGCTCGGCTCAGATAATATCCGAATGGGAAGGTGATGAATGAAGAAAAAAAGGGGGAAAAAAAAAAGAGGGAAAAGAAAGAAAAGCAAGATAGAATACGAATACCGTCAGATAAGAACCCTTTGAGTAGAGTTGCCGACGGTGTAAAGCACACAGGGTCGACATAGACGCAGGAAACAATACCGCAAGAGTTAAGAGGTCTAAGATGACTACCTAGCGATACTAACAAGAAACTATTCTCTGCAAATCAAAACTTTTCTAATGAATGGTGAGGCTCAGAAACAAGAGAAGGGAAATCATGACTTGGTCTTGCGAATAAATATAACCAGAGGATAATTATGGAGCCCATCGGGAGGAAAAGGAATCCGAATATAGTGATCTCGTAGCATGTCTATCGTGTGAGGCAGAATGGGATCGGTACTGGCCAGAACATCAAATTAGTACCAGACTGTTTTTTGAAAGAAAACCGTGCTCTGACGGGGAAAGAGAAAGTTGAGTTCACTGACACACTGCATTTTGTCCACGACGTTTCCTCGCGCCGAGAATCATAGCACCAAAGGATAAACGCCGGCCGCGCAATATCAGCAACAATCTCCTTGACCGGAACGTTGGGGTACACGGAGATGATAGCCGAGTCGTCGTCAATCTGGAGAAAGGCGTGCGGGTCCTCAACGACTTTGATGTCCTCCTCGGCGAGAATTTTCTCGTCGGCTTCAATATAGGCGGGGTCTTGCACGATGCACTCTACCAAGTTGTTGTTCTTGCTGGCGTCATCGTTATTGCTGACATTACTGGAGTTGGTAGCCCTAGAGTTGAAAAAGTCTCTCAGCGTCAGGTAAATCGAGTGCTGTCTGGCGCTGTTCTGAAAATGTCCCGTGTCGGGACGCAGGCTGTGAAAGGCCAGGCCAACCAAGTTTTTGACTTTGGGAATATCGACCGAAGCCAGGATTTGCTTGAATTCCCTGCAGCAGTCGCTGGCTTCCCATTCGGCTTGCTTTTCTCGAAACCCTGCTTGGATCTCGGGTAATGCCGGAGGAGGTTTCTCAGGCACGATTTCCCCCGTCTCGCGGTCGCAGGTCAAGCCGTAGTGGCCAATGGTAAGTGGACGCTGTATTCGTCTCACAACGCCTCTGCGCCCGTATGGGTAGAAATGTTCTGGGTTGAAATTATCCGTGGGGCGTTCCGTTAGGCGGCAAATTGGGTTGTATGTAATATGTGGCTGATTACTTGTTTACATCAAAGTCAGCATCTGGAAAACCAGCCAGCCAGCCACCGCGAGATGAGAGATATGACGTACGAAGCAGCAACATAGGAGCCTTTAGACCCGTGAAGGTTCTCGCGATTGACTTCGCCCAAAGAAACCTTGTGGCCGTTAAGGTCAGTAATAATAACCTCTGCCTTCTCTCCGGTTTCGCGAATTTTCTCAAGCTGGACAGCCAGTTCCAGCATCGAAGACTTTTTGAATATCGGCTTGCCCGCGTTGTAATCCTTATTGAGCTTATCAATCGCCGCATTAAATTCGGCAAGATACTTTTCTTTGCGAGCCACGATTGTTCTACCCTTTTCCTCGGTGTCCTCGACTTTTTCCACTCCGTTTGACGACTTGTCAGGTACGTCTGCGGCCGGCGGCTCCGGCTGGGCGGATGCGTTTTCGGGAGTCATGGTGAGAATATTCAATGTCATGTCATTTGAATTCAGTGATAACTAAAGTCAAAGTAGGTGCCTTAGGCATATAGAAAGTCCGGTATCTTGAGTTGAGCGGTCTGCAGGGCGCGCAAACGGCGGAAGCGGAATTATCGGGCCATATATAAGAACAGAGAGGGTCCCTTTTTTTTTTTTTAGTTTCAGACCACGGCGCACAAATATTGCGCGACGGATTCACGTTATGCACCTTGGGGTCCACGGTGCACGCCGGTTGGTGGGCAACCGGTTGAACCGAGCCTGCGGGACAGTTTTTGGGCCTCTATTGCGTCCCATTGGCGGACAATGAGTCATAGGATCTGCACATGTCGCCCAGGTGAGATGCGATACCTCGCTGCCTGCCTACCTCAGGCACAGAGCAATGCCGCAACCGGAGTGCAATATGGTCGCTATATAGTTTACAGGTTACCGTTAACGGCAGTACAATCACAGCTGCCATGTGCCCATTTTAAGGTTTGCGCCGATAATACCGCCGATAGCGGTGGATTTGCCGGCCGCCACTTCGAGTGGTTGACTTGCCCGAGGAAGTTAAACTTTGTAAACGCCACAATAAACCACCAAACAGAGGAAATTCAAGACGTCTGCAATGTTCCTCAGCCGAGGACACCAAAAAAGGAGAATTGTTGAAAAGATACTCATCACAAAGGGGGTTGTAAAGGCAGTCAGTGTGAGCGCTCTCCGCAAGCACCTCACTACCAATGACGGGAACTCCCAATTCCAGGCAGCAAGGTGAGCCTGTGACGACAATTCTCTGCTCCATGCCAAATGGCTTGTCCCACCACAGAATATAGTCGAGGGAATAAATGCTAGGGTGGAGAGCTCAAGTTCTGTCATGGCTAGGCCCAGTCGGAAACGCAAATTGTGATTGCGATCTGCTCTACAGGCTGCCGACAGAAGTGTCAGTTCATTCCGGCTCGGCTCCGCGTGACGTGGTAGTCACACCACTTTTTTTTTTCTTATACAAAACCAAATCATCAACCCACCCTGGATAAGAACATCAAACCCAACTCCTACACCAAAATCGAAATCAACCCAATTGAAGAAAATTGCATGGAAAACCGATTCCTTCGCAGCATCACTTTCCGCCCACATTGGCTCGGCCACCACGCTGTTCCCGGCTTCCACCCTGTTGATACCGACGAAACTGAAGTCCAACGCACGGAAAAATTCCAATCCTTTTACGATGCACACCAGGCGAATGACCCATTCAACCTCCTCTCCGCCTACCGCGATCCCGAATCTTTTATCGTCACACCCTCCCATTCTTTCAGTATCCCGTTTTTATCCTCATCATGGAGAAGCCATCGTCGACTCTTGCATTTCTACACTCAGCAAAACACCACGATTCATCTCCTCCTGCTTTCCGTTGACGAGCAGCGAAACCTCGCACGCGTTAGCGCCAATACCTCCGCTACGCGCGTCCGCATCGCAATCTACGCCTCGTTGATAGCAAACTTTGTGTTGTCAGGATTACAGCTCTTTGCAGCGATTTCTTCAGGGTCTCTATCGCTGTTTACGACCATGGCCGATGCGATTTTCGATCCGCTAAGTAATATCACTTTGATCCTCGCTCATCGTGGTGCTCTTCGCGTTTCTCCTCAGAGATTTCCGTCTGGTCGAGCGCGACTGGAGACGGTGGGAAATATCATCTTTTGTTTTCTCATGATGGCAGTGGGGGTCGTCATTGTCGCGTTTGCCATCCAGGACCTTTCCTCAGGCGGGGAAAAGACGAAAAAGTTTGAAATTCCAGCGGTAGTTGCGGCAGCGGTGTCTTTTGCCACAAAACTCGCCTTGTTTCTCTACTGCTGGGGCTTGCGCAATAAATACGGCCAGGTGCGGATTCTGTGGCAGGATCACCGCAATGATTTGTTTATTAATGGCTTGGGCATCCTCACTTCGGTGGGGGGCGCAAAGTTGGCTTGGTGGATTGATCCGGCGGGCGCAGTGGTTTTGTCGCTCGGGATTATGGTGTTGTGGTGGAGGACGGTGGTTACAGAGTTCATGTTGGTGGTGGGAGTGGCAGCCCATGTGGACATGCAAAGGTTGGTGACATATGTGGCGTTGAGACACGAACCGGAGAGGATAAAAGGTGTGGATACCGTGAGGGTGTATTATTCAGGGCCGAGGTTGATTGTGGAAGTGGACGTTGTGATGGAGAATACTACGCAGCTGGAGAGTGCACATGATGTGGCCGAGAGTTTGCAGTATAAGCTGGAGAGTCTACCGGATGTGGAGAGGGCCTATGTGCATGTGGATTATGAGACGAGGCACAAGCCAGAGCATGCCTATGTCAAGGCATTGTAAGAGAAGAAGTCTAGTTTCTGTGTAGCACATGGCAACGGCATTCGTGATCTGTGCGTGAACACTCTTGCCGAGGGACTGGGTCGAAAGTACGTTAATCAAACAAAGTTCCATGCCTTGAACTATGAGCTGTTGTTCAGCACTCCCCTAGTCCGTATCACATGTCTGGGGATGCAATTTCTTATCGGCGAAGGGCGAGCTGAACCAAGCAGGAGGCTATAAATGAGGTTGTAACTACTACGACGAATCCTTTCCAGATACGAACTTTCGTAACATCACCAGCTGAACAGGGTTGGTGTTGTTGTTGTAGTATACTCGGCGAGAGTCGGTCTAGGCATTGGGGGTGTACAATGCAAGGGCCCGCGCGGTAACGAGCATGTTGGGTTACATCACCTGAACTTTCCTTTTCGCAACTCGGCGCAGCAGCCACGCCACCAATACTGCTACCATCGGCGCAGCAGCCACATGATTAATTAGGTGCAAGTTGCCAAGGGGGAGCCGCAAAAGATTAAACGTGAAGGATGCGCGTTGTCGGTAAGCGTTGAAAAAGGTCCCATCTCTTGCGGGGAGCTGGCACGGAGGAATTCACCCGCCGAAAAAGTAAGCCAGCCAAAAATATCCACAGAGAGAAATCAAGGCTTCCAGAACAGCTGAGGCGGCTGAACCTCCCCGTAAAATTGTTCAGTCCTGATTGGCCGACGCATCACACAAGGCGACGAAAGCAATTTAATATCTGCACCATCCGGACCTGGCATGTGGTTGATGGAGGCTTGGACTAGAAACAACATCCCTAAACTGTAGATATCGTGATCACTTTTGAATTCAGCCAAGGCGTATTGCGAAAACCCCTAGGAAATGGGAATTTTTGGATCAGTTGCAACGCTGACCCTGGAGAGTCAGCGCGGAAATTTGATCAAGCTTTGGGTGTTCGTGATGTCTAGTGTTGCAAACTTAATCATGAAGAGTGAGGGTTTGAAAAAAGTATAAATTCCACCTCAATCTCGTAGAATCAAACTCCAATTCCACAACAGTCTCAACATCTTCAGTCTCATTCCCAGTCTTTTCACACTCACACATTTGTCTTCAGTCTATCACCAATTTCACAATGGGCTTGCTTATTGCCCTTGTTTCCCTGGCACTTGCCTCTTCTGCAAACGCTTTGCTCCCCCGTGGGGATATAGGCACAGTCTGCAAGGCTCCAGTATGGCTTGTCTTGCGAGATTTCAAAACTTCAACTAACAAACTTGACCACAGCAAGGTTCTGGTGTCTGCGGCAGCACCGTAAAGGCCGATTGCAATGGCTACTACGTCCCGGGCTACTGTCCTGGTGACAATACTATTCAGGTGCGAAGATTTGATTTGGAGTTAAGTTGAAGTCAAGAATGCTAATCCCATTGGACAACAGTGTTGCATCCAAGCCAAGAACCAGGCTTGCTCAACTCCGGTAGGACTTTGTCTTTAGAGCCTCCAACAACAAACAAACAAAAGGCTAACACCTGATTGGTAGGATGGCAACGGAATCTGCGGTAGAACCGAAAAGAATGACTGCAATGGATTCTACACGGCCGGGTATTGCCCTGGTGATAAGCACTTCCAGGTACATAATAACCCCTCGCATCTATTCCACAACTTTTACCTGGCTGCTAACACCTCCGCTTCTGATTAGTGCTGTGTTCCATCATCAGATCTTCCCGCTCAAGTTGATGACGGAGATGACAGCACCGAAGATCAAGTTTCCTCGGCTGAGGCCGTGGCTGCGGACCTCCAGGCGCCGCTGAACATTGATCTGGACAGCACCATTGCTGCTAACACGTCTATCATTGGAGACGATATTGATCCTGAGGATGAGAGCGATCCGCTGGTTGCTCGGGCGGCGAAGTTGACTCGGGGAGACTTGATTGTCAAGGCTGCCGAGAAGTGGCTTGGCAAGAAATATGTCTTTGGCGGAGGCGACTGCTCTGGGCCTACCAAGGGGGGGTTTGACTGCTCTGGTAAGTTCTACCTATCCATACCTCAGCATATGATACCAGATAGGCAGTGCTGATAACTCGGTAACGTAATAGGCCTGGTCCTTCACGCCGTCTGCAAAGTCACTAAAACCAAGCTTCCCCATAAAGCTCAGTCTCAGTATAACTTGAAAAAGGGCAAGCACGTCAAGCTCTCGCAGATCCGGCCCGGTGATGCGCTTTTCTGGGGTACCGGCAAGAAATGCAACAGCAAGGTTTACCATGTCGGCATCTATGTTGGCAAGGACAAGAAGGGAAAGCGTATTGTTCTTCACGCTCCCCACACGGGCACCGTGGTTAAGAAGGCCAAGGTGTGGACTTCGGAGCTGTGTGGGTCAGCTGTCCGGTGAGTTTTTCTCGATACTTCTCTGCCGGATGAGAACTAACGTAGGTGACAGATTCTGGTGATTTCTTTTCATTACAGGCCTAGGTATGTGAGGAGGGGATTGGGCGACAATTGGAATCTCAAGTCTAGATTTTTGTATCCCACTGGAGTGTTTTTTGTCTATCTCTGTTGATTAGACCCATGGTTAACCTACTTGTTTTCTCTGCAATTGACTATATTTTTGCTGCGTCATATGCGTCATGTCAGCTTACATCCCCTGCATCCTTTACCACCCTATAACTGTACATAAATTGATCCTTGTAAAATGCCGTTGGGGTGTCACGGCACCAAAGGACGCAATGCGTAAACACCACAAAAAGTGGAACGTTGTGCAGTCAGGGCACTGCACCGTAGTCCTTCTACATCTAGCTGCGTAGCCACAGGCAGGCAGCATCACGGTAACGTGACATATGTACCCAATAGTGGTTATTACAGCGATTATCACAACCCTTTTTATTCTTTTTTAAAAAAACATTTTCTTTTCAGCTTACCTAGTAATAATAACCATAGCGATTATTATAGCGTTTATTATAACCTATTTCCTTTTCTTTTTTTCTTTTTATACTTTGCGATTACCCATGGGTACCCATGTGTAATTTCAACGAAGCGAGAACTTCCTAATCTTGGCCGGCTTGTCGAGAACTACAGCCAGCGTCGGCGGCGTGTACCGTCCTGTGGTCTCCAGGTCCTGGCGGGCCCCGAGCCGGATTAGTTCCTTCGCCGTCTCCTTGGCGTTGAACTCGACGGCTGCGTGCAGCGGCGTGAAGCCCTTGAGCCCCACTAGATTCACGTCCACCCTTCCTCGCCCATGAAGCGCTTTGACGGCCTCGGCTTGGTCATATTGGGCGGCGTAGTGCATCGCTGACCACTCCGTCTTGTCGAATAGCGATGCGTTGCAGCCGTAGCGGGGCTCGAGGAGCACTCTCCAGACAGCCTTGTGGCCATTCATCACGGCGAACATGAGGGCCGTCTTGTCGTCGTTGTTGAGTGCGTTGACAGAGAGAATACGGCGGTCGAGCAGAGCTCTGACGAAAGCGACGTGACCCGATGACGCAGCTCGATGCAGTGCAGTGCTGCCAGAGCCGTTGTCAGTCTTCAACGTGAGCAGAGCCCCGTGCTTTGACAGGACGTTGAGCGCCGCAACGTTGCCCTTTTCTGCCGCAGTGTGGACTGGTCGCGCTCCGCACCGTGACGCACGGTTGATGTCGGCGCCGGCGGCAATCAAGGCTTCCATCGCCTCTGCACGGCCCGGCTCATCAGAGCATATGGCGCAGTCAAGGGGAGGGTACCAGTACTTTGGCGGGCTTCTGGGCGGCAGGATTTCTGCCTGGCTGTTCAGATCGACGCCGCGCTGCGCGAGGAGCCGGGTGAGTTCTGCACCGCCGTACCACGCCGCCGCCAGTATTGGAACAAAGCCATCCTTAGCAACCGCATTAATATTTGCCCCGAGATCGAGCAACTTCTCGGCTGCAGCGGGGTGATCTCTCTTGCAGGCTAGATGCAGCGGGTTGTAGCCTAGGGGCCCACAGCTTTCGAGAAGGTCCGGTGCGAGAGCGAAGATTCTCTCCATAACAGCCACGTTACCATTACAAGCGGCCTCTTGCATGATGCCGTATTTCCCGTTCAGGCTCCTGATATTCGCACCGTACTCTACCAGGAGGTCAAAGATGGAGGGGTCAATGTCGTCTGCCACGGCGCTGTTAACCGAGGTAAGCATCCAGCCTTGCTTTTCACTGCGGACAGGTCATGACTTACTAGAAGATAGCCGGCTTCTTGGTGCCGTCCGTCAGCACGGCTTCCGCGTTGGGGTCCGCCCCGCGTTCCAGGTATAACTTGACCATATCAAGGCTCTTTGCGCAAAATATGGCGAGCATGAGCGGCGTTTGGTTATCAAACTTGGTCCTTGAGTTGATGTCGAGGCCGAGCTCAAGCAGGAGCTCGGAAGCCTTGGTTCCACGGCTCGCACTGCTGCTTGCGTATGTTAAGGCGTTTCCCCCGGTCTTATTCTCCAACTCCCTATCATACTTGGCGCCTTTTTGGACGAGGAATCGTATGGCATCGGCTTTTTGAAACCTGGCCGCCCGGACCAAGGGCGTCTCCCCAAAGTCAGACAGCGCTTCCAGGGTGTCAGGCCCTAGGGTGAGGAGGTATTCAAGTGTGTTTATGTGCCCTCCGGCCGCGGCCTGATGGATGGGAAGATTTCCAAGTCTGCTCCTGGCTCGGATATCAGCCCCCATGAAGACAAGCATCTTGGCCACTTCCAACTTTCCGTTTCCGACTGCGAGGACAAGCGGCTGCTCCTCGTCTACTTCCTCATTGGTTCCTAGAATTTCAGCCTTAGTACAGTAATCCATCAACAGCTTCACTATTTCAGCGTCGCCAACGGTGCAGGCGCGGTGCATGATGGTGCCCTTGCCCAGACGCCGGCGGGCATCAGCGCCCGCAGCAAGGAGAATTCGCACTATGTTGGCGTGCCCTTTGACGACAGCCTCGGCCAAGGGAGTTTGGCCGTCATTTTTCACCGGATCAACAGGGAAGCCGCATTCCAGGAGATACTTGACTACCTCAACTCGGCCCTCTCTCGCCGACAGATGAAGTGCGGTGCTCCCGAGGGTCGACTTGGCGTAGATGTCAGCGCCGGACATAACCAGGAGGCGAAGGAGAGGCAGGTCGTCTTTCCAAGCCATCTCGAGAAGCGGTGTCCACTCCCACTTGGCAGGGAGGCGCTTCGTATGGACTCCGGCTCCAACATCAATCAAAACGTTGACCAGGGCCGAATATCCCAGACTGGCAGCAGTAGCGAGGGCTGTGAAACCGTCATCATCCTTGGCCTCGAGATCGTTCTTGCCGCTGGCCAGAAGGACAGTCATGACATTCAAGTGGTTGCCCCGTACAGCCACCATAAGTGGTGTCTGCTTCTTCTCGTCCACAACCGTTGGGTCGGCGCCGTGCTCGAGCAGAATTCTAACGTCATCCGCCCTCCCTTCAGTGGCAAAGCGATGCAATAAGCTCAACTGGCCAGCTTCACCGGGTTTGGCTGCAGCCGGGCCTCCTAGATGCCGTAGCACGTTCCGGAGTATGTCGCCGCGCTTCTGGAACGCGAGATCGAGAGGTGTTTTTCCCGCCGCGTCCTCGACTGTCATGACCGAGGCATCGGACTCTACAAGCCGCTCGAGGGCTGCACTACTTTCGTATTCGACGGCCAAATGAACAGGGAGACGGCCGTCATCATCAGGGAGTCGCTGATTGGCCCCGCGGCTGAGAAGAAAGTTGACCATGCGATTACTGTCCTTCACCACTGCCTGGTGGAGAGGCGAGCGTCTCTCACCATTATGATCGTCTATCTTAACCCCGCGACCGAGAAGCAACTTGGCGACGCCAAAGGCCTCGGCCATGACGGCGACATGAAGCGGCGGCCAGCCATCCTGATTTGGAAGGCGGATGCTGGTCCCCAAGTCTAGCAGCCTTTCTAGAAGGCTAGGGTCATCCTGATAAATGGCATGGTGTAGGGCTTCGGCGCCACCATCTTTGAGACATCCAGCTGCTTCGTACACAGCGCGCCCAGATGGCCCGTGTATTTGGGTCCCCGACGGCACGCACCTCAAAACGCTCCAGAGTTCAAGCTGGGTGAATCGAGAAGAGTCCAGAAGCGCCTTCACCGCGTCAACGTGGTTTCCGCATAGTGCCACTGTCAACGCCCGACGCCTGTCTTGGTGGCTACAATCCACTGCATGTTGCTTGATAAGAAATGCCACGAGCTTAGCATACCCCTTCTTTGCTGCTAGCATGAAACCTTCCATCACAGCGAGTACGTCAAGGTAGCCAAAGCTGGGATGGCTCACGAGGAACAGGGCAATCTCCTCGTTGTCGTGGTTCAGAGCTCCGACGAGCAGCCTGCCGAGTTCTTTGCGTACGGGCGGTGCATCAGGAAGTTTGGCGTCCAAATGGGTCACGGTGGTAGTTAAAAATGCCATTGCCTTGGCTGGGCTAATGGTAGCACTGGCGTCGAAGATTACCTCACTTATGTGGCCAAGAGTGAGCGAAGAGATGGCGCCGAGCAGCATCTGCAGGATCTGCACCTGACCCTCTTGGCAGGCAACATTGAGGGCTATCTTGTCGAGCCTGCTCTGGTGCGGCCAGAGAGTTGCGTCTGGTATTTCGAGATGCATGACCCCCAGCGTCAGCATGGCACCTACGATGGCGCTGTCCCCGCGACGAATCGCTGCGAGGAAAGGCGCCCCGCGTTGGCTGTGCTGCTCAATGGCGAGCGCAGCTGCGTTGCCCGGAACCATCAGTGCAAGCAGCGTGTTCAGAACATCAATATCGCCAGCGTCGACGGCATAGTGCAGTACGTTCAGCGATAGAGTTGGGTCCCGCGAGTTCAGCAACGCCGGGTCCGCGATGCATATGAACGAGATGTATGCTACGTCTTTGGCAAGGATAGCGGATGCGAGATGGTGGAAGTAATAGAGGTACCCGCAGCGGGTGCACTCAATCGCCACTGCCAGATTTCCATGTCGGATCGACTCGAGCAGAACATCTGCCTGGGGCCAGCCGCGCATCCGTTCCGAGGCGACGAGCGACTGCACGACCTGAGGGTTGCCGGAACGGGCAGCGTACATCAAGGGGCGCAGGCCGGCCTTGTCCGGGCAGACGGCAGCACTCAATTCGGCCAGGGAGTTGAAGAAGAACACATCTCGGTGGCCAGCCGCCCAGTGCAGCGCCGTGGTGCCGTCAAGATTCGTTATGGCGCCCAAAGCGCAGTGCTCCAGCAGCAGCGAGAAAAGCTGCTTGTTGCCTTTGGAGATAGCCGTCGAGAGCGGTCGCAGTCCTGTGCGGGGCGATTCAGCATTGGCATCAGCCTTGTGCGAGAGGAGGATGCGCGCGACTTCGACTTGTCCCGCTTCGACTGCAGCGTTGAAGGCGAGCTGAACCTCGGGCAGTGTTCCTTGCCGCTGTACCCTAACAGGGAGCAGCAGCATCCTCTTGCACGGCTTAAGCATCCGCTTGAGCAGGGAGGGCTTTTTCTTGACGGCGCGTTCTCCATTTTCTGCGTCTTGCGGTGGCTCGATAACTGTGTACGGTAGGGGCGGAGGGCGAGGTACGACGTCTTCCAGAAGGAGCAGCATGAGTTCCGGGAAACCGCCCTCTGCCGCTCTCTGCAACGCGGTGAAACCTTCCAAGTCCCGTTCAGACCGTTTTGCGCCGCACTCGAGGAGAAAACGGGCGAGCGATATGTGTCCCTTGGTCGCGGCGATGTGCAGCGGCCTCCATGCGCCGCATTGTTGGCCATCCGTGTGGTTGTGCTGCGAGCGGGAGAAGCCTTGCTGGTCAGACCGAAAACCCCAAGTGGGCAGGCTCTGCGCTTCCAAGTGGAGCCCGTGTCGAAACAGGAGCGATGCGGCAGCCATGGAGCCCGTCTCCGCGGCGAGGTCCAGCGCCGTCCACCCTCCAGCTGCTTGGATATGTACATTTCCGGGGCTTCCTGGGACGTCGATGGCCATCAAAATTTTTTCGAGAATCTCAACATCCTCATTCTTGGCCTCAACGACAGCAACGTGCAGCGGCGCGAGGCCCCGTTGGTCGAGTACCTCAAGGTTTGCACCAAAGTCGATCAGAGCTGAGGTCGCGGACAGGTTTCTGCGCCTGATGGCCATGTGCAGCGGGGTGTCGCCATCGCTGTTGAGCGTGTCGATTCCGATGAGCTGGGACGTCAGCAGCGCTTTGAGGACGGCTGGATTGTCCCCGGTGCACAGACGAATGGTCTCGTGGAGAAGGGACACATCATTACCAGTCTGCCGCGTGAGTGCTTGCCGAAAAGATGCATCGTCAAGCAGCTTGTTCAGACTCTCGACGTCATCTCGCGCAATTATGTCTAGCGCATTTTTCAATGCAGCCTAGAGGGATTTCATTAGTCTGGTGTTCTGCGACTGCAGCTAATTACGCGAGGAAAGGTCATACTCACCTTTTGCGCTTGACTCCCAGACGCGCCTGCCTCTTCCAGCAGGCGCATTATCTCCTTTTCTTCGGGCACTGACAACTGCGCATAATCGAAAGCTGTCCGACCCTGCTTGTCCACAGCATCCAGCGCGGCCCGGTCCCCTCGGAAGGCGTCTAGCACAAGCTGGAACACGGCCATGACCCCTTTGCCGTCCCCCTCTAATACCCCAACAGGACTGCAAGCATTCCGCGTGGCGATGTGCAGACACGTCATACGACCCAGCGAAGTCGCAGCTTTGACATCAGCCCCAAGCTCCATCAGCAGCCGCAACACATCTACCAAGCCCTTTTCCGCAGCGAAATGGGCTGGCTGAAACGAGACATAAGTGCCCATGCTGGTTACCGCGGCATTGGGATTGACCCCGGCATGGCCGACCAGGAATTCAACCGCCGCAGACGAACATCTCAAGGGAGCATGCTCCCCAGCTATGAGGTCGCACAAGCTCACTTCGGCGCGCACCGAGCAAATAAGCGATTCGATCTGGTTGGAGTCCTTCAATTCGCTGTACGCTCGCACGCCAACGTTCAATAGGGGCCAAGGCGGGGTCCGTACCCGCTCGCGCCTGCGGCAGTAGTGCATCTCGAGGAGTCGGGAGGTGCGCGCCAGGATCTTTGCTTCGTCGTGCTTGGGGGTGTCAACCAGGAAGCCAGAGAGCGCCCGGGCGGCTTTCGTGGCGGCGGTTATGGTGTTCGAAAACGGGTAAACGTATCGAGTCTGTCGGACATAAATAGCCCTAACCCTAAAATTTGTGCTAGTAGAGACAGTGGTGTGTTTGCGCTCCGTGTCAAGAGCGATGGCTGCGCCCCGGCAGCAGGCGGTTTGGCTGGATGCTGTTAGCTGCTGACGCTCAGGTCTGATTCGATCTGGTATTCAACATACCCATTCACAACAGGGAGAATCATGACTGTCTTCTGTAGTCCCTTATCTTCAACTGCTTGATTCAGATAGCGCAGGATATACGGACACTCGCTGTACGCGCCCGTGACCACCACATGAGTTTTCCTGTCCGGGATTCCCGAGTCCCCACCCAACCAGCCGTAGAGCTCGATTCTCTCCACCAAGGGGCCCAGAAATGGCTCTAAAAGGGCGGATTTCATGAAGTTGGCCGTGACAAGCAGCTGCCCCTTGCGGACGCTTATCCCGTCCAGTTCCTCGAGGGGAGATGTGTCTGGCAAGTCCCATGGCACTACGGGGTATATGTTTTAAGCCAAGTACCTCGACGACGACGAAATCATGGCGACTTACACCGCATCTTGAACTCCTTCATCCCGTCAAACTTGGCAAGAAACTGTTGATCATGCAGTGAGCGATTGCGTTGTCCCGGTACTCGGATAGGTGTGCCACGTTAACCGACCTTGATGAATGCCGTTACCACCTAAGTCAGGACGTCAGCGAAGCTATCATTTGACAACGGCTAGGCATACGCACCCCTTCCATCAGCCCAACCGTCTGCTTTGCGTCCTGATTCAGCACATCAAGCTTCTCAGCCAGGAGTGCCTCAAGGGCTTCCTCGAATGCCGTTCGAACCAGCCCTGCTCCGCCCAAAAGCAGCAGTGTATTCCTATGCCTAAGCGAAAAATGGGTTTTGCTCTCATAGTTGCTCTCCACTGCTAATATGGATACGGACTGTCCGATAAGTCAGCATTCATTACGCTTGCATTCGGGTATGTACCATGAGACATATACTCACCGTAAACCCTTGGTCCACTCTAATATGCAACACATCGTCCGGCCTCCCCATCCCCGCCTTCTTGCTCCGCGATAGGTAATACCCCAACGAAGCATCGGACCCAGACAACATCAGCACTTTGCTCCCAGAAAACACGGCAGAGACAACATTCCCTACGGAGTGTGCGAACTCGTCACCCATCATGCAGGAGGGCAACACGCAAGCTACGTCATAGGGGGTGGAGAGAATGTCTTTTGTATTTTCGTCGGTCAGTGGTGCCTTTCTGATCAACAAGGGGGACAAAGTGGAAATACCTTTTCCAAACGCGCGGGCGATGCTCTCATCAAGGTGCATCTTGAGACCCGCGAGGAAGACAGTCAGGTATGCCTCGGTGCCGGTGCTCGTGTCTCTCTCGAAAAGGTGCCATGGCTCGTTGGGCTCGGCTTCAGCGAGGGCCCGAACGGTCCGATAGGCAGCGGTTGGTTCTTCTTGTTGAGACGCTAGGGCTCTTTTGTCGCACTTTTTTCAGCATGGGGACTCAGTGAAAGGGTAGAGACTCGAAACTTACAACAGGATGTTGCTCATCGGTCGGGTGGCGAGGTATCCCCAAGAGGGTGTGGACGTTTCTCCTGTCGGGGCATCGATGATACTGGTAGGTTTCTTTTGTTAGCAAGGAGACAACTGAAAGAAAGGCGTAGCGCAAGGAATAACTGGAAGTGAGTGCACCCACAATGGAACCGTCTGGGCCTTGGGATCATCGGCGCCCGGCCATTGAGTGAGTGTCGTGGCTTGCGCATTTTTTCGCGAGAGCATGAAGGATGCCGAGACGGCTGCGTAGCTTAGGTCTATGCCCACGAGGACCTGAGCGGGCGCTGTAGCGTCAGGCATGGTGGTGATGGTTAACGACTCCCAGAGGAGGCACTGTCACAGGTCGACCGAGTTCCGGTCGTCGGCTCAACATTAACCGCCAAAGACCTGTTTGCCGTGTTGGGGGACAAAATGAACAAGAATGAAAGAAGCAACGGGAAATGCGCCAGAGCATGGTCTAGACCAGGTGTGGTGGCGTTCAATAGATTGATTCCATGTGCCGCCACGAAATGCAGCTCAGCTCAGCTCAGGGGCTGGGTCTCAGCCGCAACGCCCAGCGAGCCGAAGGAGCGTGGGAGAGACAGAAAATCCAGAGACCTGTGCGATCCGCGCTGCGAACTCTCACCAACGTCCCAGAAACCACCAAAACCATGCCCGCGAGCGACTACATGGCCGGCGGCCTTTACTGGGTGCATGTCCAAAATGTCATGACAGCGTGTTCCTGTTCGCGATTGCGAGCCGTATCAGCGCTCAAGGTGCGTCCGTCAGGTCCCCTCTGCCCCGCCAGAGCCCGCCCCATTAGAGCGATGTGGAAGCTACTAGCAGTCGCGACTGACCGACCAAGTCATGCGCCAACGACACGGCAGCTGCCATTGCAAGCCTTCAGAATGCGCAGGAGCTGGAAGTCACGACCCGAGCAGCGATTCCCGTTTGCACGCCCACTCCGGGCATCGCACGACCGGCCGAGGAGAAGAGCGCGCCCAGCGTCTTCTTCAATGACCCCCCCCCGACCTACGCCGAGCTGCCAGGCGGAACTGTCGCGCCCGCACCCGCACCCGCGCCCTACCCACACCCTCCCCCCGCACCCACCAC
>Ga0247765_1000582_pt1 | contig 26789 bp, 21 predicted proteins | sample UWRJL106311C6_FD_179949 | JGI IMG/M metagenome (GOLD analysis project Ga0247765, IMG submission 179949) | Plant litter microbial communities from Arlington Agricultural Research Station in Wisconsin, United States - UWRJ-L106-311C-6 | ecosystem: Environmental > Terrestrial > Plant litter >...
GTGCGACAGAGTGAGTCTTTGCAGTCATTAATGGTAGGGCTGCGATAGGTGGCGTGATCCGGTTGGCAGCTGAAAAGCTGTACAGGTATGTGAGATGGAATCACGCCACATGATTGGGGAATTACTGTTATGCCCTTCGCTCTCTGCTCACCTCTCCCCAAATTGCGTTTGTCCTTGAATGCATCGCGTCGTGGCCACTGGTCTCAGCAGGCAACAGGACCGACCATGGATCCGAGTCCATAGGTACCTAGTATCGCTATTTCTAAACTCCCCCCAACCGCATCCATCTGCTCCGTCTCCTCCCCAGCCAGGACGAAACCGCGCCCATTTGATGCGACATCATCGACTGCCCCCTCCCCGACGACACCGGTCAAGACGGCTGCAACGTGGATGTGTCTTCAGGAGATCGCCGCGGCATTGCCACATCATGGTTCTCCGGGGTTCCACCTCAAGGCCGTTGTGCGTGCATATGAGCGGGAGGCAAGCTTGAATGTGCCGCCGGAGGAACTCGAGCTAGACAGAGGTACCTAGACGAGGAGACACACTTGGACTGGGAGAAAATTGGTTTATGTACCTACCTAGGTGATCGTCGTCTTGGTGAACGTGTTGGTTAGAATCCAGCACAGGGGATTATTTGGTAGTTCCACCTTGCATTTCAGTATCTGTTATATCTTTTCATTCCCATCCCGATCACAGACAAAAACATATCCTGGCCTGGTCGGACTCTTTCCAGTCCGACTCACGGCACCATCTCCATCTTCCCTCCATAAACCCCACTGGGCCGCACCGACGTCTTTCCCTTCGCCGACGTCTTTAGCGTTGCCACAGTCCGGTCTGCGGCAGGGTTGATGGCCGCCACCATGCCGTTGGCACAGTGCTGGCCGACGGAGCAATAATAGTACAGGGGGGAAGTGGTGTTGACCATGACTTTGAAGACGTTTTTCTGTTTGTCATCATCTGTCAGCCTGATCTCATACTAGTGCCTATTGTCTGTCCACAAGCCCTGTTCACACAAAGCCCATGCATTCTCGGATTATAAAAGGGAAGGGGGCGAGGTTAGGTACATACATTACTGGCCGACCCCGTCTGCACCCCCGAAGAAAACCGCTCCCCGCTAGCATTCGGCGTACAAGGCGCACTGTAATCGCCCGAAACAGCATCGTGAGTCCCCCCCACGAAATAAAACTCGAGCGTATCCCCGATGGAAGCCGTCACACTGTCGGGCGTAAAGGATAAGCCGGACTTGCCCACGTCGATGCGGTGGCTTGCCGCGAGGGCCGTACCAGCCAGTGCGAGGATGGAGAGACGCATTTTGGGATATGATTCTTGAAGAACCTAGGAGGTGAAGCGAGTGGATGTGGCGCTTTGCTGTCTGGTGAGACACAGACTGTGGTCGCTGTTTTTTTTTTTTTTGCGCCTTTGCATCTTGAGGTACCTACCCTCAATTATATACCAGTTTTCTCCTGTGGTACTACGGTCCCTAATGTCCCAACCCGGGTGTAACAACCCCGCACCTCAACATCGCCATGCTTCACCCGCTATATTGATGCTTCACCGAGTAGGGATCGACATTCAGGCGGTGTTCCTCTCGTTCTCTGTTTTTTTCGTATAGGTTGTGTGTGGATGCATCCGGTGATGAGCTGCAGCCCGGATTGCCTTTCACCCCGTGCCACCGGGCAACTCTTGTCTGTTCCGTTCTAGTTGATCACTTTTTGACACCGCTTGGACATGATCAACGATGCCAGTGCTACACTGCATTGTGATTGCTTTGCAAAAGCAGTTGAAGTCGAGGTGCAAGGTGAGAATAGCGGGGAACAATGGTAGCGACGGATCCGACAGGCGGGCACTTCAACCATTGGACCATTGGACACCGGAGCCCCAAAGCCGAACCGGCTACATACCACCACCCCTGCAACCCTTCGGCAGATTTATGCACATGCAACTTTACCTAGGTACCTGGAGACCTCCGGAATCGTTTCCGAGGGGGGGGCGTTCACCTCGGCGACTCCCGCTCCGTGCTACTCGCTTAGCTGATCGATGACGCCAGTAGATGAGTAAAGTCTCCAAGCTGGAAATCTCTGTAATCAAGAAGTTTTGTTACCTACACTAGTGGGGATGGGTATGTTGTATGTAATCTTCCAATTTCGTTATCGACCCAAAGTACACACTCCACAAATCAAGAACCTCCAAATCAAAGGCCAAGGAGCGGTTTCATTTAGGTAGGCACCGCCCCATACACCATGTACCGAAAACAATACCTCCCCCATTTCCCCCCCTCGTACCTCTCCTTTGGTGCCGGCACAGGCGCATACTCATCCAAATCCACCTCCAAAGTCTTGACTGTCCTAAACCCCACCCTCTCATAAACTCGCCACGCTCCATCCGATGAGTGAACCCAAGCGAATACCCCATGGAAATCAACGAGGTCTGTACCCCATTTCAAAAGCGCAGAGCCAACGCCCCGTTTTTGGAATCCAGGAGAGACATAAAGTCCAATGATAAAGAGACAGGATGTTTCTGTGCCAGTGCCAGAGGGCATGATGGTGTCCAACCAGGTTTGGAAATCTTGGCCGGTGAATGCCTCGAGGCGGGCGATGGGGTCGTCGTTTACCTCCACGTTGTTGTCCTTATCTTTGTCTTTAGGGGACATGGACATGGATTCTGTCTGGGCGGATTGCTCACTCCCCTTCTCCGTCCGGGCGTCCTGATCATTTGCGCTCACAGTATCCGGGTTTGTTTTGGTGATTCCTTCTCCCGGCCGTTGCGCCTCGTGTGCGCTGGTATTGAACACTTCTCCACCAGGAATGATGCATTCCGGCGGCTCCACGCCTCGGAATCCCCAAGTGCAGAACCCCATGATGTTTCCCGTATCTCGCTCAACAGCTTTGATGATGCGGATTTTTGGGCTCGCTAATTCCCCGGGAAGGCTAGAAAGGGCGTATTCTTTCATATTGAAGGGGGATTTTCCGTGGCTTTTCATCTCGGTTTGCACGTCTGTCGCAAAGGACGCGGAGCTGATTTCGGCAAGTACAGGAACGTCTTCGAGACGCGCGGGGAGGAGGGTGAACGCATTTCGAGCCATGATTGCTGAATAGATAGAGCTGTTGATTGGTGAACCGACGGGTTTTTGTGAGAGTTCTTGTGAGCTGTGAGGTTGCTCGGAGCTGAGACGAGATGATGACACCTCTCCTTAAATTTTTCATCGGGTGCAGTTGCGGGGTAACGGCCGGTGATGGTGGCCTCAGGAAAAATTGTCCTGCCTCCTCATGCCATAAGATCGCTTTCCCTCATAGAGGCAGCGCGTTGCCGCATGCCAACGATGTCTCAGTTCCAGAAGCCAAGGCCACTCCAAGTAGATGATAAGAGCTATTGTTCAGCTAACTAGCCGTTTGGGAAGCATGTTGTTACGGATCTGAATCCAAGATAGATTTCCAACTTTGCTAGCGAAAATCCCAGACATTTTTCAAGACATCAGCCATACTCCTATTCCCTAACCCATCCATCAATTCTGTTAATTATATGAGCATGCTTAGGACAAGCCACGTTGTCAGTGGAGGGACAGAAGCTGACGTGTGGGAACAGAGACGACGCTTACCATTCACAAAGACTTTTCGAATAACTGTTCCAATCGCGTAGAATCGAACATAATCTTTAGCGTCTGTTCGATGTGTTCCAGCTTCAGGGACTCGCCGCGGTCGGTGGCCAGCTGGCGAGCGGTGCGTACGGCATTCTGGATCTCGTTGCCGTTTAGCCTCATTACTGCCAGCGCCCTCACGTCCGATCCATCGAGTTCAACGTATCGATCCTTGTTCTCTGCCTTGAGTTGTTGTCTAATGGCATGTCGCCATAACATTAATCTCCCGGTCTCATCAGGGCTCGGTAGGTGTATAGTGAGCCTGACACGAGACATCAATGCTCGATCAAAATCGTTCACTTTGTAAAAAGTAAGTATCGGCTGGAAAACGGGTAGCGACGCGACTGGGTTTGGGAAACAGGCGGGTAGAAGTACCTCTATTTGTTGTGAGAACCAGAGCCCCCTTGTAGGTTTCTAGTGCTCTGATCATAACTGAAAACGCTGCACCGTGCTGCATGTTTTCGCGGCCGGACCGTTCCAGAAACAAGTCGAAGTTATCGAGCAGTATTACTGAAGGCACGACCAGAGGTCAGTAGTTACGTACCTTAGGTGGGTAGAAATTGTCTACAGAGAATTAATGGCTCTAGGGTGCCGATCAGCACCTACCTGCATTCCAGACATTTGCAAGATGGAAAACCGTCTCGAGATTTCTTTCCACATCCTCGGCTGCGAGCCCGATATCTCCGGATGCAATCCGATAAAGCGGTACCTCGAGGAGTTCGGTTACCGCCTCCGCGCTACGCGTCTTGCCAGTGCCTGGCCCGCCATGGAGGAGCACAATCAATCCCGTGCGTCTTGAGCTCCTGGCATCCCATCGCACACTAAGCTGCTGCCGTAGAAGACTCGAGAACACTTCCTTGACCTTGGAGTCGAGGATTAACTCATCAAAGTCCGACTTGGACCATTCTATCTCGCGAATATTTTCCACTGCTAGTGGCCCTACAGGAACAAATCGGCAGCAACAGTCGTCAGAAAACCTGGGTAAAGGCAGATAAGGATTGTAGGGATGAACATACTCCATCTCTTATCATCAAAGCTGAAGCCCACGATGGTTGGGGGCAGCAGGAGGAGGAAGTCCTGATGAGACCCATATATGGATCGAAGTATCCCGGGTTCCATGTACTCTCTTGTGGAATCCCTCTCATTTGCGGCAGTATTATTTTTTCCATGGAGCTCTTGATAAGTGCGCATGTCAATCATGTAGCGGCCGTTCACCTGGGCGAGGTCGGTTTTCGGGTTGGCCTCGTAACTGATGAACCGTTCATGTTGGCATTGCCAAAAGATCTCGCCACGCATTGATATCAAGTCCTGTATCTCCGAGCTTGCCCATTTCAACGGGTAAGCAGTGAGAGCAGATATGGCCAGCTTACCGCCGTCTATATAAGAAGTAATGTACGCCTTCTGACGCTGGCCGCTGGGCCAGTGTACAACGATTCTTTCGCTGCTTCGGGCAAAGCGGCCGTCAAATGACCACCGCTCGCAGTCAATCCTGATTGGAAACGAGTGCGGCAAGGGGCAGGTCTTGGTCATGACTGTTGCAATATGATCGCCTTGTCGAGTTACCAAGATCTGGTTGGGGCCAAACAACTTGTGAATGTGTTTTCGGGTCACGTACCCCTTGTTGAACAGCTCTTCCGCCTCACTGTACTCGTGACCAAAATTGTTGTCAATATAACCGAGGAGGAGATCAATGCGGGTCTTGTAATGGGGATTATCAGGCTGTGCGTTGCGTAGTAGCTCACGACTGTGGTAGAAATAGAGGTATGGGGCCAACATGTTGTGTTCACTATCCCAGTCGCTGTGCCGATGGGCAAACATCTCGTGGTCTTGCCACGGGCCGTTGGTTTTCCTGGTAGCACAGACGACGCCGATCGCGCTGTAAAAATCATCAGCGACGATTGCCATGTGCTCCCGTTCGGAACACGCGGGCGGTGCGTCCTGGTCTAGGACGAAGAGATCTGACTGGTCGTCAGGACCTGGGGTGGCGTGGAGAGCAAGAGACAACTCTTCATGGTAGGCTGTGCAACTGTAGGTTCGATAGACGACGAAGCCAGCACCGGGGTTCTGTTCAAGGTAGTGCGGCATGCTCTCGACGGCATGGCGTCCACGAAGTGCATCTGCTCTGGTATCACCCTGAAACATGCGGGGGTGGTCGAGGAATATTGCACTCTCTGGGTGTCGGGAATGAGCGGGGAACAGCCCAGAGCATTCGACTTGATGAACAATGAAGTTTGCATCAGACGGCGGCCCGCTTGTCGGTGGGCTCCCATCAGCAGAGTCCGCCATTGTCGCAATTAGAAACGGCAGCGAAACCGTCGAAGAGTGAGATGAGATGACAATGGCCGATCTGCTCGGAGAGGAGCGGGATTGGCTTGAAACGTTCCAAATTGGGGAGCAAAACAGGGTCGGATCACGATCGCGTCTCTGGCGTTGAAGAAGGATAGCTGAAGTGAGGGAAGGAGCTGGCGTGTCAACCTGAGCGAAATATGGCTGCTGTGTAGTGCGGGGTCCCCATCATCGTTCCTGTCTCCTCTGTGGCCTACCCCTCACGTGCAACGCGGACCTCAACTCGAAGCATTGCTACCCAATTGTTTTCCGTCCATCATCGTTGCAAATCCAAACTCGCCATGCGCCTAATCCACACCTTTTCGCTCGAAATCGAGCACTTTGCGGGCGACAAGCGACCCAAATATGCGATCCTTTCTCACATGTGGGGAGAAGAGGAGGCGAGTTTCCAGGGATGGAACGCTCGATCGGCTGCGGCATTGAAACAAAAGGGATACCAGAAAATTGTCTCAGCATGCGAATTGGCTAGAGAAGACGGCTACACCTACATCTGGGTCGACACAAATTGCATTGACAAGTCGAGCTCGTCGGAGCTGACCGAGGCCATCAACTCCATGTTCGAATGGTACACATTGGCTGACATCTGTTATGCGTACCTGTCCGACGTCGACACTTACAAGCCCTTGACCGGGACCCGGGATCTTCGCCGCAGCCGCTGGTTCCGTCGGGGCTGGACTCTGCAAGAGTTGTTGGCCCCGAGACGAGTCAACTTTTACGCTGCGGATTGGTCACCGCTCGGGACGCGAACAAAGCTTGCACGGCACATCAGCGCGGCGACAGGTATCGATCTCAAGCATCTCCACGCGGACGAGAGACGCGAAGAAGCCACCAGCAGTAGGACTAACAATGAGTGGATTGGCCACCGCCACCGGTCATTGTATAAGGCATCCGTGGCCGAGCGCATGGGATGGCTTGCCCGCCGGGAGACGACCCGCATCGAAGACATGGCATATTGCGCGCTGGGCATCTTTGGCATCAACATGCCTCTCATCTACGGAGAAGGACCGCGGGCTTTCTTCCGACTGCAGGAGGAGATACTGCGAGTCTCGGCAGACCAGTCTCTGTTCTGTTGGTCCTGGGGAGATTCAAGAGACTCCCGGCCTGGGAGGGGCTTTCTCTCTCCACGCCCACAGGCTTTCCTCGAGGCGGGGCGATACGTCCCCCGTCGGACCAAGACGAGGCCTCGCCCGTATGCCATGACAAATGCGGGCCTTTCCATTTCTTTCCCTCTTATTCACTGTTGGTCTTCTTACATTGGCGTTCTAGATGTGCTCGTCACAGGTGGAGCACAGCTCGTTGGGATTGCCATAACCGGAGAGCCCACCACTACTGGCCGGCTCACGCGACTTCACTACCCAGACGTGCCTATCCACACCTGCAACTGGGCAATATCACTCGCGACGCGAGCAGAAGCTTTCGTCCCACTAAGGAGTACCGATGAGTGGGAGGCACCACCGCAGCCAGTTCCCTGGCTGTCTTTACAGAAACGGACCATGTACTGTCGCGCCGGTGTGCTCCTGTCGTTCGACTCAAACCATCGGATTTTCGACATTACGACCATACCCCCAGATCGCTTCTCGCCGGCCGATAGCATCGTTGAAATATGTCCGCGGGACGAAACCACTGCAGAATGGAATCCGGCGATCTTCGAGGGCTCGGCAAGCTCTGCTACCTTGAAGGGCGCCACGATTGTCAATTTCAAACTCCGAAAAGGGGCGACGGAGGCCATTTTATTCGTCATATCTTCATCCAAGACAGGAAATCATGCGTATCCATCCTGGCACTCTTTCCGTGTCACCAATCTTCTCGGCGGTGGCCGCATGTCCGACGCCCTCCACAATCAGTTGCAGGATCACAGTTTATCCGCAAATCACCTCGTCAAGAACCTTTTTCCACTCGACTCTGGCCCAAAAGGAACGGAATCTAGATTCTACCCGAAAGCAACCCCCTTCCTGGTGCAATTTGCCTCGAGCGGCTTTCTGACAACAACTGGATCGATGCTGACACACGTTCATATCTCCGACCCCGCATATCCAGTGGAGCAACCAGGACCTCAGGCAGTTCCTCCATGACGCGTGGCGATGATTCTGTCAAAATGGAAAGGCTGACCGGTACAATCCATAGTAGAGATGTAGCACATATACCTCATCGCAACAATTTCAATTAGTGGTCTAGATTCGATGCATGTAGGGACAGCGCTGGGAGAGGGGAAACTAGGCATTGGAATATTCAATTGAAATTCATTCCAGACGAGACATAAGCCCAAGAAAAAGTGCGCTTTCAAGTTGCTATCTGCCAGCCACTGTGCTGTAAGTCCTGAGGTTACCCATCCCCTCTCGGCCCCGGATTTAGTGACCCTAATCACACTCAGCAAGAGCCATCCGCAGCACAACTGCAATCTGTGGAAACCGCAAAGAGGCTCCAAATAACCTTGCAGGCCTGGTGAAAAACGAGGTTTCAAGGTTAGTGACTTGGCGTTTTGCTTATGCATGTACTTCACTTCCCTCAATACCATGAGGTCAAGAGAAGAATGAAAGAGGAGCAAACGTACATGACCATCCACAGTACAGTACTTCTCGGGCGTATGATAGGTGGTGCCCAATCCATTTGAATATGTACCACAAGCCCAGGTGCCCGGGTTTCCTCCCCAAGGATACGGGGCCAGACAAGTGTTTGTCGAAACGGTGCAGTTTCCCATAAGGATAAAGGGCGCTTGTCGTTCCTGGAGCTGGAGGTTTGGCGTTGACGTCGGCATGGCAATGGCTCTGAAAGCTAGAGTGAGAGCGAGAAGGGTGGAGAGTGTGGGTTGCAGAGCCATGTTTGTTGTTTGCTTATTGATGCGGAACTGACGGAGGAGGTGCGGTAATCCAGCTTGGTTTCCCGAGATGATTTGATGATAGAGGACGCTGTCAGCTACAACGGTAAGTAACGATAATAAATCCAAAAGACAGAAAAAAGGTGAGGTGACTTTGGACTTGAATTGAAAGTTCGAACTTGTAGTTTGTATCTCCAGAGGCGGTGTTAAATAAATAAATACCCAAAAAAAAAAACCCTCAAAGCAGGTCGTCCAAAATGGGAAGCTTACATGTACCGCACGCGCCAAAGCATCACAGGTGGATGGGTCGACTATTGACTATTGACTATTGTCTAATGAGAACAAAATCGCTACCAAAGCCAATCTCGATGGACCATCCAGGGCGACTAGACCGAAACTGCTCGCGATGCGGGGGGATGTGACGTTGGTATTACGGATTTACTGATGAGAATGTTGTGATTTGTTAGGGTATGAGTCAGCGGGGAACAGGGCTTGACTGTTTACAGAGATGCTGTACATGTAATCATGACAAGATAGGACGAAATATTGTAGAATATGATATGGTATGGTAGGTACCTAGATTGAGGGCATCCGGAGACCATAGCGATATCGGTGCTGTAATCCAAGACCGGCAAGGCAGATCCTTGTTGTGGCGCAAACAAATGCATTTCGTTCCTACGGTAGGTAGGTACCTTGTTGAGGTAGGTACTATGCTACGACTGGAGATAAAGTAAGCCGGTTAGGCAGAGAGTCCAGTGTAATGCAACGGCGTTTTTCTCATTACTGCTGAAACTCCCTAGTGGCACGTCGTTTTTTTTTTTCTAAGCTCCCCGACGTAAAAGCCCGCAGAGGCTAATGGAAAAAACAGCGTAGCAAAAGAGCACCATCCGCTACCACGTCTCTTGTCATTCCGAGTACTCGGATATCCGGCCATGGCTAGGCACGGAAACGGCTGATATTGTCTACGACGATACCACGGGCGAGTTTACAAGGCTGCTCGTCGACAAGGGCTATCTTGATTCCGAAGCTGGGGCTTGGGCGGACGCGACGCCGCGATATTATGTCGAGGTGAAGGCGACAACTAAACGGTGTAATACTAGTTTTTTTATGAGCAAGGGGCAGTATCAAAGGGTATGTGAGTTTTCTGTTGTAAACCCCCATATTGATGATGATATGTGATGGCTGTCGAATTTATAAGAGACTAACTGACGACTTGACGGGGGATGTAGATGCAAGAAAACACGAATGGAAATGGAAACAGGGCGTCGTTATTCATCATCTTTAGGGTGTACAACCTCGGCATGGAGTCTGGAGAGGTTGGGTTGAAGATCTTGGCGGATCCCGAGGCTATGAGGGTGAGGGGAGAGCTGGAGTTCGCGATAGAGTCATGGTCTGTTGTCACGGCCGGTTGACCACCTCTCTCTCTCTCTCTCTCTCTCTCTCTCTGATATCCATTTTTCTCTTTGTTTTAAATATTATATATAATGGGATAATCACGGAATTTTCAACTTGTGTGTGTTGCGCGCAAAGCCACCGGACTAATATCCGGGCCCCTCCTCAATTCAGAAGGAAGGAAACTCAAATCTAGCCCCAATACAAGATCGCCAGGGCGAATCAGATGGCCACACCGTCCTTCCAGTCACTCCCTCCCCATCACCCTCCCTCTACCTCTCTACGCTGCTATCTCCTTCTTGCTCTGCTCTGCGATCCGAGAATGAACCGTCAAAGATGTGCAAATCGATTTTACACACACCAGGCCTATATCGATTGATTGCACGTGTGATGATCACAGCGAATCCAGTCAGCAGTACTATGTATAAATAAAGAAAAACAAAAGCCCAAAGAAGACCCCCAAAAATAACGAGGGGGCTGGGCAGGGACGTCAGTCGATACAGGTCAAACATTTCTATCCCTATGATCCCTACGTCAATAAGGACCAACACCATGGCAAGGTAGCCAAAGTTCCTGGGGTCTCTGAATGCCTCAAGAATTGTCTCCAAGTCTATTGTCAGCTGCTTTGCCCCCGTCGCTTTTACAAGCTGGACGATTTCCTCATTCTGTTGTTCCACTCGCTCCAAGGTGTGTATCGCCTGCGCGACGTCGAATCCAGTCGGGCTTTTTCGACGGTGGCTATCGCGTTTCCGTTCACGTTGTTGTGGCAGGCACGTACTTTTGACCTCCCCGACGGAGATGGATGATGATGATGATGATGATGATGATGACCCGATCATTGGACACATGCGGAGCCACCGACATGCGACTGCAACGTCGGTGCGGCCGAGCTCCCGCTCTGCGAGACGTACTTTGAGATGCAAAGCTCGCTCGACCTGCATCATATCCTCCTCGTCTTTGGCAACGCGCGGTTCGGGTTCCTCGTGGATGGTGACGAAATCATTGGCCTGGGTCCGCGCGTGCCGAAGGGGAAATAGCTGGATGCCAAAGGTTTGATGATGGTTGTGGTGAAGACGGCTCTCAATGACGAAATGCACTGGTGTCCTCCGATACTCTATGCGCCGCCGCCGTAATAACAACCCCCCGGGTGCGGCAGCCTGGGTGGTATGGGTATAGTCCATGGCATGGGCGATGCGGAAACCATCGAGCGTGATCTGGGAAGGGTCCAGCGTCTTGAGTCGACTCAGCACACGCGAGTAAATGGCCGAGACGGAAAAGGGTCGATGCAGCTGAGCCATCTCTTGGAGGACATAGACAAGGGCTGTCGTGAAGGAGTGCGGCCCGGGAAGAGGCGCAATTGACTCGAACCCGCTGGCGCAGATTACCTCGCATTCGCCGCCGCCAAGTGCTCCAGCCGAGACGGAACTCGCGGCGTAGCAGCAGTCAAAGATAAAAAGCTTGTCAGCAGCAGCGTGAAGGAGAATGTCTTCGCATCCATTCCAACAGAGCTCTCGATAGTGCTCATCGCCCTCATCGCGACGGCTGGTTTGAATTGTCATATTAGTCTAGGGTTTTATATCTCGACAGTTTGCAAAATAGCGGGCAGGAGGAAGTCGGGCCTTACTTGCTCCACATCAACGACCGTCCTGGGTCAGATATCTGGCCATGACCCGCGTAATAGACAATCAAAAGAACCTTGTCGCCATCATAATCGTCGACCCAATCCAATATGACGCGGTTCAGTTGGCGAACCGAATTATCGATAGGGATAGTGAGCTGCCTCACGTCGAACCCGTAATTGCGGTGAAACACCGTGTCGATGGCGTTAACCTCGGGAGCGACGCCGAGATCATCATGCTCCCACTTTATCAGCAGGGCGTGGACGCGGTCGTAGTGGGAAGGATCCCGACCAGCCTTGTCAGACATTCTCGTGGCTTCCTGCACCGAAACAAACAAAACTCAATATCAGGGATCCAGGACGACCAAAACAGTGCGATCACGAACCTGGCTGAGTGCGTTGAACAGCCTTCCCAAATTGTCTTGTTGCTCCTGCTCCTCCCCTTGAAGATGATGGATGTTTGTCGCCGCCGGCGCGGATACATGCGCAGGTACCGTTCGGTCTAGGTCCAAGAACTTCGGGTTCTCCATGATGTTGAATTGCCGTGTTCACGTTTAGCTTTGTACAAAATGCTGACAACCTCGAGTCTGAAAAAGTGCGATGGAAAGCGGTAGTAATTCAAGAAATTAGAAGACGGTATTCGTAGTGTCCCGAGAAAAGAAGACTTGGGGGGGCTATTAACACACTTGCACGCATTGGCCACAAGGATTACTTAGAACTAGTAGCTGTATTGATTCACCGACATTTTGTTGCTGTCGGATGCGATGCCGGGATCAACCGGTGTCTCAGATGTGCATATCAGCCAGTCGAAAATCCTCACCGAAAAGTGAGCCCTAGGTGCTTACCAGGTACACCGCTTCCACAAAATTTCACTTACACCCAATGAATGCACCATAAGGCGGTATTAGTCACCAGCCCCCTCCCCAAATCCTTGCAGTTCTAACAATGGCCAGTGCTGAAGCCGAGAAATAGATCCACACCGGTCTCGGCGAGAGGTAGGTAGATGGTCAATGATTGGCTAACAGAAGCAGCTGGCTTGGAGTAAGCTAAAATATAAGCTCTTCGTGGCTTCTTCGATGATGGCAAGTTGCGAAGATGTCGAGGTTCGATTTTACATCATTGATAATAATAATGCGATCTTGTATCTCTCTTGCAGTATTATTGCTAACTCGAAGATCGTATCAATAATCTCTTGGCCAACTAGCTGATTCACCAGCAAGCCTTCTACCACGACAAAGGCCCGTTACGGAAACCTCCGTACATCGCTAGCACACCCATAGACCGTTTCATGTTTCATGTTTCGCTCGCGGATAATAAACTGTTCGTCTGCCGTGGCGTGACGCGGCAACTACAACGGCTGCAATCATAATCAATACCTCTTTGGGCACAAATCCGATGCGCATCACCAGTCACAGCCCCAACGGCTGATGCTTGGCGCCATATGAATAGCCTCCCTATCCGGAGGCTGAGATCCAACAAACGACTACACGATTTGTCCAACCAAGGATGCGATCATGCCAATTGATGGACTTGTCTATAAAAAGACCAAATGGACTCCACTCCACTTCGACCACCACACATTATCGACATCATCATCATCATCAAATCTGTGTATGTGAACGACAACCGACCGACCGACCGATCGACCCGTCAAGAAGCCTCTGAACATTAACACATTGAAAATTGAACAGAATGGCGCGCCATTTCATTCCTCTCCTCGCCCTCTCTTCAGTTGGCGTTGCAGATGTAACCCTCACAATCACCAAAACCTGGTTAGTTACTCCCTATGATCCCCACAGTTGAGCCTAACCTACCTTGATATCCTTGGTTAGGTTCCTTAGGTACTTAGGTATCCTTGAAACTGACCGTACCGTCAAAACACCAACAGGAACGCGATCGACATAACTGTCCTCCCGCATACCACCATCTCAGGGGGATGCAAGACCGTAGCCGTGGTCACAGTGACGGGTTCCAACAGCGCGGATGCTTTGAATTTGCTTCGGGATCTTCCATGCCCGACGACGACGACGACGGAGCCGTCGAGCGCGGTACTGACAACAACTGTGACCACACCGACGACGGCAACGGGAACACCTAGTTCGGCTCCGACGACCTCGATATCTGCGCCCAGGCCAAATGCTGCTGCTGCTGCTGCTGCTGTAGGAAGCCATGGGGCCATGGATTGGGCCATAGGAACAGGCGTTGTTATGCTGCTGGGAATGTGGCCTGCGGTGCATCTTATTGTTTGATATTGATGGATGCGGTGGCTATTTTTCTTTGTTTAACATCAAGTTTTTTTTTCTCTGTAAGCACGCGGGGCGGAAATGTGGAATGCCTTAATGTGCTCAGGTTTATCATCTGATGATTAACCACCTACCTAGGTAGGTAGGTAGCTACCTCAGGTAGACATCATCTTCTCGGAATGGAACTGTACTACGACTTCGACTCCAGTTACGATATCTACTTCGTAGATTAGATTACCGGTCCCATCAAAAAGTTAGACAGATACGTATCTGAAAACGCTCAACTCTTTGTATCAGCGCCGTAATACCTTTCCCAGACAATGCTTAAAGCAAGCAAGCAGCCTAAGCTGCCGGATGCCCAGAGAAGTAGCTACCTCGGTAGAGGGAGCTAAGAATAGAATAATAGCCGCCTCAGCGAGGGCAAACCCCAATGACACTCTCGAATTCCCTAGCGCGTTACGAGGGCGATGGTAGCACCATTATGGAGAGGTAATTCCTTGCCGCACATCCCCGGCGCAGCTATTCTTCGCAAGGCGGAAGAGATAGAGGAGCATCTGAGGACAAATTACAAAGCGCTGCACTTGAAGTAAGGAAGCCTACTCGAAAAGTGCCGGAGGTACTTGGAACTTGCGATAGGGATCCCAACACAAAGCCTACAAAGCCTAGCTACTAGCCAATCATAGGTAAATTAAAGTGTTGAAGGATTCAATTTGGTGACTTCAACAACTCCACTATCAGTTTGTTACTCCGAGCTCGTGAAATATTTGCGAGGTACATGCATGACCCCCACCCTCAAGCACGCTTCAGAACAAAGCCCGCGGTTCTCTGGCGCGAATCATTGGCAGAATCGTGCCAGCTGCCCTTGACCTCGTCTCCATTCTCGTTCAGCACACCGTCCCAGAACCAAAGCTGGCCCTTCCACTGGGTGTCATAGGTCTGGATCCACGAGAACCCACCCTTGGCCGAAGACACGTTAGCAACGCCGGTGCCCTCGACAGTGTAGGCCGCGCCGTCGTTGCCGGTACCCTTGAACTTGGCACCGACGGTGAAGGGCGGAATGGTAAGCGTAAAGTTCTTGGTGCTCCCGCCGGGATACGAGTAGCTGCCGCTCCAGGTGCCAGTGAGGGGCGAGATGGGACCGCGTAGGACGCTCCAGGTGCCGACACGGTTGCGTCCGTCGGCCGGAGAGTCGAACCACTCACCGCTCAGCGTGTTGCCGTCGGCCGAGAGCTTGCCGCGGTAGGCCCAGACTTGGCCAGCCCAGATGGACTTGTAAATCTGGGCAAACGTGACAGCATTGCCTCCATCGGCAGAGATAACCTGGCCAGCGACCACGTTGAATTCACCGCGGGGCTCGGTGCCGGAGCCGATGAAGACGGTCTTGTTGGCCGACTGGTCGATCTTGAAGCTCCACTCCTTCTTGGAGCCGTCGGGGTAGGCAAAGTAGCCGGACCACTCACCAACAATGGCTGCGAGGGTGGAACATTCTGATTAGCGGGGGCCCAGTACTTAAGGGTGAAGTCTTGATTACCGGACATGGTGATTTGGAGGTGTTGGTGATAGTAGGTAAGGTAGAATGCAGGGTGTTGAATGTAATTGATGCCGACCTGTCCCTTTGGGCCTTAGAGAAGCTTGACAGTAAAAAGTATTTCTTGTATCATTTCGAGGCTTCCGTCAGTCTTTTATATCCGATTTTCCAACATAGGATATCCAGTTGGTCCACGCCTTAAACTTGGCCTCAAACAACAACAAACCCTCGGATGCCGCGCGTAGACAATTTGCTCGATTGGCCTCTTCTCTTCATCGGAACAGATCAGCGTATGCAGCACGTTGATGCAGCGCCTTGGTAGGTAGCAACTGATTGGACCCTATGCACTTCGTCTTGGCTGTCTTTCCTGACGAACTGATCACGACATGGCCAAGAACACCGGTGGCTGGCTGAGTCCATGTCGCAGTTGGGCATCGACGATGATCGACGCCACAAGGGGTGTTAAATTTCGTGTATCACTTATGCACCCCTCGGACCGAGTCTTCAGCTTCAATGTGTGCTGGGTGGCTCCAATGTCTTCCCTAACAAGGAATATTGGTTAACGCGGGGCCTGCGCTGCATCATGTACACCAGACTCCAGGTTGTCTCGTCCCGTCCCGATCGGCGCTGTCTGCTACCGATTGAGAGCGCCGCGCATTTTAGGGGTCCACCTGAGGTAGCATTCAGGATGGCCATCCTCGCGCAAGCCGCGCCAGATGGATACAATTCAGACCGAGGAGCAGTACAGCTGAACTTTGGCCCGCGGCGGTTGCCGGTAAGTCGGATGGGAAAGTGCCGCTGTGGGATGGCGCGATGGATGCAGACGTTACCCCAATAGAAAGCTCTAGCTGGCAGGTCTCGTTGTGATTGGCTAGGTCAGCGCTTGGCCAATGGTTGAGACCAGAGCGCCTCTTCTCATCGTCGCTAGCTGTTCGTGATAGTTATTTGCTCTTCCCCGGAAATCCAATCATCTCCACGGAACCTCAATTCCCCAGAGGGTGGTGGCCGAGACGGGCTGGCCCCGTGGCCGTTCCCCGTCGTCTATTGGCGAACCCGGCGGAGCTCCCGCCGAAGATGCCATGCTGGCCATGTAATATAGACCTAGCATTCTGTTCTGCTCCACAGTCTGCAGTCGTTATTCGCCACCAGACCGCATGCTGGGATCAACAGAGCATGGTTTCCTAGTACCTCGGATGAGGCCCCATGAATCACGGCATCCGACGCGCACAGATCCCGATCGTTCCCATCTATCACTTATTGCAGACGAGGACCAGAGAAGACAGAACTAAGTTTTGGTCAGGGTTGCCGAGTTCGGCAAGCAAATATTTTCTCTCGCTCTTCACGTCACCCTTCGACGACGGAAGGGGTGGGTGCGGAGATGGAAAACCAAGCTTTTGTTCGAGAATGTGTTCTCGTCCCCGTCTTCGGCCCAATTTCCTCGGCCCATTACGGCACCTTCCCAGTTGCCGTTGCATCTCGCGTCTGACCAGAGTCTGCAGTCCACGCGTGACTAGAGTGCTTCAACCGGGGCCTTAATCCTCATACTTGCCCGCCGTGCAGTTTGGGCAAGACGCGGGAATGTTGTATGCGTTCGTACAGGGAAATGTCTCACACAGAGGTCTTCACACCAATTCTAGCGAAGTTGGTCGGAAATCTCCTGTAGCTGCTTCGCCATCCATGATGCCATGCACATATGCTTCTCCAATGAGCTCGTATTGCTTGCTGCTCTTTCGTCGGAGGATGAACGGAGTCCTCGCGCCCTTCAAGACCCACACCTCGTCACCGACTTGCGTTGATACTGGACCCATTCCCAGGTAATTATTCGGCGTGCGGAACATGCGATGCCCCCGCTTCATCTCGGCCATGCGGGCCATAAATCCCGCCTTCCAAGGACTCTCGGGCAACTCATAGCATGGCGTGAGGGCCCATGGAATTGTCTCCCCTGCGATGATGGTGGAAAGGACCTTCTCATCGGGGAGAAAGCGTAACTGCGTCCCCGCACTGACATAAACCTCCGCCTCGCTGGTGAGATCGAAATCGATATACTCTGGTTCACCTCGCGCCAGGGTCAGCCACAATCGCATTTTTTCCTCTTGGTTTTTCAGGTGTGCTCTAATCTTGGGTGTGTCTGGCAGAGAAATGTCGGCGCTGTCTGCACTTAGTGCATTTCGGGTAAGGGCGTATTTCCGTTGCTGTCTGTATGCTCGCACTAGCTCCTCGGTTATCCACTGAGAGAAGCCAAACCCCATCTGGAGAACAGCGCGTGTATCAGAGTCATTTCTCATCCCGTTCCCGACCAGTGTCCGCCAATACGCGCACGACCGGGTAGGGCTCTCGTTGGATGGACGTCCTTTAGGATGGTACCGGGGTGGTAAACGCGATACTATCTTCGCAGTTCGGACAAAGTAACAACCTTTGGTAGCAGCGACGTCGATGACATTATCGACAAAAAAACCTTCAACAGAGAGCTGGGAAAGGGGTCCTCGCGGTGGTGGCGTTCCAAGTGGCTCTGCTCCTCCTGCCCTGAACTTCGGCTTCAATGGGTTATCGAGAAGAGCTGCCCCTAGGCTGACGCTGAAATCGGGAATCCAGCTTGGCAGGTCCTGAAGTTTTGTTCGTGACGGATCCTGAACCTGAGCCAAGATGTCGAGTCGCCTGGTCGTTCTGATGATGTCCAGTACCACAGCTTTGTACAGGTCCTGAACTGGGGTGAGATAATCCCAGGAAATTCCGGACAGTTGAGACCCGGTCTTTTCCAGGATACCAAACAAGGAAAAGATCTTGTCTCTTGGATCGGAGGCTGCACATGACCGGCAGACGTCGATTAGCATTTCGTGCCAGCCCAAAGGTACCTCGAGTCGTGTTTGTCCCTCGGTCTGGGACCTCCCGCACTCGGTAGTCCCCTTTCCGGTCCGAGTGAAGTCTTTGGCTAGAATCACTGGCTCTTCGGATGCACTGTCTGAGTCCTTTTCAGCAGGATGTGATATTTCCGAACCTTCCTGTTCGCTTGGTTGGTAGAAGAGAAGCTGGCGCTCAAACACTGTTCGTAACCTCCCGACGCCAAGGATAAAATCCCGAGCATCTAATGGATCAACTGACAGCTCCCCCTTCCACCTATCATGCGATGTGTCCCCAAGTAAGGAAAGTAGTGATCGGAATCCCGCCTTGGCATCTTGTCTCCCGTCCTTGAACGTGGGACCCCCAGACATGATCCCAATGCCAAAGTTGGATAATGACGAATACAAGTTACGTGAACTGATCACAGAGACAAACAACTCAATACCTCCCCACTGCATGGATATGCCACCACACATTACAACCAGCTTTTTAGCGAGAACGACTTCCTGGATCACCCACGCCCGTCGGAACCACAATCTCTGAAAGAGGGCGAAGATCGCGTACACATCCGCCTCCAGAACTCCCTCCAACACAAATAGTGCCTTTAAGTTCGGTGGAAGCACCTTGTCAAAGTCTTTAATATCATTCATGGTGAGCAACTTGTTCATGATGTGTTCAATGGCAGCCCCTGCTCGCCGTGATAGGTTCGCCTCGGGACCCAGCCAGCCAAACACGGTGCCGGCTGACTCAAAAATACGACCCATGATCCTGATTTGAGTGTTGCGCTCCTGGATGTCCGCCTGGTTGATGCAAATCATGTCGATCCAGAGGGGCCGACCAATCAGACTTCCCATCATCAATTCGAACATCTCATCGCGGTCTGGATGGAAATGTTTAGCGCGGCGAAGCTGGTGCAGCGCTTGCACGAGGTTCTCCGTCACCAAGACTACTTGGCCGTTGCAGATGACAGGGCATCGTCGCTCAGCGTCCCAGGCGACTTTTTCGAAAGGGACAAAGGGGTGCTGGGTTCGGAACTGCCATTCATCATAGTCAACCTGGATCGCATTACGGGTCGTTTTCGTGTCGAGGTAATTTTGCAGCGCAGCATTCAGGTCGAAAGTTCGGGGTTCTTCGTGGATGGTGACGGGGTTGCCCCAGGTGTAGGAGAGGGCGTCAAATGCGGGGTCATCGTTGAGGTCGACGGTGACGAGGGTGCAATGGATATCTGGGCCTGCGATTGGCAGAATTTCGAGCAATCGGACGCTCGTTGGAGTCGGTAACGGGTCGTATTGGAGTGGACGTAGCCCAGTGAGCGGGGGCGAACTGTCGGCCACGGAGGGCGGAGATTCTTTCAGTGAGGACATCGGTGCCAGCCAGTTCCTGACAGGCCGACGAAACCGCACACAGAGCGGAGGATGACGCTTTACATGTTCTCGCCGTTCGTAGGAGGGGCAGAAGCGGCAGATATCTGAGAGCGGGAAGGCTGCGATGTGATGTTCAGAAACGCTGGGCTCAGGTTCGAGATGCGGGGTTTGGGCTTGCCCAGTTGGCCAGCAAGGGACTCAAGGGTCGCACGGGCCATGCAAGGAAAGCAGGACGAGGTTTTCTCAGATTCCTTCCTCCCTGAGCAGTCAGACCCTTCAAGGCAGGCCCCAAAAGTCCGCCTGCACGTCCCTCTCCAAACATCGTTCCGGATCACAGTCTCCAAATATCTCCAACGTTATCGTTTCATCGTTTCCACAAAATGAAGCCCCCTCGCTCGGCCATGATCGTGTTTCGGGCATAAAATTGTAGCCATCTCGTGGCTGCCATGACGTCATTTGACAACCGGGGCACCCTTGAAAATCCAGCTGCTGCCTGTCGATCCTCAGCCTCAAATTTCGCATTTGCCATTTGTATTCGTAACCCTGGCTGTGTGGCGCCCTCGGATCGGGGCTAAGATCAGACCGAGCCGCGTTCGCGTCACCAATCACCGCACCACGCCCCCAGAGTTTGTGTAGCGACTCGACGACGTTCTTACCTACCTACATGTGGCGTTTGGTGACTGCAACAGGTGAAAATCTGGTTTTTGCCTCGGATCGTCGGGACCTCAACTGTCATCCACCACATCTCACACCACAACGCTCTCGCCATGGCCCTCGACAACCGCGACATTCCACTTGTTTTCGGGCGCGATACCCAACCTAAATACAACTGGTTTGGTGATTTTGACTTTGCCTGGTTCGAAAAATCGGGCAATTTGTTCTCGATCCCGTTCTTTGAGGCCACGCCGCAGGAACTTGGCAGACTCCTCGTGACATCTTCAAAACGACAAAAACTGCGACTTGGCTTCACCCCTCTGGATTGCACGACGGAGGCGGGCTCCCACAATTGCACCGAAGCATGTTCAGATCCTGCATCCTTGTTTACACCGGCGAATTTTCGAACATGCACAGCACTCCCGGCTACGGCACTTTTAGTGCAAAATGGCACATACCGCGTCGACTCGTCGGATGCTGAGACGTCCGAAGTCATAGACTCTTGGGGTATTCCTCCACTGGCGACTTTTAATGCTACGGGCATACTCTTGCAGGTCAATGAGTGCATTGCCGAATCTTGTTTTATTTCCAGGCTTGGCAAATGTGAGGACGATGTCAACGCGCTTGCTCAGCTGGAAATAAACGTCGGCAACCTCGACCATTTCTCCGCGGGGCTGGACCGGTACTGTCGGGGCATAGATATGCGGATCAATCCAGATATCGCCGGGCCCGGGGTGAGTCGAGCCGAGCAGATCAGACCAGATCTCACATCGTTGACCGTGTTGCAGGTTTTATTGTCATATTTCTTCCAGACATGCCTCGCCGTGTCTCTATTTATCATCTACAAGACATCCAAAGCGTGGCCAACTACCATTAGGCCGCGGTTTCGGCGAAAAATCAGGAAGCTCCAGGGCGAGAACCCAAAATCAACCCAACAGGACCCTGGGTCGACCGACTCTTGGCTTAGTGATGCGGCCATCTCATCCCTCGCCGAGTTCCAAGAGATGCAAGTATACTTTGTGACTTCCGTCCAAATCGCCACTCTCGTCAGCTACAATCCGGGGAGCAACAACCCGGCGGGAGCTAACAACGATTCGTTTGCCGCCGCCATCATCAACTCGGGGACCGCCGCGGTCCTCAACATCACCCCCATAACCGGCATCTTGGCCGTGCAGTGCGCCCTCCAGCGAGGCCAAATACGGTGGTGGTACACTTTCCTGCTAGTAACAGTCACCTTTATTCTCGCCATCTTCATCTTCAGCGACCGCAATAGCCTCATGCCTCCTGCGGACAAGCTCTGGGGGAAGTTCAAGGACGAAGCACCCTTGCCTCACTGCGGTGGAAATCCCAGCCCCATGTCGTACTGCAGACTGCCCCGCGAAACCAGCTATCTGGATAACGGCGCTTCTGCATATAGCGCGTCCGTGATTGCCGTCCTTGGATGGATCGCCGTATTTGTTGACCAGCTTGCGTATAACACGCCGAGTCTATTGCGCGGGATCACTGATAAGGCTGGTCCGCTGAAGGGGATCTTGCAATACAGGCCCAGGTTCTGGAAGAGGTTCTTGAAGTACTACTGGTTGGTCACGCAAATGCTCCTCTTTGTCAATGCCACATACCAAGTCAGTGTTCTTGTGCTCATATCCCTGGACTTGGTTGGTTTCAACGACCCGGCGAGTTGGAGTTTCGGCCAGTTGATTGCCGTGACGATTTGGGCACCTACAGTTGCTAAGTTTATCTACTTCATCCTCTGTAAGCACAACATGCCTGGAACCCTTGGTGAATTTGTTGGTACTAATGCTACTATAACAGTTGGGGTTAAGAGGGGGTTCGAAGACAGAATATCAAGGACATTCAGGATAATAAAACACGAAGAACCGAAGAAAAAACCTGGAGATGTTGACGATGTCCCCGGTCAACGACAACAAAAAGCAACGTTGCCTCTTTCAGAAAGCACGCCCAGGACAAGTCAAATCAACGACGATGCCTCGCATCAATAACAAAATTCAACCGAGAAAACCCAAACCCCAGCACCAACTCCCCCTAGCCTGCCCAGCAGATCCCCTTGAGCCTTCAACTATACAAACATCGAACTCTATAACAAGCCCAAATCCCCTACCTCTTCCGAGTTGTTCAACACAGCCTCCAGTATCGCCCTCTTCTCCTCCCAATCCACCGTTGCATCAACCCTCAAACCCTCCGCCACCAAACGTTTGATCTCCCCGACACTCCCCCTGGGGACATAGAGCCTCGAATACGACAACAACTCCACCGGAATCGTGTTCACATCCCGCTTCTTGGGGAAAGCATTAAACTCGCAATACTGTTCGCACGAGTCCTGTCGTCTCTCCAACCCGGCATTGGGGGTGCGGTTCTCAAACAGGATCGTTGTATCGGCATTGGGGGAGCGCGGCTTAGGCTGTATTCCCGGCGGGGGAAGAACCGCGGTCGGTCTCTCGAAACGAGTGAAGCGCCCAATATCGGAGACGCGGAAGGTGCGGGTTGGTCTTTGGAACGGCGCCGCGAGTGTTGCCGTAAATTTGGGCAGCGGCCAATTCGACTGGCCGTGGTGGTGCCAGGTGGAACAGCCCGGGTTGAGGACTATGGGTGACCCGACGGCACAGCCTCGGGGACCGGACAGACAGGCGACGGTCTTCTTACCACCAAGGGTGCAACTGAAGGTGACGTTGTAGATGGGTGTGGACTTATCGGGGCCGAACGCGGTGGCGACGCAGGGGACGAGGGTCGTGTTGCTGATGGGGACACTTTTGGAGCATTTCCACTGAATGGTGGGTGTTTCAACGGCGAGAACAGGCAGTGCGGAGAAAAGCAGGGTGAGGGTAAGGGGGGATATGGAGTCCTTCATGGCGACTCCTGGGCGTGATAGTGACCGTTGATCTTTAGGTTGTTTGGTTGCTATTACCTAGGTGAGTTCTAGAGATGGCGTGCCTTACACATTACGGGTTAAAGTTGACATCAGCAGTACAGGAGCCGGGACAAAAACGGGGCTAAACGAGCAGGGAGTTGGTTTTATCCCCCTCACTCAAGTTCATCCCATGTTACAGGCCCTTAAATCCGTGAGTGCCCATCACACCCGTCGAAACTATGAATCAGCCTTATGACAGAGCTTGGGCGCAGTTGCGCACCAGTCCTGAAGCGAGCTTCGAACTACGGCAGATGAGTGTGACTCAGCCCATTGAAGGATTTCGGATTTGTGCCCGAGTGGTGTTCTCAAACCGAGTTAAAAGTGATGCAACCGATGCAGACGATTGAATGGGCCCGAACCAATGGGTCTGTCAAGACCCTGCATATGTGCCGATAAGGGGTGGAGGGCAATTAGGAACGAGATTGGCTGCCTCTTCGGAGTCATCCAGTCTGGGAAGTCTATGCCCAGCCAATGATTTTGCAACCCCTTCCGTCATTCAGGCGCCAGCACTGCCCAACAAACTCAGCCGCAACCCCCTCGGCTCATTGGCCAAGCACAACACCCACTCGCAACCGTTACCAACGCGAGGCTCTGATAACGATAGGGTGCAACCAGTTCAAAATCTGCGGTGGCCCGAAGTTTCCTTGGGAAACTCGTCGTGGTGGAAACGCCAGCAGCCGAAACCCAAGATGGCTTCCCCTTACGGGTATTCAGCGTACGCCCACAAGTCTGGGCTGAGTATGAGTTCGCCGTCTGTGTCGTCTAGAACGGCACTCCGGGTTCCGACGGAAGAGAAGCTGCATCGGCAGAAAGATGGCAAGGGGTTGTTCCTCAAACTCTGGGTCTTTGAGCTTGTGTGCTTCGCGGCCAGCGTGTCTTCGTTAATCGGTGAGCTCGCACCGGCGGACCTGTACCTTTTGGCTGAACTAATGCTTTGTGCACAGTTATCGTTGCCGTCCTTCGTGCGTTTGATGGCAAAGCGTTGCCAGAGCTCCCCCTTAGCATCACACTCAACACATTGCTGGCCTTTCTCACGACGCTGACCAAGGCGGCGTTCATGACGCCGGTAGCGGAATGCATAAGCCAACTCAAGTGGAACTGGTTCGAGAAAGAAAGGCCGCTCGCAGACTTTGAGACATTCGACAAGGCCAGTCGTGGAGTGCTCGGTTCGATTTACCTGCTCGGTCTGCTCAAGTGGAGGTATGATCAACAGACGCGCGAAGTGAGGTTAAGATGCTGACCAGGTCAGACACATCGCCGGGATTGCTGCAGTCATATCCGTCCTCAGCATAACAACCACGCCCGTTACACAACTGCTGATCGAGTACCCGTCCCGGCTCGTCCCCATTACACCGAAACCTGGTGCCGCCTTCGCCACTGTCCCCGCAATCCAGAACTACCGCAGCAAGGTGGGCCTTGTCGGGGCCTGGTCCCTCGATCTTGCTAGTTCGGTTTCCTCCGGCCTCGTCCAATCCCCTGGCACTCTTGTCAGCGAAATCACCCCATCTTGTCCCAGCGGATCCTGTATCTGGGAACCTTTCGAAAGCCTTGGTCTTTGCGCCCGCGTCGCCGACATTACCAAGCACATTCGAGTAACCCCCGTCCCCTTTTCCACTGCTGCCAACTGGACTGCCTGGAGCAGCACTGTCGACGAAAATCCCCTCCGTCTCAACGGCACCCTCGCCTACAAAGTCTCCTTCCCCACCGAAGGCGGTGAGAGCTTCGTCGCCCCCGTGTCGTACACAATGTACAGCTCTCCCCTCCGTGGCTCCTCCAGCATCGCCTTCCCAAACGACACGGACCTCGCTGCGGCGCGTGTAGCATCGTACAAAATTGCGTGGTCCACCGCTGGCAACGCCACCTATCTTCAGGCAAACTCGTCGACTTTGCACCCTTGGACCTGGCGTGCCGCCGAGGTGATTTACTACGCCTGCGTCAATAGTTACTCCATCAACGTCACCGACGGCCTGCCGTATACCTCTTCTACCCCGTCCCACCGCGTAATTGCCTCCCCTGCCCAAGGAAACCTGACGTCTCGCCTCAACTGCACCACTCCCCGCCTTGTCTCGGGCGCAGCCCAGCTTACCAAATGCACCTGGAAGACAGCGAACAACTTTGCCAACCAGACTATGACGCTACGCGGGGTCAGCGGTGGGACGTTCTCCGCAGATCTGTCGAGTTTGACGCTCATTGGCAAGTTTCTAACCCAAGATTCAACGGGGATTTGGGCCTGGGATGGCGTGAAAAACACCTGTGTGGCGGGCGTGAGTGGTGTTACTGGCCTTGCGAGCGCGGTGTACGGGTATGTCACTGATGGGGACCCCGCCAAAGATGGGACTGGGAATAGAAAGGGGTTAGGCAGGGAACTATCCTCCCCGGGTGATGTCGCGACGCAGTTCGCCCGACTGGACAACATGACGAGGAATGTTGCCGTGAGTATCACCAACGGGATGCGATTACTAGCACGCGACGGGGACGTGGAAAATGCATTCCCCGTCAACGGAACCATGCTGGGAATGCAAGTATTCGTCCAGGTGCGGTGGCCGTGGTTGGCGCTGTTGGTGGGGGAGGTGGCCTTGGCGTTTACGCTGTTTGCATGGACGCTTTGGGAGACGAGGCGAAGGGGGGCGCCCGTGTTCAAGAGCTCTGCGTTGGCAACGCTATTAGCGTTCGATGAGCCAAGGGGGGAGAGAGATGCGGGGTGGATGAAGAGGGAGGCGGTGGGGAGGACAGCGACACTGGGAGGCAGGGGGGTAGTTGGCTCGCCTGCTTTGGTGACGGGGTTAGGGAGGGCTATGTGATCAATTGTGAGTCTGAGGTGGAGGCGGAGGCTATTCTATTCTTATGTTTTAATGTTCAATCATAGTTGCAAAAGGGGTCTTTACCTTAACTCACTCAGGCAGGAGAAAGGTTGTTTGCATCAGGCATGTTACTTTGTAAAGATAAAGAGATAATTCGATACAAAGTTACATCGCATACTGCCATGCCTTTTTTTTATATACAACATGTCGGACAAATCTGCCATCGACCCTAATCCCACAAAATACCACAACGACACGAAACCTGAATATGGGAATTACGTTGGGGAGAACCTGGAAGGAAGAGGTGGTGGGCATGGAGAGAGAGAGAGAGAGAGAGAGAGAGAGAGAGAGAGATAGGATGTATCTTTTCTGCAGACATTTACGGCCCCGTTCGCTGTTTGGGAACATTGACGTACTTTATGTACAGCTAGGTGCCTCAGTACCTTCCTTATCTAGGTACCTTTCTAGGTACCTTGGGTAGGTAGGTAGGTAGGTAGGTAGTCTTCTGACGTCTGAAGGAGTCCTGCAACCTCCCCAATTGATTATTCAAGCTGGCCGAGGGGCGTTGAGTGGCTCAGAGCGGCGGGTCATCTCCCAGCTTTGATCACCACGGGACGTTGGGCATAGCGT
>Ga0247765_1000583_pt1 | contig 26776 bp, 14 predicted proteins | sample UWRJL106311C6_FD_179949 | JGI IMG/M metagenome (GOLD analysis project Ga0247765, IMG submission 179949) | Plant litter microbial communities from Arlington Agricultural Research Station in Wisconsin, United States - UWRJ-L106-311C-6 | ecosystem: Environmental > Terrestrial > Plant litter >...
AGTTCGACTCTGCGGTGGTGGTGGAGGGGGGGGGGAACAACTCGCGAATTGCAGCTTTCCTTTCTGGATCGGGTAATTCGTCAACAACCAGTCGCGGGTCCTAAAAAACCGAGGAAGCAAAACAAAGAGGAAAGACAAAAAGTTGAGGAGGGACGGAAGTACTGCCGGGGAACGGGGGAAAAAAAGAAATAGCCACTTCATAACCAGGGAAGAGGGAAGGGAGGGAGAGAGAGAGGGTCTTTGCCGTGGCGTCTTACCTGTTTTCACCCTTTTTTTTGCGAATTGCACACTTCGTCACAGGCAGGCCACCCCGCCAAATGTCTGTCTGGAGACGATGCCAGAGTCAAAAACCTCAGAAATTAGAAACCGTTGCGAGGGCCGGCCGATATTATCGGGAATATTAGTGACAAAGACAAAGAAGCGAGTGAAGAAGCGGTAAGGGAATACAATAATTCACAACCAAAAACGAGCGAGAGAGACCGAGGGAGAGACAACTCAAGAGCTAGCGCAGGTAAGGACAACACAACGCACAGCTCACCACTTTCCAGCGGTCGGTCAGCGGCGTGAATTGGCGGTTGCGAAGCGGGGTGGGGGGCTTGAAGTGTGGGGTCTGGGCAGGGGTGGCAGGGTTTACAAGGGAGGGGGACGGGAGAGAGGGGCGGTTGGTTCCCCCTCTCCATCAAAGGTGGGATTTATTTTTTTGTTTATTATCCCCCATCCATGCCATCCTATCCTGACCGGATAACCCCTCTTTCCTCTCGGTATCACTTAACCACCAACCAGGATTGAGTCTCCAATGTTCACTGCAATTGAATGCCAATGGTGGGGGGGCTGCCATTGATTGACAAATCCCGAGCCAGCGCGGGAATCTCCTCAGCAGCAGCAACAGCAGCATTCATGACACGATGATGATGATGATTTGCTCTCACCCTCCCTCCCTACTTACACCGCCAGCTTGACTGACCTGCTTCAGCCGCACCCAACCAACCAAATTTTTCCATCCTTCATACACATGCCACATTTCGGACTTCCTACCTATTTTACTTCAACATGGCAAAAAGAAACTCACTCTACACCGCTGTGTAAAACCCCCCGCGCCCCCCCCCCCCCCCCCCCCCCCCCCCTGTAATCTCCTCACCTTTTTGCCTTCTCGTCCAATTGTAATTCGCTGTACGTACACACATGTAATAACGAGGTATAAACATCACGTACCTCTCCCAATACGTACTTGTCTGGTGTAAATCACAACCACGACCACGGTCACGGTCACGTCTTCATGGGCCATCACGGTCGCTGCCACGCTCACTCAGACGCGCGGCGCTACCGCGACCGCTTTCGCGACCCGCAACGGAACCTGCAACCCACGGCCCATGCCCACGCGGGAAAATCACTGGGGAAATGTTTCAGCACGTTTCCTCCCATCCTAGCTCGGTCAAGCTTCCCCGCCAACGGCAGCGAATGGCCCGCCTTACCGGGCGCGCCTCATCTCCATCGTGTGGTACGCATGGTCGGGTGGGAGTTGACCTTCCGTGAGTGGTTGGTCGGACCGGGGCCTGTGTTCAGCTCAGACTGCCCACTGCAGGCCGCCAAGGCCGAGTTGGTTGGTCAACTGTGCCCCTTTTCGTTGAAATGTCACCTGTAAACCCAGATTTTCACAGCCAACCACAGAATGTAAACCAGTGGGAAGCAAACTGCCCATTCACCTGTCTATCAGAGCTCAATGATATGCACTCCATTCTACCAAGTACCCATTCGCTCGTCCATCAGTAATGAGTTGTGCGTTGCCACCCCTTGTCATGCAAATGAACCTCAACCCGCCTCCCACCTTGCTATTGTAGGCAGGATGCCGCCCGTATCATCAAAAGGGCATATGTGTCCATCACCCACACGGAAACCATGACCTGCGCCCCATAACCATTACTCGCTGTTCGTTACCCCTGTAGATCCCCAAGGTCCAAGAGCATGAGAGGGGAAAAGACCGCCACTGCCGCAATCCTTCTCAACTCTGCGGCGAGTGACCGGAGACCAGAATCAGAAGAGGGGGAAAAAACCTGTGTTTCCACGACGCCCATTCTAACACAAAGGAAATGAAACCGCCTCTTCGAGAAAACAAAAGGTGCTGTGGCTGAAACACGGATGAGCTGTAGTCTATACGCTTTTTTTACTCGGGTTCAATAAACTCAATCATGACCGTCCCGTTAGCCAACCCAGCTTCCGAGATAGTTTTGTCGAGTAATTCAATAAGATCGGTTCCTTCCGGCATGGACTTGAGCTCAAACTCTACGCTCTCCTTTCCAGAGAGCGGCTCCGCCTTGAGCCACTCGTACATGCGTGACACAGGCTCGTCAAGGCGGAAGCGCCTAATGACGCGGCCAGCCGGGTGCCTAACTTGAATTCGAGTTGATGTTTTGGGGTCAGCCTGGGGTTCGACATGAGGCCGGTCTGAAGGAATCCGAGAGAAAGCCGAGGCAGGAGCCGGCGGTTCGGGAACAGCAGCCGCGGGCAGTTGGGCCACTTCCTTGCCCTTTGTAGGTGACAGATCGTGAGCCGACCGTGTGAGTTCGTCGGGGTCTACAACGTTTGACTGGTCACCACTCCCGCTGTTTGCAAGACTGTTCTTCAGTGCCAGCTCAAACATTTCATCCTCCGTCATGCGATCAACGTCGACAGCGCGCTCAGGGCGCTTAGCTTTGGTGACGGGATTTTTTCGGTTTGCGGCCAAGCTGTAGCGGTCAAGGAACTCAACAAGCTGGCTGAGGAAGTCACCCGGGTCGGGGAACGGAATCCCACTCCATACCTTGACCTGCTCGCCAGTCCTAGGATCGATAATGGAAACGTGGGGGTAGTTGTTGGGATTCTCATGGGTTTGGTTCGGGAAGTAGAACTGGATGTATTGAAGTGCCCCGTTATCAGTTTTATCGAACTGCAGGAAGATGAAGTTCTCCGCGACCAGCTCCTTGATTGCCTCGTTTTTCCAAATGTCGCGGTTGAGAGCTTGGCAGTTGAAGTCTGACATGTCTTGCAGATTCACCATAATCCACTTCTTGTCACTCTTGCCCTCGTCTCTCGCTTCGTCCCAGGAAAGTGCTGATATGAGGTCGTAAGGGGGGCGAAACAACTCGGCCAGACGCTGTGCCCTAGTCCCCGTGCCGCTTGACGGTCCAGAAGGTCCAGAAGGTCGATTGCCGGTGTCATCCCAGATAGATGGCTGCGAAAATGGATTTGATCGGGCAACACGTCGTGGGGGCACTGTTCTTGTCAGCTGTAGTATGGGAAGTTGGAACCAAAGTGCCTACGCTGGGTATTATTCAGCCTACGAAGTACCTCCATCGGCTCCTCGAAGTTCCCATGTGCTACGTCTCCATACGGACCTAAGCCCGGCGACACCAGTGTCTCAGTAGTACGAGCCATAGGTGCCCGAACCTCGTCGTTAGCAGCACCGCCGGAGTATAGCTCTTCTTGAAGTTGTTTGGCCATGGCCGCATCCTCCTCTTCTTGTGCTGTCCGAGCCACTGTGGCGGCCACAGCTGTGTCGTCATCGTCATTGAAATCGCCAAAGGATTCGTTCTCCGTCATCTGGACATCGTCGTCGTCATCCGAGAGTTCTATGACTTCCCGGTCGTGCGGTCGAGCTCTCGGGCGAGTGCCTGATGGGCGCGACGCTGACACACTGGGGCCAGCAGCAGAAACACCTGTGCTCGAGGTTGGTGCGGGGTTGCTGAGCGATCGCTGGAGTTCTTCATCCGTATACCAAAGTGTCACGGCGTTCTCGAGGCTACCACCACAAATGTCGAGCATGTGTCGGGCCGCCTCCGGGTTGGCGTCAGTGATGGCCATAAACTGCTGGACCGCCTCATCCAGCCCGTGGTCCGCCATTTTGAGTTCAGGCGCGATTGAGGACTGTTGGGCGTCGCGTTTTCTGGTGAGGTCGTGTTGAATGTTGGAGGGCGGGGTTGACTCGCGAGACGCAAGAATGCGTTCACAATGCAAGGGTGGCAGAATAATAAATTATCACAGTTGACCCGAAAAGACCTTCAGTGAATTGGTCAGGCTCGTGGAGTTGGGATGTTTGTTGTTGTGCGTGGAGTGAATCGAGGTGTGGAATGGGGGGGTGATAAGGCTCGAAAATGGAAGGCGCGGGGTTGATTGTTAGGCAAAGGGCATTAAAATTTGGGAAGTGGGTAGCTTCTCCAAAGGCAGCTGCCCAAGTACGTACGATCCAATCCTTGGATGACTGTTAGCGTGGGACTCGATCAGTTGGGTGTTTGGCATGGGCTAGTGCAAGATTTGAACAATTTGGGAGGCTATTTTCGAGGCGCTAAATAATGGAATTTGGGCTTGATTCTAATTTTGGGGTCCTGAATTTCCTTTCCAGCGCCCTCGGTGCGTGCAAAGGTGTCTTTGAAACGTACAGTTGCTGAGCTCTAAAGTACCGCGCGAACAATATCCCAAGGGCTTTGGTTGTGCAACGCCAGAGCTCCCGACCAGGGTGCGGGAATGCCCTGGTTCCCTGTCGCCAGTGACGCAACACAGCTGAAAGCTTGTGCCATGGCGCAGGCAGGGTTAGGGTCGGACGTCCAAGTGGGCCAGGAATCGAACCTGGGTTTCTTCGGATATGCCATGGGCCAAGGATCAAGGACCACAACGAAGTGTACTGACCACTATACTAGTCGCCCGTACGATTTTGGCTAGATGGTTTACGATATGGGGTTGGTGGATCGGAAATGTAGCCTAGGACGGGTCTCGACGGGTCTGGAGCAGACTTTGATGGATTCCATCCATCCCCGATGAGGGGCCTTCTCAGATCTCAAACCTTATTTCACTCAGCATCAATGCGATCAGTCTCTTACGAAATGTTGCAAATCTACGGAGGTATATTTATATATAGGCGAAAAAAGAAAGTTCCAAATGCAGATTTCCGGCTGCTTTGGTTGAAACCCCGCGTCTAACCGAGCATTTGCAAACAAGCCTTCCACTTTGTTTGTACATCCAGCGACCGCTCCTCCTTCAACGCCTTCTCCACCGCAGCTTTCACCAATCTTCCTGTGTCATCCATTCCCGACCCACCACTGCCACTGTGTTTCTTCCATAGCTCCAGCAATGCTATGACTGCTTTTGTTCTCGCGAGACGCTGCTCTTCGGTCCCCATATCTGCCCTCTCAAGATCCAATGTTGCAACGTACCACTTCAACACCTCCAAACCTTTACCATCTGCCTTGGCTTCCGACTTAACCGCCACTTCAAGAAGCTCGGCGACACAGGCATACCAATATGCCCTGCGGATTGCGTCAAACTCTTGTTTCCCGATATACGGATGTTCGAGGTTCAGACCACCCTTTGATGATGCGTTCTCTTCCAGCACGGAAGCTATCTCCCCGAGTTCGACCAGTGGCTTCTCTGACAGTTTAGCCCTGTTGTACCCTTTCGCAACCGCTTCCATGGCAGCCCATGCAACTCGGCTCTTTTGGTCCAGGCCTCTCGCCCTGTCATTCTTGGAAGGTTTGTCGACATCCATGGCATCATCATCTTCGTTCGTCAAGTCTAGGTAAGGCGTCACGATCTTGGAAATCTCTGGGAGCATGGCGGTATCATCTCTTGATGCAGCAAACCGCCAGAGGCACCGGAATGCATGGGGTCGGTAGTCATCATTGTTGCGTTTAGCCTCGCGAATCGCAATCTTCTTGAGCTGCTCCGCAAACGTCTTGTCCTTTTCCCACCAACCTTTGGACTTGGCGACGAAGTCTGGAAAAGGGTCGAGGAGCTTCTCTTTGCCAGGGAAGGTCTTGAGTGCCAATGACTTTTCGTAGACGGGCCAGACCGCCTTGAGGTTCCCGATGTTGACTTGTCCCGATAGATCACTCGCGCTTGAGATGGACGCCACCGCGGAGGCAATGGCTAGCGCGCCCGCATGTTTGAGTGCCCACTGGGCCGTATCCAGTGACCTTTGCACCAAGTCAACGATTTCTGGAATATAACGCGTGACAGTGAGGCTGCTGCCCGCATGTTTGCTCCAAACTTCATCAAACGCCTTCTGGACGTACTCATCCGTGTTATGCTTTCCCAAGAAAGAAAAGGGTAGTAGCTGCCCTTCAAGCGCCGCGAAGTGGTCGGGGGATATCTTGGACAGCGCTAGAACAGCATCTGCCACCTTTTGCCGCCGAGACTCATCTTCAGAACCAAGGTAAAGCTCTCGAAGTCGCCCCGCAAACTTTTGCTTCGCGTCGTCGGGAACAACCCGGATCAAATAGGCCGCTGCACGCGCATATCCCTGACTGACCTGATCGTTACGATCAAGAATCTGCTTCTCCATCAGCTGCAGGAAGCGCGCTGAATACGGGCGAAGGTCGTTTGCGTGACGCGTCGCGAGCGTGGAGAGCACACGACCACACCCAATCTTGGTGGGCATTCCAACAGCCGCCTTGATGGCCTCTTCTAGCCCAGGCGCCAGCTTGCTCATAACAGCGCTGTCGACGCTTCGAAGGCAGTTCTCTATGGCTTCGGAAATGGGACTCCGAGACACCATGTTGCTCCGCAATTTGTCGATCGTTTCTTTCCTATCTTCCCCAGCTCGCTGGTAGTGATAGTTGATAGCTTCCGGCTCAATCGTACTGAGTAGTCCGAGAAGGTGAGACACCATCGTTGGTATATAGGGGTTTAGGGACTTGCCGCCGCTCTTGGCAATCTTGATAACAGTGATAGTCGAAAACACCTTGACATCTTCCACCCCACTTTCTATCCCTTTCTCGGACATGAGGAACGGCAATGCTTCATTCATCATGGCGGTAGCTGCCGCCGTGGTGCCGGACTCTTCAAGCTGGCGAACCAACGTTGTGGATAAAGCGATACAAAGATGAAGTGCAGCGTTTCGCACTGTTGCCTTGACGTCGTCGAGAACCTTGAGGGCGGCCGCCCAAATGTCCTTGTAGTAGGGTTCGTACTTGGGGAACGGCCTTCCCGAAATCAAGTCCGATATGGCCGCGCAGCTCGCTTCGCGTACTCTCCATTCCTTACCCAAGATACACTTGAGAAGATCTCGGATGATATCGTCAAAATGAGTCTCCAGAACAGCACCTGGGTCCTTGACCAGTGCTTTCCAAATGTCATTCATGGATTTTTGCACGTTTGTGTTCGGGTCGAAGCGGTACCGATAGAGCTTTGGATACAACTTCGGGTCGATCTCAGATTCCGATAGGATGCTGCTCAGCCCGAAGCGACCAAACGCTGACCGGGTGGACCATGTAGCCGCATTTGTTGCCAGAGACATGAACTTGTAGACAAGGCTCTGGTCTCCGACTTCATTTGCCAAGCTCACAATATCCTTGTAGGACGTGATGGACTTGCCCTCGCCAGTGGGAAGGGCCCCGGCTTCGAATAGCTCGGTCTCTTCGTCGACCTTGAGCTGCGGACCAGTCCCAGTGAAGGAAGAAACAAGGTCTCTAACAAGTTCTCCTTTGTGGGCCGAATCCCCTTTCTCATATACCAAAGAGAGACCTCGGGAGGCTGTCTCCTGTACCAGCTCATCCCTGGCGCTGAGGAGCCGCATAAAAGCAGCCTGGCACTCCCTGAGTCTAGTTCGCACCTCTTCGAGATGGGAGCAGTACTGAATAAGGCAGAAAAGCCAGATACCGGATGCTTTCATCAGGGATGGTTTGGTCGTTTTGACATCCGTGAGAAGCTTTTCGAGCACCGAGGTCAGCTTCTCGGGCCGCTTCGGCTTGCGCCACGAACCATTATGAGCTTCTACATCGATAGTAAGCTGGACGACTTCCGAGTCCCAACGGGCGATGGCGGCGGTAATTGCCTCCCCGACGGCAAAATGTACCTCAGCCTGTTTGATCTCGTACAAGGCAAACAACTTCTCCAGTATAACGGAGACAATAGCTTCGCACTCGGGGCCCTCGGCGGCAAGGGCCAATCTCCCAAGGGCTGTGATTGCCTTTTCGTTGCCTTTCTTGGCTTGAACCGTGAGTGGCTCGACGAATGCCTCCTTCACGTAACTGACAAGCTCGGATGCATTTTTGTCTTTGGGGCCAGTTGGATGTCCAGCGGTCCAAAGCTGGGAGTAAGAGTCGAACAACGCTTCTTGGGTGGACAGAGACGCCGAAGAAACGGCACTGAGCGGCGGAAACACGTCCCCATGTTCGATGTCGGAGACATCGGACAGAGTCTGGTAGTACACCAGCCGGGATGAGAGATGGGCGAGCGCTAGAAATGCACCTTCCACGGCGTTGAGGTCTGAGCCAACAGCCGTCTTGAGATTCTTGGTGATAACAATGAATGTGGATTTGGCATCAGCAATAGAGCTCTGAGTATTTGATGGATGGGCACACAGAATGCCAAACGCTTTGGCGCCGAGAACCCGGATTTCCTTTCTGTTGGACGTGATCAAGGGCCGAAGCTCCGCTGAGCGAGATACCAGAGGTGCCAGTACTACCATAGGAACGAGGGACGCAACGTCGACAAAGCACCTGGCGCTCTCCTCGGCAATTTTCTCATCAAGCATGCCTTCAAATGCGGCAGCGAGGAAAAGATTAAGCTGCCCCATGTCAAGTAGTGAGGACGAGTATTCCTTGATGGCCTGGCGGCTCACCAGATCGGAATTCACCAAGGTCTCGAGGTGTTGTTCCCACCCCGGTTCGAACTTGAAGTTTTTCAACGCTGTGAGGAAGAACATGCGTTTGCAGTAGTTCAGGGCCACGGGAAAGGCAGCAATGGACTGTCCAGGAAAGTTAGTGAAGAAAGGCTTTTGATCAATGTCCATTGCGTCGTTAGCTCCGCTGAGCCAAGTTTTCGAGTTGATATGCGAGATGGGATCCCGGAAAAATGTCCGCACCATCTCCCTCCAGTCCGGGAGAGTCCTCGATTTACTCTCGTTGGCGTAGTACGTCCACGGGTCGAGGCCCTTGTGGCCTTCCTCGATGACATCGTTTCGTTCCTCGGGGCGGCCAGCAATGGCCATGATGTCAATCCAGCGCGCCTGGACATTGGAGAAGGGAAGGCAGCGATTAGCCCATTTGGTAGCGGCATGTCGAGCGCTTCGTACCACATCACCCTCCACAGGTTGGAGAAAGTATGTGAGCAGCATGTCGGGAAGTCCAATGTCCGGGACGCCGAGCCGGGCTGGCTTGTAAGCACTGGTGAGACCTGAGAGCGCGCCTTCAATGTTAAAGACCACTTCAGGTGTTGGGTCCTCGGAAAGGGAACGAAAGAGCCATCCAGCCAGCGAAAGACATTCTTCACGGGATAATTTTGAGGCTTTCGCGAGGACTCCAATGGTTTCGTACGCTCTTGAGCGCAGAGCAATGTCGTCAAGGGACTGGTTCTGTGGCTTCGGCCAGCCTTCACCTGAAAAGAAGCCCCTCAGCAAGTCGATAAGGGGCACAGCAACCTTGTTGAAGTCGGTCTTGGTCGGGCCAATGCGAGCAACCCAGTTGATGAACTCGAAGAGGGATCGGTGCAGCTTGGTCATCTCGAGCCGCGTTGCCACAGCGGTTCCGCCTCTGACCATGCCCCAGACTTGTAGTATCTCATCTGTAAAGGTGGTGGCTATCTCTGACTTACTAAGGAAACCAAGGATCCGGATCTTGTAGGGGTTTGGAAGGTTCTCGTGGGCATTAAAAAGAGTCTTTACCAACTCCTTGTCTTCAAGAGAAACTGATGTCCTTTTGAGAATGTCATCGCCAATGCCTGCAATGCGGGAGTTGGAGCTCGAGGCAGCATAGACGGCAGGTATGAAGCGCTCGCGGTCGGTAAAGGCGCCGCTCGCAAGGAACCCGAGTGCCTTGATCACAGTCTCCGAGAGGTTGAGGCCATTTGCGGCGGGATCCCATGTCTCAGGCTTCTTTCCCAATGTGAGGAAGTCAACATCAGCTGCCGTCAGCCCAGGTGAGGGCGCAGTGGGGTCTTGCGTCCGCACACGCAGCAACATCAGCTTGGTGAGCCATTCAGCAATGACCTGAGCATCCTTGGCATCCGACAGGCCGAGATTGTCCCGCAGAGCCTCATCGTCTTTGCTGCCCCTGGGGGGAAGCTTAATGTCATGAAGCAGGCGGAGGATGACATTGAACAAGGAAGCTTTGGAAGCAGATGCATCGGAGCTTATGCCCTTGATAGCTGTCGGGAGCAAGCTGCGGCGCTCGTGGAGGTCGAGTCTGCCAAGACTCTGCTGCACGTAAACTAAGTCAAAATGCTTGACAAGGATCGAGTCGGTGGCCTTGTACTGGTCTAGCAGTGCGGCTACCGGCAACACGATGGCTGGAGGCTGGATAAAAGTGTTGAGGCGTTGGCAGATGGCAATGACCTGAGCGGTATGTCAGTCGATAATTCAGGCCCAAGCTCCAGGCGCGGGGCAGCCCCTGAGCAACCAATGCATGTCCGCGCAAGGGACAAGAGGACTCGACAATTGGAACAACGTGCGTGCATACCTTGGATCGGACAGAGCCATGTTCGCTGGCAAGTTTGAGAAGTAATGGCGGCAGATAGACCTTTAGGAGCTGCTGCAATCTCTCTTCGTTGTTGGAAACGCCTAAAATGCGGAAATCGACCTTATCAACGAGATCGAGTTCCCGCTGCTCAGTGGAGGGGTTCGCCATTGCGGAGCAGGGTCGATGCTCCAAATGCGAGGACTCGGTGTGTGGAACAGCGAGTGGAATTTAAGAAAGAAAAAAAAGCTTCAATACCAGGTAACGAACATTGCGCACATGGATTCGCAAGCGCCGCTGCCTTTGCTATTGGCAGTGAATTCGAATGGAAGTTCGGGTCCCTTGTTGGGTGCCGCCGTCAGGTGCACAGCGATCGCGTCAGGCTGCCAATGCCATACGCACGTCCGTGCTTGCCGCTGCAGCAGTCTGCTGTGGATGAATGACTAAGCATGGTCGTCCAACCCCGAAAAATCCGAGCAAAAACGAAGAAAAAAAATATTGATGTTCCCCTCGACCGGAATCGAGCCGGTGACCTTTCGGTTTATGATTTATGCAATTACAGCCGAACGTGATAGCCAACTACACCACAAGGGGTTTGATCTGTTGTGGCTGTGGGCCGAAAATCCTCTTAATGTGCGCCACTGTGGAGAGATCAAGGGTGGGTGTGTGGGAGTCAGACCTGCAGACGGATCCACCTCGACTGCAGGTCATCTCCAAGACCCTCGATACCATCATCGATCTTCGAATTGTGTTTTGGGAAAGACATCCGCGATATGGATCGTACGTTGTGAGAAATGATATCATGAAACAAATTGGCTACGAGTTCCAATATCATTGATGCTGGATTGCTTTATGGTGTCGATACACATCATTGATGGCAGGGAGTTCGAGCCAATGCCAGCTGGAAGACAGATATTAAGAGTTGGAATGATACGATGAATATGAAGGTTTGAAGAAGTTCTTCCTAGTAACACACATATATATACCCTACGAGTCTTCATGTCCTTCTTGTTTTTTGGTTTTTGTTTTTTTTCTCATCCAATGGGTGTACAGGTAACATTCTCTCTCATCTTCTTGTTTAACCTATTGAGCCTCTTGTCATCTAGTCGCCAAAAAGAGTTCATGAACAAAAAAAACCGCAACTCGAGGCCTTTGGGGATCTAGAAGAAGTTTATATTTTCAAAATACATGTAAGAGTCACACCCCTACACGTAGTAATCTGCTCAATCTAGTGTTTACTTATATGCAGGTATCCTATTTGTGATCGCAACGTGGCCAAAGGACACAAGTAAATGTATCGAAAGATCTTTCATCCAAACCGTTCAATCACAAGAGCCCAAAATGACTCCTAGACCATTGCATGAACAGGGCTTGAGAGCGAGGGAAAAGTTGGAGGGTGGTTTGCGAAGTACAAGCAACGGAGTTGAGAGGCGCAAATACATGTAACAAACATAAATTAACGGTTGCAAGTCACAACTACTTTGTTGACTCTCAACTCAACAGTCCTGAGCAGTCAAAGTCATAAGTCTCCTTGACGTCGAGTCTGGTTGCCATGGGGAAGGCAAGCCCGAAGGGATCAAACGAGTCAACATATGTTAGTAGATTGATCATTGATTCAAACCATATCTACCTACTCTGGCCAGAGAAAGGGCGTCGTCGATACCATTGCCTGGACATGCGTAGACATTTCTGTACGATAACTGTCTGTAAATAAGATCTTGATACTACATGTACATCATCCAATCTACTGGTGGCGGTTGTCTACAACCTGGCCAACGAGGTAACGAATGTTTGGCTGGGCCACGTTTGATTCTGAGATCTTGATGTTTGGAACGAGTTTACACTTCTTCCATGGTCACCAGACATACAGGTAACACGAACCAGACTTCCAAAATCCGTTTGCGGTGTGTCCTTTGTACGACATCATCACATCCCAGAAACAACATGAGCGGAACAAACAGGCGACTCAGCTCGGGTACTTAGACGCCCCATTTTCAAAAACAAGGCCAGGGCCGGCCCCTCAGGCGAGGTGCCTGAGCTCCCTAGCTTCGAGTGACCAACCTGTGGCACCATATTAGACACCAAACTTACATGTAATCAGCCGAGTCGTGCCGAGCACCGAACACGAGGCCCCCTTTCCTGATGGACTGGGAATGGGGACCCAGCGCAAATTCTCCCGTCGCGGCAAGCCCCTGCCAAGGCACGGGAACGGGACCAGTGGGAGACAGTCAGGAACAGGATTCAAAGAGGGACGGGAACCTCATGCGTGGGTAAAACAGACAACAGTCCCCTTCCCTCAAAATCATCATCCCAACATCCAATCTCCAAGTATCTCTACCCACTTAGTTGTGGAGGGAGGGAGAGAGACAGAAAAGCCGTTACTAGATGGAAAGGAAAGCCAGAGCTGGAAAAAAAAATAAAGAAAAAAAACTCATATGGAGATCAATGCCGCGTAATTAGCCTGGCCCCCAACAGGCAGGCATCAAGGAAAGCGAAAACCACACAAACCCCATCAAAATGTTTCCCATCCTTTCTTGGGAACCGGGTAACCAAGGCTCAGGTCGATCATCATTCCTTCCCCAAAAGCGGCTGGAGAGCAAAAGTGTCTGGTTTGACTTCAGGCTGTTATGTGATGCCACGAAACAAAAATGCCCGACACGAGCAGAAAAAAAGAAAAACTTAATGAAAAGCGATAAGATGTTATGTGGCCCTAGTAAGCCGCATAGCACGCACCCAGTCAAGGCCTTGCCCTACTTATGCAGGTACCTAACCTTTGTTGGGTCTTGCACACAGGCTGTTTTGTTTTCCCTTGTCCAGCCTGTGGGAACTGCACACTTGTTTGTGATAATTCCCCTTTCTATTCTCTTCATTCCTGGCTGGCTCTGCCGTCTTTCGGGGTCTTGGGCCGAGGGGGGAAATGTTCTGGAAGGAACGGAAGAAATCGAAAATCGAAACAACCTCTTGTCGTCATATTAATAAGAGTCGGGAGTGTATAATGGCCCGCGTGAACGTAATCGGACGATGATTGAAGTTGAAGTGCACACCGATGATCTGGCGGGGCTCGTCCGTAGGGGCACGACGGAGACGGGGGCGGATGATATCTCCGACTGGAATTGGTGTCTGCCCTTTGGCCGAGAAACCCCAAGGCCCGCCGGATGATTTGAGACAGCGTCGAACGAGCCACAGGGCGCCCGGTGTGTCATTCTGGAGCCAGACATGTGCATGTCCTTGATGAGGACAGCTGGCGATTCAAGTTGAAGCCGGAGAATAGGCGTGCATGGTTCCCCATTGCTCTAGCTTTGGCGTTCTGCGTCTTCCCGCTTTCACCCGTGCAATCAACTGCGTCTAGTGCAGGATAAGATAGAGCTCCTGGCACACGTTCCGCCCGCCGCTTACTTTCGATCATCCTCGGCTAAGGATGGGACATTCCGATGTTTTAGCTCCCACAGCATCAGAGATTACCATCTGCCCGGCGCCTGAAAGATGTTGCGGAGTGGGCGGAGGCCATGCCGCTCAGATGGCAGCCAGGCCGACTCCAGAACACGGCTTGCTGGCCCCAGTGCATGGCGCATCGGCACCGTCAAGAGTGAACCTCCAGAGTGACCGGGGGAGCTTGGTCCAGCGTCCAGACCCCATATCGCCTGAACCAGCTTTAGCCACGATTGCCGGCTTGAATTCCATGTTGCTTCAGTGCTCCGGGTTTCGCCACATAGCGTCGTCCGTCAGCTCCCCCGAGTGTTGACTGCTTTGTATTGTAAGGCGTGCTGCTTGTCTATGTTCCGGGAGAGTGGATGATCTGGACGCCACCTCCAAAATGTGACCTCGAGGATGGCCAAACCACGGTGCTTGTTGACTGCCGCCATGAACTCGCAAACAGCCGCGTCATAATTGCCCGTGCCTTAACACGCCCCAGAGCTTGTGAGCTTCCTAAGTCACGTTGTCATTGGGTCCAAGCCTTGGTGCCAGCCAAGTGACCTAGAAGCGGCCACTATCTCAAGCCCACTTGCAGCCACAGCGGAGGAAAGCATCAAGACATATAAGCTTTGGGGCATTTTCTCCGAAAGCGGGCCATATGCCGTGCCCCAGGTAGTGGGCGGCGACAGGAGTGAAGTAGTGGGCCTAGGTGAAAGTTAGAGGTGCCCGCCTTCTTTTGCTGACAAGGTGATGGGGTGAACGTAGCCGGATGGTCCTCCTCCTCCTCACTAGACTTCCTGGCGGCGAACAGGAGCCAGTCCCCGGGCCGGAGACGCATCACCCCCCTTTTGCTATCGCATGCACTTTAAATCCGTCCAATCAAGTTACGGACCACAATGAATTTTGCGAGCACCAAGACACCTTGGGTGGCCAAAGGAAAGCAGCCACGACCGTAGCGAAGGAAGGACAGGCCGCAGAAGACGGTGGCGGGCCAAAACACAAACACAAGGTGTGGTACGCCCACCACTGGGGATCCCAAACGGGATTCACTTGAATTTGTTGGCCAGCTCCTGCTGTCCTGTGGCCATGCAGAAGCATGTGCGGACAGCGGGCGGGACGAGAAGGGAAGCCCCACAGGAAAGAAGGTTTGTTGGAGTGCGGCGATGACTGCAGGAGTGACCCTGCGCCGGAAAGCCAACCGGAACCATCAGGATTGGTTAGGCTCGCACATCTATCCGAATGACGAACATGGCCTCCCGCTGCGGTTTCAAGCTCTACATTAGACTACGAGCTTGTCCGAGAGGAAAGGAAAAAAAACAATGGCCGAGACCGGTATGCCCGGGGTTTCCCAGTCTGATCGGGGACTGTCGGGGGTAGCGACCCCACCCGGCAAGGCCGGAATGCCGATGTGGATGCCGAGGGATTTGTCCCACTGTCAGTTCGACTGGGCAACCCTAACGAGTCGAGCTGCCTCTTGAGCTCCGTGACGCTGCAGGGCTGACCTCAGAAGCTCAGACCTTGCTGGGTGTGAGAGCTCCGCTGCACACTGCCAAGCGCAGGAGACAGCTCACTGCTTGCCTGTGCCCGAGGCCAGCACCGTTGTTACTTGCCTTGTCGGTGTTGGCCATTTTTTGCCAACAGGCGTCATGATGATGCGATAGCGGTTGGTTGCCCGAGAAAGGAGGCAACCTTGTGACTGCTTGCGACTCGGATTGACTTACGTGCGGAAAGCCTATCGATAGGTAGTACTGAATCTGCATGATGGTGCTGGGAGAGCCAATTGAGTCAAGGGTGACGATGCACTGTGCGTCTTGGGAGTCAAAGTACTTGATAGACACACGCCCCCTCGAGATACCTATGTACTTTGCATCTTGGTCTTGTGTCTTTCCGCCAGCACTGACTCGCGATCAACAGCGCTTGCAGTCGTGATGACCTAGGCGGCTTTTGTCTTCCGAAACCTCGGAGAGAAGCCTCTCTGATGTCAGATAGTGTTCCCACTTCTGTTGGCCAGCTGTCAACGTGAACCAGGAGGCAGAGGTGTCCAGTGCGGGAAGGGGCTTGAGGGGGTATGGCTGATCCGCCAAATGCCAGCAGTCGGGCTGGCCGCCTGCGGGGATTTCGGCGGGAGATGAGCATCATGCCATGTGGCACAGAACAGGACAGATGCTGCATGCCGTTCGGAATTGTCAGGCAGGCACGAAAGCAAGAGCTGTATCTTCGCATCACTGCACCGTGAGTCGATGGCATGCTCTCCACTCTTTCTCCGATTCAGCGAGTGGCTGAATGCTCCCCTCCTCGTGGCGCAATCTGTTGGAGAAGTCCATGCAGGTGATCGAAATGGTGTGCATGTGCTCGTTGCCCATCACGTCTGTTCTGCTCGGCTATCCGGCCATGCAAGCCGAGAAGGGAGCTGAGAGAGTTTTTTTTGCCAGGGGTCAAACAACCACGGCCACCACATTACTCAATAACTTTGAGACAGGCCGACAGCGACGCCGGGTCCGTCTAAAACCACCGGGACCACGACGTTGGCACTGGGACGCGTGTGCGAAATTGGACTCTTGCAATTGGCGCGCCAGAGCTGACGCCGGGCGCGCGTACCTGTCAGGTTGTTGCGCAGGAAGCGTGCGAGCCAAGAAGACTCTGCAATGCGGTGATCCACCTCGCCTGGTGGAAGCTTCCAGGGCTTCCAGTCTGTGCGCGTAAGTGTTCCTGTTCACCTTTCTCTGCCTCCTCATCTTGCTCTATTGGGCACCCGAAGGAGATTATAGCAAACAACCGGGACAAGATGGCATCAGGGAGTTTCTGTCATGCGGTGTCGAGATGCCGTGCGATTCGCCGACCCGGGTTTGTGGTAGACCATGTACTCAACAAAGCCCTGTCTGTTTCCGTTTGATCGTGGCGTCCTCGCTCCCGTCTTTTCGGTCGTTATCCTTGTCTCCGTGGAATTGCTTTTTTGGAAGCCGCATCTTGTCCTTTCCGCTCGGCGTCAGGGGGGGTTTTCTTACACTACACTACATGTGTAGATCTGGGGAGCGTTGCAGCGGGAAAGGGTTCGCTTTTCCGTCCGCATCAATCTCATCTTGCGATCTCATCACCTTCCTCGGCAGTCGTCTCTGCTGAAGCTTACGCATGGAGCCCATCTCCGTAGGGCGGAGGCCAACGGGAACCGAACAAGTCCTCGGACGCCAGGGGCCAAGACCATGCAGCAGTTCCTTGTACCCGACCTTCCCGAGTGTTTTTGGCGTGATAATTTCAGGTAGCCGTTCGCAGTGAAGCCGTCTGTTCTCACAAGTCGGCAATAGCTTGCAGGGAAACTCTGGCCAGCTGTTCAACCACCAGGGTCAGGGCGTTTTCGAGTCCGTCAATAGAGTGGCCAGGGGTACCTGTCATCGGTCCGACGGGGTCAATGCCTGGAGAGACCAGCTGCAGCTTTGCGCCTCGTGTGAGCTTGACCGGGCGCATCGGGATTTGAGGAGCTTCAGCCATGGAGCTGCGTCCGATGAAAGTGTAATGTCTTTCCTTATCGGCACTCCTCGCCGCGGCTTCTGAACAGCGTGACAAGAAGATGGCTCTCGGGATTCGCTGCCCTCCTCCCGCTCCACCCCAAAAGAATTTTCTTTGACTGCTGAGTTCCCCACCGGGTGATCTTGGGTGTTTTCTCCACCCAAAGTTGCGCAATACCGGTACCTCGACGGGCTGGTTGTGCCGGGCTGGGTGCCGTGGTGTTGAGAGTGCTGATGACCTCCTTCATGCTATTGTAACCGTGCTTGCCTTCCTCCTCAAATTGCAATCCGGCTTTCCTACTACCAACTACCAGTGGATAGCGTGGTACCCTGCTGGGTGCCCTTATTACTGCGCTGTATATGTTAGCCCAAATTTTCCCATGTCCGTGGAGCGCATGATCATCGCCGTCCGGGTAGGTTGAGGTAGCCATGGTTGCAGCCCGCTAGCTCCGTTCGAGGACCTAGGTACCTCATACCCTCCGTGTCCCGCTGCGCATGTGCTGTTGCTGCTGCCCGTATGGGCGTCGTGAGATTTTTGGCGTGTCTACCGACACAAACTCAACGCTCCGTAGGGCTGTGAGCTTGGTGCACTGGAGCGGAGGGGCAGAGAAGTTTAACTTTGCGGCGGCTCAGCGCGGATGTCCAAGGCCGGCGCTCACGTCACCGAGTCAATCTAACAAACCAAGCTCTCTCTGGGCCAATTGGACGCAGAGGATTGGGGATGGAGTTGCCGGCCCTGGCGCAGTTGTTTGTCGCTGGCCCAGGCGCGGTTGACAACTCTTGTTGCTGTTCGTAGGCCTCTTGGTGGCTACTCAGTGAACGCAAGCTCGGGTCGGGTGAGGCAACCTCAAGGTTTGGCACCTGAGCTGTCCCCCTGCACCACTCACTGCCCGCTCCGGTACGTACCCCTCCTTCCCAACTGCACCACGAGTTGGGGACTGGCGCGATCTCTCTTTCCCTACCCCCCGGTTGCTCTGGGTGTGGGCTTTCCCCACCAATCCACGCATCCACCGTCTGCGCATCCACTCAGTAGGCAAATTCTCGCTTTCCGCAACCCTCGGCGCCTTCCCGGTTTTCACTTCCTTCTACTTCGCACACACTCCACTCCCAAATCGCCTCGCTCCCTTTTCTTTCTCTTTGCCCCTCCACCACGCACGCCGTGTGCTCTCGTCTATCTTTCTCTCTTTCCCATCGTAGCGCTGCGCTTTTCGCAACATCATACTTTTGCGTGTTCTTTGCAGTTGTTGTGTCGTCGCACTTGGCTTCGCCAGCTTCTCCAGCAACGATTCCTAGACTACACGGCCTCCCGAGCTTTCGTACACGCCCGTAATCTCGCGCGCATCGACATTGTTGGTTGGCCTCTCGTCGTGCCTATCCCGCACCACTTGCCACCGATCGGTCGTCTTGCCTTCCACCGCCGGCCGTCTGTACCAACAGTCTTTCGCCCGCTTTCGCCGAATTTGTGCCCCAGGACGTTAGGGCATTGTGTCTTATTGCCTGGTGCTCTTTCGAAGGAGTGAGTCGCGCAGTTTCTTCCAGTGTTTTGCCAATGTGTATGCCTTGTCGCACCTTCTTTGTCTGGGGTTCTTGTGCTTTTGGTGCTGGGGAGAGCAAGGAACTGGGATTCGGAATCGATACGACGGACAATGATCGACGCGATCGCGACCTCGCCGGCATATCTCACCCCGAGCGGCTCCGAGACTCGGTATCACTCCCTCGACGCATACTCCCCCGAACGATAGCCTGTCCACCTGCATCCGGCGTCCTCAGCCAGCCTCGGGATGCAATTGATCGATGAACTCCTAAGTCTCAGCGACCCCTCCGTGACCTGGGCTCTTCCCCTCCAGCGCGCTCTGTCCTCGGCCCAAAGATAGGTGTGAAGCATGCTTCGGAGGATCTAGCGGCTTTACGAATATGTGCCGTCGCTATTAGATGTCGCTGCTTCAAGATGTGTCGGATGCGAAATCGAACCCCAGCCGCGAGGTTCAGGCCACCAGCGCCTTCAGTCAGCTTGTCTCACTGGCTCACCAAGTCATGCGGTGCCCATGGGCTTGTCAAGCTCGCCCAACTTCGTGACTCGGTGCTGCTCTGGACTCTGGGAGCAGGAGTGTCTTATGGCGTAATGTGGTGGTGATCGGGTCAGATCTAGCCCTCCGGGCGGAACTGTTCGACGCAGTCTGCCCACTAGATGCCTCATCGCCCATCATGTGAGATGCTGCGGAGATTCTACGATGTCGGACCGTTCGAGAGAGTCGTCCCCTGGAAAGTCATCCGACCGAGAATGCAATTTTTCGTCCAAGTTTTTTTTTTCTTTCACATTCGCCAGGCCGAAGTTTTGCGCGCTGTCATATCCGTTCCTGGGCCTCCCGCGAGAGTTGCAGTGACCCGAGAGGATGGGAGTTGGAATTAGAAAAGCGGTCGGCAATATCAGAAGTTTCTGTTGTTTGCGAAATGTCGGGGGCGCGTATACGTGCCTTCGAAGTCACTCGATAATCTCGGCTTCTTGCTAACGGTAAAGATCAGGTCGACATCTGCCAGCTCACTCGATCTTCCGATAACGACATTCTTGACGGAACCTTGATTCCTTTTGGTGGCGTCAGTCTTGACCTTGAGCGACTTCTTGATACTTCGATTCGAGCCTTCACAGTAGCGCTCGAAGCCGCATTACATTCGCATTAATACTTGACGCTTGACTTCTTCCGGTCTCTTTCGCTAGAAGACCGAATCAAACCGGGATTTCTCGGCATCTTTGACATCACTTACCTCGGCTCTAGGAGTTTCCAGGCGTCAAGGCGTCGTCGCAAAAAGTCCTGCTTCGGGGGTCTATATACGATCTACACGTCGCTGTTCGGTGTACCCATCGGTTGAAGGTTAGGCGTCTACGGATCGGTTGTCTCCGGCGTCGTTGCTTTATTCCTGGGTTTAGAGTGGGTCTGCCTTTTTTTTTCCCCCTTTCCTGCCCAACTCCTGGGATGTCTTCAACGTCTCGACGGTTGTACGGAACGACCGGTACCTCTCTACGGACGTCGACAAGTTTTTGGACTAGGTGCCGCTTGCCCGTCTCTTCAGTCCTGTCCGAATCGACTTCGCTTGCAAGTTGCCAGGGTGAGTCGAACGACCAACCGCCTTTCGCACGTTGTATCCCCGATAGGCCGCTTGATGCCCTTATCACCAGAAAGACTCATCAAGCCTAAGAGTTGGTTTCATCTACGACTCGCTGGTTAGTCCCTGTTCTGGCGGCCGACGCACCATTGCGGGCTTTGGATGGCTCTCGATGACCGCCGGGCCGAACGTCCGAGTTGTCATTTTTGCTCTTCGTGTGCACAAAGCCGCGAGGCTTGTATACTGCGAACCGACGACATTGGAGACTATCTACTCCACTCCATCGTGACAAGTTATTGTTGAGATTCAGTACTCTGTGGTTAGCTGCTGACACCCTCGATACGACAGGGGTTACTAAAGGCGTATTCCACGTCCATACCTTCACCAACGTGCATCTTTCTCGTCGCAGGGTATAACGCGCATCTCTGTCTGGTCAGTCATACAGCCTTGTGGCTTGGCACATCAGAGCTACAATTTCCGGATGATTGTGGTCCTCTGAGCTAACATCTTATCTTAGATTCAGTGGTTCGTCCTCGGCCAGTCGTCTAGGTATATCCCACATCTCTTACCTCAAGTGACGAATCTCCACCGATTGTCGCAGGCTCATGCCGCCCACGCCAAGACTACTTTTGCTAGCACACAAGCACAAACGAGCCTCGTCACCTTTGTGCACTTAAGCACCGTTTGGCGGCTGGTTGCGTCGTTCTCACGGCCAAAAAACAGCAATAGTCTGATGATCAGCCAGCTAATTTGACTGCAGAACCGAAGAATATCTTCACTTAACTACGGGATTCGTCAAGTAAGTTGTGTCTTTCGTGTTGTTGTGCCCTCCCCTCCTGTTCTGTGTCTACTCTCCAGACTCATTCACTCTACTCGCGTGTCTTTGCCCTCTGCTCAAACGGAGAGGGCATTGTCGTTGGCTGGCATATCAACAGCGCCGCTAGCCACTGTGTGTTGGCTCCGGTTGTTTTCGTCCGCCAGTAGAACCAGCGAGACTGAGCGTAGCAAGCATCAAGCACGTGCTGCTTCTGCGCGCCACCGATGCTATATTGGCACACGATCAACGGCGAGCAGTTGCTGCTCCACTTCAGACCTTAAATCCCTTGTCTTTACTCGTGCCTCAGTGTTCATCACCATGCTAACATCTTTCAGAAACCGTCCCATATCCCGTCCAGCAAGCATTTCGATCCTGTAAGTTTATATTCTCTCCCAAACCAACAATTGCCTTCCATTGGCACCTTTGTGGTCTGTGTTTCAACCAAGATCCCCTATTCACGAGCCTCATCACTTTTGCTTCCGTCCCTTGGTTCTTCCTATTGTCGCCTTTCCGGCAAGTTGCCGGCTCCAGATTCCATCCCGCGTGGGCTTCACAGATTCGAGAGTCTTCTGACCTCGCAACAACCCGCCTGAATGCTTTCTGACCCGCCCTTTCGCGGTTTGGCTTTTCTACATTTCGTCCCATCTTTTCCTCTAGCCTCCCCCAAACTCCGTATTTCCCAGGCTAAGCCCCGCACCTTCCGCTGTTGTATCATACTGCTTCAATTCCTGTCTCTACCTCTCGATCCCTTCCCCAATCTGCTCTGCTCACGTTCTGCAACTCGTCCAGCGCGCCTCACGCTCTCGCAAGTGCTTTGTCCAGTGTCTCTACTTTATCTTTTCGTTTCAACGCTCTTGCAAACACCCCGTGTGTACGTTGCCCAGCTTCATACCTGGCCCTAGTGTGCCTCTGTCAGGCTTGTTCTCCGCATTGCTCATGATCCTGTGATCTTCTGTCTCGAGATGTGGCGATGGTGAATCTCAGCCACGATCAAGGCTCACTCAAACAAAGCCATGTAACTCATTGTGGCCGTGATAAGGTCTCCGCCCTCGGCTGTTCTGCGTTTGTGATGTATTGCGGTGCAGTATCTTGGTGTGCTGCCTTGGGCTGGCAGTGTGATGTGTTTTGTTTGGCACGGTACTTCCCGCCACAAGTGTGTTTGGCGTGTCCGTTGTCGACTTTCCGCTTCAACACCAGCCAAAGCCTTGCTTCGATTTACAGTGGCGTCCTGGGAGAAGATATGGAGGAAGGGTACTTTTGGATGTGCCCGCACTTGCAGTGATCGTGTGGAAGTCCGCGCTCTCTGGTCTCTCATGTCACAAGTGTGCTAGCTGGCATTAGGAAGTCTAGGTTCTGCTGTCCGCGCTGTCTCGAGTGTTCTAGCTTTGTGTTGGCGATTTCTCGCCTTCCTCAGCAGTGGCTCCAAGCAGCTGCTGCTGCGTGAGTACCCTGATGTTCATGGTACGGGGTATCGCTCGCGGGGGTCGAGATTTTCGATTCCCGGCCGCCGCGTTTGCCTCGGAGCCCGCTAGTGCGAAATCTCCGCCAGATCACAAGGCTGAAAGTTGGCGGTCATCCCAAGTTTATTAGCCACTATTGTTGTGCCGTGAGCTAGCGGCTTTTTCTGAGCCCCACGTCCTCCGCATCAGGCGGTGCGAACTTCTATATCTTCCCTGCCCGCCTGAACTCACCCAACTTTCCCCTTTCCACTTTCTTGACCACAACCGTCCGGTCTTGGTTCCTCCCACCATTCGGACCACAACCGTCTCATCTCTTTCTCTTCCGTCCCGAACACAGCCGTCCCATCCTGTTCGTCATCTCGTCACAGCTACCACTGTCAAGCCCAAAGCTAACTCCTTTGATACCTAGCTTCTGTCCAAACTCGAACAACTGAGATGGCCGAGTACTCTGCTTCCGGCGCTGCCGGCACCTCTCCGGCCGGCGCCAACATCAACGGCTCTGGTGAGGCCAATTTCGCCGCCGCCGCCCCGATGACCAATCCGGGCGAAGCCGCCAAGACCCTTTGGTAAGTTGCATTCCTCCCAACCCTACGCCCGCGAAAGTAGGACTCTAGGTTCTAATGGGGGGCTGCAGGATGGGTGAAATGGAAGGCTGGATGGACGAGACCTTCGTCAAGGGAATCTTTTCGACCATCCTTGGCGAGACTGTCCAGGTCAAGGTCATCCGCGACCGTAACTCTGGGTATGTTGTCAATAGCCGCCGGCACTTGGTGGCACTCAATACTAACAAGCGCGTCCCGCAGCAACGCTGGCTACTGCTTCGTCGAGTTCAACAGCTCGGAGGCAGCTACCAAGGCTCTTGCTCTCACGGGCACTCCTGTCCCCAACTCCTCGCGCGTGTTCAAGCTCAACTGGGCTAGCGGTGGCGGTTTGGTTGATCGTCGGTATGTTTGCTTTCTCCCCTTCACATGATCGAGCAAAGGCAGGGAAGCTAACTATCAACCTCAGCGACGATCGTGGACCTGAGTATAGCATCTTCGTTGGCGACCTTGGCCCCGAAGTTAATGAGTTTGTGCTTGTTTCGCTCTTCCAGTCTCGCTTCCCGTCCTGCAAGTCAGCCAAGATCATGACGGATGCCATGACCGGCCAGTCTCGCGGTTACGGTTTCGTCCGCTTCTCTGAGGAGTCCGACCAGCAGCGTGCTCTCGTCGAGATGCAGGGCGTCTATTGCGGCAATCGCCCCATGCGCATCTCCACTGCCACCCCTAAGACTCGCTCGCACCAGTATGGACACGGCCACGGTGGCAACAACCAGATGGCGCCTCCGGTTCCTGGACCTGCCAACCCTATGGGCGGCTGGGGCATGGCCCCCTACTACAATGCGCCCCAGTTTAACCCCATGCAGCCGATGAACCAGTTCACGGACCCCAACAACACTACCGTCTTCGTCGGCGGTCTGTCCGGATATGTCACCGAGGACGAGCTTCGCTCTTTCTTCCAGGGCTTCGGAGAAATTACGTACGTCAAGATTCCTCCCGGCAAGGGTTGCGGCTTCGTCCAGTTTGTCCATCGTCATGCCGCCGAGATGGCTATCAACCAGATGCAAGGTTACCCCATCGGCAACTCCCGCGTCCGCCTCTCGTGGGGCAGATCGCAGAACAACTCTGGTGTTGGCACTCCGTACCGCCCGGCTCCTCCCCCGCCGCACTATCTCTCGGCCCAGGTGGCGGGCATGCCGCCGCATGCGGGACCCCCGGCTGGACCCTATGGTCCTCAGCACTTCCCCGGTGGTGCTCCCCAGGGCCCCCCGGGCTCGATGCAGTAAAGAGACAACAAGTCTCAATAGAGTCGATGCAGTGGAGGGAAAGCTTCTCAAATTGGGCCACATCGCAAGGAGTATGGCGTGCGGAGTCACGGATTTCAAAAAGCAGGGCGTAATGACTCTTATTTAGGTAGTCAGTCCAAAGCGCAGTTAGCCATTGAACTTCGTCATGATTATAATTTCTCTCTCTCTTATGCCGGCACCGGTGGTGATGTGCTCTTTATTTTGATAGATACTGAGAAACAAAACTTGGCCTCCCCGAAATAATACAATGTATTGGAATAAACTGAGGAGAGGTTGATTTGTATTTTGAAGGTATTTCGGTTTATTGCAACAACGAAATAGATTCGGTTAAATGCATCAGTGTATATATAAAAACGGGGTTTGTCGACGAAACGGGGTCCTCGACATTTCTGTACGCGTTGACAAAAGATTTCCAGGCGCATAGATTATGTCTAAAGCCCTTGATTTTACTATTTTATACCTTTGCCCTGTATATAAATGGCTTTTGCGGAGTTAAACGGAGTTAGCTTGGAAAAGTGACGGGGCTTTTTCCAGATATCCAACCGTCTAAACGGAGTGAACAGTGCATGTATCTGGTCCAAGTCAAGACCCCCCATGTCAAGTTGGTAAATCCAGGGGAGCATACATATTGGACTGATAATATTTACTATTGAGTAAAAGCTGAGGAATGTATGTCTCGGCAACCAAGGGGGCTATGGAATGTAGCTGGCAAAAGGGAACGAAGAATGAAGCATCTGACGTAGCTAAGATGACGTCGCAGAGGGAAGTCGCCCAATACATGCCAGAGGCAGACTACAAAGGTAGACCGGTATACATGTACTGGGGCGTGGCGTGGTTCGGTGGAAAGCATGAAGGAAGACTGGACGCGGGGTCGGGTCCGGTCCTTTGTCTGTGTCTGTGCCTTGGGAGATGGCGGCTCGGGGTTCCCCATTTCAGTTCCTTGGACGCCCTGCGAAGCACAATGCCTGACACGCTCTGGACTGAATGCGGCGATTTGTCTTCCTGTCTGGTGTACTTTGACGAGGTTTGGGTCAGACGCTGTGTTCCAGCGCGCTCAGTGCTTTCTTCGTGCTCGGACGCCAGCAAGAAGAAGAACAAGGTGCGTGTATGTCTATATCCTGATAATAAAATGAATACCAGACCACATACGATTCGAGCATTCTACCAGACCAGACGGCAGCGAGCCTTTAAGCAACCATCTTCTTCTTCTTCTTCAGGGTAGTCGCTAGAACGAAGGCAGAGTTTGAGTGGCTACATGTAGAGCCATGGAGAATGTTGTCTATCCTGGCCACCGACCAGCGAGACCAGTTGAGCGCGAGGAGAAACTGAGCATCTCTAGGCAAGAAGGAAGCGTAGATGATGTCGTCGAACCACACCTATGTCAAGGCGATGGACAATAGTTCTAGTTCGAGGCCAGGAAGATAGCAGCCAAGCACCCCCAGTAGCCCCGCAGCTGGACCAGACAGGAGAGCAACTGGACAAGAGAGCAAACCCTCGGCCATGAGAAGACGAAGCCATCGCCACCACCAACCAGGCTAGAGGATGTCAAGACTAGAGTAATTGTCGACAAGTATATATCCCCTGACATGGAGACTAGCCTTGCCAACACACCAGACCACCTCCCAGGTCACCCCACTGGCTTGAGCTCCAACATGGAGACCCAGAAAACATCCTGGCCGAGGAATGCGAACCAGAGAGTTAAGGAGAGCAGCTGAAGGGAAAAGGGAAAGGCAAGCACGCTTGACCTGCTACTCCTTCTTGCAAGAGTCTACGAGGGACAGGGTATTCTGTAAGTAATGACGAGCTCCAAGTGTCAGAAGAATACAGAACTCGGAGAGGGGCTAATCAATCTACCCGAGTCACTAGAATGCGAGACTGGAAGCAGAGAGAATACGGCAGTCTCCTCTACTGTCTAATAGTTAACAAGGAATAGGCATCCCACCGATACGAACTCGAGACTACAGAATCATACGAGCGGGGGCTTAACTGGCCTGAGCAAAGGGGGAGAAAGACACAGAAGAGCAGAAGGACTGAGAGAAGGAGAAGGGTCCAGAAGAGGAGAAGAACCTAGAGAAGGAGACGGACGCAGAAAGGAGAAGTATAGAAAAAGAGAAGGATGGAAAAGGAAAAGGGCCCAGAAAAAGAAGAAGAAGAACCCAGAAGAGAAGGAGGAGATACATTTGCCAGTCTACCATGCTTGAGCGGTAAAAAAA
>Ga0247765_1000584_pt1 | contig 26685 bp, 29 predicted proteins | sample UWRJL106311C6_FD_179949 | JGI IMG/M metagenome (GOLD analysis project Ga0247765, IMG submission 179949) | Plant litter microbial communities from Arlington Agricultural Research Station in Wisconsin, United States - UWRJ-L106-311C-6 | ecosystem: Environmental > Terrestrial > Plant litter >...
GAATGACGGGGGGGGGGTGAGCCGGTCACAGCGACAAGCTGTTTTTTTTTTTTTAAAGAAAAAAAAATTATGATCACAGCGGCAGGCAGTCACATTTGCGCTGTTTACCGGCGCTTCGGGCCTCAAGGCGCCGACAGGGTCACTGCCGCGACCACCTGTTTGGATGCTTGGTTTCTGAAAGCACGACGCCTCCAGTCCCCGGTTCGTGTCTGTGCTGTCCCGTTATGTGGATAGCACCCATCCATGTCAAGACCAATTCCCGCGAGCACCATCACAGACAGGTGCGGGCTCCACAACCACTCCTTCAATTCGCTTGTCAGTTCGTGCTCCAATGTAGGTCGGGTCCAGGAATCCAAGCTGGCTCTCTTTTCCCCTCCACTCCCAGACCAAATCCAACACTTCAATTGTGCCTCTCACCACTGCGCGACTCTGCACAGAGCACAACCCAAGTGTCCCGATCCCGCTTCACGTCCGTTCACCGTTGTTGGCCGGATGTATCAAAATCAACCTCGAACTTGTCGCTGCTTATCACGGACCGCAGGAATCTGTAGTGGGATGGAACAGCAGATTCCGCTGCATCTTGTCTACCAACATTGTCCTGCGGCGCTGCGAGATTCACCAGTCGGCTCTTCCCACGAGGCAGAACCCTGATTGACCAGTCGCAGCGGCCCCATGTGCTGGCTGGTGCGACCGACAGCCCACCCGCCCAGAGAACAAGCAAGAGAGACCGAACCCTGATTTACGTCCGTTTGTCCGTCCGACATCTGGTCGTCAACAAAGCAACAGGGCCAAGACAGCAACAGCAAAGGGGCAGAACGGCAAAGCTGCCCGTCCCGTGAGAAGTAATTCGCCGCAGTGTGTTGGCGGGGCAAGTTCGCGTTGACGTGCCTTCATTCACGTTCATCCAGTACCCCCCTGTACCTTGTTCGTGAACAGCTTGGAAGCTGCCCAGGGTCGCCGCGGGGTTCGCACTGTCCAGCCCGGCAGTGCAGCGATTTTAACCAGTGCAACCAGAGAGCCACAACACACCCTCAAAAGGCTCGGCGGCCACTCAGTGCCAGCGTCAGCGAGCCAGAGCCATTCAGAGTATCGCCCGCAAACTTGAACCTGCAAGCCCACCTTCAAGGGTAGCCAAGCAGAGGACGAGATCGAGCAGCAGCAGTGAGAGGTCAAAACGCAATTTTCTGCCCCGGTACTCTCACTCCCGCACCCTCAATTAATCCCATCCTTCCCAGTCGCTCGACCGGAACAACCGTACGTTAGTTATTGTTTTTTAACTCCCCTCGCGCCCAGAGTCTGGCCGCATCATGGAGAGCCATAACCCCCTTCTAATCGGCAATTCCCAGCGGCGCAGGCTCACCAAGAAGCCTCCGTCGACCCACCAGCACACTAGCTCGCTCAGCATCGACGGTCGTATTGACGCCCAATCTCTAGGGAGTAGACGAAGCTCGGCAAGTCTACAGCGGGCCCCCAGTGCTCCCCAAGCCCGGGCGTCTTCATCGCACGCGTCCGAGAGCTCGTCGCCGCGCTACATTGCCGGCTTGTCGACAGCGTCGTCATTCGCATCCCGATCGCGCGCTTCGCCGTCCTTGCCCTCGACCAACGAGTTTCCGACCCCAGTTCCGTCGCAGACTCAGCCGCCGCCGTCGCAGAGCTCATACCCCTTCTTCCAGTCTCAGCCCCAGGCTGTCATTGCCGCCCGCAGTGACGCAAAACCGCTTTTACCCTCCGCAAACGCGGCTCGACCCCTCAGCACAAAGACCTCGGAGGAACTAATTGGCGCGCCGTTTGACGGCAACGCCATTCTCAATCGCATCGCTGCGACGAAGTCGCCTATCCCATCTCCGGCGCACCACTTTGCACCCCAGCGACCTGCACCACCTGCGCCGCCGGCCGCTCCCCCACCGTCGCACACGAGCCCTGATCCGCGGGGTATGGGTCCACCCCCGTTTCCGCAGACCAACAGTATCTCAAGAACGCTGTCCGACAAACCCGTTACTGGCGAGAAAGCCGCCACTTCCAAGATGGAGAGCGCCCCCGTGTCCAAGCGGTTTTCGGACGAGTCCAAGGAGTCGAAACCGCCCAGTATGCTGCGAAAGAAGTCTGGTTTCTCTGGTTTTATGACCAGTCTAGTGGGTTCGCCAAAGAAGCCTCTGATCTCAGCGCCAGAGAACCCTGTCCATGTAACCCACGTCGGCTACGACAGTTTAACAGGACAGTTTACAGTAAGTTGCCGCATTGCTTGCCTGCTCGCGCTTCCAGAGATCAAAGTGTGTTCTAACTCGCAGGCAGGGACTACCCAAGGAATGGCAGCGGCTAATCAATGAAAGCGGCATCACCGAGAAAGACACTCGAGAACACCCTGAGGTCCTAGGGGCTGTCTTGACATTCTACAAAGAGACAACTGAGAAGCCCCAAGAGGACCAGCAATTAGAGAAATTCCACGACGCAAGAGCCGGTGATCATCGGGCTGTCTCAGGCACGTCATCAACAGCACCGATCCCATCGCCGAATCTATTACAATCATCCTACACCGGCATATCCCCATTGATAAGCCCGCCAGCAAGCCCCCGGTTCCCTACCGTGAATCATGAAGGCAGCTTCGAAAATCCTCGCGCACCGCCCCCCGTCCCTAAGGGACCTGGCCCCCTTCCAGCCAAGGATCTCAATCTAATGCCCAGTCGGCCAGCACCAAAACCCCCGACATCTCTGTCGAGCCGATCAGCCCCACAACCGCCGTATCCAGCCAAAGATTCGGGAATTGGCATGCCGCAACCCGGAGAAGATGTGGCCAGTCCGTCATATCTGCCGCCGAAAGATACTGTTCCGATGCTCCCTGAGGAGCATCGGTCTAGGTCTAACTCACGAGCTAATGGCGCTTCGTCTTATCTGCCGTCGCAGTCGCCACCGGCCTCTATTACGACCGTCAGCCAGGCTGCTGTGTACCAGCAGCAATTAATGCAACAACAGCAGGAACAAGCGATGGCACAGGCACAGGCCGCCATGAGCGGCCAGCTCGGGCGTCAAACAAGCAAGCGGCAGCAGCCAACCCCACCAACGTCTCAGCATCCCCGCCCGATCGAGAGCAGTGGGTCGGTTCGTGTACCACAAGGCCAGGCTGGCGTGGCACACAGTGCATCCAGGGCCCGACAGCGGCCTCGGCAAAGCAACGGTGTAGACGTAGTAGCACAGCTGAAGAGGATATGCTCAGAAGGTGATCCGAGGGAGGTCTACCGCGGATTTACCAAGATCGGGCAGGGTGCATCGGGTGGTGTGTATACAGGCCACGAAAAGGGTACCAACCGACTGGTGGCCATTAAGCAGATGAATCTGGAACAGCAACCGAAGAAAGACCTCATTATCAACGAGATTCTGGTCATGAAGGAAAGCTCCCACCCCAATATTGTCAACTTTATTGACAGCTACCTCTGTGGGGGTGAGTTGTGGGTTGTCATGGAGTTCATGGAGGGTGGCAGCTTGACGGATGTCGTCACGTTCAACATCATGACAGAGGGGCAGATTGCCGCTGTCTGCAGGGAAACACTAAAGGGTTTGCAACATCTGCATTCCAAAGGTGTGATCCATAGAGATATCAAGTCTGACAACATCCTGCTCAGCATGGAGGGTAACATCAAGCTCAGTAAGTGTTTCTATCGAGAGGCGCGTGTGCAAACCGCTGATTTTTGTATAGCTGATTTTGGCTTCTGTGCAACCATCAACGAGGCCCAGAATAAGCGTACAACCATGGTTGGAACCCCTTACTGGATGGCACCCGAGGTTGTGACGCGGAAAGAGTATGGAAGAAAAGTTGACATCTGGTCATTGGGCATCATGGCCATCGAAATGATTGAGGGAGAACCGCCGTACCTCACCGAGTCACCGCTTAGAGCGCTGTGGCTGATTGCTACTAACGGGACGCCACAAATCAAGGATGAACAAAACCTATCACCGGTCTTCCGCGACTTCCTTTACTTCGCTCTCAAGGTTGACCCGGAAAAGCGAGCTAGCGCACACGACCTGCTCAGAGTAAGTCTTGATGTGATTTGCGAGCTGGTGACCAGGCTAACGTGGCGTGTAGCATGAATTTATGAAGCAGTGTGTGGATTTATCAACGCTGGCACCCCTGGTGCGAGCGGCCAGGGAGGCTCGCGCCCAAGAAAAAGCACGAAAAGGCCAGTGATCCGAAGGGAGAGAAGGGATGTCTCCATGATCTTGTGCTGGTAGCATCTGATGCGTTGCTTGGAATCGGCACTTGGGTCATGAAAGCGAAAGTTGCTGGTCGTGTCTTTGTCCATTGCTATTCTCTCGGAGTCCTTTCCCATTGCCGGCATTTTTGCCATTTCAGACAAAACTTCCTCGACAAGTCCAGACTTAGCAGATGGAGGGAAATCATTTTGGTCGCTATTTTCACCCAGGTGTTTGCTGGCTCGTTTGTGGGCCGATTTGGATGGGGAGGAATAATACAGACGGCGAACATGGAAACCATAACGCTCTCTTTTTGAGAATGAGAGAAAAAGTGTGGCTTGGCATTGTTCTTGTGTTGGTTTTCTTGATGTGCACATAATTCAGGGTCTCGGAACAGGATGGCGCGACATAACTGAGAGGACTAGGAATTAACTCGGGAATGTGGTTTTGGCATCGGAGAACGCGGCAAAGCTACAAGTGCCTCGAAAGCAAAGCGGGCGAAGGAACTGTGGGTTTGTGCTTGGTTGTCTGACTCCCATGCAGAGGGGAGGTATTGTTCGTTTGCCTTCCTCGAAAGGTATTATGATTTGTTCTTCGGCATCACCGAGATCCCTATGATCGGACAGGGGAGAAAGGAAAGATTTCAGGACGGCGATCTCGGTATTGAGAATACAAGACTGGTGTAACCTAACAGTCCCCAGTCATGGGACTCTGGTCGTGCCCCAACTAGATGAGGCGTTTCTCCCCATCATCTCACTCCATGTAATACTCACCGACGTTGGATGGCCTATGGAGGGTCAAACGATGGATGTTAAAAGATGGCGAACCTTTATTTAGCATATTGGCCTTCTATTCCTTCGGCTTGGGCATGTGCAGCGAATCTCATTCTATTGGCAAACAGTTAATTAGAAGCGAAGCGCTCTTTTATCTGTTCTTGGAGAGAGTCTGGGGGCGGGAAACCTGGAGAAGCGCGAAATGTTCTTTAGGATCTCATTGATGGCTCAAGACTGGCTTCATAAGAGCTGAGCCTTTGCTTCAGCGAGCCCGTGAAGAGATTTACTAGTTAGCTATATCGGCCAGGACACAATAAAAGTATCGCTATGAGTAAGGTAGCCTCACCCATCTCTCAATATAAAACGGGGCCGGGTCTATAGGGAGAAGTTGAGGCGATGTTACTTCCAGAACTGAGCACATCCAGGGAGATGTACAAGGTATATTTGATGAGGATATGTCCACTACTTATCAACGCTACAGAGCCCTGCTTGGTGGCGTGTACACAAGAGGCGGGAGAGTCTCGAAGAATTCTGAAAGGAAACATGGGCGTGGCGGCGTTCGGGGTCATCAAACGACCCAACACGTACGACTCTCGGGGACTGCAGAGGTACTAATCTTCCTCCAAGCAGAGGAGACTCTACATCCGTCAGCGACAGCTTGCGTGCAAGCAAGGCCCATACCAGCCTACGACAAATGAGGAAGATGACAAGGGGACCAAATCACCCAGACACAATCGTTTTCTTTCTGAATGTTGGGAGAGCATTTCACTAGTTGCGCCAGATTTCTGAGGTCAGCGCCCACCATCTCCGGTATGAAGACTGGGTGGAAGTGTGTGACAGGAGAATCCCGTATGGCTGAGCAAGTCAATTGTTGGCTTTATTCTTACCGCTCTTCGGTTGCCAGAGGATGAAAGGCAGCCGTGAGGTGCGGGTGTTTTGTAAAGAGTTCGAAATAGGTTGCTCGGGTTGGCCTAAATAATAGGTCAAAGCCCGATATTATACCCCTATCCCCAGGAGGTTTGCCTTCCAAGAGCGTTACAAGTGGCACCGTGTTGACAGTTTGTGCCTGAAAAGTAGGTAGGTATGCATCATAAGATGCTATGGTGAACTTGTATTTGTGCAGGAAATACTTAGGTAACGCGCAATCCACTACCCCAACGCCATATCCAAACTTGCAACCAGACGAATAAGCCGAGTAAGCGCCATGCTCATGAGTGGCTTGTAAACCACCACATTAAAACCTGCAGATGCCAAGAGTCGTTCCTGGTATCAATGCACCGAAAAGAAAATAGTGCCATCTAAAACGGGTATCCTCCAACCAAATCCGAGCTTAATAGAGTGTGTATCCGCCGTCGATGATGACGTTGGAGCCAGTCATGAAACTGGATGCGTCGGAGGCGAGGAAGACACAAAGTCCGTTGAGGTCATCGACAGCACCCAAACGTTCCTGGGGTGTCAGGGACTTCCAAATCTTTTTCTGGGCATCGAGAGCAGGTACCCTATTGAGGGCAGTGTCCATGTAACCAGGGGAGATGCAGTTGACGCGAATGTTGTACTTGGCCCATTCGGCAGCGAGCGATTTGCCGAACTGGATGACACCAGCCTTGGATGCGTTATAGCAAGATTGCTCCTGGGGGTAATTGACAATCGATCCGGACATGGAAGCAACCAGAATAATGGATCCAGGCTTGCCAGCATCTATCATGGCACGGCCGACGGCCTGCGACATGAGGAAGGAGCCAGTCAAGTTGATGTCAATGAGACGGCGGAACATGGCAGGGTCGTAGGTCTCAGCTGGGATGTTAGAGTCTGCGATACCTGCCGAGTTTACAAGCACGTCAGGGGCTCCGTATATATCAACAACATTTTGGACGGCAGCGTTGATGGCGTTACCATCGCGCACGTCAACCTTGAAGAAAGAAACAGGGAGACCGGATTGCTGGTGGAGCTCGGCAGCAGACTCGTCCCCAAGTTCCTGGTTTGCATCGAAGATGGCGATCGCCTTGGCACCAGCCTCTGCGCATGCGCGGGCCATATGGTTCCCCAGACCACGGGCACCACTGTTGACAAATTAGCACACATCGGAGAGCAGGCGGATGCGGCGGAGCGGGTGGAGCTTACCCAGTGACGATGATGACCTTGCCCATTACGCTCATTTTTTGCAGAGTGTGGGGCATCTGCTTGTAGACCTTCTCGTCAAGAGGCGTGAGCTGGCCAGTCTCATCGGCGACGGGCTCATGGGTTGTGGGCGTGGGCTTGACGGGGATGCTGAAGTGGTCCGAGGTGGCTGAGGCTACACCCTTGGCGTCTGGGTTGTAGACTGTGACAGGCACCTCGGTTTCTTTGATGATTTCAGACTTGAGCCTGCGGGCCGAAAGGCTGAAGGCAGCATGGCGGTTTGTTGCAACGGCCACGGAGCGGGCCATGATGGGGCGGGGTGCCGCGCAGAGGCTGGAAGCGAGCCGGACGGAGCGGGCGAAGGCAGCCATTTGTCGCTGGGTGGGTAGATTCAAGAAAGTGAACAGACGGGCTAGAGGGGAGTGGTCGAGAAACAAAGAGTGATAGGACGTTCCGGGAAACGAGGAACAACGAGTTTAAAAGAGCCTCGTGCCGCGCGACCGGTTGGGTTTCGGGTGTGCAGGAGGGGGTTGCCTCTGGCTACCTGTCTGACCCGAAGGGCAAGGTAAGGCGCCAATGTGTGAGGACTCTAATGAGACTGCTCACGATGCACAAGCAGAGGCTTTGTGACAATAAGCGAGGGACAGAGTTGGGCTGCAGAATTGAAGCGGGCGGATCAGAGGGCTGTTCAAGGTACGCTGAATGTACCTGGGCTCCTCAATAGCGACAACAAAACTGGTGCTTGGACAAAGAAGCTAGCAGCTGATGGAGCCCGCCGGATTTTACGTATATTTATATACCACACACGGATGCTTTCTTTCGCAAGCTGCTAGAGAAAAGTCTGAGGGGCGGATGGCGGATGAGGCGACAACCACTGGAGTTGGTGGAGAGCAAGGGGCGAGTCGAGATCGGTCTGTACGGTTCGCGGTTCCACTGATGGTCGATCAGCGTATGTTACTGGGGACCACGAGACGACGATTTGGCCTGTGGTGCATGCGGACTGGGATTAGGCTTCGGTCTGGGCGCTTCCAAATTACAGCGAGAAGCAGCACTGCCACTTTCATCCGCTGTATTGTGGTAACAGTTGAGCAAGAGAAAGTGGAAACCCACTGGAAGCCGCTGCAATCACGGGGCTGGAGACGGTAATCACGGAGCCACCGTTCCATCAACTTTCGACCGGCCCAGCCAGGTTTTCCGCCTCCTATGCCTATTGGGACGTCATGAAACCGACAATGGGAAAGTGCTTTACATACCTGCAGCTCCCTGGAGGTAAAGGATAGGCCAGGGTGAGTTTGGCAAAAAGTCTGCTTCGCCGTTTGCCTCGAGGTCGGCCAGGCTCAATATTTATGTGTCGATGGTCAACAAAGGCTAATTGGAGTGATGGACGATTGCCGGTGGGACCGAGAAGACTAGGGTCAAGTCACAAGATGTAAATTTCAACGCTGCGGGAAGCCGCTACTACCATTGAATATGCCTAGTATTGCTAATAAAGTCAGTTGGGGCTCAAACGGGTTGGACGACCCCTCGAAGCACCCATGTGGAGCAGAGAGCCCCACACCCAAGTTTTCAATCCTCAGCGAACAAATCCCCCAAAACATCCCCATCTCTGTCTCCCACCTCTTTGCGCGTTTTCGAGGGGCTCTGGCGGGCGCCTGGCGCATTGTCTCCTTAGCCACACCTCCACCTGTCTTGACAGTGTCTACTATGTACATTGGGTTGTTCTGCCCTTCCTCGAGAGCCCCCCTACCACCCACTCCTCCCCACTGTACCTCGTTCCGCTTTGCATAGCGGGGCTGCCGCAGCCCTAACTCCAACGTCTCGGTGGGGTTTTGCATCCATGCCAGGCATCCCATGCCCGTTGCCGTGGGGTTGACTTCACTAAAACAGGTGTCGCGGCCCCCACTGGACAGCTCTGGGCGCTGGGAACTCAACCTGATGCCAATGTGTTTCTGACAGGCGCTGAACGTGGCGGGAAACAGTTCTGTCATCAGGAGCATTGGAGGGGCTGATACTTAGCGCACCTAAGTCCCCCACCGCCCTTTGAAGCAACTTTGAAAAAACAGCACACCTCAGGTCACCTCATCTGAAGCGTGAAACAGCCCGTCACTGCTTGACTCGAGTGTCAGAAACAGCTGAATCCAGACCAGTCACTTTCCTTGCATTCTCAACGGTATCAATGCCAGGCCTTACCGTAGCGGGTTACGAATTTTGGGAGCATATTTTCGGTCCTCTCCACGATGAGAAGTCGGTGAAACCCCCTCCCAACCTGCAGCTGTGTCACTGTCGTTCCCTCCCTCGTGCAGTAGCACAAGATTTTCGCCTCATCGAGGCCGCTTGGGCGCTCCGCCGATCACATTAGGTTCCCGTATTCTACGCTGCCAGGTTGGAGTCCTCGGGCACTCTACTCCACCCTCCTCTCTCTGCTTTTCCGGAACGGTCATTATTAGTGATGCACCGCTGTGACAACACCTTTCCCCTCCTTGGGGTGGCGGTGGTATGCCATTAGACCAGTTTTGCACATCATCAAATGTCTCGGAGCAATCTGTAAATATCATCAAGCTTCATCCACCTGCCACAGGCACAGAGACGCGAGGTAGGGGGAGATAAGTATCTTGGGGCCCTGGTTTCCCGGCCCATGTACGTGGTCATCAGACAGATAGAGTTTGTTCGAGGCCCGACATCGGTGGGCGTGAGAACTAAGATTTATATCCTGCTCTTTCTTGGTCGATGCAAATCTTGTGAACCAGAGCAGATCCGGACTGTCCCCGGAGCTCCCAGCAGTCAGATGAAGCGTCAAATATTCCTGCTCTCGGGTGTGAACATCAAACAATGTCATGATTGTTGGCAGTTTCTGATCCGATGCTCAATTGTATCAACATAGCTAAGTTTCGAGGCACTTTTTGAAGAAAGGTTGAACACCACCCATGAAGGCTCGGGATGTCCTGCCGTGCGAATGGTGCCCCGCCAGGTTCCAGTGGAGTGGAACCGCGCGTCCGAAAAAAGAACAGCGGTTACTGGTTAGTTAGCGTCCCCCAGATCTCACGATGGCCTCAAACAGGGCGCCACAGCCCGGTGCCGGGCTCAAATCATAGCTTGGCGTTGACATCCCTGGCCAAGCTTGGACCATGTCAAGAGGTCTGCCCCCCGCTTGTAGACCTCACGATGCTCTGATGGATCTTGTGCTGTCAACATGACTCCCAGCGGTCAAGAACTCTCTGTAAAAAAAGCTTTTCCATTCCATATCACGAAATAAAGAAAACCTCGACAAGTCCTACAATCGCATTCGCTAGTGACACCCGCCTGTCACGACCCAACAGGACCCATGGCTCGTAATGCTTCGTGCTATCCTTCCCTTCCCGCTCCCGAAACCAGAAAACACCAAGTGAAAAGGGTATTTGTTGGTACAATACCAGCAGAAGTACATGTAAACCGCACATCCCATCAGATCTCAAGAGCATGCAATCGGCTGACCATATCCTAAGAGCAACCGATGGATGATTCGGATATTTACCATCCCCCCTCTTATCGTGCGGGCTAGATTCTGTCTAGTGCTGCAACAGGTTGAACAACTGTGTGAGATCTTTGGTAAGGACCCTATTTTCGGCAAAGATCTCCCAGAGTCTGCCTCGAACTGGCAAAAACAGCCGTTCCTTGTAGCTGGCAATGGGGTCCGCATCCTGCCGTAGCTCTCGCTGTTTAGCCAGAGCTTCCTCGGCCTCTGTCTTGTCTATATTACGCGCGATGTTGCGCAAGATCAGCACCGCCGACAGCGGGATACCGGCGGCCTGTGGTGGGGCGTTGGGGTTCCGTTCATCGCGCACGCTAGCTGTCTCCTCGTATGTCAGGTTTAGAACCTTGGCCGGCACAACATATTGGGTTTTGCTCCGTTTGCTTCGTGAAGACGGTGCTTGCGCATCAGCAGCTGCACCCTTGGTATCCTGGAGCATTGATTGAGATGGGATCTCCTGAACCGTATGAATCTTCAGGTGAGCCGCAAACTGGTGGAGTTGGAGCCGCACCGGAGACCGATATTTGTGACAGTGCTCCCATCTGCAAATGAAATCGCCACTGACGTTTTTGAATTTGTGGCTCGTTTCTTCGCGCGCGGCTCCTAGGTGGTCGACCAAAATATGTTCCAACATAGTCTCGGGATTTGTGAACCATCCGGTGCAGTTCGCCGTCCCGACGAGTGACATCCACCGACACTGAAAGTAAGGCCGGCCGTCGAGGTTTAGAGGGTTGCGGCGGGGTCGGATCCCCCGAATGATAAAGCGCTGGACTTCGCCTTGCGGGCCAGGCTCACGAATGATCTGGGCTCCAGCAGATTGGTAAACAGTACTAATGTTGCGAATGAATTCGGCCGCGTTAATCATATTTCTGCCCATTTTCTTGAGGGGCTCGAGGAATGCGTTGTTGTAAGCCTGCCAAACTGCGATCTGAGTGACATTAGATTCGAGATCCTCCTCGAAGAAGGCTCTTAGCCACTGGAAACACCGATCAGGTTCTTCCATAGCAACTAATGTCTCCAAGAGGTCTTTCGGAATTGGACGGACGCTGTCCGAGGGTTTGTAGTCCTCGTTCTCATCCCGGATGCTGGCATCGCTCACGACATGCTCGCGAACGCCACGCTTAGCACCGTGTGAAAGCAGACGAACAAGCTGTGCGACAAGGTGCTCCATATTAGTAGATTGGAGCAGCGTATCTAAGTTGGTGACAATCGCTGTATACTGGTACAGGAAGTCGAGGCATGCGTCCATAAGTTCGTCATCATTTAGCAACAACCAATCCATGAGATGTTGTAGGACGGATGGAGGCACCCCACTAAGCTTGTTCGTCTCCGTGGCGTGGTTCATAGCGACACGAGAGATGGCCCGAAGAGTCGTCAAAATGATACCTCGATCGGACGAATCAAGTCGCGCAAGCAGTGTCTTGTACAGAGGGTCATCGGCGCTTAGCACAAGGAATGGTGTGAGTTGCTCGGCGATGTCGAGAGCAAACTGCCTCAGCTCAACCGTGAGATCCAGATCAGGGAGCTGTAGCAGAATGCAAAGGAGGTCCTTAAGTGGGGGGTAGTCGGACATGAACCAGGCGTTGTCGGGGAGCATGACCATGTTTCGAATGGTGAGGACAGCCTCGGTAATAAGTGTCAGCTGGTCGGAAAACTCGGCAGACTGGAACGTATCGTGGACATTTCTCGGCTGTAAGCGCGCGATTCTCTCTAGAATGTCAACCGTGCCGTTAATTCCCTCGAGCTCACCATCTTCGAGCTCATCAACTTCGGGGTCGTTGCATATGACCCAGTCGACATGGTAAAATAATGAACCGGCCCGGAGAGCGACTTCAGTAAGCCCCTCAGCGAGACCACTGAACTGGGAGAATTTGTACTTGTCACCACGTTCATACGAGATCTTTACCAAGTGGTTAAGTGCGAAAGCCTGCTCGTCAGGAATGCCGGAACGAAGAGAAAGCAAGCACCGCTCGTAGATATTGGGACCGTCAAGAGTACCTGTATGGGAATTAGCAAAGCCTTTGGTAAGAATGTCGAGGGGTTTTACCTAAGGGGAGTGTGGCCCGTACGTAGGCCGCGGAGCTTGGGGGCCCTTGGCGAGCCTGTCTTCGTAGGCGTTCCCGCTTCGAGAATTGCTCGGGATTGTTGATTGGTGTGTCCACGATGCGAAGCTGCATCTGCTGAGCCTGAGGTAGCTGATAGTGAGCAATGGCGGGATTGAGAATATCCTGGTTAGCAGAAGGACCTGGCCACGAATAAGATTCCCGGTAGCTGGCGGGTGCTCGGTCTCGCTCAAGTCGTTGGTGAGGCTGTGAATAACCGGTCATACTCGAGTTGTTGTGCGAATGGGATGACTGAGACGGGGCTTGTGCGGGCGATCCTGCGGCAGGCATGCCAGACGAACCAGCTTGTTGACCGGAAGCATGTCTTGTCTGGCGGGCGGATCCTGTATCTGGGTGGAAGATTACTCTTGGGGCAGGGGCTTCGCGAAGCCCGCGGGAGGCTCGAGCGGAGGAGGTGGGAGTATCCTCAGCCCGACGCTCCCTGCTGGGAGTCCCGTCATCCCCAGATTCCTCCTTGTCGGCGGCTTTGGCTCTGGCTTGGAAATTCTCAAGAGTGCGGGTCAACAGGGAGCCGCCTTTAGCCGTTGTCAACTCGAGAATCTCGGGAGGGGGCGGTTCCTTCTTGTGAACAGTCTTGATCTCATACGCAGCTAGTTGCTTATAGAAGATGTTCTTGAGTGTGTAGGCATCCGCGGGAGCATTATGGCGCATCAGACCCAGGCCGTCGCACATTTTGCGCCACATTAGCTTCTCTTCCGACACCTTATCATAACCGCCATGCTCTACAATGTAATTGAACAGTTGAAGGAGGTCGACATTCGAATTCCCCATCTTGGGTTCCGGGTCGAAGTGGGTACCCCGCTTCTCGTGGAAGGCGCGGAGCTCCTCGATGAACTTCTCATATTCGGGCGTGCGATCGATCTTGTGCTCTGCAACGGGTTTTGTCGGCGCCATGATCCCGCATCAGCCCGCCGCGGGGCAACACTGGTAAAATTTCGCGGGAGTGAATTCAGAAGAGTGCTTCGGTCGTAGAGATGGTGGAATTTCGTAACGGATCGAAAGCGACTGTAATCGCCGGGACTGAGTGTGATGGTGCAAAATGCCGGATGCTGCAGAGCGCGATTGCGACGCGATGGAGTCGGCGAAGACGTGTTTCTAGGGGCTTTTCGAGCTAGGGCGGGTGCAGGCAGATATGTCGCACGGACCACCTTTCCGTGAAGCTCCTGCACGCACTGGAGTAGGCCCATTTCTTTTGAGCTCTTTCTTTTTGGTGGACTGCACAGCTGACGGAAGCTCCATTCTACATCACCAAACCCAGGATCTCAGCCGTTCACATGACTTGGGATATAATGGGCTGTGCTCAATAATGACCGGGTATCAAATTACTCCTAGGCTGTGTTGTTATCTTGATCGTAAATGCATAGTCGTTACTTGATGGTATCCATGTGTACTTACCCCCCTATTTGGTCGCTCTTTCCTTAGCTTGTAGCTCTGGCTCTGCTGCTTCCTCTGTAACCTGGCATAGAATGACACCTTCTCAGCTAGCTGCTCTGTCTTCAGTGTAATCTCTAAGGTTTTTTTTCCCGTCATCAGCTGTCTTATCACCATGGCATCCCAAGGCTCATCACTTGCAAAGCATTCTATTATCCGCTTCGACCTGGAAGAAGTCGCACTAAGCGGCAGCTTGAACAATTTTAGGGACCCGCAACTTGTCCTGAAAACGCAAAATCTATCTGCCCCGAGAGTCCCGTTTACCGGGTTGCGGGCTCGAAAGCCCGTTTCTCGCCACCTTCTCCTGATCCACGTGAAAGATAAGGCCAGCGAGCTGGTTGGTTTGGTCAGGAAGATGCTCTGACCCAGTTCTAACATCAGTCCTAGGAAATGCTGGACTTGGCGTCGTTTCTTTCTCCTGCAGAAGTAGAAGATCCAGCCTTGCTCCATGTCGTGGAATCCCTTTCTCTGGAACGATCACTGGTCTTCCAATACCCGAAGGCAGCTACAAGGGTACCTAACTATTGTACAAAGCCCAAGACTACGCCATTAAACTGACCACCAACTCAGGCTCGATGTACGCTCAAGACAAAGTTCAAAACACACGCTGATCTTGACACGGTTATATTTGAACTTCGGGCGTTGGGTATCAGGATTGACAAGTTCCTGGCGAGCCATCAGATTGGTGTTGAGGCTACCCAAGTGCCGCGGCACGTTTCAGCGACACCCAGGCAGATCCAAGTCGTTGGGCTGGTTAGGGATTCAAGAGATCTCTACACAAGTAGCCCGCCAATTCCCAGCCCTCCAACTGCCGAAGAATGGCAGTCATCAAATTCAGCAAATCCAGCTTACCGACTAATTTCTGGACGACGTTCTTCTCATTCTTTGAGCCAACACTCGAAGATTCCTGTGGTATTACGGCCGGCTTCTCCCATTGGGCAGCCCCTTCGACCGGCGACAACTATGGGCATACCCGGAACCCTTGGGGAAGGAATATACAGAATCAGAAGAGTGGGTTCGGCGCCTGGAATCCGGGCTGGGGTACGAAAGATGTCGCGGCTTTCTGAGTCCCCGGGACACAGGGTCTACACCGTCTCAAAGCATTTTGATAAGACGCTTGACCGCAGAGACATTGTCCGCTCCATACCCCACCGATTTTCGGACTCCAGGACGGAGTCCCTAGGCTCACGTCCAGACGAGCAGCCCTGCCTGGGCCAGGAAAGCGGCAGGCTTATCGACAGCAACGGCACGTCCACGGCCGTGGGTTCATCCTCGTCAGGGCTCGCGGGGGAAACGCTTTTAGCAAGAGAAGTCCCTATCCGCACCTCAACGAGCGAGGAATTTTGTAGCAACACATCTCGGCTCACGCTTCATCCGAGTACTTCGGCTCTCGAGCCTATCCCTGAGGATTCGGCGAGATTTACTGCTCGACACACCTCAGAACTGCAGTTTCATGAAGGAATGCATAGTAAAAATACTCGAAGGTCTACGAATATGCTAGAGGGGTCGGGCGAGTCCTCGTCACTGCAGGAGGGTGAAATATCGGGCACGTCTCAGGGCACAGAGGGGAGTCATTTCTACAACGAAATCATGATGACGAGCCACCATCAGCTCCGTACCGTGCTCTTAGCTCATGAGGGACTCATCGAAGCATCGAAGGTTTGGGGCGATCTCATGACCAGAGGTCAGCTGGAGGCTGATTTGGCTAATAGTCTGGAGGAGAAGGACAGGATCTTGTCAAAATACGCCGAGGAATGGGCGACGCGACTTGAAAAACTGTCGGCATCTTGTTCGAGAAAGATAAGGGACGAGGGGGCTGCCATATATTCTCATCAAATGTGAGCTGTAACTGCAAGTCATTGATGTCACTGTTGAGCTTGGGGAATTTGCATAGAGACTCACACGCCAGTGTAAACCAGCTGAATGGGATGGGGTACACTGCCAGCCAAATTTGGTAGAAATATAATTTCCATCTCCGAGACACCCTAAAACTCTCCCTATTTCGAGCTCATGATGTTCCAATGCGGTACTTCACGTCCAGTGTTGGGGTCAACACCCCAATTTGTACATGGCTACAATTACAACCTCCTACCCTCCAGTGACGGAATGCGCCACAATAAACCACAGATACACGTGACAAACTTGAGCCTCTCGGACTCAGACCTTGGCCTCCCCCTTTGTCGGCTGCACCGGCCTGTCCTCAGGTGAGAACTTCAAGCTAACACTATTGACGCAATGCCGCTCATCAGTTGGTGTCGGAAACCCCTCTCCCTTGAAGACGTGACCGAGATGGCCGCCGCAATTTGAGCAGACAATCTCGGTGCGAAGCATGCCAAAAGCGCGGTCCTCGTGGCGGGTCACGGCGTCGGGGATGGCGTCAAAGTACGCCGGCCATCCGCACCCAGATGAGAACTTGTGTGACGCCTTGTATAGTGGCGCATCGCACCCCGCGCACGTGTACACGCCTGCGTCGGGGTAGTGCTTGACATAGATACCGGTGCCGGGTGCTTCGGTACCCTTTTCACGGAGGATGCGGAACTGTTCGCGCGAGAGAACGGCACGCCACTCGTCTGGGGTGCGCTCGACGGGATATGTCATTTTAGGCTTTTGCGAGGAGAACGAGTTGAAGAATTCCGAGATGAAGGGGATGGACGGCATGGATTTCAGTGTGGTCGGTCGCAGTGGTATTAACCGGGTAATTTGTATCGTGTAGGAGCTGCTGTTGTAGTGAGGGAAGCGGAAAGCTGAGCGCATTGAGAACGAGGTTTTTCTAGTGTTGGTGGTGTCGGGGAACTATTATTATATTTGTGGGAAGGTGAAGAAGCTCAGGCATGCATGATGGCAAACTACCTAAGGAAATTGTTTGACAAATCTTGGGGCGGCAATGAGCCTGCGACACGCTGCTGAACCGGTCTGCTCTTTGGATGCGAATAGTTTGGAATCATGCCGCGTGGTTACTACAGTGAGCCAATTGCGCCGGGTTTGCGTCACCAACTTTGATTCCTCAGCAATTTGCCCCTCCTCCGCTGGATGCATTGGAAGGCTCAGAAGCCTCTCACAAGAGAAAACTCGTCTTTTAGTTGGGTTTCCTGACCCGTGTGAAGACAACCTTCCGCCCGCGCATCGGAGGACAACCCAATTGACCAGAACTCGGTCGAACCTTATCGATGACGACTGGTGGGGATGCCACTTTTGAAGGCTCTAACTAGGTTATCTTATCGGCCGTGGGGAGGACAATCGGGAAACTGTGGCTTGTCTTCGCCCGCTAGGCGGCTTGGGCGGGGCCTGGCTTGCTGAGTTGCGGGGCAGTGGCTTGTTCAAGAGGGGGGAGTGGCCACAGTCAGGTCCCTAGACCTTCGATTCGCGAGATCCTCATCTCAACGCCAGATTGGGCGTAAAAGTCTGAGTGACTGCCTGAAGCTTACGACGTATCGCCGACTACTCCTCACGGAACCCTCTCCTACAGTTGCAAAAATTTTATCACACTGGTCCTGAACAGCCCACAACCGAACTAATTCACCACCCTTTTACAGGTCGACCGTACCATGTCTCGACGAGCGCCGAATCCCGCCGCCGAGAGGGCAGCACAGAACCAGCAGACGATCAAGAGCCTTTTGAAATTGGAACCTAATAAGGTGTGCGCTGACTGTAAGCGCAACAAGCGTGAGTTCCCAATTATCCCAGGTCCGTCGCATGACACATCATTGACTCGACCGTGTCCAGATCCACGATGGGCCTCCTGGAACCTTGGCGTCTTTGTTTGCATTCGGTGCTCAGGCATTCACCGCGGAATGGGGACGCACATTAGCCGCGTCAAATCCGTCGACCTGGACTCCTGGACCGATGAGCAGCTGCAGAGCATCTTGAGCTGGGGAAATGCACGCGCAAATAAGTACTGGGAGGCGAAGCTCGCCCCGGGACATGTTCCATCTGAAGCCAAGATTGAGAACTTTATTCGCACCAAATACGAGCTGAAAAGATGGGTGATGGATGGCCCCATGCCGGACCCGTCGACGCTAGATGTGGACGGCGACGATGATATCCCCCTGAGCGTCGTGAAGGAGAAGCAGGTCGTAGAGCGTAGGGAGTCGCTTCGGAAGGCATCCGTCGGTCAGTCTTCGGCTCCGCGTTCTGTTGCCGCTCCCCCGCAAGCCGATCTCATTGGTGGGGATCCTATCCCTCAAAGATCTAGCACCGCTGGCCCGACGGCAAACAAGGTCCCGCCAAAGGCCGAGCCAGCGCCCCCAAAAGCGACAAGTACAAAGGATTCACTCCTTGGTTTGGACTTCCTGGGCACGGAGCCGGCGGCTCCACCGAGGCCAGCAAGCACTACTGGTACTCCTGGCGGCGTAAGCCAGTCTCGTCCGGATCTAAAGCAGTCCATTTTGTCACTATACGCAACCGCTCCACGCCCTCAGCCTCAAGCACCCTCGCACGCTCCTACCGGTTCTATTAGCAGAGGAATGCCGTCTCCGACAGGCATGGGCCAGCCACAGAGCTCTTTCGGTGGCCTCAATGACGCATTCAGCAGCTTGAGCTTTGCAAACTCGCCTCCAGCGGTGAAATCTCCACAGAATGACGCTTTTGCCAATATTGGAGGGTTTACATCGTCGCGGGCACCGCCAGCTTCCAACACATCATCGTTTTCGGGCTTGAGCGGCGGAAGCTTCTTTGACTCGAAACCTGTTTCCTCAGCGCCTACCCACCAGCCGAAACAGTCCATTGGCAACCCGCTCGGTTTCGGTGGGATGGTGTCGCCTCCTATAAATACTACTGCTCCGAAGGCTGCACCAGCGCCCACGTCGGCTGCCCTGGGTGATCTGTTCGATTTCTCCTCTCCTGCACCCCCTACCCAAGTGGTACCCACTCTTCAACCAGCTGCAGCAGCCATCTCCACGTCCACCTCTATCTTCAATCTGTCAGCCCAACCCAAACCCGCACCAACCGCGGCCCCGGCCCCGGTGGCTTCCTCTACCCCTCTAGGGTCTCTCGGTTCTTTTGGTGGTAGCAGCTTGTCCGGCGCTGACGTGTGGGGCAACGCGTGGTCCGCGCCCGAAGCACCAAAGCAGGAGAGCCCCGTGGCGACCAAGCCGGCGCCTGCTCCCGTGAATGATTTCGGGTGGGGTTCCGGCGGTGGGTCCTTGGCAAGTCAGCCGATCATTCCTGGTGCAACAGGCGGGTTTTCTGTGGCACCGAAAGTAGCTGCTGATGAAGAATTTGGCGGTTGGACGAGCAGCACGGGGACAACAACGACGACGACGACGACGACGACGAAGACCGCTGGTAGCACTTCTAAGCAAGGGGGAGGCTTCGGTGGTGGCGATGACTTGTTTTCGAACGTCTGGCAGTAGGGGAAGAGTTAAAATAAAACCCCCAGAAGTTACAAAACTGTGGCAGATTTGGCAGTATAAGTTGAAATCAGGATAATCTGCCAACTTATCACGAACACAACGGCGCCTGATGTCATTTGTATGTTCAAGGGCAGTCGGTAGAAGAATCACAGCTGTTGATTCCGATATTTAGTAACGCGTGCACTGAAACATCGTCTGCATGTGCTACCCAATAAGCTAAAAGCCAACCCTGACGCCAATGCTATGCCTGCCAACAGATTTGCTTGCCAAACAGAAAACTGGCATGCCCCGTGGTCGGGAGGCACTCCCGGTATAATATCGCCCTTCCTATGCACAACCCACCAGCACACTTGCATCAACCGATCGTGATATGAACAATCCACGCCGCCTCTTCTCTGCCTTTCTCCCAAACCCACCGTGTCCCTCCTAAGCAGAAGAACACACTCAGAAAAACAGCTTGGACACATAGTAGAGAAATATCACGGTCCCAATCAATATGCCTGACAACTTCAACACCGCCACCTTGTTCCCCGCTGCGGCCATGCGTCCGAGTCGGCTCGCCGAACCTTTGAGCTGTGTGCCCATGGTGGAGAAAGTGTCGGTCTAAGGAGGGTGTGTTAGCAAACGGAAGCAAGGAAATATATGCTAGGTGGCGATGTGTTGGGCGGTGATATTGTGTAATGTCGCAAGTCACGACAGGGACGAGAGTAGAGGAGCGCAAAGAAGAAAAGGGAGAGAAATCTCACTGTAGAGTCAATCATATCCTGCTGCCGCGCACTGTCGTAAATGTCGATGGTCACGCCACGCAGTGCGGAGACTTTGGAGGAGAGTTCCTCTAGCCTGGCATTGTTTTGCCTCTCGCGCTCGTAGGCTTCCGACATGCTGAGAGGCTAGGATGGGGATTGTGAAGTACTATCCGGAGTGATCGCTGTGGTGCCGCGCCGTAGGACGTTGCGTGGTGCTTTGTTGCTAGGGCAAACGATCGGTTGGTTAGTCAGTCGCTTGACAAAAGGCGGATGTCCGGGGGCTGGTGATGGTGTTTCAGCGTGTCGCGCCTGTCACGGGGTCGATGAGGTGGCTCCGGCAGCGATGGATGGAGTATATCCGGTAGCGCGATTCCGAGCGCTTGACTGCCGGAGGAGAGGGTACACGAAGCTCTATCCAGGTTTGGTATGTTGGTAACGGTTTTCGTCGTCAGAGCGTTGAAAGGGGCACTTGAACGCGAATCGGGATCGTTGAATTTCAGGGGTGGCCTTGCCGCGCAAACCTAACCTGCTCAGCCACACTGTGGCGAGTATGGAAATGATGTCAGGCCCAGTCCGTCAAAGTAACCAAGGCTGGGTGGGTCCAGGTTTTACGATTCAGGAGTACGAAGTAGCGTCACGAGTAACAGTTTTAAGGCTTGGTTTGGAGGGAAAGTTTGTCTGTTTGATTGAAGCCTCAAGCATAACGCCCGTCGCGAATTATTCAGTCCACTTCCACGTGTACTGAAGTCGATAGAGGAGGCTTGTGTGATGGCAGATCCCTGTTGAGTACCGAGCCTTAGGTAGTTATGTGGCGGGGCTGCCGTCGATGCGGGGAACTCGTCTCCAAAGATCTCCAGCTGTTCATGTGTCTTGCACCTGTCTTTCCGCGGCATCCATCTCTCGCCTTCCCACAGCCGCCTCTGACGCGCGGCATTGGGCGCCGTGTTATGTCCAATGCGCATATATAGGGATTTAATCCCGTCATAGCTCCAGACTCGTTATCACGTCTTTGGTCAGTCTCGGCCAAGCTGGTTAACCGCGTGAAGTCTTTGCGTTGCCCATTTGGAGCGGATCCCAGAAGCGCGGCGGACCAGCACACATCCATCACATTCTCTCCCCCACCACACTAAATCCGGCCGACCCCACGCATCTAGGCATCCCATCGCAGCAAACTCTCCGGGCTGCCTCCGACGCCACTCCTTCGACTGCGATCTTTATTACCCCAATCCCCAGTCATCTTTGCCTTCGTCGTTCCAATAATCAAGCCGCCAGCGTATCGACCCAGCAGCCATGGGAATCAATAACCCCTTGCCATCAAGCCTGGCTTGTGAGTTTGGCCGGAGCTTCCGTGGATCCGAGGGAGAGGGTTGTATTACTGACTGCTCTGCGCGTAGCTGAATGCAAGAAGTGCGGCAAGATCCTGAGCTCTTTTATCGATCCCCGACAAGCCTTTGGCCCTGAGAAGGTTATTCCACCGTCGGTGCTTGCGGGTGCCAAGGTACGAACGACTTCGATCGATTTCTCAGCTGCAGATGGCTAATCCCCTATGCCTGTTTCTAGGGTCTCGCGATCCTCACTGTTATAAAAGCCGGGTTCCTTGGTTCTGCCCGCTTCGGAAGTGGCCTCGTTGTTGCTCGTCTCCCCGACGGTACCTGGAGTGCGCCGAGCGCGGTTGCGACTGGCGGTGCAGGCTTTGGTGGTCAAATTGGCTTTGAACTCACGGATTTTGTGTTCATCCTCAATGACGCCAGCGCTGTCAAAACCTTCTCACAGGCCGGATCTCTGACGCTCGGCGGAAACGTGTCGATCGCTGCCGGGCCGGTGGGACGCAATGCAGAAGCGGCTGGAGCCGCATCGCTCAAGAGCGTAGCTGGCATTTTCAGTTACTCAAAGACAAAGGGACTCTTTGCCGGTGTATCGCTGGAGGGCTCCGTTATTATCGAACGGAAGGATGCCAACACGAAGCTTTATGGCCGCCAAATCTCGGCGCGAGAACTCTTGACAGGCGCTGAACGTCCACCATCACAGGCCTACCCTCTTTTGAGCATTCTCAACTCTAGAGTGTTCAGCGGAATGGCGGCCGGGGGCGCTGTGGATGACAGGAGCATGTATAATGATGTACCAGTTTACGACGATACTCCAGATCCGGTGGTTTGGGGAAATAAAAACGGCAGTGCGTTTGGCGAGGGTCAGCGGCGAAACGGCAATGCCGACGATGGACATGCACACGATGAGTTCGGTCGGCCCAAGCGAGCCTCTACATGGCAAGACGATACCTATGACCAACAGCAGAGATTCTCGCAAGCGTCGAGATCCAGCACATTCGTCAACAACAACAGAAACAGCATGCCGGCCAGCGCATTCGCCGACAACAGAACAGAGCCAGCGCCGACTTTCGGGGAGAAAAAGGTTGCTCCGGGAAGACCGGCCGCGCCAAAGCCCAACTTCACAAGCCAAAATACGCTCAAGAAGAACGAGGCAATTGCATTGTACACCTTCGAGGCAGACCAGCCAGGTGACTTGGGCTTCAAGAAGGGTGAAATCATCACGGTCTTAAAAAAGACAGAGAGCGACAACGACTGGTGGTGAGTATTACAGGCGATAGGAAAAGCGCCATGCTAACTCGAATCAGGACTGGAATGGTCGGTACACGGCACGGTGTTTTCCCCAGTAATTATGTAAAGATGAGAGACTAAGCAGGTGTACAAGGGCCTGTGTAAGCATGTTTTTCACGTTTTGGATGCGGCGTATATTGTTTGCGGGCCATGGTGATACGACCTGAATGATTCAAGGCCTGGGGATTTCTAGCTATCAGGTTGCATGGCATGTGCCGGTTTGATTTCGTGTGGCGTATTGGTTCCGGATGGATCGGTTTTATTCCCCAGCTTTTTATAACAAGGTTTTGCCATCGGAGATATTCCATTGCGTATTCATACGGTCAATCTCATGGAGTTGTCGGGACGCCGGCTTGGCGGTTCCACAGCTCGGGCTCGGATCCGGGTCCAATCCGGAAACGCCGCACGGAGCAGATTCAATGTGCAAGAGCCCCAGATCCCGCATCACGTGTTTATCCAGTTGAACATACAGCCTTGCGGGAGATTGCGTTGAGCGATTGATTGGCCCACAGCCTACTTCTCACGCACATCAAGATTCCCTGGGTTCAATTCCGCGAGGAAACCCCACAACATAGAAATCACAATGATATCACCGCCGATATATTCCGCCGGGGAGGGGTGTTCCTTTGGCCAGGAGGCCCTTCAGGCTAGCCTGATTGGTCCTTAGTGGTGCCGCCCTTCCCGACCGGTAGCTTCATGGAATACCGGCCCCTCCTCCTGAGCGGCTCGTCGGCGGATCGGAGGGGCCAATATGGGTTCTGAAGGAGGGTATGGGGGATTTAGGAAGTAGATTGAGGGATTGTGGCTCCCGGGTTGTCGGACGATGGAGTGGTGAAGATGAAGGTATGAAGTCAATGGTCGAGGGGAGGCGATGGAAACGGGTTATAGGGTCGCGGTTTGGATGTGGTGAGACGGGAGGGGCGTTCCGAATGTTTTCGGTTGAGAACTGAAGGTGCAGGTGTGGGTGTGGTCGATGGGGGAATGTGATACACGGGGACAGGTGGGGGTAAAGGGGGTTGTGGGAATTGGAGAGGGGAGGCAAGCTGACGACATACGAGACCGAGGATTTACCCCGTTTGGGTTCCTTGGTGGTGACCGCAATGTGCGAGGGAGGCAGTTACCTAGGTAGGTATGGAACAAGACAGCATGTGGTTTGTTGTAGTATTCCAAGTGTTGTCTTGGGTCTCGCCAGTTCGTGCCTCCCCCCCCGACTAGTATCAGTTACCAATGACTCACCGAGTCAAGTTTGGCTTTTCCGATTCTCAACTTGCCCTATGGATCATCGTATCGGGCGGCAATATGCCGGGCTGCGGGCAATGTGTAAGCATTGATGGATCTGTGTGAACGTTTGGGGAGCGAGCTGACCAGCCCAGGTACATCTTTCGAAATACCTGTTCGCAGCTCCTCCTATCCAAGATCTTCGTTGGGCAAAGTCCGTGCCACGGAAGCCGAATTCAACGCTGAATGGCGGCAGCTACGGGCCAAATTGTATTGAGTCGGCCGTGTCGGGACTGAACCTAGCAGGGGCGGGAAATAACTCACCTGTGGGCGCAGCTATCAATTAGTTATAAGTGGTGTTTTTCCATTTTTCGTTTCCGACTAGGACTGACCTTTGATGTGTAGTCTGGAGGGAAATTCTAGTGCCTCTGTTCCAGGGCGGTAAAGAGGATTACCTTTTCTTGGATCTGCATGTCCCTGCAAAGGCGCTGGAGAAAGAGGCAGCCAAAAGTCCCCGTTTTGGTCTGGATCTATGGGGGGGGGGGGCGTATATGTTTGGCTCCAAAGACGCCCTTCAGCCGATATACTGCCTTTTTGTAAGCCAGTGAGGGTTTGGTAAACAGAAACTATATTACTGGCCTTCGACAGGCGATGGATCGGGCATCAGGAGTAAGGCCAACAACGACGTGAGTTTCGTTACCATGAACTATCGTATGGGCACGTCTGGATACCTAGGTAGCTAGCCGGTACTACGATGGAGCGCGAAGGGACAAGTAGTGCCGGCTTGTGGGACCAGAGAGCGGTACTCCAGTGGGTTTGCGACAGGAAATCATTTGGGAAGGGCTACAATCTGCCATCCTGACGCACACGGTAGACGAGATAGCTGTTTTACGTGCGAAATCCGATGTAAGTGAGTGGGCCTTGCATGTTCCTGTCCAGCATCGCATTGCTGCTAGGATCAAGGTAGCTAGGTGTGGCCCTGTTTCGACGCCCTTTTGCCTGGAATTCCGCCCCCGATGGCTGCTTGTTTACATTTTCCCAGTCTGGGACGAGGCGGGGCTTGTTGACATTGGACGACGAACGCTGACGGAGCTTGTCGCAGACCTCACCGAAGCCCCAGGAGACTCCACGGTCTGGTTGGCTCAGTACTCTGTGTTTCCGGGCTGGCATGGCTCCGATCTGCTGGCGGCATTCTTTTCCACATCATTTACCGCTGATACTTCGTCTTTTCTCGATGACGTGGCCATGTTGATGGTTCCTGCGCTTGCCCCGTTCGCCGCCGGCATCAGCTCGGCGCTGCAGAGCTACGTTGCGTCGTTTGTCACGACGGGCGACCCAAATACGAATCACGCCATGTGGAATTTGCCGTCCTCGGTGAACTAGACCCATCCCAGCCGCAAAGGCGAAACGGCGCAGGGTTGGTGATTGGGGGTTTGGGACCACCAGCGATGACCCGTACAAGACAGACTCCTTGTAATTTTTTGGCGCGATTTCTCTGCTGCAGTTACGGCTAGTGGTGGTTTATTCGCCTCCCGGTGCTGTCGTATCGGAGGACTTGGTGTATGCGAGCCGCAATTACAAAGGTGGGAATTGAGGCACCTATGTGTTGTTGGTTGGCTCAGTGCTGCTGCACCTTTGAGAGCAGGACGAGGAAGGGGACGGGCCAGTGGAAGTCGCACCAGAACCTCCAAAGGGGTTAGACTAGTAATGGTACGAGATATAAAAATAGACGAGGAAAATACAGAGTTTAATTTTCTGTTGTTTCATCAAGTCGTTATCACAGTATGATGTTTGGTGCCGAAGGGCTGGACCACGTGCCTCATCCCTGATGCCACCAAATCCCCATCACGGCTGCCGGCTGCCGCGTAAAGGTGAGCTTGCGTAGTGCATCCAGAGTAATTTTCTTCAGAGGCTGAATAAACCAAGACGAGGGCTTACCTATCATCCGTATCCTGTCACTTGTCGCTGGCGGTGTGCTCTGCCCACCAAGCGAGCAGTCCGGGATGCCTTGCCGCATGTACCTACAGTTCTCCACCTCGGGCGCTACACTGCAGCATGCCGAAAATCTTACACCCTCACCTCGATGCTGTATGTAGGTATCGCAGGTGCCTAGGCATTCGAGGTATTCGAGGCATTCTGTCAATTCGTTACCGTCAAGCAAGGCTGTTGCATCTGTGGGAAACGCGCGTTCGAGCTTTTACAAGATGGAGGCCCGGTGTTGATAGTTCGAGTCGAGTCACCGTGCCGCTCGCTAAATTTTACACTACACCCCTGCCGCATATGGGCAGACCCTTGGTACCAGAGTGGGACGACGTGAGGGGAGTTCCGCATTGCTTCGCAGCCTCAACGCACATAGAGCATATCGGAGCAGGGTGAAACAATTGGATGGTGCGTGTGGGACAATGGAATTGTGACTGAGAGACAAAGGTATCGGAAACGGGGCGGGAAAAGCGGGGCCCCGTTGCAGCGGCGGGGCTGAGCGGGGCAAAATATATCAAGGGTATATCTACGGCGGCCAATTGGTGGCTGATTCAGCGGCTGAGCGCCACTTCACCGCAAAAAAACGGCCGTGCCCTCAGCGACCGGAAATATCCCAAGGATGTCTACGTCGCGCGCG
>Ga0247765_1000585_pt1 | contig 26652 bp, 26 predicted proteins | sample UWRJL106311C6_FD_179949 | JGI IMG/M metagenome (GOLD analysis project Ga0247765, IMG submission 179949) | Plant litter microbial communities from Arlington Agricultural Research Station in Wisconsin, United States - UWRJ-L106-311C-6 | ecosystem: Environmental > Terrestrial > Plant litter >...
TTCGCCTAGTGGCCACCGTCCCGTCCTGACATTATTTAGGTGTCTCGAATGCTCGAGATACACCTGCCGTCAACATACCGGCCAGAGGAGCATTGGACGAGCCGTCTGCGCACCCGAGCCGGGCTGGAGCCGTGCGAGAATCTCCCAGTCGACGCATCTACATTCACCATTGTGGATGGATCAGGCGAGCTCTCTCGCCTATTACAGCCAGGGCGCGCTAACACGAAATGGGCGTCTCGCTGCACTTTTCACATTCACGTCATAACGACCACATCCGACCTAGGAGCCGGCTTCCTGGTGGGCAGCAGCCCCATGCGCAAGGTGAGCAATACCGGCTCCCTACTTTGCCACCATTGGCCTAACCTAACCTAACCAGGCCGAGTCCCTCTGGCTGGATGCCCGGTCAGGTCGCACCGTAAAAGACGTCTTCGTCCTCGCCGTTACCTCCAACGCCCGCGTCTCGTGGAAAATCTCCCTCTTCGTAGATCCCTGGCACTTGCACACGCAGGGCAAGCTGCGGCTCGGCAACGTGGCGCACTACATGGCGCAGTTTGAGCGAGACACTCCGCACATCTCGCTGGAGGATCGGGCACCAGCACCAGCGGGCCGCCCAGCCAAAAAGAGACGCCTGACGCGACTTCAGAAGTCAAAGACCCTACACGACTGGCCCGAAGATGCGCCGTACGAGTACCAACCCCTCGCCTACCGCAGCTTCCGCCTACTCGAGCTCAGCCCCGGCAACCATGATTCCCCCCTCCGCGGCACCCTGGTCAACCACTCCCTCCCGTCGTCATCATCGCCCGCGACTTCCGCCTCTCCGACATACACGGCCCTCTCCTATCAGTGGGGCATTGGCCTGACCCCCTTCAAGCTCAGCACGCACGAGGGCAGCATTGCGATTACGTTGTCGCTGGACCGCGCGCTGCGCCGCGTACGCAATCCCGCCCACGCCACGCTCGTCTGGGCCGATGCGGTCTGCATCAACCAGCTCGACGAGTACGAGAAGCGCGCCCAGATCCGGCTGATGAGGGACATCTTCGAGTCGGCCAGCGAGGTGTGTGCGTACCTTGGCCCGGGCGACGAGGCGAGCGATAGGGCCATAGAGGCGCTGATCCAGATCTGCAACGCCCACCCCGACGACGATGACGACGACGACGAAAATCAGCGGGGCCGCAGCCGCAAAACGGTTACCACCTCCCTGTGTCCCACCTCAGCCTCAGGGAAGGGACGGGGCGCGCCCGACGAGAACGATCCGGTCTGGAAGGACATCAGGATGGTGCTGGACCGGGGGTGGTTCCACCGAGTTTGGGTTGTGCAGGAGGCCGTGCTGGCACGAGACCTGGTGCTGTACTGCGGCGACCGGAGCATGAGATGGGAGCACATCTGGAAGGCCATCAAGACGTGCATGGCGTTGCCGGGGTTCCTATCGGCCGTGGAGAGGGAGCACGGGCTGGAGATGCCGGCATATACGCTGGGTCTCGTGCGCGAGCGGCTCCGCGGTCCCGCGGCGTGCCCGTACGGCTTGCTAACGCTCCTCCACGTCTTTGCGCACACGCAGGCAAGCCACAGCGTGGATAAGCTGTTCGGCTTGCTCAGCCTCGCACCGGACGCAGGCGACGCGGCCTTCGACCCGGACGCAGGCGACGCGGCCTTCGACCCGGACTACTGCTCCCCGAAGGAAAGGGTCGCGCGGCGGTACGCCGCCGCCTTTGTCGAGCGCGGCCATGCGGTGGAGCTGCTATGTCGCGCGAGCGGGTTGAGGTCGCCTGGCCTGCCGTCGTGGGTCCCGGACTGGACGTCCACCACCCGTCCGGAGACCATCTCGACGTGGTACGGCCCCAGGGGCCTGTTTACGGCCTCGAAGCGGTCTGACCTCGACGCCTCCGTGGATAGGGCCGGGAACCTCCGCGTGAGAGCCACCCAGCTCGATAGGATCGGCACGGTCGGCGGCACGGCGTTCGAGACCTCGAGCCTCTTCGCCTTCCTCGCCTCGATCCAGTCCGACATTGACGACGCCCTCTTGCTGCCTACGCCCCCGGGCACGTATCCGCACACGGGCGAAACGCGGCACCAGCTCGCCCTCTCCCTTCCTGTCGGCGGCACAAGCAGGCCACACCCCTGCCACAACGCCATCACCAATCACCTCAAGTTCCCAGTGCTCGACGGCGGCCCCACAACCAGCGCTTTTCTCGACATTACGGACAACGCCGCGGCGAACAAGGCGCCATTGGCGCTCCTCGACCTGTCAGCAATCCCGGTTATTGCCTGCATCCAGGACCTCCTCAACTTTCTCAAGAAGCCCCCACCCGCTCGCCAGAACGTGTGGAGTTACTGGCAGACGGTGACGGCCTTCTCGCGGCGTCTCGGGAACTCAAGGTTCTTTGCTTATGCTCCTGGCGATGGCGACGCTGCGGTAATGCGCGTCGGTGTGGGGCCAAGCGAGACGGAGGTGGGCGACGAGCTGTGGATTGTGCACGGCATGGCGACGCCGGTGGTGCTGAGGCCGAGGCCGAGGCCGACACGCATGACGGCGGAGGGGGTGGAGGGAGTCCGGGTGCCAGAGTACGAGCTGGTTGGGGAGGCTTATGTCCATGATCCACGGATCATGTACGGAGAGGAGCTGGAATCGATGGGTGGTGGGTGCTCCAAAATGGTTGCTCTTGTTTAGAAAGTGAGAATCATCGGCATCTGGCAGCATGGGTACCGATATTCTACCCTAACGCCGTTATTTCTAACCCCACACACACTTCCATAAATGGGACTGCCGAGGGCCAGATCAGTAGTTAGGTCGTGACGGCCAGTGTGACAGTAAGCGAGGTTACAGGGATAGACTCACCGCCTTTGACGGCTCTCCAGTAATTCTGATGCAGAGAAATCTTTTGAGATCGCTTCTGTGTGCTGAGATGTCCAAGACAGCCTGGCTGCAGCAGAAGGAGGGGACTAAAGAAGGGTAGGGAGGAGAGGAACGGTAATTATATGTAGGCGCATTGTATGTGGGCTCATTGTATGCCGAAGGAAGGGCTCACTTTCGGCTACCACCCCCAAACACCGTCTCTTTAGGCTCCCCTGCCACGCTCACTTTTATTACCCCGGCGAAGGTGTATTTAATTGGGGGTGTGTGGGTCGACCTGGACTGTGCCTCCATGCAGGAACGTTATGCCTGATCGGCGGATCAGATCGGTGGATTAGATCTGTGGGTTAGGTGAGCTTCCTTTTTTTGTTTTTTTAGTGCTGTGGGAGCTCTGTAGGGCTTGTGGGCCCCCTAGAGCTCTAGGTGGTTCGAGAGGTTTCTATAGCTTGTAGATCTGGCCTCTGGAATCTTCTGGATTCCAGTCGCCTTCAGGGGCTTCCAGAGCCCCTTTTCGGTCTGTGGGAGCAGGGGCTCCCAGTGCCGAACCTTCGTTGCAGGGCATGCGTTGCAGGGTACGCAGCGTACCCTGCAGCCTTCCACCACTTATAGTGGTTCCAAAGGCTATACTTCAACACTAACAACTGTGGATTGACTGGCCAAAGGCACAATAACTGTAATACACGAGGTTGCTCTTCTCCATACAGAGGTTTCTAAATTACAAAAGGCTTATAAGGAGCCTAATAAATGTCAGAGGGCTAAGAAAACACATGTACAGCTTAAAGGGTCACTTACTGTATAAAAGGCATAAGACCTATTAGATTAGAAGGCTTTAAGGGAGCAGTTAGCTCAGGAAACACGACAAAGTGGTGGTCGTGTAGGTGTGACGGCCTGCAGGCTACCCTTGTTGAAGTGGTTGTGGATGCTGCGGCGTAGCCTTCCAGAAATTGGTTCAGAGGGTGAGCAAGACTGAGCCAATCCTGAGCGGCCCTGAGCCGGGCCTGAGCCGGGGTGAGCGACGTGACGTGGGCGCGGCGCGAAAAAGGAAATTTGGTGTGCCCAGATTCGTCGCAGGAAACAGCCATTTCACTATACTAAAATCGACACCAGAAATTTCCCTTTCCTTCTTCGAAACTCAGTTAAGCTGAGCCAGACTAAGCCAGACTGAGCAAGGGGGTTTATCACCGCGATGGCACCAAAACGATGGTAGGATCGAAGACGGGCAATCATGATATAAAATTACTTGGCTGAACTATACTGTGGCCGTGGTGTGCTTAAGGTGGGCACTGAGACGGTTTGAATTGATGCGTGGCAGTTGGATAGTCTGGCTGTTTAGGACATATTTAGAGGACGAAATGGGTTGAGAGATAGAAGGGGATTAGAGGTCCGGGATTGCCAATCTTTCAATTCTGATCTCACATTGGAAAAACTGAGCACCGGGTGCCAAAACCAGTATAGAGGCGTCGTAATCCTGGCCGGGTACTATCTGGCTATTGGAAAAAAGTTGTGTCGCCTTGCCGCTCAGATATGACAATGTCAACTACATCAACGAAGATATCCTCTCCCTCGAGCTCCATCTGCTCCACAGTCACCCGCACTAAAGGGAACGGTGCAACATCAAACTCCCACGTGTCGCATGGGGCCGACATGATATGGCCGTACGGTGGTGAAACCATACCGAGGGCTTGTCGCACATCAACCCACCGGATGCCCCCGTGCTCGACATCATCGCGCTCGCGAACCCCATCCAGAATGACAGGGACAAGTGTTATGGAAAAAGAGCCCCGCTGACCTGGGGTTGGAGACATAATACGGCTAAAGCAAAGTGCAAAACCCAGATCTTCACCCACCTCCTCCGGCATCTCGTAGCCGATGGAAATGAACCTGTCGTAGATGGTGCCGTTTACACTAAGCACGCCGTCGTCGTCGAACTCATTGTAACCAGTCCCACCCTTCCAGTTGGAAGCTTGGTACTTGCGTGGGAAGAGGTGTCGTCGCAGAATGATATCGCCGCACCCAAGGTCTGTCGGCTTTTCAGGCGCGACATGCAGCAGCCGCAATGTTCGGAAGAGAACCGTCTCTCGCTCCAAAGTTACCGTGTCATCAAGGAGCAGGTCCCCAGTTCTGCCATAGTTCAAGAAGCCCGATCGCTGGAGGGGGATCTGCACCAGCCATAGGGGGTGCTCCTCGTCGCAGCACAATAGGACCGTGATTAGGCCCTGCCGCAACTGTGACATCTTTGGGCGATGCCAGTGGTAGACCGAGTGAAAGCCGCCGGGAATAACTGGAAGTTCAATGCGGATTCCCCCGTTTACCGGAACCGGTAACGTAATACGACCACGGTTGGACCGGTAATACACGGCGGCGCAGCGCGTATTGATAAATCTCCCCGAGCCAGCAAAGTTTCTCGGCGACCTTGCAAACAGTCCAAGAAGCTTCCCACGCCTCACCCACGGAATCTCTGTGATCCCTGACAGCTGGGCCGGGTTGGCAATCTCAATCGAGGGCCTTGGGACAATGTTGCCCCACGCGAATAGAGAATGATCCTCTGGATTCGTCGCTATGATTTCCTCCTGAAGCCTCCTAAAGGCCTTCTCTCCCTCCCCGTACAACAACGGCATATTGATGTCAAATATGCCAAGCAAGCAGTACGCGATATCCTCTGTTCGGGAAGTCTGTCGGTGGGCCGCCCAGGACATCTTTTTGGCCGCGCTCGCGAGCTGAAGGTTGGCACCGTTGAGAAATTTGGGCTCGATAAGGGTTGTAGAATGAATCAGCCCGGAGAGGCTCGATCTGCTGCCAAGGAGACGCCAGTCCTTGGAATAAAACATGACCACAGACGGTGCGATGAGCTCCTGGAGGGTCCAGCCGCGTGTGAACCAACGGCTTTTGCAGAGTTCTGAGTTGAACATGGCCCGGTCATGTCGAAAATCAACATCGGATAAATAGGCATAGCAAACCTTCGAGTTCGCATACCATCGGAACATGGAGTTGATAGATTCCGAAAGCTCTGCACTGCTGGTCTTGTCGATGCAGCATGTGTCAACCCAGACCCATTCGAGACCCTCTCGCAAAGCCTGCTCACAACAATATCGAATCTTGGGGTGACCTTTTCTCCGGCCTAGCGCTGCTGTCGACATGCCTTGCCAATCTTGCAAGGTGATCTCTTCCTCGCCCCAAGAGTGGGAAAGGATGGCATATGGGGGGATGTCAGCATCAGAGATGAAGCTTATAATCTCCCCGCGGAGCGCATGAAGAAGTCGCATGTTGGATGTTTCTTTCTGTCCCGCCAGGCAGTACTGCGCGCAATGGGAGCTTCGGCGGTGACAACAGGGACGGCAACTTCTGCTCACGTTGGTAGCGGCCCTGAACGAGTAAGATCAGCAAAGAAAGCAAAAGTTGCAGAGAGAGAAAAAGCAGTAGAGAAAGTTCTGCCAAAGCAAGTAGTGCACAATTCATGCCCGACCCCGCACATTGCTTTTGCCGCAAGTTCATCGGTGCTAGTGCCTATCAACTCAAGCCTTTGTCGGGCCAATCACAGTTCAACATCCCTGTACTGCTCCAAGCATGATGTTGAGAGCAGCAAAAACTCGAGCACTATACCAAAGAAGTGCGAGACTCAGAGACCAGAGCCAATCTCGGGCTGGAAACCACCCAAAGACGGGAACAGTAGTTTAAGGCAGGGAAAACCCATGACATGAGAAATGGGCCCACACTCACTCACCGGCAGCCCCAAGATGAAGCCGTTTTCCCTGCATTTAGCTGAAGTTCCAACTTGCTTGTTCGGGGAGTCGGAGATTGGAGATCTGGGATCGTGTGGCGCACGAAGCAGCTACTTCCGCTGGAATGTTTACCCCTTCCCACATTCTCACTCCTGAAATGCACACTGTTTTGGGAAAAAGCAGCTTACCTGCAAAACGTGAGGACTCTTTGTCCCTGCGAGAAGCAATTTAACAATACGAAAACGAAAAACGTTGACACTTGACATTGTCCCCTCGAGCCCCCTGACAAAGAAATCACCAAAGCCGATAAAACCACCAACTCTCCAACTCCCGAAAAGTTGTATTACCATCGCGTGCGACTGGCCCTGCTCCGGTAACTGCCACTTTGGCTACCACGCCAACCCATCCACCCGCTAGCCATTCCCCATCTCCGCCTCCTAACGCTGCATATAATCTAAGCTCTTCAAAGTCCTTGATCTCCCTACTGAGTCTAACGTGTTTAGATATGGGTCATGGAAATAGATATATTGTGGTTAATCTTACGTGGAATGGGAATTTAAGGATTACGGCGTTTGATGTTATTAAGAGGCATGTAGAGAATTTAAGGGGGAATAAGGAGGGGCTGGGTTTAGGGGATAAAGTAAAAGTGGTAAGGGTAAGGTTTAAAGGAGTTAAATTCGGTTATATGGTATATACATCTGAGGCGCTGCTGTATACGACGGATATAAAGGGGGTACTTTATCAGTTTTTAAGCGTCTTGGAGCCAGGGGGGCATCTGGTACTGTATAAGTACTTATAATGATTGTATAGATAGGGAATTTATTGGGTTTCTGAGGGAGATTTAGGGGTAATGGTGGGGTAGGGTGTGCTGGCGCTTACGAGGGTGAGGATGAATTGTAAGGGGTTATGGAGAGGGTGGGGTTTAAGGCGGTAGTGGTGAGGAATTATTCGGATAATATTAAGCCTATATTGAGGCTGTTAAATGTGTCAGCTAGGTATATAGAGGAAAGTGGTGATAGAGCTGAGGCTACAGAGGTTTTTCCCGAATACGGCGGCGAGGGAGGAGTGGTATGTTGGGCAGCAGTATTAGACGTATGTTTCTGTGATTGGGAGGAAGCTGGGGGTGTTGAACTGGGTGTAGGTTTTGGGGTTTGGGGGTTGATGTGTTTGGTGTTTCCCTTCATTTTGAGACTGATGTCCTTTCGCTCTATAGAAATGGTACCCTGGATTGTCAAGACTACTACTGTTTATGTCTGAAGAACTTTTCTGACAGTATGTTGGTCTCGCTAAGCCCATCGAGGTACACGCGTACAGGTCTGTGTATCAGAAGGGCTTCACAGGGTATAGACCTATAGAGCGGGCACACAATCAAATGACATTGCACAGAAAGGGTTTGAACCTAATACTTAGGTAGTTATTTTGGGTACTATATAACCCACCAGCGGGTTTATTAACCCCCGGTTCCATCATCTGCGTAGTAATTTATTAACACATATGGCCTTACATAAAAATATGAAGATGGGCACCATTTTGCCCTCTGGCTTTCATAGACAACATGACAATGTCTTGGCGACACGACAGGTGCGAAGCGGAAGTGGTTAGAATACATCAAGAACTAACCCAGAAAAAGAGCTCCGCGATATACATTTCCAATTATTATTCACTATCTCCCGCTTCTCTTTGACAGAGTAGTATCGGCACAATGGTTGTATGATTGCCTAAAGTGGAATTGAAGGTTCACTACATGTACTGATTGTTGTTCTTCCACTCATTGAGATTATTCCAGAAACATTAAGTTATATCTAAAACGCATTGTCGTATGCACCCTTTCAACCAAAATCTCACCCGTGCGTCCATCATCCCTAGTGCGTAGAACCGGTCTGAAACCGACGCCTCGTCATGCCCAGTTCTAGGGCTACTAAATCCTCTCCAGCGAAAAGTCCTTTGGACCAACATAAGCCGTGTAGTCCCCGGTGGGTGTCACACCCGGCATGACCTTGATCTGCTCCGTAGGGATGAAGTGCGCGCCTCTTGTGTAGCTCAGAGGAGACACCTGGACGCTGACCACGACGGTCATGCCTGTCTCGTTTTTGTACACGTCGAATGTACGCGATGAGGGAGGGCAGGTGCCATTCTTGATCTCTGGGAGGTAACCGATGCCGCCGACGCCCGAGGCGGTGCAATTGTAGCCTTGGGTGTCCATGGTTCCAGGCATGAAGACGTTGAGGGAGTAGCTGCGTTGCGTTCAGTCAGCCACCATTTGATGATACAAACACCTAGAGTTATTAATGTTTAAGCAAGACTGACAGGCACATGACACTATGAGGGACGCAACTGGCGGTGAAGTTGCGGGCTTCAAAGACAGCATCGCGAGTGTTGATGACAGCCGCGGAAGCCGCAGTGGCTAGGGCAAGAATGGAGACCTTCATTTTGTGCGTTCCGATTTGATTTATGCGAGTGATTTGTGAGGTAAAGTACCTAGTCAAGTTTGTCTGAGGTGATAACCAAGTGAGTCTGAAGTCGTTGAGCGATGGTGAAGGATTCAAGAGGCTTTTGTACCCAGACCCGGCATTTGACTACTGCCGCAACTAGCGCAAATGCAACGGTATGATGATCGGTAGACTCAGAGCTCGTATTCATCGGCGGGATGTGGAGGAAGTTTGGTCGCATCGCGGTCGGTGCTTTGGTTGCGTTTTTAACCGGAGATCCATTGGGGGCCTGCCACCTCGGCTTCCAGGTTTCGTGCTTTGCGATCACGACGGGCCGTGGTTGGCGAGAATTGAAGTGTTGCTAGCCATATCGGACGTCATATGTCCCAAGGCTACATAAGGTATACATAACAAAACGAGTGAACTATATTCCGGACTGTCTGTCCCAAAACTCACAAAACCTCGGTCGGGTATCATATAAATACCTACTTCGTATTCCTAATGCATGATCCCGGCATCTTTATTCCGGTTGTTATCTGCCCGGGGTGCTAGGGTCAAGGTTTACCGCCATTCTGTTACATGTAGTCGGAGGCGCACCGGTGGAACAATCGAGCGAAGACATTTTAGCCTGGGAAACATTATCGTAATGATGCGCGAAGGACCTTCTTGATGCTGTTGTTGCATTCGGCGGCGCGCGTAGTTTGCCGATTCCACTCCATCGTAAGTGATGTCGAGAGAGTATCTACTGAGAGCGGACGAAAGAGCTCAAAATGGCAATGGGGTCTGGTGATATGCGGTCTTGGCTCCCCTCTCGCCCCCTCCAGCGCGCCTACCGCGCCAACCCAACTGACGCCATACCGGTGCCGCCCTCATCTCCTGTACAGGAATCCGAGCAATTCAGGATTTCAACGATTCTACTTTTGTCCCAAACGATGCCGGGGACCAGGCCAGACCCCCCTTGAGATTTCTCGAGCGCAAAAGTGCTGACCTCGACATCACAACCAGGTGACAAGAGAGAAACGATCACCACTCAGGAAAAAGAGAACGTCAATCCCGGCCATAATCCTCGTATATGCACCATGAAGCTGATACAGCTGAGACCTTGGGGGGTATTTAGCCGATGTCTTCAGCACCCATCTTCAAGACCTCATGATATCATAAGAGAGCGGGGCCTTTTGCAATACGAACGTGAGGAATGCCGGCAAGAATCTTCAGCACGGCACTAATCCTCTCCATAGGAGCCGAGGCACGGCCGAGATGTCCTCTTTCCTCTCCACAGCTACTGTTTCTACACGTAAATTTGCTTACTACGGTTTCTACATGGCACGGCAATGAAAGTTGGCAAGGAAAAAGTTACATCTCTTGAGCCAAGTCCGCTCTCTCCTCTCAGCATCCGGTTGGTCAAGGCGCGGTAAAGGGCCGGGAAGATAAACACCCAGAGTGTCCGTATGGCAGGCGGGACACGCCACTGGGATTTTATGAGCGTCCACGGCGAGAAGGTCTCGGACATCAATGCCGAGGTTGAGGCGATGTCAAACCCCCCCCCCAACAGAAGCGACGGAGGGAGTAAGCATCGGTAATGCTTCCGAATAACCAGACGGTGGCCATTCGTTTGGTCCGGGTATCCCTGTTGTAAGAAACGGTTTGTTATCAAGACGGGACAGACGAGCCAAACGAGCGAGGAATAACGTGGTATCCCGGGATGCCAAAAACACGGAGGCTTCATCAAAAGAGGCATACACACCGTTGCAAGATCCCCTCCCGTCGTCAACGTCCAGTAGTTTGCGATGAAGTTGTGATGATACGGTAATCTGAACGTCCTATCCTGGCAGAAAATTAGGAAGCCTGAGGTAGCAGAAACAAGATCTGGGCTCGCTTGATGCGAGATTTGAACTAGCCGCTCACTCCTAGGCGGTAAATCTCTGCCGGTAAAAAAGAGGCACGTAGCGTATGTACGGTGACGAGGACTAAATATGGGCTCATACCTAGCCGAGAACTGGGTCGCTCACGGTCAATGCTTCAGGGGACTGCGACAACGAGAGAAACTTGGCCTTTATTGCCCCGTGTATATTTGCACTGATGATCAATCCTTTTGGTTGATGCAGAGTCAGACCAAGTCGACCCACACAGTGAGAGTTTTGGTGATCGCGGGTATGGCGAAGTGCTTCATCGAGGGAAACCGTGGCGGGAGCTTCTTTCCACACAGGCGCGCGTGGTACTCGCGTTTTGGGACAGGCTATACGCATGATCGGGCTGTGGACGGTGAGGGTGAGGGGTAGATGTCGTGACAAGGTACATGTATGCACCTGATGAGCGGCGAGTCCTGATCTGGTGAGGGGAGAGATCAAGGAGGTGACATTGCGAGGTGTGAGATAGGAGGCGGGCATTATAGTTACCTACATGTATAACAAGTGACATTCGAGGACCATATATTTACGTTGGATGGTGAATATCTCTCAACCCAAAAACCTTTCCTGTCCAAGGTTGATCGCGGAGTCTCAGTTGAAGATTTGGGGGCCATTTACTGGGATTGGTCGCTGCATTAAAACCCAACTCCCCTGGTTGGGTTAGGTTTGCCCAGCAACTAGGCAATTGCATGGGATCGACAGTAACTCAGTATTCCATGCTGCAAGCTCTCGGGGCTGAAAACCACACCGCAGCAGAGGGAACAATGCCCAGAAGCTTGGCTGCGTCAAAGGCTTCGATACCTTCCAACCAGACTGCGCAACACAACTCCTTATCAGAGAGGCATCCTTCAGCTGAATGGGGGCTCTGAATCCTGCGCAAATAGAATGAAGTGCATTGCAAACTAAAACGAAGACACGGCAATCAATGAAGTCATGGCGGCCATCACTGAGACTAATGTTCACCTCAACATTATCGCAATGGACAACACCTCAACCACGTCCAAATCCGAAAAAGCCAGCTTGCTAACGGGCAAGCCCTGGCCTCCTGAACCAGCTGTACCAGGGAAGCACGGGGTGTTCCTCTATCTTGGCATTCTTCTAGACGTCACCTGTGTCCTGGCTGCTGTTCCATTCCTCGTCCTTGCTGGGATCGCCGCGAACCGCAATGGTCAGGTTGCGCCTCCTGATGAATGGGAATTAATATACACGGCAATGAATGTGGTAGGTTTCATTTTTCCGTCCCCCGTCCCTTCATTCTGTGTTGTTTGTTATCGTCAATTTGACTCCTAGTAACTCGAACAGGCCGTCACCATCTTCCCCCTCGTCAACACGGCCATACTCACTCGCACCATCCGGGCCTTGGCGGGATGGAAACTGGAGCGGGGAGCAACACTTGGCATCTTGGAGCAACTTTGGGGAAGTCAGTCACTCGTAGGCGCCCTCCAGATGCTGTGGTCACTCTGGGTTATCAACGTGCCGGGATTGCTACTTATCGTTCTGATCATCATTCCGCCCATCGGAGGCCAGGCGTCACTGCAAATGCTCAAGATCCGAACCACGCCAGAGATATCTCAAACCCAGTTACTATACGTCAACACACGCGAGGGCCCTTCCAGATTTGAGGCAGGAAGAGGTCATTACGACGAGGTTTTGCCAGCTATAAACACCATGTTTGGAGCATCCCTGACTGCTTCCCCGTCAATTAAAAATTCGACCATGGATTTGTGGAACAATGTCAAGATTCCCTACCTATCGCAACTCAATACCACGCCAACCGATGAATCCGGATGGAAGGATGTTCCTTCAGACCGCCTACTCGACAAATACTCGTCCCTCATCGGCATTCCCGCTCGAGGAGTCTCTGCCAGCGTCAACACCAGCTATAACCTCGAGACGACATATTTTGATCTCAGTTGCCACAAGAACATACACGTCCGCGGGAATTCGAGCGATTGTTTGGCCAACAACAGGACCAGTGCACCTTATAGATGCTATGAGGGCTATGCCTTCAAATTCGGCGTGGACAGCACTTTTCCAATTGTTCCTTTTTCCAACTGGCTTCAGGTTAACCATACCTACACTGCCCGACCTTTCCCGCCAAAGGCTATCCGTCTGGAATCGTTTGCGGGATCAGGGGGCATCTCGGTAGCCTACTGCAATGTCTCCACCGCGTACGTTGAAGCCACAGTCAACTGCACGGGGCTCACCTGCGCCGTGACACGCATGCGGCCATCCACGCGACCCCATCCACCTAGCGGGCTCATCCCCTTCAGCTTTATTTTTTTCGACGAAAAATTCTTCAAGCAGCTTGCCTATGCAACTTTCCCGGGAAGTCCCGGCAGCGGCACGCCCCGCTCTTCTCAGCTGACGGAATTCTTCCTAAACGACCCAATGCTACCTTTCGCCAACACGTACCGGGTACGGGTGGATTTATTCAAACTCCCGCTGCGCGACCTGTCGATTCGTCTGGGCCAGGTGGTGAATAGTTACTACCTTGCGAGTGTGGATTTCTCGGGAATTACTGGCACGAGTTCCAATGGATCGACCTCGGCAGCTGTAGGTGCAAGTCAAGGTCTTGATAACGATAACCGCCCTCTGGGTACATTTCCAAATAGCACCACGGTAGCGACCGTTTCTGTGAATCGCGTGGTATATGTTTGCCGTTGGGGGTGGTGGGCGGTTTTTGTGCTAGCATGTGCAGTCATGATCATCGAGGCTGGCGTGGGCGCGTTTCTCAACAGGACGGTTAGCGGACCTGATATTTTGGGTTATGTCTCGAGTTTGACCAGAGACTCGCCATATGTCGAGGTTCCAGAGGGTGGTGGATTTATGGATAGTACGGATCTGGCGCGTTGTTTAAAGGACCTAAAGGTGCAGATTCGAGATGTTCGGCCAGATGATGAGGTGGGATATTTGGCATTTTCTACCTGTACTCATCTCGACAACGAGGATGCACGAGTGAAGGTTATTGGGAGGGTTTATAAGTAGGTACCCTGGCCTGATAAAGACCTAATATATACTCTGCCCAAAAGGATGTGAAGTTTAATCCCTTTTTAAATATTTAAAAAGGAAAGTATGAAACACATATAAGATTTCAAGCTACTATAGGTATAATATTTCTAATATATACTTTTGGCTTATAACGTACGGGATAAAGTGAGATTTAAATGTTATAGATCAAGTAAAGATGGAGTTTTAATATACCTGGTTTAAACTAATAGATTGGGGTTTAGGGATGTGGAATAATTATTATCATTTATAAAGATATTTTGAGGTAATATGCTGGTTATTACTGACGCGCTGCTGACATGCTGTGAATCCTATCCAAAGCTGGGGCATCTCTCCCTTTTCCCCCTTAGTCGAACCGCTGACATATACCATATTCACGCAACTCCTGGGTGACAATGACCATTCCCCCAATAGCGGGTACCCAGAAGGGACTAATAAGGAGGAACAGAATAAACCCATCCTTTATTACAGACCTCCAACGAGCCCAGTTATACTGCTTCTTCTCGACGGGCTCGGCATCAACTATAAAGAAAGACTTGAAGAGCAATAGGAAACAACTCGAAATAGATCCTACGACAAGCCAAGACATGATCCACCCTCGTTGCGCTGATGTACCCTGGTAGCCAGTACGAAACCCAGATAATGCGCCCACGATACCCAAGGGCGAGACAACCAAGACAAGCCAGATGATGAACGAACGTAAAGGATATTGCAAAAAGAGCACAGGATTAATCGTGTCTTGCCCAGCAGATGTAGGAGTAGTCGTGTCTACTTGGGCAACGATACCGCTAAACTCCCCCCCGTGTTTCTCGGCTTCCGTCATATCAGGGGTTCGCACGAGGTACATGGCGGGATATTCGGGCGCGAGAAACGAGGCGACGATGTTGACGACTGACATGAAAACATAGGGAACCACCGACAGGCCAAATGCGCCATAGCCGTAGCGGGCTATCTGATCGCCCCGGGCACGGTAGATGGTGATGCTGCCCGCCACGGCTTGGACGAGCGAGAACAGAGCCTTGGCGACGTTATAGTTGGTTACTGGACAGAGATTCTTGGCGCCATCCACCAGCTGCAGCGGCGTGCCAAACGGTACGGCGGCGAGACGGTATTCGCCAGAGGAGGGGAGCTTGCACACGCCGTGGATAACTCGCGTCGTGGGGACAATTGTATTTTCTAAATCTCTATCATAGAGGAGCGTGCCCCAGCTCACTCGGGGTGCGTGGCGTGGGCGGAAATCAATCAGCGTCTTATGGACGACCATGCAGAGCGCACCGGCGCGGGCGGCGCATTGGAGCAGCGGTGATTGCTTGTGCTTGAGTTTGGGGCGGAGCGCAAAGTGTCGGATGGTGCGGCCCGCGCCGAAGCCAGGGATGAAGAGGGCGTTGACGGCCGTGAACAGTTTTTCTCGTAACGTCTCGCCCGGGACGGCTGGGAGGGAGGCGGCGTGGATGAGGTAGTTTGTCACGAAGAAGACGAACAGGTCCGTGTGCGTTGCTGGCGTGCAGATGAGATGAGGGTCGTTGTGGTTGGTGGTGCCGACCGGGACCTCGATGGTAAAGTTGGTCGTGGGCCCCATTCTTGGCGGGGGAAGCGGCACGGGAACGGGGGGAAGTTGAGATCGTGGGTTTTGGGGAAAATGGGGCAGCATCACTACCTTAAGGTACCGAGAACTACTAGTTCTAGGCAGGCAGCCACCACCGGGGCAGACTGGGTGGGGGCAGGGCCCAGGCATCCAATGGCATTCCATGACAGCTGCTGCATTACCCACCTGTCGGGGGGGCCTCCCGCCTCGGAAATCCCTGCGTTCTTCTCGCCTCAGGCTCTACTGCCGCACCGCGCAATTTTCAGCCGCACTTCCAAGGCTACTTTCTATGTCTCTATCATCACCCATTCTACGCGCACAATTTCATTGTCAAAAATGTCCATTTTCCATGCATCTTGTCCGAAAGAATTTGGGGGGGCTCATTCGAAAGGCTCACTCATCACTATCGCGGCGATAGAGGAGCTCCCCCCGTCCACGCCCCATCGACACCACCCAGTCACCGTCCTCAGTGTACTATCTTGTGTCTGATCCTATGTTACCGTGTAAGGTAATGTGAATCTTTTACATCGATCCCAGATGGGTAAGTGCGCTGGTTTTCACGGCGCTCTTGCCTCTGAGCCTAGCAAACCATCAGACTCGAGACGACAACGCTATTCGCCGCAAGATCAAGAGCTACCAAGTCAGGATGGGTTCAATCGTGTTACAACTTCGCCGCTACACCAGATGGTCTTTAAGGTTCATCAATCTGCTAAAAGCCAGTTTCTGTCAAATCCTCGAAGCTCAGCCCCAGCGCGGGCTTCGGGAGTTAGATGAAGGGAAGCTCCCGTTCTCACATAAATATAAAGGGCTTGGAGGGTCAAAAAGAGGGCAGCAACGCCGGCGTCCCCGCCATTTCCTTCGTCGTGACCCCTACATCGCGCTTTTACGCCTGGAATAAGGCGAAGAAAAAAGGCCCTTCGGAAGTAAACCCAGAGGCTACAGATGCCAACGCATGAGAATCAGGCGCAGATTGAAAATAATGGAAGATCGAACTTGCTGGCTAAGTTGGGAGAGTTTGTGAAGCGTGAAGGCGTTCCGCCCTCATCTAGCTAGGCGACGAAAGAGAAGTGGGGGTCCCACAGCACCTCCCAACCACAACCACACTACTACTTCGATACCTAGCAGGGGCTCTAAGTGCAGCAGGCCCAAAAAAAAAACACAAAATACGGGATCCGAGGGGCCGGAACCCTAACTCTAACCCGAACCCAAGACCTTGCTTGCACGGCCATTCTTGGGCCCTTGGACGAAGACTGTACTATTCAATGGGCAGATGTTAGCCAAAGCTGAGCCGGGGCTGATCTGGACTGATTAGAGGTCGCGACCCCCAAACCGGACAACCCACTTTCCGGACATTCCCCGCACACCACCAAGGGGCATAATAAATACAGCATTCCTCGCATTTCCTAGTAATTTATATACAAAAAAAAGGTCTACAGCATCTCCTAAGCCCCCCAAAACCGATCTAACCCATAAATAATTTCTTCTTAAACCTATTTAACCGCTAATATAACTTCTTATTAAATCACCCTTCTCCAGCGGGTAAAGGGTTCCCAACTAACCTCCTCAACCTATACAATATCTTCTATCCTAATAAACTTATCATTAAGCGCCTCTTTAACCCTCTTTTATATATAAGGCCTAACTACCCGAAAATCCTCTTCCAAATAGTTAATTTTAACTTCCAAACCTACCTTCTCTACGTTAACCAAATCCAAAGCTTTCCCAACCTTATTTAATAAATACTTAATTGTATAATAACTAAGTAATACCCTCCCTTTAAAACTATTTACAACTTAACAAATATTCTAAGCCTTTTTTAAGGTCTTTATAAGTTATAATTTAACCGTAAAAGCTATTTTTAACGTAAAGGTATATAATTTAAAAGGGGGAGCATCTCCAATAAGTACCTTACAATTATCCAATATTACAAATAAATTAAATAACTATATTCCGGTTTTTCTAAAACCACTATATATATTAAAAACGTTATAACCCTAATGTAAAATATTTCTATAATAAAAAAAAAACCTTTATTTATTAACTAATACTAAGTTACAATAATAAGCCAAAACCTTAATATTTTACCGGAAATAGTTTTTAATAAGGCTAAAAACGCTATAATTAAAAAGTTAGGTTTTATAGGATATATAGGCGGGTAAAAAAAGTAATTAAACGTAATTATTATAGTAAATTTATATAAATTCTTCCGTATCGTAATTACTTGCCTCGTTAAGGATTAATAAACGCTATTCTATTAGGTATTTTAGCTTTATTTCCAGTAAATAGATCTTTTTAAGCTACTTAATAACTATTTTTAAGTTACTCCAACCCGTAATAAAGTAATTATATTGCTAATTACAAATATCTTCTTAATCTTTAACCTAACGTAAATACTATTAACCTTATAATAAAGCCCCCGTAAAAACAATTATAAGCGTTAATTTATATCCCTTAATAGTAATAGTTTCGATTACAAAAACCTAAAAAGTATAATTTAAAGACGTAATAAGGGAATAATTAGTAAAAGAATTACTTATAACAATCCCTATAATTATCTCAACCTCCTATATACTATATTCGTCTATATTAATAATATTCCGGAAAAAAATATATTTAAACCGTAACTAAAAATCCAAATAATTATAAAAATCTTCGTACGTAACCTTAATAAAACCACATGTTCTTAATCTTTTTAGCAATATACTTTTCTTAATCTTTATACGTTTATAACGCTTAAAAAAGCAATTAACCTAATAATAATTAAGGGGGGTAAAATTACCGCCTTACCTCAATACTTCTTAAACCATCCTTATAATTTAAACCTTAATTAAAACGCACCTTATAACTTTCTTGTTAAAAACCCAATTAACTAAAAACCTTTCCTAAACTAATAATAGTTTTCTGGCTTCTATTTAGCCCACTAGCCTATTAATTACCCCGCGGAGGCAATCACTCAATATTAACCGCGGCACGTTAAACTCTTAGGCGGCATAACGCAACATTACGCCATTTTAAACCGCATCAATCGCGAACTAAATATTCTACTCACGCATTAGATCCATTGCAAATTTAATAGGATTTGGGCTAAAAACCTGGGTATGGTAATAAAAAGAAATGTAATAGTTGTCTTTTAAGTCTGCAGATCGCAATATCCGGAAAGTGGGTCATCCGGTTTGGGGGTCGCGACCTCTACAGGTGTTAAAGAGTCACGTGATTAAGGGCATAGGTGGTTGTTGATTCCAAAGTGGTGAAACATTAATCTTTTTCAAGCTCAGCCTTCTCTTTAAGCTTTAAATTGAATCGTTCCATGTGTCAACGAGGAGGCAACAAGGCAGCCAATCGAACGCATGCTACCATTGATCTCCAGCTGGGCTGTGCTGTAGGAAGGTTGTACAAACTTCCCCCAACGCAACCTGGCCTGGCTAAAACCAGACCGCACGGAATCACCATCCCCGGTTAAAACACTGGGTGTGTGCTTCATGCTATATTCTTCGCCCCCAGTGCCCCTTTTTGGGTGTGATTCCTAAAACAATTTCTTTTCGTGCGGCTCTTTTTTTTTTTTTTTTCTTTCCAACTTTCATCATGGAAGATATGGAGGATGGTCATGCTTCCATTTTCTCTTCTACTTCATCACTGTGATTCTGAATGTTGTCATTCCTTTGTTTGGCCGCCACGGCTGCCTTTGCCGTAGTCTCAACTGGCATGGCGTTTCTTACCGATCTGACCCCAACCACGCCGGGCCAGGCAGCCCAGAAACATGGCCCCCGCAGGCTCCAAGTTCGTGGCGACCGCCCTCTCGAACATGTTGTCCTCGCGAACTGCAAGTCATCCTCAAGTGCCCAGTCACCACAAATGGCATACTACAATGGCGCTCCTAGTGGCGTTCCCAACCGAGATGACGTTACCAGTGATGTCCAAAGAGGTGGACGGCAGGGTTGGACTGGGGGTCAAGTAACTGGCCGTTTTCCCACTGGGGTCGCATTCACTGCTACTATTACCACAACGTCTGGCGAAGGCCAATACGCTGGCATCGGATACAACGGATACCCCGAGGAATTTTATTGCTATCAAAAGACTTTGAAGGGCCTTTACAAACTGGACGGTCTCACATGTGATGGGGTTTATAGCTGCAACCACACGGCACCACCAGGTAAGTTGTCAACCTAGGCAGTGGAGAAGGGGATGAAGGGAAGAGGAATGGCTGACTTGGAGGAAAAGTACCCGCAGCGCCTCCCCCTGCCCTACCCGCACCTGCGTCCTCGAGCTTACCCAAAAATATTCCAATCACGTCAACGTCGATCCCGACAACGTCTCCTCCTCCATCCACCTTGTCAGGTTCATCCACGACGGTCGTACCAGTTGGTAAAGACAATCGGAATGGCACAGATGGAGATCCCACACCATCCACACGAAACTCGACCTCGACCAGCATGATCCCACCAAGTTCGTCCGGCCCGTCCAACAACACATCCAGTTCATCAGGCATAGGAGAAGAGGACGGACCATTCAAGTTCACAAAAGACCAACAAGTTGGCATCGGCGTAGGAGTCGGCGTAGGCGGTACTGCCGTGGTAGTGGCGATTCTGGCCTGGTTGTTTCCGAGAACCAAAAATGCTTTCGGAAAAGAGCGACGGGGATTCCGATATAGTCATAGGGTGAACCATACTACTACGACGATAATCTATAACCACAACAACATTACCACTTGATCATCGATGCATCTGAATATGGATACCCTCAACTCAAAGCCTCTCGGTATTATTTAAAAAGGTCCCTCGGTGACTGGACGGGATGAGAGCCACGGAGATGGCCGATTTCCCGCACGTGCGGGTTTCGTATCACCGGCTTCATGTTGGATATGTCCAGTCGCGTGCACCGTTTGTCCCATTCCAGAGCACTTGACGGTGGAGGGCAATCATATCCTGACAAATTTTGGAGCAACTAGCGGGGCGACAACACCGCGGGCCACGACGAGACGAGCGACGATGCATCAATTCAACTACGTCGAATATCCGGGTCTCTTTTGAGAAAGAAAGGTGCAAGTGGGACTCTATTACCAGGTACAGTTAAAAGTTGCAGGTTGAAAAAGGAGTTGGCGGGCTTTCAACTAACTACCAATCGGCGCAGGAACAGGAACGGACCAGACGACATTGTTGTTTCTGAACCAGAAGCAATATTGAAGCGACGCATCCCAGTTGAGAAGTGCAGTTGCCCAATCCCCCCCTGTGTTATCTTCAACCATTTGTTGGACAGATGGGAGGTCTGGGCACCCACCTTGGCCAACGTCATGGTCGATTTTTCGGATGCGTAGGGTCGGATATTTGATCTGCGGTTACTGCCGTCCATTACATGCACCGAGAGGGTGACATTAGTTTCTGCTGGGTGTAGCTGTTGTGCGTGCACAGTGTCTCTGTCTGAGGAAAATCTGCACTAGGAAATCCGTACAGAGGAAATGTGATGTCCGCTCGTCCAAGAGTCCGGCCAAGGACCAAGACTTGACTGGCCGGTTCAGTCGCGGTGGAGTAAATTCCTTAGGTAAATGCTTGGCAGAGGGATTAAAAGAAGGAGAAAAAGACCCCACCCAGGTCGAAAACGGTCTTTTTTTCATCTCTTCATCTTCAACATAACCACTATCTCAGACATACGTCTCATACATTAGAAAAACATGAAATCCCCCATCCCCGATTACCTCAACCAAGTGCTGGAACATGTCCGACCCCTGGATGGCGGGGCACCGGCAAGCTACATTGAGACGCTCGCCAAGGCCGACACGTCCAAACTCGCCGTGGCACTCGCCATGGTCGACGGCCAGGTGTATTCCGCTGGCGACGACGCGGTCGAGTTTTCCATCCAATCCATATCCAAGGCTTTTGTCTACGCCATTGCCATTGAGGATGCGGGTCTCGAGGCCGTGCTGGCCAAGATTGGCGTTGAGCCCTCGGGTGACGCTTTCAACAAATTGTCGCTCGAGCGGGGTACGCACCGGCCCATGAACCCCATGATCAACGCCGGCGCTATCGCCGCCCACTCTTTGGTTATCGCCCCCAACGCTACCGCCGAACAGCGCACCGACCGTATCCTCTCGGCGCTCTCCCGACTTGCCGGCCGGCAGCTCACCGTCGATGAAGAAGTCTACCAAGCCGAGTTGCGTGAAGTCGACCGCAACATGGGCATTGGCTACATGCTGAAAGCCGCGGGGATCATCACCTGCGACCCGCGCGAGGCCGTGACGGGATATATCCGCCAATGCGCCATCAACGTCAACGTGCGCGATCTCGCCATCATGTCTGCCACCCTCTGCAATGCCGGAATCCATCCCGTCTCTGGAGAAGCCATGATCCCGCAGGCTAGCGTGCGGCAGGTCCTCTCCGTCATGACCACCTGTGGCATGTACGATGCTGCCGGATCGTGGGTATCCCGCATTGGGATTCCCGCGAAAAGCGGCGTGGCGGGGGCGATTATCGGGACGCTCCCCGGGCAAGTTGGCATCGCGACATTCTCACCCCGTCTCGACGAGCGCGGGAATAGCGTGCGTGGCGTGGCGATTTGTGAGCGTCTTTCCGGTGATATGGGCTTGCACATGATGGATGTTAGCCAGATTGCCGTGGCTACGGTACGGACTTCCCTTGCTACCATTGTAGGCGGGGATTTCTCGGAGATGCACTCGGATGTGGACCTGGGGTCAGGTCATGAAAAAGACTGCAGCAAAAAAGTCGTCATCTTTAGCATGCGCGGGGTGGTTCGTTTTGGAGGATCCGAAAGGTTAACTCGGGCGATTGTGCGGGAATTACAGATTCCCGATCCTGAAGATCCCGGCTCGGGAAGGGCGCACGACGCTTGTGCGGTGATTATCTCGCTGCGCGAGGTGTTTTCGCTGAGTCCGGTGGCGCAGAGAGTGATTCATGAGGATATCTTCCGCTTGGTCGCCGACGGGAGATTGGTGGTGGCGATTGATCCGGCCAATGTGCTGAGGATAGACGAGGAAAAGGCGGGCAGTCGGTTGCGGGTGGTGGAGACGGAGGTTGATGCTCGAACTGTGGTTGGGGGGGTGGGATGCAAAGTTGCTGCGTATATGAATGATTGGTAGCTCATACGTTGAGTAACATGAATGTTGAATGCTATATGGCCGGGAGAAGAGCCTGGATACCTAGGTACTTAGGTTCCAAGTAGTGTAATTCGAGAAGAACTAGCTTTTGGAGATAGATGGTTGTTAAGGAGTCTACACCAACGCCCGCCATATCTACCACACCGATCAAGAACCCTCCAACTCGCCCTCCATCCCCCGTAGCACATTGCTCGCAAGAGAAGGGACCCCACACTCAGAGAAACCTCGTTGTCCACCTAGCACTCTCTAATTACCCACCTCCCCCTACTACTCTTGCCATCGTAGCCGGCAAGTGATTTTCCACAAGGGTAAATCAGTCCACATCGTCCTCGCCCACCGACTTTGCATCGACATCCTTTTGTCCATGTTCCGGGTCATTTTTACGGACGGTTCGAGAAAACTTTTTTCCCTGCTTGATGGCGAATATGGTCAAGCCTTTTTCAAACATGACCACTGTAGACACGTTAGATGCAGTCCTTGGAAAAGGGGGTTTTTTTTGGGTTGTTGGGAAGAGGGGAACTTACCAAAGAGTAGCACAAACAACAGCGTAGGCAACAACACTCCACTATTAATATAGCCCGTGATCCGCTCGTCCATTAAAGCCAATAGCGCCAGCAATCCCAGAAACAGACCCATAGCCATCCTGACGGTGATCATGATATTATCGTACCTATCCCGCACGGATAGCGTCATTCGGCGAAAGACACCCAGGATGATCATGACCAGCGCCGTACAGATGAAGAAGTAAATGAACACCATTTTGAAAATGGCAAAATACGCATCCATCTTGGCTGCTCCAGAACCCTCTGCCGCTTTGAGCTGCGAGGTAGGCACGACCATGCTGTTGGAGATGAACTGTTCGTTTTGGAAAAGCGAGACGAACTCGTCAAAATTGTGTCGTAAAACCTCGCCTTTTGTTTCATTTTGTTGTGTGGACGAGATATCGTCTTGCCAGGCGAGGTCCATCTTGGTGAGGGCAGCTTGCATCAAATCCCACGAGGAAGACTTGTCGAACTTAAATGTCTTGGCGGTGCTGTTGAGGCTGTCGACAATGTTGGCGCCCATGGTGGCGTTGAACTCTTCGAGGCGGAACACGTCGGGCGTCTCGCCAATGACTTTTTCGAGATATCCGTACACCTTGTTGAAGTTGTATTGTACGTTGGCAATGACCGTCCACGTTCTCAAACCTTCCAGTGTCAACGCCAGAGATAGATGGAACGGCAGATGGAGCATGGCGTAGAGCTGTTGCTTGACCGGTCGGAAGTAGAGGGGGGTTTCGATGCCGGAATTGCCAAAGTAGAGACAGTAGATGAAGTACTACAATGTTATTCGATGTTAGTAAACTGTATCCCAAGGAGAAGGGGAAAAAAAAAAGAAATCTAGACACCACACCATGCCCAGTCTCAATGTGAACGGGAAGGGGACAGAACTCACAATACTTAAAATAACACACAGAGCCTGCCCAAACGAGTTGGCCGTCCAGCCCGTCTTGGAGCTGATCTTGGCAAAGCTGAAAGCGCACACAATGATGCCCTCGCCGAGGATCATGAGGGTCAAGACCATGAGGCGTTTGTGCAAGTGGGTTTCCTTGAAGCTGACGCATTCGTAGCGGGCAACCACCAGCGACATGACCGAGAGTTCAAAGGCAATGATGGCGTAGTATCCGTAAAACCCCGAGGCATTGCCCGCATCCACAAGTAAAAGCTTGTACATGAGTCCGTAGATGATACTGGCGGATGCGTACATGAGGGTGGTGATCAAGAGAGGCATCTTGGCCGGTGAGTGCTTGCGCCCGACGAGGACATAGGCGACGGCATACTGTAAGGCGAAGAGGGCCCGCGAGACGATCATGAGGAAGTTGAGTGACTGAAACCCGCTCAAGGCCGCTTCCTTGCCGACCTCCGGGGTCGGGCTCATCTCCAAAGTAGCCGTCGTCGATGCGAAGCCGATGAAGGCACACATCTGGATCGCCTTGGTGGAGCGCTCGAACATGCTGTCGAAGCCGAAGCGGACATCGTAGAGACAGACCTGTAGCCAAGAGGCCCAGATGACACCAAAGTAGACGGCATAGGACGACAGGGCTTCGTTGCTGTTGATCTCGTGGTTCTTGGTGAAGGTGCTGAAGATGGCGACGAAGAAGAGGTCGAAGAAGAGTTCAATGTTCCGTGCATCTTCGCGTTCGTGGTACCGTAGGTGCGTGGCATCGGCATGCTCTACCAGATGGCCAAAGACGGGCAGATTTTCCTCTTGGCGGCGATTAAGGATCTTGGCGCTCTTGGAGACCGGCTCCGAGTCGTTTGTGGCCTGCACAGGTTCGTGGTGCGCCATGATCATCTAGAGAGAAGTGATGCGAGGGCAAGAAGCCAAGAGGCCAAGATACAGGGGGGCCATTGCCAAGGCCTTATATGACAACTGCAAAGACCTTGAATGCCTCATTCTCTTATCTCTTCATCGGCATTGGTTTCACAGAAGTGGCCGGTTGACCATGGGGGAGGCATGTGAGACTCCGGGACACGGGCGGATATCTCGCCTGCGGGCTGCACACATACGTGGTGGAACGACAAAGAACAGGGCAGTTGGCGAATCGCGCAAATAGGCGCCAAAGGAATCTGGGGGTTATCAATGTGGTCAGACGACTTTGTTTCGGCATCATCTAGTCTGCCAGCACCGAGCTGTATGTGTGCATGCAATCTCATTGTATGTTCCCTCACTGAGAGCCATACATTTTTCCCGGTTTGGGAAACAGGGGCTGAGTCTGGACCTTTTGGACCTGCAGGGGGCCACCTGTGGGGACACCCAGGTCCAATCGCTGCTGTCTGATACACCCGGAGTTTGAGCTTGGCATCAGCTTGGCATTGCCGTGTGGTCGGACGAATCGGAGCTTGGCGCCCCACAACCCCGTCAACTCGGGTCTGTCGCGTCGGATCCAGTGGAATCCGGTGATGCTTTGGAATACGACCTCATGCATCTTACTGGCACTCCTGAAAACTGGGCTGTTGTTGATGTTGTGGCTTTTATGCTGCGTTCTGTCATCCCTTCTGCCGCTCCCGCTCTGCCATCATCCTGCGGTGCCGCCACATGCAGTCATCCCCCTCACTCCTCCGGCCCCTGGATCAGTATCGTTCCGGTCATGGTCCTGATTTTGTTGGCCGGCAGATCCCATCTCTTCGCTGCACTCGCTTCGTACAGCCTGCGTTCGATAGACCCCACGTGGGTAGACTGAGGTAGACTGAGGTCAAATCCCTTATCGGCGCAAGGCATTCCAAATTTCGGCATCCCACTCTTGCCGCCCCAATGACCTCTCCATCTGCCACTTGGTGAGGACAGACATGCAGCGAAGGTGAGCATCCCATCTCCTACTATGTGCATGGAAAATGCGATACTAGTGTCAGGATGGCGCACTCCAATGGAACTTGGACGGGGTTGGATATCCCACACCTTGTAGGTGAAGGAGAAATACATGCGCCCATGTTTAGAAGAAGACTGGTGCAATTTTTTTTTTTTTTTCACGGCGGCAAGTCTCCTCCCCGTGAGGACTGGAGCTAAAAGTTACCTCTACCTATATGGCGCGTCCTGGAGGCTCAATCATGTCCTGCCCTCGTCTCTCTTTCTCTAAAGTCTGTATGAAGCTGGCGGGACGAAGCGAGCGTTCATCAAAAGCGACTCTTGCAGGTAGATTTGCCGTCATTTAGCTGACTAGGAGAATATCGATTAGACCTAGTGGGAAAATGCATCAAATCATGGCCCAGACTTGCGGCTCGTAGCATGACTATGTTGATATAGATACAGCTTGTATCGTTTTCTCCTGCTTAGGTCGACACGCATAGCATCACTTATGTGGTGTGGTGTTTGTCTGGTCAGATGCTGTGCTACTGGAAATTACCTATCCGAGAGCCCGTTTCTTGCCCTCTCAAGCTGATAGCTAGCGCTAGGGCTGGCTGGCGACACCGCAGCCATGCGGACGGGAGCTTCACCGGAAAACGGAATATCTATTTCACCCACTAGCTTCGCAAAGAAAGCACGTCTCAGATCTGAGAGAAAAAAAAA
>Ga0247765_1000586_pt1 | contig 26634 bp, 27 predicted proteins | sample UWRJL106311C6_FD_179949 | JGI IMG/M metagenome (GOLD analysis project Ga0247765, IMG submission 179949) | Plant litter microbial communities from Arlington Agricultural Research Station in Wisconsin, United States - UWRJ-L106-311C-6 | ecosystem: Environmental > Terrestrial > Plant litter >...
CTCTTTTTTTTTCTTTTTTTTTTTTTTTTTTTTTTTTTTTTTTTTTTAAAAAAAAAAAAAAATTCTTTTGTAGTACTTACTCATCCCTCGAAAAGAAGCCAAAACCAACTTGAAGCATGGCGGGAACCTGCCCCGAGCTCCCCTACTATGCACCGACGGAAACTCTTCCTGCCCCGATTCCGAGGGTGGCCAGCATCTTGGGCTTCAAGAACGTAATCAGCAAGCATATCAACACCGTCATCCGCTACAACCAGCACTACGTCGTCAAGTACGGAACAGACACGAGCCTACAGGAGGGCCTAAACATGCTCTTTGTCCAGCGGACGACAGACATTCCTGTCCCCAAAGTCTACGCCCTCTTCCACGACAAGGCCACCGACATGAACTTCATCGTGCAGGAATACATCCCCGGCAAGAACGTAGGCGACATCTGGAACGACCTCGACGACGACGAAAAAACAGACATAACGTCTCAGCTGCGCCGCTACCTCGACCAGCTGCGCAGCCTCCGCCAAACCGGCCGGCCGTACTTCGGCGGCGTGTGGCGACGCCCCACCGCCGACTGGTATCTAAACGGCGGCCCGGACGCAGGCGATGCCACGCGCCCCCCCGTGGGGCCGTTTGAGAATGAGGAGGACTGGGTCGACGCTATGCTGCGCGTAGCTTTCGGGGCGCACAGCGGTAGCACCCGGTCCGCCGACGACGACGAGTGGATGAAGTACGTCTTTCACGCGTTTTTTCAGGGCCACAAGCCCGTTTTTACGCATGGGGATCTCTCGGGGGGCAACATCCGCCTACGCGAGGACGGAACCGTCACGCTGCTTGATTGGCAGTACTCGGGCTGGCATCCTGAATTTTGGGAGTATTGCAATGGGGTGCAGTTAAGTTTTCGAGAGGGCGACTGGATCTTGTGGGTCTCCGAGTACCTGGAGGAATATCATGCTGAGCTGGGGTGGATGATGCATTACCGCGCCTGGGTGCTGTATGATGCGATTTGAGACGTACCTTGTGCCGGTAGGCTTTCCTTTACGTTTCGAAAAAGAAAAAGGCAATTCGGCTCAAGTTTTCGTGTATGGGGTGTTTGTGTGGGAAAGGGAAGAGGATCGTTGGGCCAAGGGAATCATGTTCCCGTCTACTTTGTGGTGAAGGAGGGAAGTGTGACCTGCACCTTCTATTTGGGGTTCCGGAAATATCTGCACAACAAATAAATCATTTGATGAGCCACTTGCAAACTGCTCGCGTTTGTGCTGGCAACCCCACGGAAATCGGTATCAAGTGGAAGGAACGAGTAGTCACGAACTCAGTGTAGCCCTATTGCGCCCGTATTTGCCAGCTCTCATGAATACTTCGCGCTTATTTCGGGTTTTCCGAGCCACTGAGGTAATCGCCTTGGTAAGTGGACCACCACTTTGCCAAATCCATCTAAGAAAACAGATGACCATGTTAAGTCCTGAATTCAACCTGGAAAAGCCGCTTTTAACGACTTTTAGTGGTTATCGCACCTAAACACGTTAAAAGAACGTCGCAAAAACTCTACTTTCCACTTTTAAACATTCACACCAACAGCAAGTCAAAATAATGGAAAAATAAATAAACTAGTTGCCTAAGGTTGGGGCAATTAATTGATGCACTTTTTGTTTATATTCAAGATTTTCGTATTTTTTCCAGGTGCTGGGAGGAAAGATTATGAAGTGGAATTTCAAGGCCCTGGAATGGATTCTGGGTGTTGTTCAGGTGCTGGAAAAGTGGTCTGTGCGGGGCATTCAGAAAGCTCATCCTAAGCCCATTTTCCAGGCCACCGATCACACTCTAAAGGTAGTTAATATTGGGCTAGTAATAAAAAACTATTTGTAATATCGTATTTTATGGCGCGCGCCTCTCCAAAAACGCGTTAAGTAGGGACTATCCAGGTATTTGGGAAAGACAGCGGGGTTGTTAATTTTGCTTGCGAGTGAATGCATCAAGAATCTCGGGTTGCGCCGGGACTCTGACTCTTTGGAGTCGAACGCCACCCCAAGTGTCCGCTGCTGCCAAAGTCTGGCCGGAGCGATAGGCGCACAGTAGGGTATGCGTGCCCCTCACTGAAGGCGGCGATGATGCGCGTCGCTATTTCTAGGATGCGCAGACACTCTACCCGACGACTAGTGCTGCCACTGATCGGGTATCAACTCATGCAACCTTATCAGAGGTAGTTCTAAAACGTATCGCGATGGCACAAGGCGGTCAAAACTGGACCCGACAAGCAACCAGAACGTTGCAAGCAATGTCCAAGTGTTAGGCGTGATGGGCAGCGTCGTAGGCGGGTCGTGGATTGCCAGGGTGAGGCCTGAAATTGAGGCGCGGCAGGAGAATCGAGTTGAGACCAGTGACGTGCCTGGATTGTGCCATGTGAAAAGTGCATGGGCGGCGAGCCTCTCGGCCGTTTGTATCATCTCGCCTTATCCTTAGCGTTGCTTGCAGGTGCGCGAAGGCTTGCATCCGCAACGGCAGTGACTTGTCACGAGCTGTCGGGGAATTGCGGCCAAATTCACCCGGCTCAACTGCGGCAGGGCGGAGAGATGGGGGTGTATTTTCGGCGAGCGAGGAACATTGGGAAAATGGCTCATCGCGAGCGATGCGCGTTTCTCGTTATTCAGCCTGATTATAGCTCGAGTTTCTGTGTCTTTGTCTTTTCTCGCCAGGCCGCGCCGCACTGCCCCGAGCTGGCATGGCCGGTACCAGTGGGATCCGGTATTTCCCATGATGAGTCCATTCCGGGTTCCTCAAAGCTTCGCCAAGTGTCTCGGTCTGCATCTGGCCCGTCATACGGATTACCGCGCCTCGACGGCCCGTCATTTGGCTGCTCGCACGCCCAGCTGCTGATAGACAGGGCAGTCGGCGGGACCTGCTTGTTCTGACGTATTTAGCTGCCGTGTCCACCAGGGGAGCTGGTCTTCAGGTCTGAGAGGTTGACGTTGATCCCGCCAAGCCTGCAGTCGCCATCGGCGCTGCCCTGCAAACCGTCAAACCTTGTCTTCTGCGGCGTCGCGCAGCAATCGAAGCTATTATCCTCGGCAGACTCGTTAGCCAACTCGTGGCGCTGCCTGTTCCAAGTAGAAAAAAGGCCGAGTACTCCCTCGCGCTCTTCCCCCTCTCACAGTTCCACCACTCCCTGGCGCCAATTCCACCCTCGCAACAAGCAACATCCCGACAGACCGCCCCCTGAGCGACCTGGAATCCGCTGGGCCGGTCGCCGCAAGCCGAGTGACCAGCGACCCCTCGCAATTACGTCAGGTGCGTGGTCAGTGCTTTGTGCATGCTGTCTTCACGACTGCATCCCTCTCTCGTCCCATCGTGAGTCAACCTCCAAACCCCAAGTGGGCGAGGAAAGGTGCATCAGCCGTGTTTGAGATGGAGGTGTTTGGGCCTCAATGGCCAAAGATTGCCGCCTTGCTCGCCTCGGTGGCCCTGTCGCGTCGTTTGGGGCTCGACGGAAATCTTTGAGCGACCTTGCCTCTCCCGACTGCTGCCCCTCCACGGCGCGGATTCATCCAATCACGGAGCTGGATACAAGCAGCTGCTGCATCAGCAACGATTCGTGATGCACGTAACTTGACGCAGCAGCGTGCTTGGGAACAGCACCCGAACAAAGCGCCGATCGCGGGAAGGCGGTAGGAGGAAGTGCCCCAGTTTGAAGGAGAAACGAGACGCGAGAAAAAGAGGGGAAATAGGTCTTTCGCAACTTCCGTCCAGTCGTGAAGCGGGCAACCGCAGTCGGTCGATTGGATGCCCCACCACCCCTCTCGGCGTGCTCGCAGGTTCCCTGGCATGGTTGCGGCAAGTCTGGGTCTGGGCCTTTCGGCCCTGTCTTCCCCTGGAGCAGGCCCCGCAGCCGCTGCAGACTTCATCATCGCTGCTGGGGTACCCAGTTTCCCGTCACCGCCGCCAGCTTTCTTTGTCTGCCCTCTGCCCACTTTCTTTTCTCCGGCGGCAGATCACTTTGGCTCTGCCACCTGAGCATCCCTTGAGCAAACGACTTGTTCTGTCGTTGATACTCACCATGGAGCAGAAGACAGATACCCCCCAGGGCCTTGACCAAGACCCGCCTGTCCCCGCGGCCGATCGACCCGTCCCTCAGCGCACCGATTCCTCGCTTCCGCCGCATTACCGACCGTCCGTGATCGAGGTGCCCGTGACACCAGGGATCTCTCGTGATACCTACGAGCCAGAGGAAAGCGGAAGCCTAGGCGAGGGGTCAGGCAATACTAGCCCCGGCTACTTCTCCCGAAAGGACATTGACCACGCTCTCGCGCCGTCCCCCGAGCCTATCCACCCTAGTGAGGGAGAAGAGGCATTCAAGGCATCAGTCGTTGCTGGAGCAGACGAAAGCAAAGAGTTCCTGCGCCGTTTGAGCCTTGCAGTCATGGGTAGCCGTAGAGAGTCCATCTCCGAGATTCGGAAGACGAGCCCTAGTCTGGCGCTGAGCGGCAACATCATCTCGGTGACTTTCAACATTCCTCACACTTTCAAATACCGCAAGGGTTCTGATTGGGTAAGTGAACGCCCTGTTTTCGAGTTTTCGACTGTTCTGGGGCTCTCGCGAACTGGCAATCGGGGGCGAGAGGAAGCACTGGGACGATTGGAGCGGCGCCAAGTTTCTGGATGGTGGGGCTGATGTCATTGTCATGCAGGAGTTGCAACCCCGCCGCGGGCAATCGGCCTTGTTCGACGCCTTTTCGTACCTCTCATCCGATGACTGCCCGTGGAACCACACGGTTGTATCCTGGACGGGCGAGATTGGGACACCCCCCGACCTGATTTCTCCCCCCAGCACACCACCCGGCACGACGGTGCACCTCAGTTCCCTCAATGTGCTCTCCAAGCCCGTGCCTCTCGATGGCGAGAGCGCTCCCCCAACGCCGCCCCTTGCCGATGGGCTCTGGATTCCCCGCGAGGACATGTTGCGTCTCGAGCACCAGCTGTCTCATGATAAGAAGATAAAGACAGTCCCTGTGTGGCTTGCAGATGACTCCGATGGCCACGACGAGGGCGTCAGGCTCAAGGACCAGGCCCGATGGCGCCGGTACGCCGAGCATGAGTTGTACACGCTCTTCCACTACAAACAACACGAGCCGACGGACGGCCGGGCCGAGAAGAAGCAATGGGAAGACTATACTCACATGAACCAGAAGTTTGCCAACAAAGTTCTTGAGATCTACAAACCCGGCGACATCGTCATCATTCATGACTACAATCTCATGCTTCTCCCTCGCATGCTCCGCCAGCGAGTGCCCCACATGTACATCTCATTTTTCCTTCACTCTCCCTTCCCCAGCAGCGAGTATTTCCGTTGCCTGCCGCGGAGAAATGCAGTGCTCGAGGGTGTCTTGGGGTCGAACCTCATAGGGTTCCAGAGCTACAGCTACTCTAAACACTTTGCGAGCTGCTGCTCTCGGGTTCTAAAGATCGAATCCGATACAACCGGAGTGGATGCTTTTGGATCCCGAGTTGAGATCGGAGTTTTCCCCATCGGCATTGACGCTATCAAAGTCGCTAGCTTGGCGTGGACCGACTCCGTGAACGAGAAATACGATGCCCTGAAGAAGCTGTACGCTGGCAAGAAAATCATTGTCGGTCGCGACCGTCTGGACAGCGTCCGTGGTGTTGCACAGAAGCTCATGGCCTTTGAGCGATTCCTCGAGATGTATCCCGAATGGCGCGAAAAGGTTGTCCTCATTCAGGTCACGTCACCCACCAATATCGAAGAGGAGGAAGAACCGGAGAACAAGATAGCCAGTCGCGTCAATGAGCTCGTTATGAAGATCAATGGCCTGTACGGCTCCCTCAGTTTCTCCCCGGTTCAGCACTACCCCCAGTATATCAGCCAGGAGGAGTACTTTGCCCTGCTCAGAGCAGGTGATGTCGGACTCATCACCTCGGTAAGAGACGGCATGAACACGACCTCGCTGGAGTATGTAATCTGCCAGCGCGAGACAGCTGGCCCGCTTATTCTTTCCGAGTTCAGCGGCACGGCAGGTTCTCTCAGGGACGCCATTCACATCAACCCTTGGGATTTGTCGGGCGTCGCTACACAGATCAACCATGCATTGACCATGGAGCCCAAGAAACGACAGGAGCAGGAGAAGGCTATGCTCTCTCATGTCATCAGCAAGAACGTTCAGTTCTGGATTACCGGTTTCCTCCGCCGCCTAGTGTCGGTTCTGAACTCGAGGACGAACATTGTCGCCACCCCTCTACTCGATCGCGACAACATGCTCAAGGCGTATCACAGCGCCAAGAAGCGGTTATTCATGTTTGACTACGACGGTACGCTGACGCCTATCGTTAGAGAACCTAGTGCAGCGGTTCCCTCGGAGCGGGTCATTACGAGCCTCAAGGCACTCGCGGCTGATCACCGCAACGCTGTTTGGATCATTTCCGGGCGCGACCAAGAGTTCCTCAACCAACACCTCGGCCATATCTCCGAGCTGGGTTTTAGCGCCGAGCATGGCAGTTTTATGAGACACCCTGGCACCAAAGACTGGGAGAACTTGGCCGATAAGTTTGACATGTCTTGGCAGCAGGAGGTCCTGGACATTTTCCAGAGTTACACCGATCGGGTATCAGGTAAATTGACTGGTCCATTTGACTTGCGAGCACAGAGCTAATCTGTTTACTTCTAGGCTCGTTTATCGAACGGAAGCGTTGTGCCGTGACTTGGCATTACCGTCTCGCCGACCCTGAACAAGGCGTCCACATGTCGCACAAGTGCCACAAGGAGCTGGAGTCAACAGTTGGTCGCAAGTGGGACGTGGAAGTTATGGCTGGTAAGGCGAACCTTGAAGTCCGACCCACATTCATCAACAAGGGTGAGATTGTGAAGCGTCTTGTTCATACGTACAACGCCGAGATGAAGGCACTGGAGACGAAAGATGATACTACGGAAAGCAGCAGAAAGGTCGAGTTTGCCCTCTGCATGGGTGACGATTTCACCGACGAGGACATGTTCCGGGCCCTCAATGGCCTCTCTGGGCCGACAGATGGCACTGCCGAGATCGAGGCAGAGCATTGTTACAGCGTGACGGTCGGTCCCAGCACCAAGGTTACCCTAGCGCGATGGCACTTGCTGGAACCCGAAGACGTCATTGAGTGCGTGGCTCTATTGGCTGGCGTGTAGGAGCAGGCCAAGTTGGGACTCTCCTTGCTATCGGTCGCAGAGTTAGCGGCGACAGTGGCATGCGGCGTTACTCTTGAGGGCGAAGCCAATGTTACCGATCCTGGTATGACGGAACCACTTCCCCGAGACTGAGGGCCAACTCAGTCGACGGGCTGGCAGGGAGTAAGGGTAGGACCTGATCGACTCTCATGGCCGAAGCGTTGTATTTTCTGCACTTATGGCAGTTATAGTTGCTGCTGCATGTTGTGCATTCGTTGAATTGGGCGAGCTTGTGGAACATAGACGGCCACTTACACAGTAGCCTAGACATGATGGTTAGGTATGGTACTAGTATACACGCTATGGCGGTATCTTAGCTAGACTTCGAGCCTCGTCTAATTGTATGGGACATAGAACTGTCCTGGTCGCAATTCCAGCCATTACTTGTGATTAAGGAGATAACATGTATCGACTCGAGCTGGCCTGGGTTCTGTTCAACTTATTCCACGTGCGAATCGCATTAAAGAAATCGGGAAAGCAATGCGAAACAAAATATAAACCAATTTCTAACCAAAAAATGAATATACCTTTAACAATGGCCCTGGTCCCTCCAGCCTACTCTCCAATGCTCCTTTCCTCTCTCAAGTAGCCTTTCCCTTCCCCTCCTCCGTAGCCTGGTCATCCTTCTTCTCCTCTTTCAACTTCAACCGAAATCGCCAACTCCAATGCCCTGTTGGATTCGCAATCAATGCTCGCATGCTGTCCACAAATGGCCGCTTTGCCCCCCGTAGCAGCAGTCCCTTGTCCAGACACAACCTCGCATACCGCATCGCGCGGCCGGAATCTCCTACCCCATTCCACTCGATGGCTGCACGGTAGTACGCTTCATAGATGCGTACTTGGAGGCCTTCCAATTCGAATAACGTGATTAGCAACTCGGCTTTTTCGGGAGTCGCAGAAACGGAATAGTCATCGAGCTCGCGACGGAGTTGCGCCATTTGCGAGAGTCGAGAATCAGATTCCTCGAGTAAGTGTTTCTCGACGGTGCAGCGTGGGCAGGTGCACTGGAAGGACCACGTTTTGGATAGCAAAGACTGGCGAGTCTGTGACGGTTGAAGGACACTATACGCACGCACGCACACACGAAGGAGGGAGGTTAGTTATATTTGTAGTGAGGTGGCGGGTAGGGGACAGAGAGAGAAAGGGGGAGGGACGTACTCGACATAACTTATGGTGAGCTCTTCGCCGGGAAGAATGTCTTTCACAGCATAAACTCGATGCGTGAGTGTTGCAGAGTCAAAGTAGTAGCCTAGGTTAGGGGCACAGGCATGGTTTAGGCGGGAGACTGGGAGGGATGGGTGTGTCAGTACCTATCTATCAGAGACACAGACAGAGACAGAGAGAGACTTGAAGTATGAAAGGGGATTGTTACCTTCGGTAAATGTGCTCTGAAAGTTCACCTCCGGATCCGGCCCCGAGGATTTCTCCTTGTCACCGCCCTCCCCCAGTGTCGATCCCAGGATTGGCGTGCGGAACGCATTTGTCGTAAAGATCTTGTATACCCTGTCTAGCTGGGTCTCTTCGGGGCTTTCACTCCCAGAGAGATTCAAAAACCGCCCACTGTGATCCTTCGGGAGGGCAACGATGGCCTGTCCCAACAATACGGCGAGATCATCTCGACGAAGCCCGCGGAAGGCTTTGTCGTCAACCATGACGGCTGCGGTAGTCGCCATGACCCGTCGACCGGCACGGATGGGCTCGGTGGCCACAAGACCAATTCCTTTACCGGGGATGGCGACATCCTTGTACGGTGGGGGGATGTCCGGGGACGGTGAACCCGGCGAGAGGGTTTCATTGAGAGGAGGTTGAGATCCGAGGAGAAGGACCCGGGAAGCAGTGGTTATAATGGAAATTCCATGTCCAGAGTTGAAAGATGAGTGAGCAAAGGCACAGAACTCATCGTGGCCCGCTCGGCGGCAGATAGGGCCGCGGGACCAAGGGTTAGCGGACTCTTGGCTAGGTGGTGGTTGTTGAGGAGATGTTGATGTGTGGGGTGGAGATGCAGTCCGGTTTTGAGATTGTGATGGTGGCGGTGATGGCGGTCGATAGAGCGGACATGTTGTGCTTATGTCGGAGGCTGGACACGTAAATGGTGATATGATCTGATATGGGTGTGCCGTGGTGGCACTAACAACTGCTGCTGATAGCAGGGTTGTCTTCAACACCAGGCCCAGGAAGCCTGGGTAGTCGCTCCTTGGATGCATTGCGAGAACTGTGAGATGGGATGAGATGAGATGAGATCAAATTGACAAAATGTCATGAAACATGGAATCGTGAAGGTGGTTGAACTGGGGCTGCGCTGGGACCGCGTTTCAGAACTCTGGTACTGAAGCCACCAAAAAGTTGGCAGCAACCCCTGAAACTTGGCTGTCGCGCCGCCCAAAGTCGTCTTGGATGCAACGCCATCAATCACGTGGCGGATGAAGTATTTATCCGGGATGGAGGAAACAACGGTTTTATAACTTCCTTCAACGCCGTGGCATTAGCATCTGAGGCCATTTTGAGTGATAGTAGACTGTTAGTAAGGACGGGGTCCTCGCTTTGGCTGCCAAGCTTCTCCTGTCAAGGTTCATGATATTATCCCAAGGAGCGAAAAATTGGCTACGAAGAAAAGACAAGGAAAAAAAATAGACAGTACGACAAGAGCTCGGGACCCCACGGTCGGGATTTTTCATGGTCAAACTTTTGTTGGGTCGCTGGGACAGCACCACGTGCCTCCCAAACTGCTCAAGTCCGAGAAAGATTCTGCGGCATGCGGCAAGGCACGATGAACTACTCAGAGAACAGCCTTCAGCCAATACGCACGCGGCACGTTTTTGGTCATGGGAAAATTCTCTCAGGATGTCTTCCAGCCTCCCACAGAGTGCGCATCCAACATTGAGACTCGGTGGCAAAGAGAATCGCAATGGACCCAGTAACAGCCGTCGGTCTCGCATCCAGCATTGTCGCGTTCATTACATTCAGCACAAGCCTCCTGAAAGGAGCGATCAAATCCACGAGTCGCTCGATGGCGCTCTCGACGACAATCGAAGCCGAGAGGCAATCACATACGCAATGACGCGGTTCCTCTCCAGATTAAGTCCACCTAACGACTCAATGCTCACCGGAGAGGATAGGGAGCTTTGCATCCTGGCTTCTGAGTACAGAGAGCTCTCGCAGAAACTCGCCAAGCTGCTTCGGCCTATCAAGCCCACAGAAACTACGTCAAAGATGCAGAGTTTCTGGTCGGCATTGAAGCATAAAGTGCACGAAAAGGAGAAGGAAGAGTTGGAGCAGCAGTTGAACAATTGCAGCAACCAGATCAACCTGCAGCTGACGTTTCTCAACAGGATCTCGCTGCAGGCTCTGGTCGATTCCGCGAGTGATAACGCCACCAAGTTCGAGCGACTCCGCGAGAGCATCGATGCTCTGCGTCAAAGCGTCCACACCACCATCATCAGCGGCGAAATTGAAGAGCAGATTCACCGGCTGATTGGGCATCTAGGAAGGCGCCATCACAGCTATCCTGCAAGCCCGCCTTGTGAACAGTTTGGCATTTGAGCGTATGTATGGCCGGTCTGATACCGTTGAGGAAGCACATTCGGAAACATTTCGATGGATTCTCGATGAGGACTCCGCCGCTAATACATACTGCGACGCAAAGCGAGAGGAAATGAGACGTACCGCTAGTGAGAAGTTCATACGTTGGCTTTCCACAGGAAGCGGGATTTTTCATATATCAGGGAAACTCGGATCTGGGAAGTCGACCTTGATGAAGTTCCTGGGTGGACACCAGAGAACAAGGAGGGAGCTCCTCACATGGGCCAGTAAGCACATTTCCAACTCAGAAACAGCTACTCCCGGCGACTGGCATATGTGACAGGCCCGCGCTACCGACAACGAATGCTTACTTCTCAAAGACGACAGATGTCTCGTTATCGCGAGGTTTTTCTTTTGGCGACCCGGCACGGCAAGGCAAAAGTCTCTGGATGGACTCTGTCGCTCTCTCCTACATAACGTCTTGAAATCCAACCCAGGGCTAATACCCAAGGCCATGCCTGAACTGTGGACTGAAGTAAATGCCAAATCCTGGCAAGTTCAATCCCGCATTGTCATCCCAGGCAGAGATATTCGGGGAGCCTTCTCCCGTCTCATGCGCGACAGAACCCTCTATGACTATCGTTGCTTCTGCTTCTTCATCGATGGCCTTGACGAGTACTAGGAAACCGCACAGAATGACAATAAAGAGATGGTAAAGCTACTGACTAGTTGGGTCTCTTGTGCACCGCAGGGCATCAAACTGTGTGTTTCCAGCAGAGAGTATAATGTCTTCTTGAGCGCCTTTTCACCCGAGCAACGGCCCCGACTTCACTAGCTCACTTAGTTCGACATGGTCACATATACAACGAACAAGCTCGACGATTATCTGGACGTGGAAAGCCGGGAAAGCCTTGTCGAAGCCGTTGTCACCAAAGCCGAGGGTATTTTTTTGTGGGTTGCTCTTGCTGTCAAGGAAATGCGAGAGCAGCTGGAGAATGGAGCTGGCCGAGCCGCCTTGATGCAACTCGTTGACTCGTTACCTGAAGAGTTGGACAGCCTGTTCTGGCATATCCTCAAGTCTATTAGCAAACCGAATCGGAGAAAGGCCTTCCAAACATTCGCTATTATACCTCTATCAACGAAATGGGAGCTGCCAGTAACCCTGCGCGCTTACTCCTTTCTGGACAACTACGACACCGACACAAGATTCGCTGAGCGGGACGAGCGCATGGAGACGGACGCGAATGGCATTTCTAAGGCTAGACGTACCGCAATCAGTCGCAAGCGCCTCAATGGATGCTGCAAGGGTCTCGTCGAGCCGGTGGATCGAAGAGTTGGCCATTCTCCAGTCGAGACCTGCATTGCTTATACTCATCGATCTGTTCCCGAATTCCTCGAGAATAAAGCCATTAGAGATGAGATAGAGCTCTTGCTGACTAGATTCCAAGCCGCAGACGCCCTCTGCCAACTTGTCTTGGCCGAGTTCCGCCTCCTCGGGAAGGATCACTACCAGGCTTGCGAGAATTTCACCAAGTTGGTTCTCAAGTTACGGCACAGCTGCCGGCTCGACTCTGCACCATATACTTTCCTGCGCACTTGGGACACTCGTATTGAAAAGTTATCTTTGTATCGCAGCCCCACAGGATTGACGACACCAATACCTTCTGACGTCGAAGAAGACCCCATTTACCACTTCCCCGGGGGTCTGAAATACTGAGGCCTTATCGCTCGCCTCAACGCCAAATCGGAGAGATGGGATCTCAGAGCCAGTGGGTTGTGTTATCCCCTCACCCCTTCGGAGTGCGTTGCTCTTATGTTCAATTTTGTACACCCGTCATGGTTATCCAATATGGAGGGTCAGGAATGACCCCACGGCGACAGACAGTGAGCCTAAGGTGGCCCTCTTGGCCTTTTCGATATTCGCCAGTAACCGCCACACTCCAGATGAGTTTGACTATTCCGTCCTAGACGCTCTCCTCGATCAGCGGCTCTTCACCCCGAAAACGCGGACGCGACTCATTTCCGCTGATGACTCACATGGCATTTCACCGTACAATAAGGCTGTCACTACAGATATCGAGCTGAGCGTCTGGCAGTACTGCTTGTTGAGCGACTGGCTATTATGTATCTATGACCTAGAGGACGGGCAAACATCTCGACGAGAGGTCAACGCAAAATTTGCTGGGACAGTCGAGCGTTATTTGCGTCATAGTGCTGGTGATGGGGAGAGGGACCTCACGGTGTCGCTCATCCACCGGCAGCATCCAAGCAGGCTCAAGTTTACTTTCCAGTTCGATACCGACAAAGAGACTTGCATAAATAACGACCGAACAATCTGCTGCTAGATAGAACTCGGATCTCAAAGGAGACGAGATCTGGAGCCATTATATCCGACTTTCCCATGGTCGCTCAGAGACTGGATATCTGGGCTGGATGATGACCCACAGAAGGAGAGGCTGCTGCGGCTTCTGGGCCGGAATCGAACCCCACATTGGGTCCCGGCGAAGCTTGATGTTCTGATGTGGGATACATGGGAATGGATTGCGGTGGAAGTTAATCGAAGTAATCTAAGAGTACGTCGTTGATACCAGAGCCTGAGCCTTGCGGGGGAAAGTGGTGAGCAGCCCAACGGACGGACTGATCAATAATATGTGGTGTGGGTGAGGCTGGCTATGATCAGAAGAGTAAGACGTGGTGTCACGCTAGTATTTCCAAGCATAGGACAGACGTCGATACCTAGAGTCAAAATCGATGGAAACATTGGGTGAATGACATTGATAGACAGTCTTTGATGGGGCGATCGAAGTTGGCCCTACTAAATTGTACACGCACTATATATACCCCGTCAAGTGGGTTGGTTTTCACCGACCCCCCTCAGCGGTGCGCAGGTTTGAACGGTGTGAGTCCAATGGCTCAATTGTACACGGCGGTTCTCTCCTGCCCCGGAAAAACGACGAGGGTGCCCGGCAGTGCCAGGCTTCGAGTTCGAATCCTGGTGCGGCTCGAAATGGAGAGTATGTATTCGACACGTGCGCTTCCGAGTCCGACCGAAGAAAAAACCCCCCGAGGGGTTTTTCGTAACCACCGACCTCCCCAGCACCGGGCTGAGAAAAGGGTTCGGTGGTAAGCTTTTTGCTTTCTTGAAGAATGATGTTTATCGCTACAACTTTGGCCGCGCGCCTTTATCATTAGACAGGACCCCACCCCACCATGACTTTATCACAATCATGGGCCATGATCACGGATGACCTTCCATCACGACGCACCCGCGCAATGTGCCCAACAGACAGTCTGCGCTACCATCCAAGGGCTATCGCAACTGGGACTTTCCTGTGCCAAGGTGAGAACAGCACCCTGGCGAGGTATTGCAACATTGCTTTTTTTGCTGCTCAGCCTTCTCAATGCGGGAAGCACTGCGAGTGTGGACAATTCCCGGAATGGCAGCTACGAGCTGCCTCTCTCTCCACCGGGTCACTGTCGCTCCGAGACATCACACATGCAGCAATTGATCGAAATCCCACCGGCATTTTGGCGGGCGGGCCTAGCAATCAATATCTGCGCCTCCTCCGGAGGGTAACACACACACACACAGTGTTGATAGCGACGGTTCTTGTGCTTGGCGGATAAATGAACGTCAGGAGATGAACATTACACAAGAAGCACACCGGGAGAGGTCGGCAATGGTTCCAGGCCCTGACTTCATTTACCCGGGTGGCAGCTCAGCCCATCCTCTTGCCTGCAGGTTCTCCATGTCTTCCTTCCCCGGATACTACATGTGGTGGGTGCCCGGCCGGACATGATACAAATTCCCCGATGCCTTGCAGCAATTGACCACACACACACCAGACACACGCTTTCGCCAGACACCAGACCGGTTCGATTTATCATGTTTATCGGGAAAGACGGCTGCCGACGAGCACGATTGGAGAGCCGCGAGATATTAAGGAGATCGAAAACGGAAATGCGGCCGTTCATGGCTGGGACAGTTCATAACCCCCAGTGATGTGGCACCTCTCACCAATTCCCTGTGCTCCTTCGCCTAATCGGAGGTGGGGCTTTGTCAACATACGCGGAGAGTTGTCTGTTCTTAAATGGCAGATGAAAATTCGCCATTGAACCCAGTGGACGGACTCACCGCGGAGTGACGCTTCCAAGGCAGCGTGCGCTCCAGGAAGATCTCCTCCCGGCAAGGCCCTTCCCCAAGTTCCTCGTGGAGGAACTCTGCATCACAGCACAACTTGATCCTTGAGTATGGGGCCGGAGAGAAGTTTCAATGATCATCTACATATCATTGTTCCCTCCAAGCGAATAGAGTGCTTTTACCCACTCGCCCCGGTTCACCATCGTCCACCCCGGACCGCTCACAACCGGTCAGAGACAAAAGGCTGAGCTGCAGCGTAAAATCCCGGAACGACAGATCAGGTGCATGAGGGAGATGTGCGCCGTACAGATGCCAAGGCTCCCAGAGCCTCTACAGCGCCCATCCAGTCCAGTCCCACAACACCGGATCATGGAACTGTGCTTGGCAATGGTGTAAGTTGAGGAGACTGGTCCTCCCGGTTACACATTACCGCGGTAGGCTCGGTGCTTTGCTTCTCAGCTAATATACAGACGGACTCATCGCGCATATATTGATAAGGCTCCACACCTTTTTCTCTGCAATGTAGGTAAGGTACCTAGGTGGTGACCAGGACCCTGAGAAAGTGAAAAGCGGCGATGATCCGGTCAATGTCTTACCTGCCGTCATCTCGACGCTACGTTGTGTGTTTGCAATCCGCATCGGACGCCAACTCGGTCCACTGGACACTTTGTACTTGACACGAGAAGCGGAGCACCGGACTGGTATCCAGAACTAGAAGCTCGAAATGGTAGGATAGTCAAGAGGTCACAGAATGCTACATACTTTGGGTCCAAATTGCCCCGTAGACCGGGTTGCACAGTTCCGTAATGTGATTTGACGGGCCATTGGGGGGATTAATGACCTGCAGAGGCTGGATCAAACTTTCATGTTGAGGCTGGTAATCTACATGTGCCTATTCTATTCTTGGAGATGAGCATAAGCCGCAACAACACAACAGAACCCAGGTAATGCTCGTCAGGCTGGGCATCGCATCACAAGTACAAATAGGAGCGTCCAGTTCTCTCAAAAATTGATGTCAAAGTTCTTTAGCAACAGCAACATCCTGATTCTAGCAAGTCAACTTCAGAACTAAAATACAGCAAGCACATCTCGCCCACTATGAAGGTCACCACCGCCCTGATTACGCTTTCCCTGGCGCTGTTCGCCCAGGCCAACCCAGTTGAACCGTGAGACGCACTGCCTTGCCAGCCCTATGAGAATCACTCTCGCAGAACAGAAAAGACTGACTCTGGACGTGAACAGCAACTCAGCCCTCAAGGACAAGAAATACGACATCCACTGGTGTAAGAAGGAGGACTACTATGACTGTCAGAAATACGAAGACTGCAAGCCCAAGAAGTGCTGTACGTTCCTCTCCTCCCCTTTTCTTTTGTGCTGCAAGAAAATTGGGGACTGACATTTGATTTGACTGGAAATTAAAGATGATCTCGATAGCGACTACAACAACAAATGCGATAGTGTTAAGCACAGCAACTATGTCAACTGCTACTACTACGGGTAAGTTTTCGCCTCCCAAATTTCATGTGACTCAGAAATACTGACACCTCCAAAAGCAAAAAGGACTGCAAGGGCGACTACCTCTACGCGTCGGGCAACTACAAGGAACTCCCCAAGAAGTGGAAGCATGAGATTTCTTCGTGGTACTGCGAGGAGGAGGAGGATGACCATGATCGTCATGACTAGACCAGAACCAACGGGAGCGCTGAGCAAAATGTCTCCTTCATAAGTAGTCTCCGTAGTACACTTCATGTTGTCCGATGACATGACTGGACATGCACAATACTACCGCCATCTCCAACATGCTGGCCTGACCAGTCCAGTGCAGGTTTTCTTGCATGTGTTCTCTGTTCAGGGTGAGAGTGTCACAATTGTAATGGAATTGTACCGCGGGGACCGGGACGCTTCGTCTGTTAGAGCGCAACCTGTGGCGTCGCAGGCTAGGGCAAAAATTAACTTTATGATGCAAGCCACTCAAAAATCCATTTGGTGTTCAACTTTATGAACTGCTCAAACCTGACAGGGCTCCACAATAGCTTGGACACCGACACACCCAATCTTCAACCCCACCGCGAAACCCAATGCCTCCCAAAAGCCAACAAAATCAACCCTCTGGATCCATCATTTCCAAAACCTTGAATAATACGGCCTGGCCCCTGCACGTTCAAATCTGAGTGTTTGGGGCCGTGCGTTGTATTCATCCAGGTCCAGAAGACACGTTCAGAGAATCAAATCCAGCGCCACGCTCTTAGCGAAAAGGGCACGCGACGCACCCGCAATTCCACGCGCATCCACGTGACGAGATCACGTGGGCTGACGCCAGACCGCATCTTCGCAAGCAAGGCAAGCCAAACAACCGAGCTTCACCCGTTCCGAAGCTTCTCCGCCTTGGATTCGGAAATCGCACAGGCGGGCATCCGATGTCCTCGTATCCTCCACCCCCGGCTGGCGCTGTGTCGGCTGGCCCAATCGAGCACGATCCGCAGCCACACGATCAGCCCCTCCAATCCCAGGTCGCCCAACAACCGGAGCCCCTTGTCCACGCCGACTTCGACGATGCCGCCGCTGCTGCTGCTGTAGCCGCCGCTACAGCTGCCGTGAACCATCATGGCCTGCAAGCTCTCCAGGTCGCCGTCGGCTCCGGGGCCCCGCCCATGGCGAGCCCGGTGACACCGCAGTACTCTTCCTCAGCTGAGCCGACACCATTTCTCGCCAGCAATGGCCCGCCCGTCTCAATTGCCCCAAAGGCCACGCGCCTGCGCAGGGCCTGCGACATGTGCAGCCAACGCAAGGTGAAGGTATTAACCAATTGACCACGCCCTCTCGCACAAAATCGTGACCCCAGCTAACCAGCTTGTCGACAGTGCGACGAGACCCAGCCATGCCGACCATGTCGCGATATCGGAATCGATTGCACCTTCAACCGCGAGATGAAGCGCCGCGGCCCGCCGAATAAACATGTCGAAGCGGCCAAGGCGGCCAAGCGACACAGACTTGACGGGAACATGAGCCCCGGACCACACAATGCCGCCGAAACCCTCGTTTCCATCTCTGGAACCCAAAGTTCACAGCCGGTCCTCGAAGCCGAGTCCATTGCTCCCTGGCCTGTCCTTGTCCTCCTTGTCGACGACTTCTTTACCTACATACATCCGCTTACGCCTTTTCCGCATGAGCCTACATTTCGAAAGTCGTTTGCCAACAGAGAAGACCGAACCAATCGCGAGTTTCTTGCCCTTCTTGCCGGCATGGTCGGTTGCCTGGTCGCTTCGTTTCCCAGGTCAGCGCGTCTTCACCTCAAGGCTCAGCACGGCATGAATCTCTTTCCCAAAGCCATCACGTTGATCGATCGGTGCCGTGCGGTTGCTCTCGAAGCCCGCGGGCCCATGTTTTACAACAAGGATGAGGTGACTGTCTACGACGCTGCGACCAGCTATTTTTTGGGTTTGGCGGCAGGTTACACAATGCAATGGAAGCTGTGCCGGCGGTTTATGACGGAAACCATGTCGTTTATAAGGGAGATGGGCTACCACAAACCGCGCGATCTTGGATCGTCCATGTTTGGGGTCACCTACCGAGGACCCCCCTTTGACCATATACAGGATCAACTCGGCCGTCGCATCTTTTGGTGCATGTTCCTTGGGCTCAGATCAATGGTTCAACTTGGTGCGCCACAGGCTGAGATTGTGTTACCCCCACCCACACCAACCGAGCCATATCCCGAACTACCTGTTGAAGTGGACGATAAATACATCTTGCCATACCAGATTCTCGGGCAACCTGAAGGCACTGTCTCTCTGCTTACGGGCTTCAATCAGGCTATTCGGACATATATGACCATGAATGGTCTCGTCAGCATCGAGCTCTCGTACGGGATTAATAGTCTAGCATTCCAGGATCAAAAGGCCTTGCTCATCAGCTGTCTGGAAGCTGTTAAACAGGCTATGGACAGCCTTCCCAGAGAACTCACCATAGACCTTGGTCCCGATTTGACCAACGGTAAACCAGCTGGTGTTCCCGAATTTCCCGACTTCCCACTGCCTCAGCGTGAACAAAATTTGTTCCCTGGCTACCAGTATTGCCCGCCTGCCTACCCTGCGCCTCAACCACCGACAGACATTCGGCTTACTATGGAGTCGCATCCCGAAGAGCGTCGTTGCCTTCAGTTTGAGATCCAAAAGGCCAACATATACGCATCTCAGCTCGCAACAAGATCCTACTATGTCGAACGGTATTTAAATCTCCGCGACGCACATCGCGAGAACATGCGATCTCAAGTCTACAGTGGACGGGAGAACGGGGCGAGTGAAAGCGTCGCTGCTGCCGCACTTCAAGCCGCGTCTGAACAGCAATCTGACGGTATTGACATGGCCATGTCGGCCGAGCGTGAGTTAATTGTCCAGAATCTTATGACGGTCTTGACGTCCATCCAACAAAGAAACATGGAGCCCAATGGTGGATCTATTATCAACAAGATCCGTCAAGTGGCGAGCACCCTTGTCAATGATGCTCCGGAACGTAAGGGTCCGTTGGCCATCAAGGCAGAAGAGTTGTTGAGTCGTTTTGTTGACATTCTCATGCGTCTTGAGAAGACTGGACCTGGAAGTGGCGTCGTTGCCATGGCCAACACCGTCGCTGACGGGGGCACAATGACAGCCCAAGACGAAGAGCAGGAACTTCGAAGTTGGGCCGACTTGGAGGAACACCGGTTGAGATTTTTCCAGAGTGGAGGATTCATTCGCCAGATTTAGCGGCGAACATTGCAGTTGTTCTTTTTGTTGATCTGTGGGTGACCTTTTGTACAGGTGCACCTGTGTGTGAGGCGAGGCAAGGTGTTTGGTTTAGTGGATTGGCGTTGTCACGGAACAGCGAACCTTCTCTACACTGCTAGGTGTTTGGTTTAAGTGGATTGGCATTGCCACGGAATAGTGAGCCCTCTCTACGCTTTTGTATCCATACCTGGGTATGTGTTGGATCATGATGTATAATCCGCTCCTGGTGGTTCAAGAGCGGCTTGAGCAAAATGGTGGGAATGGTGTAGTGTTCAGACATTGATGAGCACCAACCTGGCTGATGCAGTCTTGTTTGCAAAAAAATGCTTGCCTTGATAACAATTCGCGGATGGTGAGTATCTATCTCTGTTGGCCTGATGTTACTTCGCGGTCTCGATGGTGTCGTAAAAGGCGCGTCGACATCTTGGAACATTGCACTCCATGACAGCCTAGAGGGCAGCCAGATTCCAACAGCCAGTCATACGAACTGACTTCCTCTTGAGGGGGGGTTGCCCCACCCGCCACCATGGCCCTGTCCGCCCTCGCCGAAGTCTGGATGCCCAACTTACATCCAATCTGTACTCTAGTTCTAAACGGACCGTTCTTAGGCTCTCATCGTTTGGGTCGAGAAAGGGGTGATGCTAGTGCTGCTTAACGCTGCTGTCCTGTGTTGAAAGGACGCCGGGCGGGGCGAGGGAGGGAGTCAAGAGAAGCTCTGTAGTAGCACGTAGTCACTGCGGCCTCTGTAGAGAGACACTTAGCTCCTAGCGCCGAGTTCTATTCCTATCTTAGTATATCATTGGATGGATATATATAGGTACTTTGGAGAAAAACATCCAGCTGGCTACCTATCAGGTACCCAGGTAGGTACCTAGCTAGCTAGCCCACATTGTCTCGCCTTACAATTTCCACCGAAATCTTCATGGCATGCCTTTGCGTTGCGGTAACTCGCTTTATGCGAGCCTTTATTTGAAACGCCCCAAGATCGAGCGAGGACTTCTCCCGAAGCACAAATCTCTCCAACTGCCCGCTAAATCTCCGGACCAACCCTACTAGAGAACGTCCGTTAACTCCCCTGATTCCCCTCGGATATCTAATGCCATCTTCAGAGTAGTCGTAGTCATCGTCATCGTCGCCGCTTTCCGTTCCCGCTCCGGGGTCAGCAATAACGGTAAAAGCCCTCCAGGACATGACGAGACAAAACGGAGAAGATCCCGTCGCGTCTTGCCACCAGCCATAGGAAAGAAACGCCCGAACGTCGACGCCCCGTTCCCCTTCTAGATTCTGGGAGATATCGAAAATGGTTAGGCTGGATGATAGACCGCAAATGACGATAAAAGCTTGGTTTCCTTCCTGATGATCAGAAAAGACCAGGGCTCCAAAAATCGAGGATTTGGCCCCTCCTCCTCCCCGAGTATCTAAGAGATGCAACTTTTGAGCGGTTGAAAAGGGGTCTGGAGAAGGGGGCATGAACTTTCCAGCTCGGATTGATGGTAGAGATTCTTGTAATATGAACGGCGAGTTCCCGGAAACTTCAACATGTAATGGTGGGGTGGTCTTGCGAAGGGTAGCGCTGTTGGGTCGGGATTCCGGGTGAGCTTGGAGTTTGACCCGAATGCGTTCCTTTCTGAATTCCACAGGGCTGAAGGTGACTTTGATTGTGTATCTCCAGAGATTAGCTTTCTAGTTCATTCTCGCTGCAATAAGGAATACTGCCGCGTACGCATGTAGGTAGACTAGACTCACCTCGCGGCCCGCCTTGACCACAACCCAGAGCAAACTCATCACCCAGCTCGGTCTCAAAAGTGCTGTATCCATCCAGATGAACCCTGTGGAAGGATAAATCTTCAGGCAACAGTGACAGCAGCATGGCTCGAGCCGACGAACCGAATTCCCCATTGCAATTCAGAAAGGCTAGCCAAAGTGGTCCGAAACATGCCCTGGATATCTGGGTCGGAGGCATGGTTGGAGTACATCTCCCCAAAAAGACATCGAGCTCAATGAACAAGCTGGAGATGGATATGGTATAAGAGTCCGCAAGCTCAAGCGCCGATTCGCATGGGATAACATAGTGATTAGGACGAGATGGTAGTGCGTCGATTGGATTAATCACGAGTTCTCGCGGTATTGCGGTTTCGCAAGGGTTCTTTTGCGCCGTACATGTATTAGCCCAGGGCGAAAGGTCCCAGACGAGAATCGATTGGTCATCGGATCGGCTGATAATCTCTCTCTGCAACCTGGTAAAGGCTTTGTTACTGCCTTCCCCATAGAGCAAAGGCATGTTGACGTCAAAGATACCCAGAACGCAATAGGCAATGTCCTCTGGTCGTGTCGTCTCGCGGCCAGCCACCCACGATAAGCGCGTCGCCACGGTGAATCCATCAAGGAGACGACGGGATGAATTCAGAGTTTGACAGCCAGTGCACATGGTGTATCGGATGACTGCGCGGTAGTGAAGCTTCGCCGACCGGGGACAAGCGTCGCGATGGCGCCGTAAAATCAGTTTATCCACTCCGGTTTTCTCGCTGATTTCGTCGGCCAGGGTGAATCGGGTGCCAATAAAGGTCCAGTTTGCATTGTAAAAGCGGACATCGTACGGGGCGATAAGCTCCTGGAGAGTCCAGCCCCGAGTGAACCATCTCCACTTGATGTCGCCATTCGACAAGTCGCAATCAGCCAGATAGACGTAACAGACGAGAGAGTTGGCGTACCAGACAAACATGGAGTTGATGGCCTCGGAAAGCTCAGCGCTACTGGACTTGTCTATGCAGCACGTGTCGATCCAGATGTGCTTGAGACCATCGCGCTTGGCGAGGCTGCAGCTAGCGAGGAGTTTTGCCAGGCCTTTTTTGGTGCTGGAGAGCAGCTTCTCCTTGCCCTCTTGGACGTCTGCGAAGAGGATCTCATCTTCCTCCCACGTGTGCGACAGGATTGCATAGCGACCTGGCTGCACGAAACTCTCGAGCTCAAAGGTGGTTGTGTTGAGAAGCCTCATGGGCGCTTTTGGAATGGAGTGGGAAGGAAAGGTGAATGTTGTCCGTCGGTCCCGAGTGAGGTTGGGTGAGGAGAGGAAGTCACCAAATGCCAGCCAATCAACGACATCTGCAGCGGCAAGTTTTCGGGCAAGGCAGCCATCGCTCTTGCCTGCCTCAGGCAAGCCCTGCACTAAACACGAGGAAGCTCCTCATCAATGCTCAAATGCGCCAACATTTCATACGCTTTGACCCTTCCAGTCGTTGTGCAGCACCCACTGGGTCAAAAATCTTCATTTCACAATCGGAGACACTTCTGTTCGCGACATGGGCGCTTCAACAAATTCCGGATATGATCCCGCCGCCTCTGCACCACCCACACCCCAGCCTAGCCCCATTCTCGGGGACAAGTTCTACAGAAAAAAACCATAGAAATTTCTATCGATTCTCAAATCGCGAAATCTGATAGGTTGACGTCATCAGCCTGCTGGTACAACAACAAAACGAGTCCAGGGGTCACACTCAAAGAATCTTCCACCAATCATGGCTCGACAAAACCATTGCGGTGAGGACAAAGTCAACATCACATGCACGCACGTCCATGCACCCCAAAGCGGCGTCCCTCCGCCTGGTGCCTCACTTCAGGGGGCACCATGGGGCTCACCGGGCACACATGGGATGATTTCCCACCAACCCCAGATTGCCTGAACCAACGCCAAGCCCATCACCAAGACGCCAGCGATTGGAGTTCCCCTGAAAATTCACCACCGCACCAAAATCTATTGTCAGCAAGTATCGGACCCGAACTGACTGGAGGAGTTGGAGCCCAATGTCCAACTGACCTGATTCGCGCATTTTCCGTACCATGGTTCCGGGAATCCCGGGGAAAGCCTAACGCCTGGACCTCAGAGTCCCTGCTGCTGACAAGCTGTGTTATGCTTCCGACTCCAACTAACTGTGGCGTGTGAGACAAGGATCCATCCGCAGAATCATGGCTAGCCAGCCAGTGAGCCGAGGTGTTCACGTTGACAAATGATTGGGCTATAAGTTGATGTTCTTCTCCCTACTCTACTACTTTGTTCATCACGGTCAACACTGAACAGCTTCGAGCAGTCATATCTTACCCAGTCAACATGACTCGTGCAATTCTCTTCCTCTTATCGGCCGCCCTGGCCACAGCCGCCGTAACGAACACCAACCTACAGACCGTCTTCCCCGTACCGTCAAGCACCACACACCTTGCCGCCGTGCGGACTATCGCAGCTGGCGCCAATTTCGACGGGGGCATGCACCAATGGGACCGCAACCCGTCAACATGCAATGGCCAGTCCGAGGGCGGTGAGAGTGACGCTGTCTTTATTCTGGAAAACGGAGCAACGCTGAGCAACGTCATCATTGGTCCCAACAATGGCGAGGGCGTCCACTGTAAGGGCAGCTGCACCCTGAACAACGTGTGGTGGACAGACGTGTGTGAGGATGCGGCCACATTCCGCCAATCTTCGGGCACATCATATGTTAACGGCGGTGGAGCCCGTAATGCCGATGACAAGGTGTTCCAACATAATGGAGCCGGAACCGTTGCCGTACGCAATTTCTTTGCTATCAACATCGGCAAACTGTATCGCTCGTGTGGCAACTGCAAAACGCAGTATGCTCGACGGTCTACGTTTGACAATGTCAAAGTTGACAAATCCTCGGTCGTTGCGGGCATCAATTCCAACCTGGGCGATACCACATCTGTCTCTAACAGTTGTGTGCTGAGTGGCGGAACTTGCTGGTTGTACAATGGCAACAACCAGGGGAAGGAACCCACCAAGATTGGTTCGGGGCCGGATGGCAAGTCATGCGTCGCTTCAAATGTTCGAACTTCGGGCTGCTAAGTTTTGTAAGGTAACCTTGACCTACTGGCTTACCAGAAACTTGTGCCGAATTACCACCTTTTCCCCATCCTTGTTGCTAATGACTCTGCCCGTTTGTCCCTGTTCCGTTCTTCCCATTTGTCTCTGTCCCGTTTTCATGTTCTTGGTTCGCAAAGAAAGCCTTTTGCCACGGCAACATCTCTGTTGCCACCCTCACCGGACCAACCTCTCCGCCCTCAGCTCGCCGTTCCTTCCACGCTTCAATCTCCCGGTTATCGACCCAGTTTCCATGCAGACCCAGCTTCAACTTGAGCGGCAGATGAATCACGGCGAGCGGTCCCTTTTTGAGGTTCTGCGCATCAAAGATGACTACATCATTGCGTAGCTCGTCGAGATGATTCAGCAGTGCAATGAGGTAGCCTTCCCCTTCGGCACCGCCTTCTTTGGGGATAAAGGTCGGCTCTTGAAACGTCATGGTCGGTCCGGGGAAGTAGACATCCTCCAAGCCAAACTCTTCCTTGTCACCTTCTGTCGTTGTTGTTGGAGCCGCTTCCTGCCCGTCACGGACGTGCTCATCAGCCCAGACATAATGACCAAGACAGTTGAACAGGCCACCGGCGGGAGGGCCACACTTTGCAAAGTCATAGGGTCTCGTCGGGTCTACCACGGCTTGCCAAAAGTGCTTGTACGGGCGCGTGACGTAGCGGTCGTCGATGCGTGAGAACTCCCCGTTGGTAAGCCACGTTAGAGCAGGCTTGACGCGTTCGTCGGCCACGTAGACGGTGCCTTCGGGATATTCGACAGCAGATTTTTTGGCCTTGGGATCAAAGATCCATCGTACAGTGGGCGAGGTGAGCTTGTTGCGCTTGGCGACGCCGTCGGAGGGGGTGAGGTTAGTGTCGGGTGGGAAGAAAAAGAAGACGTTGCCGTCAGCGACGGTCAGGTCAAAGACTACCTCGCCGGTGGGGAGTTCGTAACATCCCGCGACGTGGCCGTGGAAGCCTACGAAACTTTGTCAGCTTCAAATTTCTCCATCGACATTCACACCATCCCCCCCCCCCCTTCTTTTTTTTTTTCGGAGAAAAACATACCGTTATCCGCCCGAAACCAAATAATATCCTCGGCTTTCCCACCCCGTCTCGGCGCCAACGCATACCACTGATCCTCGTTCGGGTCCCAGGCAAACTTGTTCCCTCCCTTGCGCATCCGGTCTCTATCCATCTTGATGGGGGTTAGCGGGAGAACAATCCAATTCTCACTAATCCCACAATCGTGAATCATGCCCGCGAACGGCGCCTTATACCATGCTTCCTCGGTTTTTTGCCCATCCGGGTCAAACGTCCACACCACCACATCGACGGAACAATCTGCGCCATCACCGCCCGCTTCATAGGCAAAACAAACCATCTCCCCCGTGGCAGGGTCGAATTTCGGGTGGGCCGTAAACGTCGGCGCCAGAATCTGTCCCTCAAAATCATATCTCCCCAGCGTTTCTAGCGTCACCGGATCCATCGCAAACGGCGGACCATCCTCTTTTGTAGCTAACAAGATGCCTCTCCAGAAAAGAATATTCGTATTGCTGGCCGTGCGAATCACGCCCTTGACACTCTCGTTATCCGTCCACGGATTGCGATAGCGTCCAAACAGTGCGCGGCGCGCCGAGGTTTCAAGCTTATACCGTTCGGTATGAACATAGCGTTGACGCAGATCGGCGTGGCCCTTTGCGATACGGATAGCAGTGACGGACCCGTCGCCGTTGAAATGGATATCGTCTTCAAACAGCGGCGGGAATCTCGTGTCCGGCTGGATGCGGAAAAATGTCCCGCAGATATCGCGCGGGATGGTTCCCGAGATCTCGAGATCAAAGATGTCTCCCTCGAAACGAGAGGGTTTGTTCATGGACCGGAATACGTCCGTCGCAGGAAAGCGGACCTTGTCCGGGTCCGCGAGCACGCCGGATACGTAGTTGGAGATGGAAGGGGCGAGGTCGTAAATATGTGCCATTTTTTTTTTTTTGGTCTTCTCGTGTTGCAAAGCAGTGGTGAATCCAGAATGATGGAATTAACACCTTCGGAGATAGTTCCAAAAACTAAAAACCACTTTGAGTTCAAAAGTTTATCGATGACCAACGTAGCGGGTAAATCTACCGAAACCAAAAAAAAAAAAAACAAGACACTACACC
>Ga0247765_1000587_pt1 | contig 26565 bp, 29 predicted proteins | sample UWRJL106311C6_FD_179949 | JGI IMG/M metagenome (GOLD analysis project Ga0247765, IMG submission 179949) | Plant litter microbial communities from Arlington Agricultural Research Station in Wisconsin, United States - UWRJ-L106-311C-6 | ecosystem: Environmental > Terrestrial > Plant litter >...
CGTTATTTGATGTGATCCTGCCAAATCAGCAACAGGTTCATAGGAGTATCCAGGTAAAATTTGTCCATGTCGTACATCTAAGGTGGCTACATCTCAATCCATTGGACTGGACTTTTTTTTTTTTTTGGAATTCTCAGGATGGAGCAGCTGAGCACCACCAAATCACTTGTTCGGGTTTGGGCTCAGGCTCGCGGGGATAACAGTACGAAGGCAATATCATTGTTGGACAGGTCACATGTATTCAACGTAGTGCAAAGGGTTTACTAAATTTTGCCATCAGACTGGACTTGAGTGGCTACACATCGGGTTCATAGTGTAGCTTCTAGTCATTAACTTTATCTCGTTAACCCTGGGTTAGAACTACACCGTCCAACCCCTAAAAGATTGTTCGCACGGTGCTTCACAGATTGGCTGCAGCCTATAGGCCACCTACCCGGTATTCTTTCTTATTTCTAAGGGGTTAATGATGGAAACTTGACACCTTACCAAGAGTCCCACAGCTTAAAGAGTAGATTTCAAGGCCTTAAGTGTTGGGATCAAAACCTAAATATTCTGCCTTGAACATGCATTGTGCGAACCCCTCGCTACTCACCAAGTCGCACGCTAGCAATCCTACAAGGATTGGATTGTAGCGTTAAGGTCACTTGACAGTATGATCAATATGCCCCTGCAATACAGTAGAAATGATTATCCTGCCAAAGCATCTACTTTGTAGGTGCGGTACAATCGTAGCAATCTCAATCTCCATACACAATGTTAACCGCCTGGTATCAACTCCCCTCTTATCCCGTCCCTTCCCACCCCCCTTTCCTGCTTCGCACATATATAGGTTTCAAATCAAACCTGCAAACTCTCGTGATGCTCCCCCACCTTCTCCTTCTCCGAATGCTCCACCACCCCCGTCCCCGCCTTATCCCGATCACTCCCATGTCCACTATCGCCGCCCCGCAACATCTGCGCCAGCCCAATCTCAACATTAATCTCCTCCATCCTCTCAAAGTCTGCCTGAGCAGTTCCCTCAGACCCAAAAATCACGTCCATCTCTTCCAGCGTCAGGCGCTTCGTCTCTGGTACGAAAAACCAGATGAACGCCGCACCGAGATAGGTGAGCAGGCCGAACAGGACATATGTTCCATACGTGATCCCCTTGAGCATGTCGGGAGTGACCTGGCCGACGATGAAGTTGTTCATCCAGTTTGATGACGCGCCCAGGGCAACGCCATACGGACGGGTACTTAGCGGCCAGATTTCGGCAACAATGATCCACGCGCAGGGACCCCACGAGTAGCCAAAGTGGACAACAAACAGCCAGACCATGCAGACGGCGGCCCAGCCAGCGGCAGGCTGCTCGTGCCACTGGTTGATATTCTTGGCGACGATAATGGCGATGATGATGTGGCAGGTGGCCATGCCGATGGCGCCGATGGTGAGAACCGGCTTACGGCCGACGCGGTCGATCCAGAGGACCGAGGGGATGGTGGCGAGGAACATGACGATGCCGACGACGCCAGTGGCGAGAAGGGAGGTGGTCGTGTCGTTAAGGCCGAGTTGGTGGAAGATGGAGGGGGCGTAGTAGAGGACGGCATTGATGCCCGTCCATTGCTGGAAGAACATGGTGACGGTGGCGACGATGACTCGCTTGAACATGGCTCTGGTTTGGAAGAGTTTCTTGATGGCGACGAATTGGAGCTTGAAGATGTTCCAGGCAGTCGGCTCACGGAGGTTGGGGAACAGCTCGGCGATGGTGCGCTTCTCAAACAGAGACTGGGCCTTGATCTCGAGGAATTCGAGCTTGACGAGTTCGTGCTCCTCGTCAAGTCCTCGGAGGTTGGACAGCACCTTGCGTGCTTCCTCCTCGCGTCCGTGGTGGATCAGCCAACGGGGGGAGAAGGGCATGAAGATCATGCCGATGAACAAAACCACGGCGGGGAAGATCTGAAGGCAGATGGGCGTGAGCCAAGCGGCATCGGTTTGGGTCTCGACAGTGGTGCCGCCGATGAAGTTGGTACCGCTACACAGGTTAGTGACCGTGCCAAGCCGTTGCAGAAACAAACGAACAAGACGTACTAGTCAATCCAGAAGCTGATCATGATACCAAAGCAGATAGCAAGCTGCTGGGTAGCGACCAAGGCACCGCGAACCTCGGGAGGGGCGACCTCAGAGTTGTAGATGGGAATGATCATGGCCAAGCTTCCGACACCCATTCCCGTCACGAAACGACCAGCCAGGATAGCATCGGGTCCGACCGTCACAGCCGTGGCCTGAATGATGACGCCGAGGATAAAAACGGCACAAGCCACCAGCACGCCGTACTTTCTCGAGAGCACCTCGGCGAGAAAGCCCGACAGCAGAGTTCCGATCCAGGCGCCGAGCTCGAGAATGGCGGTGAGCCAACCCTTTTTGGTCTGGTCCGTGATGTAGTCGCCCATGTCTATGGCGATTGTCAGGAGAAAGACAGCTGAGATGGTAGAGCTAGAATGAACTCACGCGTTCCAAACGATGGCATGGCCAGGACACCCGAGAACATGCCCTGGTTGTAGCCGTACAGGACACCACCGATACAAGCAAAGCAGGCGATGCTAAACACCTTAAAATTCTTAAGCAGCGCCGATGGGCCACTCTTGCCCATCAGGGTCTCGCGCTTGTGCAGGGCGGCATCGTAAAAGCCGGCCCCGGTGTCGGCTCCAGCACCCATGATGCGTTTCTGTCGTCGTGTAGTCTCGGTGGGCTAGGGAAAAGAAAAGAAAAAAGGCTTAACTCCCACCGACCGCCGGGACGAGGGGAAGGACCCAGGTAATAAGTCTCTGGGACCCCTTCCCCACCCCATGGGCCATATCACTCTGCATTCTGTCCCGTCCCCTAGGTCCGACATCTCGGTACGGACAACCCAATGTCTGGTCTGGACCACCCACGGACCGGTCGGTGTTGTCAACCTGAGGTCTGTGATACCAATCAGGACAGGGAAGCGAGCAGCGTCTGGTATCCGCATTCTCCCCGTATCTTTAGCTTAAAGTCGACCTGTGGCCCGCGCGAATCACGTCTCGTCGCCTTGGAGTGTCCGGTAGTAGTCGGGCATAAGCATGCCGAAGCAACCCTCGCTGGACTCACCTTCCATGTAACCTTTGCCCCGGCCGGGGTGAGGGGTAAATGACGGGAGGGGATGCCCTGGGGATGCCAGAAACATGGACTGGCCATGTCAATCTGTCAATCTGCATCGGGTGAATGAGATATTACCTTCCTTTTTGGGCGAGTTTCGGGGTCTCTGTGCGACACTGGAAAAATCGATGACCTGTTCAATCTGATGAGAGAATCTGATCTGCATTGCATTCCGAGTTGTCACTCGACATCTCGGACTCGTTTGCGAAGTCGAGTCAGATTTCCCAGGCCGCAGACGAAGCTGTTCACATTCTTGGCTCAAGCCAAAAATGTGCCAAGGTCGCCGCGCAGATGTGGCCAAGCTGAGAGGGCCGGCAAACAGCAAATCTGTGCAGCAGTCGTGCATACAGGCTGAATTGTCGGGGGCCGCCCATTGGTGCGCGTTGAGTAGTCTGGACGATCGGAGGCCAAAAGCGCGGCAGAAGAGTCGGCCCTATTGTCGGCTATCGTGTTCTCTGAGCGAGCGGTGGGGTTGGCGTGCGGGAGTTGCCATGTAGTGGCTTGGTGGCTTGCTCGATGGCTGCTCGGGGGGCACTTGGCTCTGTAAATTCCCCGAGCCAAGCCTCGACCATGATTCCGACTGCCGAATGCACGCAATTGGAGGATAAATTTTGTTGATATCGATTTTATATGGCGACGCGTTTCGAAGCCAGGTCTTTGCAAATGTTTTCCCTGCGAAAAGATTCGGACTCTGGCAGGTCAGACCCAGCAATCCAATCCCGACTTTGTGCCAGTAGCCAGAGATGAGATGACCTGCAGGATGCAGATTCGGATCTGGACCCAGTGCGACGGCGAGCATTGCTGGGACGCGCTGGAGATCCATTGGAGATCACTTTGGAGATTGCGTTGAAGTCATTGCGGCAGGGCTCACTCGTCTGTGTCTTGGATATTCGTACCTACAGCTTGGACGCATGCTCGTGGGCAGACTGCAATGGATGTGACCTCATCCAAACTGCCGAGTGCAGATTGACAATTGATGAAGGTGAAATCGGCATGATCTAATGAACAGTGTAGAGAAATTTGAGCTCTAACTCACAAACAGGTTCAAACTTGCTGCGCAATAATGCCGTCCTGTTAAGAGTTGCGGGACCATGCCGCGTTCAACTCGTAAAGTCCGGACACCCAGAGCCTGGAGACGAATATACCCCGTCTTACTTGCAGTGATTGACCACGCGGCAATGCGGCCTAGTAAAGCTAGAGTCGATAGCGACAAAACACCATGCTCAAAAAATGCAATGGAATGCGAATGATCATGACGGCAGATGTGTCCATTAGAGAAACTGGAATTGTTTGCCATGAAGAAAAGAAAAGAGGTCAGTGTGCGTGCTAAATAAAGGCGCGGCATAAACTGCCGGAGCATCCAGCCCGCGCGCAATTCAGCATTGACCTCGTCAGTTTAGTCAGTTTAACTATAGCATGGCTGCTTCACCGAGTGGTTGACTGGCAGGCTGTCTGACCTTGGTTGTAGATGGCCAAGACGGGATGCGGCGGTCGTAGACTCACTGTCAAAATCGACAAGACGGTACGGCCCCGACCAGGGAAGCGGTCCGATTATGGCCGGATCATCCACAACCGGGCTCGGCCTGGTCGATTGACGAGGCCGGTGGGGCGGGAGTGGCCGATGTGGATCTGTTTCGAAACACTGAGCTGTCAGATTCTGACATTCTGGAGAAGGCAAGACATCTCGGATGTCAATCGGTCCGTGTCTTTTTTTCTCGCCAGGGACGCCGCAACAAAGAGGCTTGCTTTGTTTCAGGCCTCAGCCACGAAAACGGCGTGTTACGCTCGCCTTCTGCCATCGACAGCAAATAAAAAAAAAAAGAGACAGCGACCCCAATCTCCAAGATCCCCAATCGCCTCCAACGTCTGGCTCCAACGCTCCAACGGCGCGGCAACGGCATGATCTGCTTTGCAGCTGGTACCTGGCAGGCGCGGCAGGATCGGATTTGCACGGCACGAGTACCGGTTGGGCGAGGAGACGCGCACAGGGTACCTCCCTGCTAGAGGGCCGCCAAACCAATCAGACCAGAGCAAAAGTATAGGGCACGTGCGGCACCCCAAATTTAGCTAGCGAGAGTGCTCTGCTCGAGCCGCTTTCGGCATGGCTTGACGCCGTCAAATTGAACCAAAAGTTGACGCGCGCGTCGACGAGCTCCGACCTTTGGGGATAGAGAAAGTCCTCTTTGCTGCGGAATGGCCAATTGCACGGCTCGGGCTTTTTGTCTAGCAATTTTGCCCGTTTCATCTTATTCGGCTGCGTCCCTTCTTTCATCTGGGCGTCCGGCTCGAGCTCTGTTGTCTTTTTTCGCGCTTAGGCGCTGGCTCGCCGGTTCGCCGGTCTACTCGGTGGAGCTAGCCCGTTTGTTCTGTCTTCTCGCTGCATCGCTGAACAATGCCGGAGCCCTTGATAATTTCGTTGGCATGTCTTTCCCTAGAAGCGCGTCGAGCCGTCCTGGGGCATCTCCGCCGCTTCCCAGCGCCTCGCAGTGTTTTAGCTCTGTCGCGAGAGCCAAACTGTCGGGTCGATAACTCAGTGTGCGGGCCCGGCGCGGCGACCAAGGCGACCACTCGGAGAGAAGCAGAGATGTGGGCGCATCTCGATTGTCCCCTGCGGTTTCTGTTTCGCTGTCCATGTCATGTTGTGCGCGAGGAAGTTGCCTCTTTTTTGCTTGCAGCACGAAGTAACTCCATGTTCGCAGTTCGGCATAGAGCATGAGGCTGGCGGCGGCTAACCTGACGAGCCGCTTCGCTCTATTTTTGACACGCCTCCGCTGCTCCGCACGTCTCCCGCTCCCGCGTCGTCCCACTTCGCAGCCTTTCCGCTTTAGGTCTCCTTACCCACGATTCACCTGCCGGACATGGTACCTGGAGTTGTTTGGCAGTCTGGGCGAGACCCAAGGTCACTTCGTCCAATGGCGCGGCGCCCGGGTCAAGACGCAAAGACGCAGAGACGCAGAGATGCAGACATGGTATCGCCGCGTGTCGGTGGTAATTTCCTTCAACATCGACACAACCGCCCATGCCCATCGCGAATTACGCAGTATTCGATATGTTACTGCTTGCTACACCCACCTCCCACCTCCCCCCAGGGCTTGGCCTTGGCTGCCACCCCCTCGGCGCCAGCTCCCACGCCCATGCTCTTCTCTTATATGCTAACCGCCCTCCAGGGAGGTCCGTATCTCTGGTCAACCACCGTCTCCACTCGCAGAGGTCTTCCCCGTAGCCGCCCAACCTCAGACAGACGCCATTCCGAAACCCCCCAGCCATTGACAGAAGTCGCTTGCTGCTCCATGAGCTCTTTCAGACACACTACCCAGTTTCGAGTAGTCAGTTTGCTGTCAAGACTACCCTTGTTTCAGATCGCAGCCCCCAGATCCGCACATCTCCCCCGCTGGCCGACCACATCTTTAAAGTCGGTCACTCCTCTCCTCCCGTCCGACCTTACCTCGAGCCTATCTTGCAGTCCCCCCCTCGAGCCCACCGACCACCCCGACCCAATCATCTACTCTTTTTCTTTCTTTCTTGTCTGCCTGCCTGCCCTTCGTTTGACACGAAACGCCGGCTCCTCCGAACCAAACACCATCACCTCCCAGTGAGGTGCTCTCTGTCTCTCTCTCTCTCTAATAGGTAATTACGACACCAGACCGACTCGCTGTGCCGAGCCCGCGTCCGACTCTCGCTTCGTTTGTTTGCACCCCGCTTTGCTGCAGCGGTCCAGACGGCCGTCCGACAGCAGGCTCAGTCGCTGAGCAGCCTCTCATTGGACCATGCCCAAGTTGACTCGCGCGCCGAGTCACCACCAATACCAACAACAACAAATCCCGGCCTCGCTCGCCCAGACCGCCTCCACCATGTCGTACTATCCCACTCGACAGGTCGACTTCTACCAACACCCGCTCGCATCTCAGACTGGCGCCGGTATGGCTATGCCGCAGTACGATACCTACGCCGTCAGCGCCGTTCCGCCACTGCAGATTCCCAGCACCGGCACCAACCTGGGCGGGCCCGTTGGTCAGCCCTTGCCTGCCCAGCACCGCGCATCGTCGGGAGCTTGGAACCCCGAGGACGACCGGGCCCTGCTCAACCTCCGAGCCATGGGCAAGAATTGGAACCAGATTCAACGCGAGGCCTTTCCCGGAAAGACAGGCAACGCATGCCGGAAACGGCACGAACGCCTGATGGAACGTCGGGGCCAGAACGACTTTGATAACCGCAAGCTTGAGCGCCTGAGCAAGGAGTATATGAGTATGCGGAAGGAGATCTGGCAGCCTCTCGCCCAGCGGTGTGGTGAGAAGTGGAATGTTGTTGAGGCTCAGGTGCGTTTTTTTCCCTGCTGTCCCTATTGCCAGGCCTAGTCCCCTAACCCCTGCCCATCTAGTGCATGTCCAACGGCCTCAAGAACATCCAATCCCATGCGCGGGCTTTTGCTCGGCGGGAACGCCTCGAATCGGGCCAGCCCCTTACCGCATATGATGACGACAGCGGCGTGTCCGGCATCGGCCTCACTCCCATCGATGACATGGCCGACCAACCCTACAGCAGCCCGGAGGCTTCGGGTTCCGGAGCCCACTCCACCCCCGGTGGCAGCTCCAACGGCGGGTCTTCACACCACACATCCTTTGGTGGCATGCACCAAAGCCAAGGCAGTTACCAGGCCTACCACAGCTACCAACCAACCCACGGCTACAGCAACAGCGTCTCGAGCACTGGCACCGCTTACGGCCAACCCCAGGGCTCCTCCAGCCAGGGTGCATCCCCTTACATGGGTCACAACAGCAGACTACCTAGCGTCGGCGAGATGGGCATCCCCTCTTTGATCAACCGCGGGCCTGGCGGTGGGCATTAATCGCGGCCCGTTTTCTTTTCTCTTTCCCCATCACGCATCCTACCTACCTACCTACCTACCTTACCTAAGGTACCTTGCCTACTTCCAAGTACCTTGCCTACTTCCAAGTACCTACCTTGCATTACATTACAACTTTAATACCTTCCTTTTATTTCTTTCTTCGTCAATCTGTTCTGTCAAATCTGCGACGGAGTTCAAGCGACTTGGCTTTCCGGGTATGACCGCATGAGTCTTCTTTGTCAATGTCAAAGGGCATGAGGGGTGGTGGGTGAGTTGGTTACTCCACCACCTACCACTTACATGGCGTCGGTGTTTCGGTGCTTGGGGTGTTTGGAGTTGGTCTTTTTGTTTGTTCTGGGCGTTTGGTCGCATGTTTTCATTGGCTTGTTTGTTTTGTCGGTTGGACGACAGCGAGCGAACCAGGGTTGTTGTCGACTCCAGTGTCAGGGGTTACAAGATGTACCGTACCGGGGTTGTTGTTGGTCCCTCTGAGGGGTTCTTTCCCACTCGGAGGTTTTTTTTCCTTCTTCTTTCTTGGCTTGATCTGGCTTTGTCATTTGTGGTTCGAGAGAGACGAGAACCAGGGGCAAGGCACACCAATCTCCGTACCCTACCGGGCGGTTGATGTGTCTGGTTGCAGCGGGCGGGAAAAATGCTGTGGTCGTGGGTGGTAGTGGTGACTAGGTCGCGCGCTTGTTGGCTCCGGGGGGGAGGTTAAGCGCCCTGCCCTTGTGCACACACCCGACTGGATCCCAGGACCCCTGAACGGAACGAACAGGGGGTAATGATTCCACCACAGCCAGCCCCCTGCGCTCTTGTTTCTCTCTCACTCTCACAATAACGTTTTCCTTTGTCATTTTTGTGTTATCTACCTACCTTTGGTTCACCATTCAGTCATTAGAGCGGGGGAAAAAGTGGAATTTGGATGACATTCCTTTTTTTTTTTTATTCGCATCTGATCATATACCAGCTATCATCACAAGGGGCTAATAAGAAGCAGAAAGAGACTGCTTTGTAACACAGTGAAAATTGGATAGGATGGACGGACGGACATGATACCAGAGACAAAATGGAAGGACTGATGCCTATGTCAGAATTTTTTGGAATACAGTACAAATCCCCTTCTTCATGGTAGAGAGACAAGAAAGAGTCTGCATGAGATGACATGATACCTACCATACACTTAATTCCTACACCACACTGCACCGGGTTATGATCTATGCATCTTCCTCTTCCCATTCATCCTCCTCCTCCTCAGGCTCGCCCGTCACACTCCTCCATACCCTCCCCCACATGCCCTTCTTCTGCGCCAAGGCCAACACCATCACCACAGGCAAATGCCACACGCTAGCCCAGAACAACCCCCTTGCACTACCCTTGTGTCCCTCATGTCTCCAAAACTTGACCGCTTCCCTCACCAGCCACGCATTTACCGGCAGACTGGTAACAGCAAAGCTCCACTCGGTAACCCCTGCTGCACACAATCCCACGCACAGCGGGACAAACACCAAACTGTACCGCAGCGCCACGCGAGCATTTCTCGCCGGATTGATCCAGCACAGCATTCTCAGCCCGGCCGCCTTGTATTCTTCCCGAATACCCCACGACAGGGGCATAAAGTGCGGGAACTGCCACGCAAACAACAGCCCCGCAAACAACCAACCCCCGGCACTGGACCCGTCAGCAGCAAATAGCAACTCCCGCCAGGTGCCGTCGGCGGTGGCGCTCTCCCCCGCAGCAGCAGCCCAGCCCATCAGTGGGGGGATACCACCCACCAGGGCGCCAACCCAGGTATTTACAGCGGAAATGCGTTTCAGCGGGGTATACGCGCCGGCGTAGAGGGCGATGTTGGCAGCGCCGAGAAAGGCGACGGTGGGATTCACGCCGAGGTGTAAGGCAGTGGTGCCCGTGATACCGCAGGCAATTGCGAAGAAGACGGCAGCACGGGTGGTGAGGAGACGACGCACAAGAGGCCGGGTGCGGGTGCGGGTCATTTTGGCGTCCGTGTCAGGCTCGTAGAGCATATTAAGGGCATTGGCGGCGGCGGAGCAGAGGGTGGTGCCGGCGGTAAGGAAGAGGAGGGTTAGAGGGGAGAGGGACGGCACGGCGAGGGAGGGGTCGAGGGCCGAGGCGGAGAGAAAGGAGGGCACGGGGTAGAGGGCGTAAGGAACCATGGCGGAGAGGACGACCAGGACGGTCAATCGGGGCTTGGAAAGGGAGAGGAGCGCCGAGAGGGTCCGTCGGAGGGAGGATGCTGGGTGCCGGGCGGCGGCACTAGCGAGTTGGGCTGATGCATCGAGTGGGAGGTCGGCGGTGGGAGCGTCGTCGAGATCGGCTTTTCGTCGTAGGGCTTGGCGACGGCGATGGGGGAGGATTTCGTCGGTCGGGACCGCAGTTTGGTGGGCGGGTGTAGAGTCGGACGCGACTACGGCTGGGGTGGCAGCATTTCGAGCTTGATTGATGGCAAGCAAGCTGTTGGAGAGAAAGTAGCCAGCGCGGAAGCGTTGCTGTGACGGTAATACGAGGGCGGCTGAGGCGCGTGGTAGACTCGATTTGGAGAAGAATCGGCTCCGACTTAACAGCACCAGTTGCCGGCGCAACAAGGCCCGTTCGGTGCACTGCCAGCAGGCACTTTCGAGCGATATGGGTCGGAGCCCGGATATCGGCGGTCGCATCGTGGGTTTTCGTTCATGCGCCGGCCTCAATCGCCATGGTTGGCGTGCTGGTCGAGCTCTGTCGAGCTCCGTTTCTGGGTTTTCGAGGAGTGAATTGACGGTGGCTGTGGTGGCTGCTCTGTGTGGCTTGGCCCCACCCACTCGCCCTCAACTTCCCAGTGCTTTGGCGGATCCAGGGGATTTTGGCGGGGTGGGACTGGAAGCTGGGAGCTTTGCATGCATGTCCACTGCATCTGCAACCTTCATTAGACATCTCCATGACGTGCCAACCGGGATGGTTCCTATGACATGCCAGTCTCTGCATCTCTGCAAAACCGAGCAGCTATCTCCCGTAGATGTCTCGACTGACCAGTAATCCTAGCGGATTGCCCTAAGCGCCCTGTCACGATGACGGGCGTTTAAGCACCAAATCACGAATTGCCTCGTCTCGGCAGTCAGAATCCACACACCATCGGGATGAGACTGTTCCGTTCTCTCGGGTTTGTATAGTCTCGCTTCCAACAGCTGCGAGTGTGTCAGCTATACAAATTCCTGGCGGCTCCTGGAACCAACATGTTCCCAAAACTCAGGACGCAGTGCCTGAACCAAGCAGGCCTCCGCTCTCGGGATTGTTGAAGTTTATGTTGCGTCTAGTCAAGCACTGCTGAGGCTATGCAGGGAATCGTCAGGCTGGCCTCTGGACTGGAGCTCGACTCCGAACACGGTTTCAGGGACCAGGGCGGTTCGCGTCTGTTTCACGTCAACTTGTTCATTGGCGTCGACCTAATAATGGCGTTGTCAGTCGCAATTGCGCGCCCATCAGAATCGATCTGCAGCCTCAACGCTGCAACTGCGTCACTCGCACGACACAAGAAATCCGGAGCGTGGCTCGAGAGTATGGCTTTGTTCAAAGTTATTGCTCGTTCCGGAATGTCGTTCTTTCACCCGCCTAAGTGGCTTCAGTGGGTGAGCCGCCGGATGCAGCACACTTTGTGAGAGCAGTTACATTAGCTGCGATGGGGCTAGATGCGACAAAGAGAGAGCTTTACTACTCAGCGGGAGCAGGAAAGGTTCGGAAAATAATACACACGACTTTCTTTGTGCTCGCAGCCGTTCAAAAGTATCTAGATACATGTGCAACCTCGCTCAGAAGCTTTCCCGGGAAGCTCTCATCGCTGCTATCTTGAAAGCCTCTGACTATTCGTAACCCGCACTAACGCAATGAGTTTTTTCCAAGACGGCATTTCGTGGCTTGGGGAACTTGGCCGGGAAATTTTAAGGGGGATGGAGACGGAAACAGAACCGGAGCCTGAGCCGAGAAGGCGCATGAGCCGGCATCATCGCCACCATCGTCGACACCATCACAGAGATGACCGAGCCCGGGATTATGGCCTGTATGGGGATGCTCGACTGGCAAGATCAGCAACAGTAACAACCGGCACTCGCACGCGAACTAGAACCGGGCGAGACACCGAGGTCCCCAGACTGGGCCTCCGGGGTGTCGACACTGCTACGGAAGAAGAGACCGAGACAGGCGCCAGTAATACAGAACAGGAGGCTGAAGAAGTAGCCGCCACCGTAAAAAAAGAGCTCGAAGAGGAAGCCGATACTACGGACATGGCCGAAGAAGAAGTCGCCGGTATTCCAGAACATGTACCCGAAGGCCGTGGGGCGGCCGAGCGAGGGGCATCTCGGACGAGAAACATCTCCCCCGGTGCCAGGGCCCAGGTCCGGGCAGTCAGGCGTGCTAAAAAAGTAGCGACTCGTCGAAAAACCCGGTCGGTTGCCGAGACAGCCCGCCGCGACCATGAGCTCACCTTGGCTGCCCCTTTCCGCTGGAATCCAGCCATTGAACCCTCGTCTGCCGAGTTTCGGGATGTGTACGAGGGCTTCAGGGACAAGCTCAGGAAGGAGAAGAACTATAGCATCGATGAAATCATGCGTGACTCGTTTACGCCGCACGAGCGCAGTCTACTCACACCCGTGGTGGACCGTAAGGCGAACCCGGCGTTGGCGGAAATCCAGAAGCATGACGCCAAAGTCTACTCGCAGCTTCTCCGCAGCGACCGCTTCAAGGACTGGGCACCGCATGCTGATCTAGCATTCAAGTTCACCATGGTCTTTTATGGACTGCCGGTGGCGCCCATGGCCATTGACTTTGCCCAGAAATGGCCCAGCCTGGCCGAGGAGGAAGACAGCTCAGACGGCGCTGCGAAAGAGGATACCGGGGCTGCAGCCAACAGTCTACGGTGGCTCAACAAGTACCACTCGCGCATGTACGGCGAAGACGGGCTTCGGCGTATGCTTACCCCTTCTTTTTTACTCTCGAGTTTCGCTTGCTGATGCCTAGTAGATCCGGATCCCATGCTTGAGGCGTGCTTTGCCTATAACGATCTCCGCAGGCGTCGCCCAGGAGGTCACATTTTTACCCCTAGTCAACAGACGGAAATGGCTCTGCGCGGCGGTGCAGGCGAAGACGATGTTGAGGCTGCTGCTGCTGCCGTGGGGCTTCCCGAAGGAGTGACGCTGGGCCAACTCGGCCATGTCCTGACTCGCGCACTGGAGCAAGGCCTGGACAGGCAAGAGCCCAGACAGCTCACGGCATTGACCACGGCGCTCAGAGATTGCCGACTGCCCAGAGATACGCTATCGATCGGTAGGAACCCCCTATGGCTGCCCATGTATGGATATGCGGGAATCGTCTGGTTCAAGTTGGACTCGTTAGAATCCTTCATTGACGCGGTCAACCGCCTGTTGATGCTTGGAAATCGTACCTTTTGGCAGGACGGAGGCTCTGGCAAAGCCTACCGCCTGTACCTCCTCCCCCGCGATGCCGACTTCAAAACAAACATGGCCAAGAACGACTTTCTGGACAACGGGTATTACGTGGAAGTCAATTGCCAGGGCAAGAACAATTACCGCGCCGACTGTGCTGTCTGGCGACAGGTAGTCTTGCAGCTCATCGGCCAGACCACTCTAGCCAGTGGAGAGAACGCGCCACAGCTGGGGATTCCTGCGGTCAGGGCGGCCGCCTACGGACCGGTCATTTTCGTCGGCGACCTGTACGAGCCATTTCCGTGGGACTGGGAGCCCCCGGCGACCTCAGCCAGTGTTCTCAAGCTCATGCTTGACCCCGACTCGGATGATTGGCGGCCGGACGTTGCTTATATCCGTCGGCCGGACAACACGTCGGAGATGAAGGCGTGGTGTTGGAATACTCTAGGGAACGACTTCGCCCGAGCTGTGCGTGTCCTCTCACCCGGCCGCATCGCTGGCCGTCCCGGCTCACCAGCCGTTCCCCATTATCTCTATACCTTGACTGGCTGGAACAACCAAGAGCGTACCTGGGCCTTTGGAGGTCTTTGCCCCCCGTCGAGGATGATGAGAAAAATGCTCGAGCAAGACCCGGCCAACCCAGTGCTGATGAGTAGAGATCTGCCCGGCCAGAGGGAGAACGTGGTAGAACCCCCAGAGGGCTGGTTTTACGTCTTTGTGCCTGGCAGTCACAGAAGAGGCAGGGGCATCTACCAGTCCTGGAATACTGCCGATGACGTTGCACGACTGCGGCACGGGATAACAGGGGCTATCCGCAGGGCTGTTGGGCACGACAACATGGGCCAAGGGCTGCGTGTTGAGATATTCGTTCCGGGAACCAAGGCCTTTATGGCCGACGAAATCCTTCGGGCTGAAGCTGGAGACCCACGCAAGCCGGTAAATACCATCCTGCTCGCAGACGACTCCGACGAGGAGTGGGCCAAGCTACAAGCTCTGTTATTGAGAAGAAGGGAGTATCTCACCCACACCGTCCGCGAAAGATTCCGGCAAAGAATCGCCGCCCTCGACGACGACGTCTCTGACAACGTTGTGCCCAGCAACGAGACCATCTTGAAATCATTCCCGCTTCTGTTGACGGCACGACCCGTCTTCCCGCGGTACACGTTGCGGTGGGGCTCCAACAACACCCCGAGTGTCCCTTGGGATCCGACCACAGCGAGCTTAGCAGACGTGCGGACGCTGATCATGGCCCTAGCCCCCCACGGTGAGAGGCGAGCCGCTGGGAGCAAATGCTTCCATCTGCGTGCCGAGGCCCCACCGCCTCAAGCACAGTTGCAGGACGAGAACATGTTGAACTTGGCCCCTGAATTCATCATCAAACCAGACATGACCGAATACGACTGGGGCTGTGTGCAAAGTCTGATCACGTATTCCCGGGCCGTGGTGACGTGTGCGCATGCCAGTGACCTTTGTCCGCAATACGACAATTCCGACAGCTCGGCGCCATTCGGGGTGCGCAACACAAGCGACCAGCAGCCGCAGCTCCTCTGGGCCGACCCCAACACCACCGTTGCCGTATGGAATCCTCAACAAGATGATACAACACGCTATAGTCGGGGCGTCAAGCGGTTACTCAACGTACACCGGGAGCTCAGGGAAAAGACGTACAATGCCCGAGACACCAACGTGAGAGGAACGGCTGAGTTTGTCTTGGGAGGACCTTTGCCTCGACGACGCCCAAAAGAGCCCCTGACGGAGGCGTACACGGAGGCGCGGCAGCGGCAGAGGGCATTCACAGAGCCGCAATCTGTCTACCGAGAAAATGACATGCCGCTCCACGGCCCAGCCATTGAGCCGGTTATCTCGACAGGAAGCCTCGCCACCCCGCTCGTGACAACCGCAGTCCCCACGCCGACCGAGGGCCACCAGATGCAAAGGGACCTGAACGAGCTGCGCAACGAGGCTCTCAACCGCAGCCAGCGCTGCCCCTTCCCACACTGCGACCAGGTCTTCCCCTTAGATGCCGGATCTCGACGGGCTGCCCTTAGCACCCACGTCATGTACGCGCACAAGGCCGACAAGTGCAACTTTTGCGACGAGCTCCTCTTCCACAGTTGGACCGACGCCCAGCGCATGAAGCACTTCAATGACAGACACATGGGCGTCATGATTTCCGGCGGGCAGCTCGAAGACCAGGACATTTCCCTGCCGTACCAACACCGCTCCAACACGGGCGAAGCCGAAATGAACAATTGGGCGTACTGCCCGCGCTGCGGCCGCAACCACATCCAGCTGGACGTGGCCGCCGACAGAAAATACCACGACGGCGTCTGCTACCGCCCCGACGCAAACGAAGAATCCGGGCGCTGGTGCGGCCATTGCGGCCAGCGCATGACCGAGTCTACCGCGTCCGACCACGTCAACGGCGCTTGCTTGGGCAAGACCCAGTACAACACGGTCCCGCGGCCCCCATACTGCCTCAACTGTGGCATATCCCTCGGTGTCTTTTCCCAAGCTTACCGCCAAAAGCACGTGAGAGAGTGCAAACCCCTCCGTACCGGGCAAGTACTTTTCTGTCCATTCTGCGGACGCGATTTCCAGGCCGTCGCACACCCCCGCGACCACGTCAGAAATTGCTATCTGAGACCAGGTCGGTCGAATTTACCAGACGATGGGGATTACAGGCCTCCTCGTACTAGAACTACTACTACTGCTGCTGGTAGGAAGCGGGGCCGGCCCAGTGATGGGCCTACGGAGGAGGTGGTGGAATCTAGAGCGCCGAAACGGGCCAGGACAAGCACGGGCACGACGTCAAGGACAGGTTCGGCTGGGGCTAGGGATTTAGAGTATGTTTCCCCCCCCCTCGTAACATAACCAAACGTACGTGTACAAGGCTAATAGGGGAATCTACCTACCTGCCTCAGTCGCGTTATGGGCATTCCGGGCGTGACCGCCCAGAGTTTCAATCACTGGCTGCAGCCTGTGGTCGACAGGCCGCCATGGTGGCTGAGGCAGAATGATCAGAACACTGGACAGGGCCAGCAGCAGCAAGGTGAGCAGCAAGGTGAAGAGGAGCGGGATGCACAGGGGTGGGCCAGAAAAGCCCAGGTTGGTTCAGGTTCCTCTAGTCTGATTCCTAGAAAGAGAGATACTAGGAGGGTGACAATTGTCGAGGGATGATGCACGTGGATGCACGATGAAGTCGCTGAAGTAGCGCGGTGTGAATAGGGTTTTATTTCTTTCATCTTGACATTCGGCGTCTGGAGTTGGTCTTGGGTAGCTACAATTTGCATGCACTTACCTGAACTGTGTTTACTTATTTTATTACCTGTGCAATGTGAAGATACCTACCTGTTGCAGTGCGTTTGTAGACTCCCACTGTCGTGTCGTGCCCACGTCCCTCGCAAAACGTGATCCCCCGCGAGGTCACATGGTGCACGTGGGGCGCCCCCGCTAATGAAAACGGCAAACGAAGATATCCCGGGACAGGGTTTCTGACGTAACGGCGAACCCCAACGGCCAACGGCAATCGTCGGCGACAACACAAAGACATGAGCGAAAACCGATTCCATCAGCTGACTCTGTGGTCCCCCGTGGTTTTGCGCGAAATGGCTTTTCCGTCTGGCTGTCGAGCCAGTTGGTTGTTCATCTTGTCCATTCACTGGACTCGCGCTCGACCCTTGACCGCCTTGGTAAGGTACCAAGCACGTAGTTAGTGGACGGAGTACCCCGTGGTCAGGTGCTGTGTTGGCTCGCAGGGGTAGCAGCTTCGTGCACCACCAAATCGATGCACATCCGCCCCGACTCCCGAGCCGTTCCGGATACCTACCCCAAGCGACCGGGAGAAGCTTTTCCACCTTCAGCTCTGACGACGACGGTCGGTGACCGACTGTTGTATTGATTGCGACATCATTGCTCGTCATTTGTCCATCAGCGCTGACGTATTGTTGTTACTGATTGTTGTTGCTACTGCTGCCATCATGGCCAGCAGGCTTTCCAAGACAAACTTTCTCCGACTCGCGCGGCCCACCCCCGCTCGCACTCGCACCAGAGTGCCATGCAGCCACACCATCCACTCCGCTCCCCGCCACACACCACCGAGGAAATTGAGACCTACAGCGACTGCCAGTGTTAGAACTGCTCGCGTCGCACCACTAAGTCTCTTGGTTGGGGGTGGTCTGATCGCTTCCTTCTTCGCTCTCGCACAACATGGCGAGGATATCGGGTTCGACGACCACCGCAGGCCGGAATCGCTCGGCAGCACTGACGATCGGGATCCGTCCCTCCCTCGATTCCGTATCGCTGACGTCCGACAACACGGCTCGACTTCGGCGAATCCGTGGGTGATATTCGAGGATAAGGTGTACGATATTACCGACTGGGTCGCTGCCCATCCGGGAGGCGATGTTATCCTCCGGGCGGCTGGCGGGAGCATAGAGCCGTACTGGGATATCTTCAGCATCCACAAGTCCGCCCACGTCAGGGAAATCCTCGAGCAGTACAAGATCGGCTATGTCGATGTGGCTGATTTGGTAAACGGGAGACCGGCGGCCGAGGCGATTGAGGATCCTTTCGAGAAGGACCCAATACGCGATCCTCGTCTTGTCACCCACACACTAAAACCACGCAATGCCGAACCACCAAAGGAAGAAATCAACCGCGAGTTTAAAACGCCCAACGAGCTGTTCTATGTCCGTAACCATATGTGGGTGCCAGTTGTGGAGGAGACCAAGGCAGAGGAACATACGCTCGAGATTGAGCTTCCCGACGGCGAGACAAGACGATATACACTGGCCGAGCTGAAGACCAAGTTCCCAACGCACAGAGTAACAGCCGTATTGCAATGCAGCGGAAATCGGCGCAGCGATATGACTCGGAATGCCGGAAAGACCAATGGCTTGCAGTGGGGCGCTGGAGCCATCAGCAATGCTGAGTGGGAGGGTGTTCGACTGGCTGACGTGCTCGCGGATGCTGGGTTAAAGGTAGCCGATGCCACGGCGGTGACGCGAAACGGGAAGGCCGACGAGTCAAACCCGGATGCGAACTCGCTGCATGTGCAGTTTTCGGGGCTCGAAGCGTACGCGTCGTCCATACCTCTACCCAAAGCTATTGACCCGCGGGGTGACGTGTTGCTGGCTTTCGGGATGAATGGTCAACCCCTCCCCCGCGACCACGGGTTTCCGCTTCGGGCTGTTGTTCCGGGGACAGTCGCGGCTCGGTCAGTAAAGTGGCTAAGCAAGATTGTTGTCGCGGACGAGGAGAGTACGAGCCAGTGGCAGAGGCGAGATTATAAAAGCTTTGGTCCAAATGTTGGTGCCAACCCGGATTGGGACCGGGCTCCGGCGACCCAAGAAATGCCTGTGACGAGTGCCATCACGGGTGTCTGGGTAGGTGACTGCGTCCGGAAGGGCAAGGTGCCATGGAAGGTTGCGAAGGAAGTACCAGGCGAGCCGGTTGCGGTCCAGGGATATGCTTATTCTGGCGGTGGTCGCGACATTGCCCGAGTCGATGTCAGTCTAGACGGGGGCAAGACATGGGACCAAGCAGAGCTTGTAGATGATTGTGCAAAGCCTGGGAGCTGCTTTGGCAACAAGCAGTGGTCGTGGAAGCGATGGCGATATGTGGGGCAACTTGCGCTACCGACTCCCCGCGATGGTGATGCCAAGCCGTGCACGACGGTGGTGGTGAAAGCGACGGACGATGGGTATAACTCGCAGCCGGAGACGCACAGTAGTATTTATAATGTGCGTGGGAATCTACCGACGGCATGGCACCGTATCCGCGTGTGTCCGAGCTGTGCGACGGGGCCGGGGACGACGGGGAAGACGTGGACGACTGGGGAGGTATCTGGGTGCGGTTTTGCAAATGGGGCCCCTGGCAAGTAGGCCAAGCGGGTGATTGACAGCGACACGGACGGCGTTTGGATTTTTGTAGAAAGCGATTTTAGTTTTTTAGTCCATAATATTTCGAGCTTCAACAGGATCAAGTCTGGTTGTTTTGCAGTTTTAATTGAGGGGGAAGGAAGTCTGGTTCGATCTGATGGATTTGGGGGCTCGATGAGGTGGGCTCAGCGTCCCGTGAAATGGCGTGCTCGCACCCCTGTCGCTTGGCGATGTACCCGTGAAAGATTGTTAGCGTGGGACTGGTATTTTCGGGGGTGTTAAACCTCAAGATTGTATTCAGGTTTCGGTTCCAATATTTCATCTCGTATCCTACAATTGTGCGGTAGATGTTTGTGTGACTCGTGCACTCTAAAGAGACTGGGGTGGTTGTTGCAATAAGGGAGGGAGGGTGCTGCACTAAGACATGAGCAGAGCACGGGTGTAAGTGTGCAAGTGATGAGATGAGAATTATCGTCATGGTGCATCTTGGAATGGGTTCCTTGATAGGAATGACTGTCTATTTCTCACATCTGTTTTTTTTTTTTTCTTTCTGTAATCACTTTACCTCTCTGTCTAGTCTGTTTGAGTTTTGTCGGATGGTTCATTGCAAATTGACGTGCTGGACGATAGACTACGTACCAAACCAATTCAGCCCAGCCCAGTCAAACCTCATTAAGTATCCAATCCAATCCAATCCAGTATCATGATATTATCCATCTACATCAAAAGTGATAGAGTATTATATCCCTTGTTCACAAGAGCATCCACCTCCCCCGTGATATCAAAGACTGGAAAAACCGACTGATTCCCGCCCTTTGTCCCCGGCACAATACTCCCCGGGAAATACTGTCCTAGTAAAAATAGTTTTTCGTCCCCAACCTGTACTGTTGCCGTCACGATCCTTTTGAAAAACTCTGGGAATTCCGAACGGATTGTTCCCATCTGGTGCGCGGTGTTCCAGTTATCTTTGGAGACCAAAACCGTTACGCCAACATAGTTGATTACTGCGAGGAGCACTCTTCCGTGGTATTTTCTTGGTAAGAAAATCGCATCGGGGACACCAAGGGTTATTCCCTCTGGAAATCTCGGGATTATTTTCGGGATTCCCTTTGGAGAGGACATGTCGAAGCGGTAGAGTTGAGAATTTCCCGTTCCAGAGGGGATATCTTCGGGGACATCATTCGCGTCGATAGCAATCAGGGTGTTTCCATCTCCTAAGGAAGCAACCCCCGTGAATCCGTGGACAGAAGTATTCGTTGTCTGTGGCGGATACCACGCCACAAGCTCTTTTCCGGAAGGGTCCACGCGGATGATGCTTTTCGGATAGGTCCCGACGACAAAAGAATACCCATCAGAAGAAACGGTGACGTCTTGAAAGCCGGACCATTTCGCATTTGTTAACGCCGTAAGGTTCGCGCGCCAAACTTCTTTTTTCTGAAGGGGAGAATATTTAATAAGCCAGTAATCGCCGGAAGCATTCGCGCCGTTGGTAAGAAACGCAGGCTGCGCGTCAATGACGATGGAGACCAATTTGGTGCGAGAATCCCAGTGGATGCCGCTGGCGTGTTCGTCGTATACCTCGGTGATTCCGGGGAAGTTGATGATTTCCAGCGTCGTGTTGGTGTAGGGATCGAATTTTATCATGGAGCCGTTGAACAGGGCGCTAGACTCATTCAATCATAATACCCCCCCCCCAATCAGTAACCTTTTTCATCTCGCTCCTTGTTTCTGAGGAATAAACACACCTGATATACAAAACGCAATTATCAAAGTCAAATGCCGCATTGTCGGGATACAACTGGTATTGGTAAATGTTAAAAGTGCCATTGTTGAAAGGAGGACATTTATTCGTATGGTGCTTATCACCAAGACGAAAAGCGTGGCTCCCAACACCAACATGAACATGAACCAAAAAAGCGGCGGCAACAACAACGAAAAAATATTGGATAATAAAGGCCATGGTATTCGTAAACTGACATGAACTGCCCAGAAATCAGACGACGGACCCCAAAGAGTGGATGGCCAGACATTCCCCTCTTTAACCCAGTTACCCACGTACCAGGCGGGACAGCTGCGCGCATACCTGCACGCACAAGGGTTGCATCAAGCTTTTGCGGGACGGGAATATGCAGCTCGGCAGCACCCAAAAGTCCAGCCATTCAGACCCGTGCAGCTGGCGGACTTGCCTCGGAGATTGTTCACCCGCATACAACGACTAACCCGATTTCAGTCAGATGGCGTCGTCCACTCAGTCACATCACCAGCCTCTAACGCAGTTAGTCATGGTCATCCATTCAGTCACATCACCAGCCAGAACACACTTGTCAGGGATAACCCGCTGATTCAGTCTACTATGCTACAAAACCCACTGAGAGAAAAAAAAGAATCCCCGGGGTATAATCCTTCAAAGACAGAACCAAAACGCCCAAAGCCGGGTATCTCCATGCCAACTCCAATGCAATGCAGCCATTAAAAATGCAATCTTCATGCGTGCCTTTTTTCCCATGCCATGCCTGCCTAATCGTCGCGGTGTCCTTTTCCTCCCATCCATGCCTCCCCACCTCGGAACGACGTCACTGGCCGGAATAGAGATGAATTGAACTGAAGCCGTTCTTAGTCAGAATAAAGAAGGTTGAGATCGAAATCGACGCTTCCGATAGTAGAGTTAGGCGCGGCCGATGGCGGGATGGCGCTTGTCGACATCCAAGAGGGTGTGGAACTCAAGTCTGCGACGAGCTTCAAGACTCATACGGTAGTCGGTGATAGCGTTGGGTCGGAAAGTGGGGAGGGTTGAATCGTCGAGAAGAAGGTATGTTTTGGTGTCTCGCTTGAGGTTGATGACGATCTCCTCCTGTGGTACTCGGTCTCTCGATATGGTCCAGGGGTCTGCCTGGTTCACGGGCACGTCATCCGCCCAGCCATCCGGACGCGGCCAGCGAAGCTCAATCATCGGCCTCTGCTTGGTCCAAAAGATCTGAAGTCTCTGCTCATGGCGCGCGTTCTTCATTTCATCCGAAAAGAAGCGGTTGGTGTAGTCGGTGTGCTGGTTTCTGCGCGTGACATCGCGGCCCCAAGGGAGAACAATGTAGACCCGCTTGAGGTCGGGGAAGTAGCCGAGGAAGCCGGCCAGCTCCTCTGGGCAGATGGTCTGAATCGGGTCGTGGCGATGCGCCGGGTTGTAGCACGAGAAAAGGCAAGTAGCATGCTCGTTCGTTCTGGGCTGGTTGTGGTCGTAGCGGATGGCGACATTTTGGATGCCGCGCACCCTCTCCATCATATTGTCGCGGTCGAGGTTCGTCACTATGGCGATCTGGTTGATGGGATTCCAGATCCCAAGGCTGACTCTCCGAGGGAACTCAAAGAGCACGACATCGTTGACGGCGTCGATGTCGGACGACACCACGCGAGAGATGGGAACACGTTCCCGACGCTCCGTAGCCAGACGGAAGGCCGTCTGGGCGCCCTCACATGCCGTCGCCAACTCTGCCGTGGCGCGGTAGGCCGACTGGTCCTGGCCCTTGGACACGGCCAGCAACCCGAAGATCCATCCGCGAGAAGCGCCCCTGGGCTCCTTGCGCTTGACCCGGACGAAGTGCAATCCCGGCTTGCGGATTGCCTCCGTCCAGATCAAGTTCTGGATCTCCGCCGGAAACAAGTGAAAGAGGTGGAAAGTGTCTCCACCGCTTCCACCGTCTCCGGCGCCAACCACCGCGCTTCCCCCGGTCTGGTCATCTTGGCTAGTGGCCGGGGCCGCCACTGCCATCTCCGCCGCTGGCACCATCACCTCCGTCGTCGCCGCCGCTCCCGCCGCTGTGGGGACACTGGAGGGTCCCGCCGCCGTCACGTCGGCAGACGGGCCCTCCGTCTCTCTCGACGGCTCGCTTGACATTCTGATTGGTTTGAAAGTCTTGGTTAGCTTGGAGCCAAGGCCCAGATGGACGTTGGGTGACGCGGAAAATGACAGATTCGAACCCGAGTGTTTGAAGAAAGGATTGACAGTGACAAGAAAGGTCCCGGGAGAGCAATCAGAGACAAAGCCCAGATGGTGCTGACGGGAAATTCTACCCTTGAGGGCTCAGGGCTTCCTCGAGGGGGTCCAATCGAGGGGGAAGAGGGAGGGGTTACCAATTGGTACCGAGGCGGGAGAGAATAGGGAGGAGGTGATTGTACGGGCTTGTGATGCGTTCGCTGCGTTCGCGGCGTTCGTGATAGGTTGATAATGGGCTCACCATGGCTTTTCAAGCCCATGCTGGGCTTGGGAGGGCTCTTGACTTACCTTGCGAGATGCATGAGGTTGCTGAAGAAAAGAAGAGAGAGGAGAGGAGAGAAATTCGCGGAGGGAATTAAGTAGAAGCAAGGCGTGGCCTGTGCTTCGGTCAACCAGCGTTCACAGAGGTGCGAGATCAATCACCGCGGTGGCAGGAGCGCGATCTGCCCTGTGCAGGAAAGAGCAAACTGATCCAATCTATCTGAGGGCGTGGTATCTGTTCTTGATCCAACCATCAAGACTTATATTCAGCCTTGTGATCCAGCCTCGCGGTAGGGTTGGGAGTTTGTCAATCTTGTCTCAAGCCGCGTCAACAAATATATATATATATAGACTGGTTTGTTCGAACTAGGGGTCCTGGGCATTGCCAGAACGGCCACAGGGGTAAAGCCAGACATTGGCCAGATCGGACTTGACTTCTTGAGATTCTCCACGGTCTTCAGTCAGATAGATATCTACGAGAACATGTCAAGACTACATGTGCATATAGTGGTCCGCCAGTTAGGTATCTGGTTCATGCGTGGGTGTTCTACGTATTGCTCTAGCGCGGGCCGAGAGGCCGGAGACCGCTCCGTAGTAGTACAAATGAGGCCCATTGATATGAATTGAATCCGACTTGCGGTTCACGGGAAGTTAGACACAAAATAATTTGATGTCTTGCGAGTATTCTGTAGGGAGTAAACCAAGCATGTGCAGCACGAGCAAGATAGCATTTGAAAGTCTTGTCATTCGATAGTAATGGAACTTCCATCAATCCCCAAACGAGGCCCAGATCAGAACCAATGATTTCCGGCTCGTGAATTTCGAGAAGCAAAGCAGAGCACTAGGTTCACAATTCCTTGCTCCTCAGGCACCTACCTACCATCACGGACCATGCCGCCATGCCGCCATGTATCACGGGTCACGCAACGGGACCGAGCAGCGCCCAACATAAGCAGTTGGGTTCCTTCCGTGTTTGTGAAATTGAACCGTGGGAGGGGTGCGAAATTCAAAACGACACGGAGGGCGTGATCACAAAACAAACACTTGAACTTGAAAGCATAGACCACAATTGAAGAGCGCAAATCAGCACAGGCCTGCCGTCTGAACATGAACTATGGTCTCTAGCTACCTAGGTGGGTAGGTACCAGACGAAAAGCCCGAAAGAAATGTATTCACGCGTAAAGAGAGACCGAAAACACATCGGAAAAAAACTGATAGATATTGACAGACCGAGCCCTACTGAGACCTTGCGATGGTCCGATCCCTATTGATGTCCGCTGATACCGCACTGGAGAGGTGCTTAGAAGAAAGGAAGGCACCACCGCGTTCGGACGACCGCAAAAGACAATTGATATCTTTAATCCAATCCACAAGGCTCGACGCTGATATGTGTGGTCAAAGCCATTCGCTCCATTGTACCCTATAGGCTCCATTGAAGCCTCTTCAAAGTGCCGTCTGATATCGTCGTCCGATGTGCGCTGGTGTACGTCTACCCCTATCTGTGGATATGGTCCGTGCGCGATCGTACTCCTTACCACTTAGAACTACCCCCTAGTCGTGAACGGTACAAGGAGCCCCTTATAGGGACGCACATGGATCGGAATGGCTCGCGATTGCCCCCGATGGCGTGCGATGGCCATTGTGTAGCAGATCCACGTCTTGAGGAGCAGAACAACGAGGTCCGAGAGAACAGGAGCGGCAAACGAGCATGTACAGCATAATCGGCGGCCTATACCGCCTGCAGTCTATCTAGGCGACACGCCAGGCTTCTCTAAACCTACTCCACCAGGCATATCGTATCCCCAACCCTCCCGCTGTCTGAGAAAGTGCTGTACCCGATCCTCCTTGCTCAGATTGGCACTGACACTCTGCCGCTGTCGCATTTCCTTGCTGATGCTCGCATGTTTTTGATCTCGCATATCCAGGAGGTCGGCTGAGTGGTGTCCCGCCCGACTGAGGTGTCCCCAGCCCCCAATCAGCGCAAACAGGGCAATGATGCCCACGAAGCCTCCATTTGACACATATATCGGCTCTTGCTTTTTTCCATCGCGCTCTTGATACCATCTCTCCCAGTCTTCCCATGTAGCGTTCATACTGGCGTTGCCGGGCTCGTTCCGCCATGCCCGATCCGCTGCCCGATAGCTGTTCCGCATCTCCGACTCTCCACCCCAGCCCGCGCCATAACGATCATATAAGCGCCGCCTTTCGGGGTCGCTGAGGATGCTGTTGGCGGCCACGACTAGTCGGTATCGTTCGAGCTTCGTCAGATGCGGGATGCCATCGTCGCTGTTGTGCGCGTGGCGATCGGGATGGTACAGCTTCACGAGGTCGTAGAAGCGGTTCTTGCAGTAAGGGGCGCCCTTGGCCTGGTCGAAGATCTCGTAAGGCGTGGGGTTCGCGGAGGTGGGCCAGCAGCTAGAGCTGTCCTTTCTGTCATGGTTGGCGGTGGCGTAGCCCCTGATGATCTGACGGCGGGACCTTGGTGACGTCGGACCGAAATGAGCCAAGCCAGGGCCGATGGGACAAAAGGGGCACAGGGCCGCAGGTGTTTTCCGGAGAATCATCTCGGAGTAGACTTGGGGGCCACATTGGTGAGGTCCTGCCGGAGGACCATGGTCTCAATCGTCATGGGCGTTTGGCTGGTGCTAGGAAACCGGCGTAGCGGTTGGAGGATTAGAGGATGCAGGTTGTGCCCCATCCGAGCTTGTGGAGCGGGGCAAGGCAAGAGACCGGATGTTGCCGAACAGTTTGCACGGACCCAGCCCTGGAACTTGTCCCCACACGTGACGCGGAAAACCTCGTTCGCTCAGCCTGGAGATTTTGTCCACCTCCCCAACGTTGTCCCGGCTTCCCCTTCTGCCCCGCACCATCTGTTGAAAAAAAAAACCCAAACTGCGACCTACGAGTCTTGAGACTTACCCAAATACTCCACCCTCTACGGGACCAAATCATACCGCCTGACGAACAATCCATCTACCACGAGCTGGACCCTTCGGTTCCCTT
>Ga0247765_1000588_pt1 | contig 26510 bp, 21 predicted proteins | sample UWRJL106311C6_FD_179949 | JGI IMG/M metagenome (GOLD analysis project Ga0247765, IMG submission 179949) | Plant litter microbial communities from Arlington Agricultural Research Station in Wisconsin, United States - UWRJ-L106-311C-6 | ecosystem: Environmental > Terrestrial > Plant litter >...
CCCCAACCCCCCAACCCCTTTCATCCAACCTCGCAACGCCTTCCCCAGAATGGCGAACCTGCTCCGTCGACTGTTCTACCGTCAACTGTTCAACCGGCTACTCTGCCGGCTGCCCCGTCGACGAGGCGGAGGGCTAGGCCGGCGCGGAACGCCCCCGCGAAGAAGAAGACGTGCTGGGAGATGATGGACGTGGACGATCAAGACGACGAGGATGATATGGACATGGACTGTGGCGTTTCCAACGTGAAGCAGGAGAAAACAGACAGGGCGGACGTGCATGGTCACATCAAGAGGGAGCCCGACTGCTAGACACCAATGGATAACCGGCGGACAGAAGTGACCAGCTCGAGGGCTGAGACGGTGATGTATAGAGGTCGCTAGGAAATCTAATTCTACTGAGAGCTATCAAGGCCAGGAGAAAGAGTACTGACAAGGTCCCGATCCGTATCTCATTACAACCGCCATCCCGACTCGTCTATAACTCTCTAGTAGTCTACTACAACTGCGTAAAGAGAACATGCCTTCAACTGAGCCGCTGCGACACACACCAAACTCCGCGTATCATTTTTCGCACAACCATGCAATGTTACCCTCTATTCAATCCTCTTCTTCCCTTCCTCGGCATTCACATACCGTGCCGTGCTAAGGCCACGCTCATGTCTCGCGACCAGGGGCCCAAGAATCTTATCCTTGCGCACCTTACTAATCGTCTCATGATAGCCCTCGGTTGCCCACGGCCTCGGGTTCAGCTTGGGCCAGTTGACCTATATGGCATCTTGTTAGTATCTTTCGCCAAATCAGAATCCCAAAAAAAACTGAAAAAAGACTCACGTATAGCATGCCGTTGCCAAAGATAAAGTACAGCGACCACACCGCAACCGCGGCCCAGAAGAACAGGAACAGCCTCATAGGCCACACCGACGAGTCGGCCATGCGGGGTGTGAAGAAGCCCAAAAGAAGGAAGAACAAGCTGAAAGCTGCTACATAGGGAACCGCCTGGATCAGCACGGGACGGCGATCGGCAAATACAAGGCTCGACCCGATATTGGCCGTAGCGGGGGAGTAGACGCCGAGAAACAGGTCAAAGGCGTCCTGGCGCGGGCCGTCGAGGAAGTTGTTGCGGCAGTAACGGGTGACGGCAACATTGGCATCCTGTAGAGCGCCGCCAGTTGTGCGTTTGCCCAGGCGGGTGAGGTCTGTCTTCATGGCGCCCGTCCCCGAGTAGCTCTTGGAGACGATATCGGCATTGTCGGCCCAGAGGTTGCGGAACATGAACTCAAAGGCCGGATCTTCGTTGGCGAAGCTGGAGCCTTTGGTCATGAGCCCAAGATCGACGAACATGCGGTCGAGCGTCCAGCGGGCGAGCATGCTCTGGACGACGTTGGTCCGGTCGAGACAGTCCATGCAGTTGGTGCGCACCACGCTGGTCTGCAAGTTGCGCACCTCCAGCCGTCCGTCGAGACGACTTCCCGGCATGTCGACAGCGCGGAAGTACTGTTGCGCTACCAGGGCATCTCGCATTCGGTCGATCAAGAGCTGGGCGCGGTGCATTTGCAGGCCTTTGGTCTCGCTGTGGAAGTCGAAGTAGATATAGTGCAGCCGGTCAAAGTGCGAACGCTTCTGGCTCGGCTCGATGGTGTGAAACTTCTCATCAGTCCGTTGATCAGCTTCCCTGCGCTCTTGGGGTGCCGAGACCAACATTTCTACCATCTGCTCGTAGGCTTGCTTGACACGCATTTCTCGCCCCTTTTGGTTGACCAGATTTACCAGATAGTTGTCTCCGTAGATACGAATTTGCTCGTCAAAGTGAGCCTTGGCGGCGGGGTACGCAGCCTCGATGCCTCGGATCTGGATCTTGGGCGTATACTTGAGCGTGTTGATCTCAGCCCAGTATGCAGGTACGCTGCCGCGTGTTTGCACGTATGACAAGATCTGCATTTCCTTGCCCTCGGGTCCTCGCTTGCCACTCTGCATGTCGGTGCTCCCTGCGAACCCCCCCATGCCGCTCCCACTGTCGTTTAGGATTATGATCTGCTCCGTTTCGTTGTAGTTGGCGGCATGGCCCTCATCATCCAAGCCGCGCGTAAAGTATCTTGTTCCAGCGCGGTGCCTTGAGCGACGGCTGATGAGGACAACCGTCAAAGGTGTCCCCTTAAACGTGGTTGGAGTGATCTCGAGCATGCCCCAAATGACAGGCAGGATATAGGGGTCAATCCCCGGCTGCGGCCCAGGCTGGCCGCGGCCACCGGAAGTACGGAAGCCTATGAAGTCGGATTGGACGAAGCGGTTCCAGAAGAAGCGGTCATCGGCCCTCGACCAGAGCGGGCTGGAGGCATCGTGCTGCGACTGGCGTTGGAACGAGCTGGTGAGGTCAACCGAGTAGGAAAAGTACATGGGCCCAGACTTGATAAAACCCCTGAGCAGAGCCAAGAAGCGGTCCTCATCCGGGTCGTGGACTTGTCGCTCACGGAGGGGGAGGAAGTCGGTTGACACGATCTTGTAGACCATGTGGCCCTTGAGTCGGCCGACGGGCTGGGCTTTTGTTATGATGATTATATACTTGTCTGCAGCTGTAAGCCGATGCTGGGATTCTCAAAGAGGGTTCGGCAGGTGCTCACCTAGTCGCAGCTGAATCATGCCCAGGATTCCCGCAATGCTCGACACCCTCGAGACGCGCTTCCCCGCCAGCAAAGAGGCATCGCTAAGGCGAATGTCGCCTGTAGGGCGGTCGACGGTGAGGGCCGGTGCATTGGGGCTGGATGGCGACGAAAAGATGTACGAGTCCGACGAGACTTGCACATTGGTGTCGCGGTAAGGAAGGGCCATGGTGATGCAACCACGCCGAGGACCCAGCAAGCGCTAGACACGGTTCGAATCGAGAAATAAAAAGGAGGGTGACGAAAGGTAAACAGAGGATCGCAAAGGCCCGGCTATCGCATTGCCTTTGGATACCGCCAAAGTATTAGAATAATTATGGCGTAATATGGGCTTCTCGACGTAATCGCAAAACGCACATTCTGTCTTCATGAACACTGTCCCCAAGCTGGAGCCCTGTCACAGCACCTGCGCAAGAAGCTGGCCTGGAAATTTGCCATCCCTGTCTGCCGGCTGTCAAGCCTGGCGTGGCGCAGCATTGTGGCTCCTGATGGCGTCAGTGGCAATCACGTGTGGCTATCGTGCACGGGCATCTGCGGTGCGTGGTCGCCCAGACTGACGTGTGCAGCGGCGGAACCCGCCCAGGCTGCCGCCCTTCAGTGACCCGGCAGCCCTGTCTTGACAATTCCGGCTCTGGTCCCGTGGTTCATGTCCCATCCAACCATTCAACAAACCCAGGTTCGTTGTGACCACCTGCTTTATCGCTGAACCCGCTCCTGTCACCACACTCCCCGACACGATTTTGTCCATCCTCCATCTGTGAGCGCGGACGAGCTGCCCATCGGTCGTCACTATCTTGCCCCAGCGCCCGCAGCCCGATTTCCATCGACATTGAGGTGCCGCCATCGCTAGCGCCCTCTTCCGCAACTACCGCCCCAAACCTCCCCATTACGCATACAAAATGGCCGCTCGAGGACCCCCTGGTGCGCGTGGCATGAGCAACCGGTTTGCACAGTTCAAGCTGGTCCTCCTCGGTTAGTCCAGCTCGTTCGACCGGAATAGGGGATTGGCGTGCTAATGGCATCCAGGCGAATCTGCTGTGGGCAAGAGTTCGATAGTATTGCGCTTTGTTAAGGTGAGCCAATATTGGGAGAGAGGGAGAAGTACGGCGACTAACTCAACTTAGGATCAATTTGATTCTTACAGGGAATCCACCATCGGTGCCGCCTTCCTCACACAAACGATTTCGTTGGACGAGAACACGACGGTCAAGTTTGAGATCTGGGATACGGCAGGCCAGGAGCGATATAAGTCCCTGGCTCCCATGTACTATCGAAATGCGAACTGTGCGGTAGTTGTTTATGACATCACCCAAGCCGTATGTTTACATCGCTAGTGGCATTTGTAGAGCTTCTGCTAACGGATTCACAGTCATCGCTCGACAAGGCAAAGGCGTGGGTGAAGGAACTTCAGCGCCAGGCTAACGAGAATATCATAATTGCTCTGGCCGGCAACAAGTTGGACCTGGTGACAGAACAGCCGGACAAGCGGGCGATTCCGACAGCCGATGCCGAGGCATATGCGAAGGAGGCGGGCCTATTGTTTTTCGAGACATCGGCAAAGACGGCTGAGAATGTGCGGGAGTTGTTCACGGCGATTGCCAAGAAGTTGCCTCTCGACCAGGTCGGCCCGAGACACGCCCGTCCCGGTCAAAGGCCGGGTGTTAGTCTAGCGCCCGAAGGAGCGAACACGCAGTCAGGAGGGCCATGCGCTTGCTGATCGGGGAACTCGTGTGGTGTTTGATGAGATACAGAGCACAAATAGTTGAGTGAAGCGCCCTGCAGCAGCATGCAGGTGATTGGCACAGCGGCGGAGTTGGGACCATTGATAGAGCTGGTCATGATGTGCCCACAGCCCGGAATGTCAGGAGAAACATTGTCATTCCGGAGCGGTGTCAGCGGTAGGATGATTCTCGTCCCGTTTTAATACCTCTATTTTCTTGACGGATTTTATTCTCACTTTTGATGGGGCGGGGCGGTGCGCAGTCCACGATGCCGGGATGGCATGGGTAGGGAGCGACGCATTTGGGTTGTTGTACAAGTAGGCAGATAGAACAACAGCTTGCCACGACGTCTGGTAATACAACTAATTCTGCGGCGTTTTGGCTGGCTCCTGAACTTGGGTAGTTCTGGTGGTGTTGAAAGTGCATTCGTCATCGTCTCGAAGCACTGGTTGATCCTGGCCCCCCCTGCTTCTCCCGTTGGTGTCAGGCCGATTGGCAGCTGCCGACCTGGGTTCGTGCGACTTTGCCGAATTGTTTTTTTGCTCAGCAATTGAACTCGGCCAAAACACCATCCCAACTGACCACTTTCAATCGCGCCCCGCCGGCCGCTCCATTCCCTCATGTTGCGGACATCACTTCGATCCGTGAGGGCCCTGGGCAGCAGGCCTGCCGCAGCCGCTGCTGGCCGTCAATGGCAAGTGGCAGCTGCGCAGCGTGCGACCGTTTCAGCTCGGGTATGAGGTCATGGAGCTTCCCTGCTCGCCGACAAGCTTGCTAACAGCTCGCCATTTTGGTTCACAGAGGTACTATGCCGATGAGAAGAAGCCCACGGTCGATTCACCCCAGCCCGTTATCCTCCCGGCTTCCGAAACCCTGACGGCAGCTTCGACTCCGCCTCCCCCCGCCTCCCAGACTGTCCCTCCGTCTTCCATCCCTCCGGAGAGCACCCCATTGTCCCCGCCGAAGCCCGGTCCCGAGGTGGTCGCCGCCGCCGCCGCTGCTGCCAATGCGGCGCCCCCTCCCCCTCCTCCTCCAATCAAACCTAAGAAGGGCTTTTTCCGGCGACTGCGCAACTTCATCTTCACATTGACGTTGCTCGGTGCCATGGGATTCGGCGGCGGCGTTTGGTATTCGCGCATCAATGACAACTTCCACGATTTCTTCACTGAGTACGTCCCGTATGGTGAACAGGCGGTGCTTTACCTCGAGGAAATGGAATTCCGAAAGCGCTTCCCCAACGTGACAGGTCGGGGTAGCCGCCGCGACATTGGAGAGCCGGTTAAGGTCCCAGCCCAGAGCGGTGCCTCGTGGCGCGTTGCTGACCATGGAGAGCCTACCGGGCGGCAGTCGAGCGCTGTTACAAAAGTCGTCGCTGCCAAGGACGCGGTAAAGACGAAGGAAGTCCCCGTTGTTGCCGAGGCTAAGAAGGAGACGGCCGCTCTTCCCACGGTCGAGAAGAAGGACAAGGTCGTGAAGACCAAGGAGGCAGAGAAGCCTGCGCCAGGACTTGTGAAGGAAGCCGCTGTAGCTGCTCCTGCTGCGGCTGCCCCTGTTGCGGCTGTTGCCGCCCCTGCTACATCCCCCGTCAACAAGTCCTTCAAGGCACCCGAGGTCGATGAGCCTTCACGCTGGCCTCCCGCATCCCCAATCGACCCGCTTGCCATCCCTGACGCTGCCGAACCTGTTGTCCAAGATCTTGTGCGCATGTTGAACGACATTATCACAGTTATCAACCACGATGGGGCCAATGAGAAGTACGCTTCCACCATCTGGAAAGCCAAGAACCAGCTGGCTCAGGTTGGACAGAAGATTAGGAACATGAAGCAGGGTGTTCAAAAGGATGCCGCGCATGAGGTGAAGGCCCGCGTGGATGAGTTTGACAAGGCTGCTACGGAGCTTGTTTCACGTATCGATTCCGCCATGTCTTCGCAGGAAGCCCACTGGCAGCAGGAATTCCAGGCCGAGATGGAGCGTATCAGGCTGACATACGACGAGAAGCTCAAGCTGATTCAAGAGCGCGAGCGAAGCATCAACGAGCAGAAGCTCAGCAACAGGCTTCTCGAGCAGGCTGTTGAGCTGCAACGCCAGTTTGCAGGCGACATCAAGAGACACGTTGAGGAGGAGCGTGATGGGCGGCTGGGCAAGCTCGAGGATCTGAGCAAGGCCGTTTTAGAGCTGGAGAAGCTTACTACGGGCTGGAATGAGGTGGTCGACACAAACCTCCGCACCCAGCAACTTCATGTCGCGGTTGAGGCAGTGCGGGCCAGCCTTGAGGATGCCTCGCACCCCCGGCCATTCGTCAAGGAGCTGATAGCTCTCAAGGAGATTGCGTCGAACGATCCAGTGGTTGATGCTGCAATTGCCTCAATCAACCCTACTGCGTATCAACGCGGCATTTCGACCTCTGCTGAGCTGATTGATCGGTTCCGCCGCGTGGCCGCCGAGGTCCGCAAGGCGTCCTTGTTGCCGGAAGACGCTGGTGTTGCGAGCCACGCTTCAAGCTATGTCTTGAGCAAGCTGCTTTTCAAGAAGCAGGGCCTTGCGGCTGGTGATGATGTCGAGAGCATCCTGACGCGGACGCAGACTTATCTTGAAGAGGGTGATCTGGACAATGCGGCTCGCGAAATGAATGGTCTTACTGGATGGGCCAAGACACTGAGCAGGGATTGGCTCGGCGAGGTGCGCAAGGTGTTGGAGGTTCAGCAGGCACTCGATGTGAGCTTTCTTCCTTCCTCCCAGTCTGGGGTATCTAACTAACGCTTGGCAGGTTATCCAAACGGAGGCGAGACTGCAAAGCTTGAGGGTGGAATAGCCTTAGATGTTTCCTTTGTGAATTGCCCTTGTACCTTGGCCAGGTGGTCTTGGCTGCACGTAATTGTGTCTATATGGATTGGGCGATAGAAAAGGAGTGGGAGGTAGCGACGGTGACGGTGTATCAGATAGTGAATAGACGGGCTGTCTTTACGATGTGATTTGCATGGTCTGGCACTGATAAGGTGTTTTTGAGGGTATATGAGGAGCGTATACTAATTTTTGTGATTGTGGTTGAGGTTGAGGTGTGGTGTTGATGAACTGGGCAGCTGTTGTGCTGTGTCGGCTATGTCACCCAATTTGGCCAAATTTTGCTGTTGCATCATATCTGACCAAAAACGCCGAGTCCGAACCATGATGGGCAGCTGGATTCGGAGGAATTGATCAATTCCGGTGAGCGATTGGATTTTTTTTTTTTTTTGACTTTACAGCCTTGCTCCCCCACCCTCTCCGTCGGACCTTTGCTCACGCGATCGCAGGTTGGAGTCGGGTATTGATCTCATCCAATCTCACTCCTTCATCACAACGCCTTTTCCTTCTCAACCATCAAGACCGCGAACCAATTCACGCTGGGCGAGACACCAAACGAATGTCCTCTTTTTGCCACCTACGCGGCTCCATTTTCTATTCCTTGATCAGATCTTCTTTACCTTCTATCCTCATTAGGCCTTTTTCTTCTTCTTCTTCTTCTTCTTCTTCTTCTTCCTCCACCATGGCGTCACCAACACCCAGCTACGCCGACGCCCTCGCCCGCCTCTCCCTCCTCCAATCCAATCGCGCCGTCACCTCCCTCTTTGCCTCCCCCCCTGCTGCTTCTTCTCCAAAGGGGGGGGACCTCAACGCCCTCGCCATCCCGGAAATGCTCGCCTGGCTGAACCGCGCAGGCTACACTCCGGCTTCCCTAGCCGCTACGTTCCTTCGTGTCATCCACATTGCGGGAACAAAAGGGAAAGGCTCTGTCTCAGCACTGGCTTCTTCAATCCTGGGACAATACCCTGACGCGTGTTCCGGCGGCGGCGTGGGGCTGTATACCTCCCCGCATGTCGTCTCAGTACGGGAGAGGATCGCTATCAACGGCGTACCAATCTCCAGGGAGAAGTTTGCAAAGTACTTTTTTGAAGTCTGGGATAGGCTTAGTGATGCCGCAAGGCAGGCGGGGGACGCAGACCCCGACGGGCCGGACACTAAGCCGTTTTACTTTCGGTTTTTGACGATATTGGCGATGCATGTCTTTGTGCGGGAGGGGTTAAAGGATGCGGTGGTGGAGTGTGGGATTGGTGGGGAGTATGATTCTACAAATTTTCTGGGACCGGAAATGGTGAGTGCGGCGGTGGTGACGCAGCTGGGGGTCGATCATGTGGGGATGTTGGGAAGGAGGGAGGACGAGATTGCGTGGCATAAGGCGGGGATTTGGAAAACGGGGGTGAAGGGGTTTACGAGACGGTTGGATGAGGGGAGGGATGAAGTGATGAGGGTTTTGAGGGAGAGGGCGAAGGAGAGGGGGGCGGATCTGGTAGAGGTAGGGGATGAGGTGGTTGAGGGATGGGAGGGTGTGGATGGGGCGAAGCTGCAGGGCCCGTTTCAAAGGTATAATATGGCGTTGGCGGTCGCAGCGGCGAGGGAGCATCTGATCAAGAGGGGGGTGAGGTTTGCAGGCGAGTTTGGGAGGGATGGGTACAGCTTGGAGTCCATGCCAGAGGAATTCCGTCGGGGGTTGAAGGAGGCCATGTTGCGTGGACGGTGCGAGGTAATTGAGGACGCCGAGGGGATCAAATGGTTCATCGATGGAGCTCACACCGACGACAGTCTTGCCGGAGTGGGGGTTTGGTTCGCAGGCCAGACAAAAGACCAAGCCAAGGACATGGTGCGGGTGTTGCTATTCAACCAACAAGACAGAGACGTAAGCGCTCTGATAGCTGCGTTCCTAAAAGCAGCCAAGAAGGAAGGAGGGGACGAAACGATGGTGTTTGATCATGCCATCTTTACGAGGAATGAAGAGCGCCCACCAACAGCAGACGAACCCTCGCGTGATCTCACCGTCCAGACCAAGGCGAGCGAGGCCTTACTTGCCATTGACGCCAGCACTGAAGTCTCGATTCAAGATTCCGTGGACAATGCCGTTACCAGGGTCAGAGATATTGCGGCGCAAGCCAGGAGAGAAGGAAAGGTCTGCAGGGTTTTGGCAACTGGGAGTTTCCATCTCATTGGTGCTGTGATCAAGATGATTGACAGCGAGGCTGAGGAATAAACCAACCAACCAAACCCCTTTCCCTTGTATTGGTATTCGTTTGGCTACCTAGAGACAGAGGAGAAAGAAGAGAGAACAAACGAAAACTGCCGCACTCCGTTACGCCTTGCTGTGAAGCACCCAGACCCGTAGTTGAAACATGTAGGCGTAAAGCGGATCAGATACTACTCCGCGTCGTGTTGAGACGGTGCCGTCTACTTCTATATATCTTTTTGACCATCAAAAACTTAAAGCGCGTCGGCTTTTTCAAGGATACCTAGTGCGCCACCCACAAGGTGTAAGCTACCCGTGATGAGCGTGTGGACTTTTTGTCCGCCCTCGATACCTTTCGTGAGAGCCCGGGCTGTGTCGATAGCTTCCTCTATGCTGTGTATGACGCGCACGTCGGCTGTTGGGTCGAGGGAAGACCATCTCTCAGCAAAGGCCCTTTGGGCGGTCATGTTCTCAATGTCTTTGGGGTTGTGTTGATGGTTTACAAAATCTGAGAACGTTAGTCAGTAGGGTCGGCTAGAAGATGAAAATATATCAAGCAGACAGCCTACCCCTCTTATAGCCCGTTTTGGCATATGTCACATTGGTGCAGAATATGACGTGTTGGAATCCCGTCTTCCCATCGGGCCCAGGCTCGACCTTCTTGAGGGTGTTGCACAGGCCATCAAGGAAATCGATAGCCTCGGTTCGGCCCTGCTGGTTGAAGATGAGAACCTTTGGGCCCGCCGTGCCCTTGGCCTCCTCCACGAACCAGCGTGCGGCCATTTTGAGACTGTCTACCGTGTGTGCGCCGTCAACATACCAGGTGACGTCGCCTTCCTCTTTAACCTCACAGCGGCCTCGCCAGACAACCTGCTCGAGGCCGTCGATGAACTCCTTGGGCAAGGGACTGCTGTGGTCCGGAGAGAATGACGGATCGATTTTCTTCAAAGCAGTCTCGGCTAACGCGACGGCTAACGTGGCGTTCTTCTTCTGGAACACAGCATCTGGCCGGATCTTGACAGGCGCTAATCGGGGATCAATGCTGAGAGCCTGAAGGTTGACGCCCTTCTCAACAGCACGATCCTGTAGAACCTTGGCGGCTGAAGGAACCTGCTCAATGGTGAAAGCTGGGGTACCGGTCTTCATGATGCCCGCCTTGTGCCAGGCAATTTTATCGACAGTGTCGCCCAGCACGTAAACGTGGTCGATGCCCAGGGTGCTGATGCCGCTGGCAACAGGGCGGTCCACCACATTTGTGGCGTCATACTCACCCCCAATACCCGTCTCATAGACAGCAGCGTCCACGCCTTCGGACAAGAAGACATGGTAGCTCATGAGAGTTAGGTACCGGGCGTAGATGGGTTTGGTGCCCAGCTCAACCTCTTCGGCCGCTGCCTTTGAGGTCTCGAGACGGTCCCATACTTCAAAAAAATAACGTGCAAAAAGGTCCTCCGAGATAGGTCGTGAGTTGATACGGATGCGCTCTCGTACGGCGATGAGATGAGGTGAGGTGAAGAGGCCAATTTTACGTGGGATTCCGCGGGCATCGCGGTACTTGGAGAGAATCGAGTCCACAAAAGCACAAGTGCTGCCTTTGCCCTTGGTGCCGGCGACGTGGACAATGTTTAGACGATCCAAATCCCGGGATGAGTAGCCGATGCGCGTCAGATAGGCGCGCATCTCACGGACGGAATTAGCATCGGGGCGGATACCGGCTTTGCGCCTGGCCTCGATGATAGCAAAGGGTGTTTGCAGAGAGTTGAGGGCGTCAATTGCATCCTGAGCTCATTAATTGGTCTGGCCGAAATGCAATTTTAGCAGGAATTATACGGACATTGTAGCTCCGAGCCTGGGTCGCCATTGCCGCTTTTGTCATTGCAAATGTTTGGGGGCTTTGGGTTTTTGCAGCAGTCGGACGGGTTAGGGACCTCAGCAGGAGGAGTCGCGCTTGGAAAAACACATGACGCATTGGAGCGCGGTAAGTGTTCTATGTCGGCCTGGCGTTCATCTCTGGCAATGTTTAAGTTTCATGGCGTTGACTTGACCCTGGCTTGATCCTCTCTTTTTGTCAGGGTTATGACGCTGCTACACCGGAGATTTCCGAGTGTTAGCGATGCGGCTCCGAACTCGGTGGGCACGGACCATATCCATCCACCCCACACACCACCCCGTGTCCATATCCAAGAATGATAGAGACGGTTATCCGGGTGGATTGCAACAACCACAAAGTAGGCACTTTGGCCGAGCGGTCTAAGGCGCCGTCTTCAGGACTTCTGAATTCAATTCAGAGCACTGTTTGGCGGTCCGAAAGGGCGTGGGTTCGAATCCCACAGGTGTCATAATCTTTTTGCATCTATCTCTGTCTGGATCTGTCAGACTTTGCAAACGTTCCTTCTCTTTCTGCTTGGTTCAGCGCCGGTTCGGCGATCCACGTCCAGCACGGGATTCTTTTTTTGTCCATCGATTCGCAGAAAATGCCCCTCATCCCGTATTCCGTATCTTGTCCCTCACGCAACCCCTCACTTGGACATCCCAAAGTGAAGCACCCCAACTGCCGTCTGATGCGACATACCGACAGCACTGTTCCGTGTCCGGGTCCTTGTCTTTGATCACGCGCCTCTCATGATAGTCGACTAGTTCCCGCGTTGCTTGCTGCGGGCTACAGCATTGGTCGTGCCCGGTAAGAGTGTGAACCAGGCTCCGCAATCGCCATCAGCCCATAATGATGCCTTGCCGGCCCCGGCCAAACCAGCTGCTCGGGCCTCCCGGCGGCACTTTGAAGCACGAACCCACCACGCCCTTGCCCGCTGCGGGAATTCTCGAGCGCTTTGCATCGGACCTGCCCCCGTACGCCAGGATAAAAAAGAAAAAAAGAAAACCAAAAAAAGTCTTTGCCCCTCAGCTGATATCCTCTTCATCACGGCTTTGCTAGCAGCGGAGACAGAGCGGGCATTGTGTGGGAAACTGATTGGCGCGGATAAATAGCCTGGGTAAATGGGCAGGCTGCCCAGCGACCAGCTGCGCGACAAGCTCTCGGGAGCTGGCGGTAGACTGGGGCCTTCACCACCAGGCGGCCCAAACCATGGCGTAATTGGAGTTTCCGGAGGGGTGGGGGGGCAGCACATTGGACAATTGCCTTGACTGTGAGCACTGAGCCTGGGCCTGGATGCACAGCAGCTCCCCGCACTGGAACCAAGCTCCTCCTCGACACGGTAAGACGAAGAGAGGAGGGGGTCCGGATGGGGGGGCGCCTTCATTCTTCCATCTCCGAGAAACGGTGCCTCCTTGTTGGAGTGGCCACCGAGTCGTAGAGTATTTATTCCTCTTGCCTGACGACTTCCTCTTGTCTGGTTCTTGCTTCTCTTCTCTGTCGATCTTTTCTTCTCTGTGGCTATCTGCAAAGCGCTGAGTACCTATCTTGCTTCTGTCATTGTGCGTCATCGCCTCCTCACCTCCACCCTCAACTCTATTTATCTACAGACCAGATAGCTTGTTACAATGGCGACCGGATCGGTAGGTCTTCACCGGCCGATATCCCCCAAGACTCAAACTGACATATCACCTCAGAACCTCTCCTTCGTCCTCAACAAGCCCAACGATGTAGAGTTCAAGGACAAGCCCGTGCCGACGCTCAAGACACCGCACGAGGTGCTTGTTGCCATCAACTACACGGGCATCTGTGGCTCTGATGTCCACTACTGGGTGCACGGCGCCATTGGCCACTTCGTCGTCAAGGACCCCATGGTCCTGGGCCACGAGTCGGCCGGCACCGTTGTCGAGGTCGGCTCAGCCGTCAAGACCCTCAAGGTTGGTGACCGCGTCGCCCTCGAGCCGGGCTACCCCTGCCGTCGCTGCACCAACTGCCTCGGCGGCCACTACAACCTCTGCCCGGAGATGGCTTTCGCCGCCACTCCCCCCTACGACGGCACCCTGACTGGCTATTGGGCTGCCCCCGCCGATTTCTGTTATCGCCTCCCCGAAAACGTGTCCCTCGAGGAGGGCGCCTTGATCGAACCCCTCGCCGTCGGCGTGCACATTGTGCGCCAGGCCAACGTCACTCCGGGCCAGTCCGTCGTTGTCATGGGCGCCGGCCCCGTCGGTCTCCTCTGCGCCGCTGTCGCCCGCGCCTTTGGCGCCACCAAGGTTGTGCAAGTTGATATTGTCCAATCCAAGCTCGACTTTGCCCGCTCCTTCGCCGCCACCCACACGTACATCTCCCAGCGGATTACGCCCGAGGAGAATGCCCGTAATATTATCGACCTCGCTGACCTCGGTGCCGGTGCTGACGTCGTCATCGACGCTTCGGGCGCCGAGCCCTCCATCCAGGCCTCCCTGCACGCCGTCCGCGTCGGCGGCACCTACGTCCAAGCCGGCATGGGCAAGCCGGACATCACCTTCCCCATCGTCGCCCTCTGCATCAAGGAGGTGACGGTGAAGGGCTCCTTCCGCTACGGCAGTGGCGACTACAAGCTTGCCATTGAGCTGGTTGCTGCCGGCAAGGTCAACGTGAAGAAGCTCGTCGATGGCGTTGTCCCGTTTGCGCAGGCCGAGGATGCCTTCAAGAAGGTGAAAGGGGGCCAGGTGATCAAGATTTTGATTGCCGGGCCTAACGAGAAGGATATTGTCGGTGCGCTGGATACCTCGGTGGATGAGTCCAAGGCTAAGGAGGCCGAGGAGGCGGCGAAGGAGGGTGGCGCCGCTGCTGCTTGCTGCTAGACATTCAGTGTCCGGCCTACGGCATCTTGAGGAGGGAATTTATTCTTTGGTTAGATTTAGACACGATATATCTTGTTCTTGGATATGATGTATGGTTGCAACGGCGTACCGGTCATCAACACTGGAAAGGGGGGTGGGTAACCTAGGTAGCATTGCATGGGAGTTTTGATTTGGAATATGATCTCATGTTTCTTTGTCAAGAGTGTTAAAGTAACCAACATGTGTTTGTGTCATAGTCTCATCTACTTTATTTGCAGGCAAGCATATCACGGATATTCTAATAGAAGAGAGAGACGCAAAAGAGACAAACAAAGGAAAGAATATACCCAAATTCCGTTTTAACCCGCCTGCTTACCCGCACACACTCTCTAGTTGAGCATTCCTAGATATCTCGTCTCGATCTTACTATCCACCTTAGCCCCCGTCACTCCAATGGTAACCACCTCACCCGGCACAATATCCACCAGGTTGTCATCGAACCTGACCTCATCGTCTTCACATTCAACCGCTACCCCTTTAATCGGCACCTCAGCGCTAAGCTGCACCGCCTTCAAATCCTCCGTCAATACTGCCTTGAGCTGCTGCGGCTTCTTGAAGTGCAGGTACTTGAGCGGCTCAGGCCAGTTGACGTAGCGAGCAATTTGAACTCCGTCGCGCACCAAGTACGCGGCAACAACAGTACGAGCCTCTTCTCCCTTGCTGGGGTTGAGGACTGGGACGTCAAAGGCCGCAATCTCAGTCGAACGGTTCTCTGGAAGTGAGACACCACTTTTCACATCTTCGTAGGTCTGCTTGCCAGTCTCGACATCCCATCCACGGAAGACGACATCAACAGTGAGATCCTCCAGTGTGAGATTACTTCCCCATACCTCGATGCGCTGGCTAACGTCGATGTAGACTCTCGTGTACTTGTCGCGCGGGTGTTTGTGCTCGCGGCGCGTAATACCAACACTGACAGGTGCCATCTCGCGCTTGACGGTGAAGTATGCCATTTTGGGCCGCAGATAGTAATCAGCAATACTCCAACTCGTCACTGGCCAGCAGTCGTTGATCTGCCACACTAACGCACCACCACAGTATTCACGCCCAGGACCCTTCCACTGCCGCTTCCACAGACGGTAGGCTGAGGCTAGACACTCGGCTTGCATCAGCTGCGTGCTGTATACAAACTGCTCGAGTGGGTCGGGCCCGTACCGCATATTTTCGACCAGGTACAGGGCAATTCGCCGCTCGTGGCCGTCGGCCTTATTGTGGAAGTCGATAGTGGACGACTGTGGGTACCTGTCGGGGTCGTCTTTGCCGAGCGGAAGATAGGCGTCGATAGTCTTAACTGAAGGGAAGGCTTCCATGCCGAACTCCGAAACAAAACGCCCAACAAGCTGATCAAAGTTTTGATACTTCTCTTGGGTGCCATGCCATACATTCCACTGATGGATGTCGCCGACAGTGGGGTCATGCGTATCGCGGCCGGCGCCCCATGGTGAGCCAGGGTGATACTGAGTTCGTGGGATGAGTTCGGCGCACACATCTGCAAGGAGCTTCTCGTAGATATACCGCGCGGGGAAATCGGTCTTGAGCCAGTTGTCGGGGTTCTTGTCCTCGTAGTCGTATGTCAGCCCAGCGCTCTCCTGGTACTGGTAGTCTTCGTTATTTCCAGCCCAGATAACAATGGACGGGTGATGCCGGAGAAGCTTGACGTTCTCATAGGCTTCCTTCTTGATTGACTCGAGCAACTCCGGCCAAGCGGGATAGTTGCCACAGCCAAACATGAAGTCCTGCCAAACGAGAATGCCATACTCATCACACGCATCGTAGAAGGACTGCTCCTCGTAGATACCACCGCCCCAAACACGGATCATAAACTGATTTCCCTCAGCAACAAGTTTGACCCAGTCAAAGTACTTCTGCCGGGTGATGCGAGGAACAAAGTTGTCGGCAGGGATCCAGTCACTACCGCCGCAGTAGAGCGGAATATTGTTGACCTCGAAGAAAAAACTCGTCCCTGGCTGGTCCTTCAATGGCCGTTGCACAAGTTCGGCCCTCCGCAGCCCGATCTTCTTGGTGACCTCATCAACCACCTCATCCCCGCGGAGCAAGGTTGCCTTAACCTGGTACAGTGGCTGCTTGCCGTACCTGATCGGATACCAAAGAGCCGGCTTGTCGACATGGAACGACGCACTAACGTTACCAGACTGTATCTCAACCGTCTCTGACGCAACCTGCTTGCCGTGGAGTGTGATATCGAACCGCACCTTGTCCGCAGCGCCCTTGACATACTCGACATCCACGGTAGCCGTGACATCAGCGGAGGCAAGAGACTTATCCACATCCGTATCGAAGCTGAGGTCAGCTAGCCTTGCGCTGTAGACCTCGAGGTTGATTGGTCGCCAAGGTCCACAGGTGTTGAGCGCCGGGCCCCAGTCCCATCCCTATGTGCGCGTGCCTCTGTCAGCCGCGTCCGAGGCCACTACCACTACTTCACACAAAGACCTCAGGTACTCACCCAGTGGTACTGCGCTTTCCGGACTGCCAAGCGCGAGTTGTCTCCGTTCCAAACTCCCCACTTATGTTCCGGATATTTCTCCACCAACTTCCACCCGCGCAAGTAGGCGCTGTCAAACTGTATGACCAGCTCGTTCTCCCCCGCCTTGATCACCTCCGAGACATCGACACGGAACGGGGTGAACATGTTGTCCACCTCGAGTATGGGCTTGCCATTGAGCGTGACAGTGGCAAAGGTATCGAGACCGTCAAACACCAGGACAGCCTTGGCACCGTCGGGCACGGCGGTGGCGGTGAAGGTGGTCTTGTAGAGCCATTGGGCCTCGCCTACCCACTGGACATCGAGTTCATTCTTGCCGATGAAAGGGTCGGAGATCAGGCCATTGTGCAACAGGTCGAGGTGGACGTTGGTGGGAAACTGGGCCACGGGCAGGAATTTGCTGTCGTCCTTGTCGGCCTGGCGGAATTCCCAGTTCCTATCGACGGGTGTCACGATGCGTGGCGCCATGGGTTGTTTACGGGCGTTGTAGGTCGGGGGGGGGGGTCTTGAGGAGGAAGGAGTCGGAGGAGGGGTAGCTTGAGCTCCAATGTGGGGTATCTGTCTCTCACACAGCAGCACAGTTGGGGAAGGAGCCACAGGCTTGCAGGCCTCAGAGCAGATGCCGAGAACAAGCAATCATCTTGACCTCTCCGCCCGGACGAGCATGTATTTAAGGCCGTGTAGACCGTGATGCTGGCCGGTCGTCATTTCCAGAGCTGGAGCTGCCGTTCACCGTGTTTAACGACGGCGGGAGAACAAACGCCGAGGTACGGGATGATACTTGCTAATGCAGGAGCTCCCTGCTATCCACCCCACCAGCTCGACGGCGTCTGGGATTATCTGTCCAGGGGTCCAAGAGTACCTCATCCCGTCATGATGCGCCCATATCGACGAGAAGAAACAACCTGTATCGTCTGAAGACCGAGCCAGCCAGCTGGCTCCCATTTGATATGCCTTCCATTTCCACCTTAATTAAAAGGAAATGCCACCCCTTTCGCATTCACCAGTTCGACAGAGTGTTTTCGTCGTAGGTCTCCCCCAAACACCATCTCGGGCATATCACGGCTTGCCAATACCTCCCGACTCTGGCCCGTCCAGCTGCGGGCCCGATTGACCCGCGCTCACAGGGGGCCGAACCCTGGGTGGGCGGAGGGAGGCCGTCCGCGCTCCGCTTTAGGCTAAAGTGGACTGCGCGCTCACAGCGCGGCTGCTGGCATACTTAGCTACCTACTGCTAGCCTAGAACTAACTTTTTTGCGCCGCGGTTGCAATGTTGCAGACGCTGGTCTGGCGGCCTTGTGGGTTTTCGGAGGTATAACGTCGTCGCTGCTAAGTCCTCCGTCTGCAAGTGCTTGCATACTGCATACCATCCATGTCCCTGGACTTGCCTACCTACCCTGCCCGGGTGGTGGCCTTGATGGTAAGGTTACATGTCTCATCCTCTCAGCTCAGCAGAGGTAGCTCTGGGCGCAATGAAAAGGTCTCATTGTGCGGCAATGCCAGTCCAGGCAATGCCGCGGTCTAGATGCTAGATGTTCTGCAAGCGCGCTAGCAAGTCTCTATCCTGCCTGCTTCTCCTAAACGCCATGCGGCCGTGCTATCGTAAAAAAGTAAACCCCCTAATGAACTAATAATGCCATGGAGTCCATATACAAGAAAAAAAAAGGAAAAGGAAAAAGGGCATATCGTAATAGTAAAGGAAACCGCCTCCCTCCCCCCCGTGACCCCTACCCTCTAGTCCTTAGCCCCCCTATCCATACTTCTTCCATTAAGTCTCGAGGCTCTAACGACCCCGAAAAAGAGGGAACGACTCTCACCGAATTAGGAAAAAAAAAAGTACTGGCATGGTATTATAGGTAGGTTCCCAACTTCCTCAAGACCCTAGGCCTCCTCAGGCCGCCACCACTCACTAGCAGCACGCGCGGTTCCTCCTCCTCCCGCTCAATGTAAACACCTCTTCCCACTCTCTCAGCCCCCCCTGACCTGTCCTCTTCGGTCTCCTCCTCCGCATCGCCACCCCGCCACCCCCATCATCACCCGTCATTGAACTCTTGATGCTCCCCCCATCGCTCGCGCCGGCATTCCACCCCCCGCCGGCATCGCCATACTGAATCCCACTCATGGGATCATCCGGGTCGATTTCGCCTAGTTCGATCTTTGTGAGAATCATCCTCGCCAGGCGCCCGAAAACCTCGTCGACGCCGTCCCCGCTGAATGCGCTTACTTCCATCGTAACGGGGATCCCCACCGTGCTGGCCCACCGGCTGGCCTCCACCGCCGAGACCTCCCGCCCGTCCGGTGCTACGGTTGCGCGCAATTGTGACCCCAACCCCGGGTGGCCCATCTGAATCGTCGATGTTGATGAGTATGACCCAGGTTGGATCGGGGTGCTCGCGTAGGGTACCGAGGAGGCGCTGACGCTACTAGGCGTCAGGGGTGGCATTGTCGTGTCGATGAGGCTGTCGTCATCACCCGTGAGATCCAGTTTATTTCCGACGAGGAGAGTCGATAGGTTCGGCGAGGCGAGTGCACGGGCATCGTTGAGGAAGGGCTGTAGATTGTTAAAGCTGGTATGGGAGGTGATGTCGTAGACGAGGATGGCGCCGGCGGCGCCCCGGTAGTAGGATCGCGAGACGGACCGGAATCGCTCCGTGCCAGCCGTGTCCCAGAGTTGAAGCTTTATGCGCTTCCGCCGCGCTCCCGTGCCGACTTTGATGATCTTGCTGGCGAACTCGACCCCGATGGTTTGTGAGGATAGGACGCGCCACTCGTTTTTGACGAAGCGGTGTAGGAGGCAGGATCTAAGCGGGAGGGGGAGGGTGTTGTGTTAGCGTCTCTTCGACCTGGATAGACGGTCGTCTGCAAACTCACTTTCCAGTCCCGCTTGGCCCGAGCAGAATGATCTTGGCTAGATAATCGTACATGGTTCCAAGTTCCTAGATTTGGCGAGGCCAGTGGTCAGAGCTATTCTTCCTCGCACGAATCGGTCCTGGCAAGGGTCATGTACTCACCTGCTCGCGTGCTGTGGCCGTGCTATCCTCGCTCGCGGCCGAGGACCGCCGTGGTCTCGTCATGGCTGGCGATCTGCTCTCGGGCGGTGCCTGGGTCGAAGCTAAACTTGACAAACCATGAGTCGCTGCGCCCGCGACACGCCGAACCTATTCCTGTCGGTGCCGGCTGGCGAAAGACGCGATGTTGGTAGGGGCGGGAGAATTCAGCGTTATGAGTGGTCGGTTTCGCGTTGCTCAAAAAATCCGTGTTTTGCGCCGTGGAGGAGACGACTTCAGGGACCGAGATTGCGCTTGCAGCTTCTTTTTGCAGGACTTGGATCTTCAATCGAGGAATCCTTGCTCGATTTCTTAGAGTTTGGCTCCAGGCAAGATGTGGGCTTATCGGGACGGTCTGGGGGGATTATGACATGGGACACGGGACTCGGAGACAGGGTCCAAGCCACGACCAAGAACAGTCTGCCGGGGTCTCCACAACACGTCACAGGTCACAGAGTAGCGTTGCAGCGGATAGCGGCAAAACCTAGGGATGGCATCAGCCGACAGCCACCCCACACTAGCCACTGCAGCGAAAGCCTGCAAGTGTCAAGCGTGTATTATCGGCCCCGATAAGCAGCGAACCGAGGCAATTGCCGCCTGAGTAGTGCTGATCACTCAACTGGGGATCTCCTTTTCCAGGTCGCAACGCCCTAGCCAGCGAACTTCTTACCTATTTGACGGCGATGTTCGCCGCACCAGTAGTGCATCTCCTCGAAGCCGAATCCAGCCGGTGAGGTCGCTTCAAAAATGAAAATCGCAGGGCGAACGTTTGTCGTGTCTGGAGGGTGAGTTTCTGAGGACAGCGTGATCACATGCTAATGCAGACCATGAGCTGACCGCCGTGTGATTGCAGCGCATCTGGTCTGGGCAGGGCCTGCGTCCAGGACATCGTCAAGGCTGGCGGCAATGCAGCTATTCTGGACATGAACGAGGAGCTGGGAGGCGCTCTCGCCAAGGATCTAGGGTCAGCAACGCGCTTCATGCCCTGCGATGTCTCCAACACGGACAGCATTGCCAATACTGTCAAGGCCATCGCCACCTGGGTCAAGGAGACCGGGAAGCCTCTCGGGGGTGTCATCCCCGCTGCCGGAGTCGGACGACCGGGCTTGGTAAGTCGGCTTCTCCACCTGGGATGGCAGGTCCACTATTCTAATGTCTCCTGCCAGATCCTCGATCGGAACCTCGACCCCTTATCTCTCGATGCCATTGACTTTGTCGTCAACATCAACCTGCGCGGAACTCTTGATCTTGTTCGCCAGGTCCTCCCTCTGCTCGCATCGTCCGCTCCGGACGGGCCTGACGGAGAGCGGGGCATCGTCGTCATGGTTGCCTCTGCGGCCGCTTTCGAGGGACAGATGGGTCAGGTTGTCTATGCAGCAAGCAAGGGCGCTGTCGCTTCTATGACCCTGCCCATGGCTCGGGACTTGTCCCGTTTTGGCATTCGGGTAGTCACGATTGCGCCCAGCATGTTTGACTCGGCCATGACGGCTGTCATGTCGGACAAGGTAAAGCAAGGCCTGCAGAAGGCCATGGAGTTTCCTACCCGGGCAGGCAAGCCTGAGGAATTTTCGTCGTTGGTAAAACAGGCCATTGAGAACATCATGCTCAACGGAGTAGTCATCAGGTTGGACGGCGCCACGAGAATGCCAAGCAAGCTGTAATGGGTTAATCTTGGGTATTATCTGGATCTTTCCACACAGATTACTCCCCCATATAGGCGTCCCCCCTCGTGTCTGACTCCCAAGAAAATCGCGAGTTCTATTGCATCTTACAACATCTCACAACATTGGCCCTGGCCGTCGAGAATTGCCCCTCTGTGCGGAAGGCGGCGAACGACAACATAGTGGGTGAATAGTGATGTGGAGGCCGGAAATACTGGTACGAAGACTGGGCAACATCGCTGTGCAGGTCGCCGAACACCGACACGGAGGCTGGCGAATATCCATCCCGTCGCCTTACAGATGGTAGATTGAAGCAATTCGAGCACGCGTGGGTACTCGCCGATGGCCAAACTCGATCCATTCTTATCTCTACACATAGAGGTCTACAGAACTCCTTCCAAATATTGTGCTCCCACACCTCAGATTCCGCCAGTAGGACAGAAGCCACATACTAGGGTAACCAACAAATTTCGTAGGCCGCGAAAATCCGTACAACCCCTTGGGAAAAGTCCAAACAAGCGATCACTCAGCCTCCAAGTGCCTCCGAACGGTTTTGGGGCCCGGAGAGAAGAAAAAGAAACCCACAACGCTCCGCTAACCGCAGGACGGAAGCGTGACATCGGGGACAGAAAGCCCGCCCCGAAGAAGTCTAAGCAAAGAACCGAGAATCGAGAACACAACTAAACTGAATGAGACCGAAAAGGTACAAAAGCGGCTTCCAGGAGCCATGGGAGGGCAACACGCCCGTCATCAAGTGTCGGAAAGGTGATGAGGAAATCCCCAGATGTGCCCCTGTCGCAGGGACAAAGAAAATGAGCCAGCCACAACAGATATGTGTCTAGCCAGACAAAAGTTTTCTCGTGCTCAGTACGGCAAATTGTCCATGTTGACATCATCATTGTTGCGGTCGCCATCCGGGTATCCATAGTGTTTGTAGTATCCGCCGTGATCCCAGCGATTCTCCGGAGCATTCGGACGGCGGCGATCAGCGTTTGTGCTGGGACCAGCCGAAGGAGTCCTCTGGGGTCTATCAGACCAAACCACAAGCTCCAAGTTCGGTGCACCGCCACTAGTGCGGCTGGTAGAACGATCATCTCGAGCACGGGAAGGGCGATAACTGTCTAAGGGACGGTAGCTGCCTCCGGGACCGTAGTTGTCCCGGTCCTGGTCCCGGTCACGGTCAGCCAGGCGATCCCGCCTAATAGGGCTCCTTTCGCGGCGATTGCCGTTGCGGTAGTCCCGCCGAGAGGGCGAACGTGAGCGGCGATCAGTCTCTCGAAAAGACCCCGAGATCACTCTGCCGACTGCCATGCCTTCCAAGAAAGCTCTTCCAACTTCGGTGTCTTCTCTGGCCCTGACAGTGGCGAGATCATCAGCCAGACGACGAATCTGGTCAATGATCGACGCAGGGCCGCTGGTACCGGGAGCATTGAGCGCAACACCTTGAACTGCAGAGCCGCCGGCACGGCGTGGCGCCGAAGGAGGGAGGGGAGGCGGGAGCATCACCCGATCCCGGTGCTCTTCCTTGATCTTGACAACCGACTCGTTCTTCGACATTGGTGCCTTGCCTTTTGTAGTAGAGTCTCCCTGTGGCTTTCTAGGCGAGGGGCCCTTGGACCTGGAGTTCCCTGAGCTGCTAGTTGCAGGAGCCTTGATGCTGGAGTTAGCTGAGCTGCTCGACGCGTTTCCCCGGGATTGGGAGGGACCGCGCAACCTGCGGACGTCTTGCCACCCGCAGCAAACCGTCTCCAGGGCCTGTTTTGCAAGGGCAAATTTGGCAGAGGCGGTGTCGCTGTATTCTTGAGAAGCGACGATTCTGACATTATTCACGACAAGGCTCAGCCGGATCCTGCCAAGTCTGCTCCCCTCATCAAACCACTCTGGGTTGAATCCACGAGCCTGACACACACTCGAGAGAATCTGCGTGGGAGGAGGTCCTACGTGTGCAACACGCGGGGCCGTCTGAGAATCATCTGACGTGGTGGCGGCGTTGCTCGAGGGACCACCAATGTGTCGGGTAATGTTAGTGAGAGAACGGGACGAGGTTGAAGGGATGCTATAAGAAGTGTGAGGGCGCTGGGGCAGGACATTGCTTGGGTAGTACGATGCGCTCCCGGATAGAGCGCCAGCGCGAGGAGTGATGGGAAGATGAACGAAGCTTCCCTCGTGAGCTTCGACTTGGCGAAGAGAACCTTGGCTGACAGCAAAGTTTGGCGATGAATACGACATGTCGACATCGCGCTGGTATCCCGCTCGGTTTTCCGCCCCCACTAGTATGGGAGCGGGGCTGGAGCGTCCATACGGCCTTGGGGCAAGCATGGAGTCGCTGCCCCGAAGTAGTTGGGGATAGTGCTGTCGAGAAACGTTTACACTCGTGGGTGAGTGCTGGGGCAGCACAGGAAGCCTGCCCCAGGCTAAAGGGGCCATTCCGTTCGGGCGAGAGTGAGCCGTAGTGCTCGAGACGCCAGAGAAACTCGCTGTTCCCTGCGTCGACGTTCTATGATCATGGTTGGGGATACCATGTCCATTCATAGGCAGGTGGGCAGCTCCTGGGTATTGGCGAAGACTAGCAGAAACTAATGGAGACTGACCTCCCGCAAGAGCTGAGACGACGTTGGAAACTGTTGATGGAGACAGGCAGAGCTATAGACTCACATTTCTCCTCGGGTCTCTTGCCGCGGGTGCCAGACCCATTTGGGTGCTCTCTCTCCATGTCGCGAGCGCTTGAAATTCCTGTGATTCACAATCTGTTAGCACTACGGGAACCTGGTGTCTGGAGTACAGCCACTTGGGAGGCTGCCAAGGACTGATAGCCAAAGTCTGGGATACGAAGGAGGGCATATCCGAGGGGCTGATCTATAAGAGAGAGGTGCAGGTGAAGCACGCCATTGGGCCTATCAGAGCCCGAAGAGACAAGAAGGAAGCAGACGACCAATCTGTTCCTATGACTGAGCTGCCTGGGGGTGTTGGTCGTTCGAATAGCTTCCCGTCGTTCTGGCAGTGGTGACTTTGAACAGCGCAGATGAGCCGCCGGTACCTGATAGTTTCCAAGGCCGCGAGACGTTTAGGTCACGCGAAGGATTCGAAAAGGACATACAACTGCCCGTGCCATCAAATCTTCCAGCCTTCGCAGCGAGACAAGCGAGACAAGCGAGAACGCAATGAGCTGAACTGGGAGGCTCTGATTCATCACAATCCAGAAGTGGGAACTCAGCTGTGAAGTGTTCGGGGATGAGGGGCATAGCAATTTCGCAGACGAGGCGAATGAAATGGTGGTAGAGGTAGACTAGAAAGGTAGGAGAACGGACCAAATGCTCACCTGCCTTGGTAAATTTGGCTTCGTTTGCGCGCGGTCTTAAATTTGACAACCTGCGATTGCGTGGTGAGAAATTTGAAATGGTGGTACTCGCGGGTGCAGGTCGAGAAAGACGAGAGAAAATTTTGAGAATAGACAAAGGGAGGTAAATAGTGACCACGGACTAGGGGAAGCAGCCCGTGATACTGTGGGCGGTACTCACCTGGATTCTCCAGTTTGTGTTGAGGAGAGAAAGTTGGAAGGGAAAAATTGGCAGCGCTGAGCCCGTGAAATATTTCTAGGAGCAGATGCGGTGGGCTCTCTGAGCGCGCTGAAGTCGCGCGACCAGCTTTGGAAGGCCCGTTCCTTCCCTATTGCTGTCAAGTTCAGTTGCGTGGGCCTGAGGCAGAGGAGCACTTGGGAAGGTGCAAACGGCAGTGCGAGCTTGGCGAAACAAACAAAGCGAACCATGCATCTCGTTCGCTGTCTTGGACTAATACAGACTCTGCTGAAGAGCTTCTCCCTTTACCCATCTCTCAATGTTCTCAACCTGCTGCTCATACCAGCCCTCGAGCGTTGACTCTTCGACATAGCCCATGTGCGGTGTGAGTAACACACGGCTCCTGCCGTCCTGTCCCCACATTGTTGTCCGCCACTTGCTGTCGAGCGGCAGCGGTTCAAGCTCGAAAACGTCAAGCGCAGCTGCCCGAATCTGCCCCTTCTCTAGCGCATCCAGCAGGTCCTCTTCCACAATGAGAGGCCCCCGAGATGTATTGACGAGGATGGCAGATGGCTTCATCAAGGCGAGTTCGTTTGCAGCAATTCCTCCTCTAGACCTATCGGAGAGCACCAGATGGACGCTAACAACGTCGGCAGTCTTGAACAGTTCCTCCTTGCTGACGACCTTGAACGTCTTTTCACCCCGAGCATCTCCAGCCTGAAAGCCCGCACCGACAGCTTTCTCGTCGGCAACCTCTTGAGTCAAATTGGAGCTCCATGCCACCACCCGCATCCCAAATGCCCCATGCATTATCTTTGCTACGGCAATGCCCAGTCGGCCGAGACCCACGACGCCCAGTGTCTTGCCGCGGAGACAAATTGCAGGAGCTGTCTGCCAGCGCCCGGATTTGACCTCGTGGTCGTCTTGGGCAATGTTGCGTGCGGCGCCCAGGATCATGGCCACGCAGTGCTCTGTGGTGCTAACAGATCCAACAGAGCTGGCATGAGCCTTGTCAACGGCACCGACAACGGGGATACCCCGCTCTTTGAACGTGGGAAGATCTAGAGCTAGGTTTCTGTTACCCGTCGTGAGGAGCAGCTTCAGGTTGGGCAGCCTGTCAATCAATTCCTTTGGGAAGGGAGTTCGCTCCCGCATCGTAGCTGGAGAATCAGCCTCAAGTCTGCACACGAGTTGATGGTACTTACAAATCACATCAAACGGTTTGAGTCTTGTGACGAGTTTGTCCTTGACATCTTGGGGTGTATTTGGGTGGTTATATGGGGGGAGAGTGTCCCTGAAGAATTCGACGTGGAACTTGGTGGGATTGAGGGCCTTGAATTTGGACTCGGATATTCCCTGGTAGTCGTCCAAGACCGCGACTTTGATAATGGAGCCCATGGCGGATCCGGTGTATCGGGTTTCTACTCAACTAGGACGGAATCAAGAACAGGAGGTCTAGATGTTGACGCTTTTCAAACTCTTGTTCAGGTGATTTGGTATTCACGGCGCCGCTGAGCCGAAATCAGCCGCCCGCTGATCCAAGCCCCTTATTCAACCCTAACCCTACCACACTGCCGCCGGGGAAATCCGCAAATATCTACGGTGGCGCCACCGTGGCCG
>Ga0247765_1000589_pt1 | contig 26463 bp, 24 predicted proteins | sample UWRJL106311C6_FD_179949 | JGI IMG/M metagenome (GOLD analysis project Ga0247765, IMG submission 179949) | Plant litter microbial communities from Arlington Agricultural Research Station in Wisconsin, United States - UWRJ-L106-311C-6 | ecosystem: Environmental > Terrestrial > Plant litter >...
GACTCCCTTCCCGGTGTCCCCTCATGGGTTAGCTAAGTACCCTTTGCCCTTACGCCTTCTTCACCCGTACTGTCACAATGATGCCAAACCCCGTCAGTGTTTCCCACATGCCCCAGTCATTCTCCTTCCGGAACGTGACCTCATCTGCCCTTACTCCAACATTGATCCGCTCGTCATACCCCTTGATAGCCGTATCCGGAGGCGGCGAACGCAGCACCACTGGGGTCGGAGCCGCATAGGAAGCCGGAGCCGGTGTGGTCTCGCTCTTCTTCCGTCCCCATCTCCACAAGCCCTTTTCCTTTTTTGCCTCCACCACCACCTGCTGTACCACCCGCCGCTCCGTCTGCACCACCTCTCTCGGTGAGAGATATGCCGCCAGCCTCCGCGCCGCCTTCTCATCTCGGAAGAAAGTCCCCTCCCCGCCCTTCTTAGTCTCCGCACCCAGCCCGTCTTCCCCGTCGTCCGTGAAGCGGCCCCATTCATCAAACCCCGCCGCGCGTGAGTCCGAATACAAGACCGCGCCGTCGCCTTCATCAGAGTCATCATCCCCAACCGACCGCCGACGTTGCGATGGGTTCTTCTTCTCATCGGTGGGGTGACGATCTACCTTTCCATCCTGAGCCTTGGTAGATGATGGTTCACCAAGATCAACTCGCATCACACGGACTACCTCTCCTTGCCGACGACGCTCGGCCGCGTCGCTGAGTGCCCAGCCTGAGCGGGCAGGTACCGCGGAGGTGGGAATGAGAGTTAGTTCGGCGAGAGGGGGGGCGCCACGGGCAGAGGAGGAAGCGCTTAGGTCGGAGAGGAAGGCAGAGATGGCGGGGACGAGTCGGTCAATGATGTCGAGGTCAAGAGAGGCTTGGGTGTTGGCGTGGGCGAGCTGCGCGGCGCGCATCTGCGCTGGGAGGGTAGATAGGTGTGCGGAAATTGGGGAGGGGAAAATCGATGACAGGGGAAGGGATGAAGATGCTGTTGAGCCGGGCCGGGGACCACCGGGGCTGGATGTTGAAGCATCATGGGTGTTGTTGTGATGATTGCCGCCGCTGCTGAAGCGGGGGAAAGAGGAGGATGTGGTGGATGTGGATTCGTCGTAGGAGGGAGGGAAGTCCTCGACGAGCTCGCCGAGTGCAGAGATGATTTCGGCCATGGTGGTGTGCTTTCTGAGCTGTTGTGGTGAGGTTGTGGTTGCGGCGATGAAGACCACCGAAGTCTGGTTGTGTGTAATGGCGGGGGTGGGGCAGTGGACAGGTGCCTTGGAAGGAGTCGGCCTTAGGCACACTGTGTAAGATCAAGTGACTGCTGAGAGGCTTGGCTTGCCGAAACTCTGATCACGGCTCCGTCCCCATCGACCCGTGCTTTTTCGGCCGGGAGTCGGAGAACGTGGGCAACAAGGTTGACGGCCGTGGTGGACGTGTTAAGGTTTGGCGCGGACGAATGATGTCCGCACCAACGGGATTGGCTTCGTTCGGCTCTTCAGCACCCTGAAATTGTCCCAGAGGAAACTGGCTGCCTCCTTCACACAAATACACAGCTGCGAGAATTATGGAGGATGAGAAGTGGAAATGAGTCAAATGAACAATGAGCTGGCCTCACAAGTCCTTCGCCTCGCCATTCCGACATTGCGGTTTCAAAAAGAATCCTGGGACCGCAATGGATGCCCGAGAAGTATGGGCAAGCGTCAGATAGTGCGAGGGGCGGAGTTCCCGCCACGCCTTCCCAGGCTGGGCAATTTAGCACTCAGTAGGGGGGCAAGGGGGGGTTGTCGAACTGTGGGGAGACCTGCCCAGGCTTGCCAGCTAGCGAGGTGGTCCTGGCATTTTGTTGACAGGCTTGACAGGGCGCCGCTGCAGGCAAATTCGGAGGCCGCAGAACTTCAGAAATGCCTCCTGTGCCGAATTCGATGGATCGGAATCATCGGCAGGGCACAAGAGTCGGCGGTGTCCCATTCTCCTCACCGATGGACGGCTGATGAAGCAATCAAACTTCGGAACCGCCCGGGCTTCGAAACTGAAGGGTCGGTAACCATTCGGGCTCCCAGGCGCCTAAGTTTGGCCGTCTTACTGCACCCAGGACGACGGCACAAACTTCCATTGCCCGGCATCCACGTTGGACGACTCCTCGCAGCAAGCGTGGAACCCAACTGAGTTGTCGCGGACTTTGAGGATGGACAAAACAATCGGTTCATTGACGGTTGGACACGTCCGCACTGGCACCTCATGCAGACTTGCACCCTGTCACGAGGTGGTCGGGGTGGAACGGTCGGTGCTTAACCTACCCCGCAATGATCCATTCCAGAAGCTGAGCTAGCACTGCACAAGGCTCGCTAGGCCCTATTTGCTCAGCGAATGCAGCCCAAGTGCACTGCCACCCGAGGCAGAACGAACCATTCGCCGGGGTCGCTGCAGTGTCAGCCTACCAGCATGGGTCAATCAGTCACTGCCCGTCGCCGTCCGTGGCCACCAAAGCGGGGCAAGGCTGCGCCCCCGATCCCCAAACTGAGACCGAGGGCAACACGGCAACAGACCAAACACGTATATATCACTTCTCCCCGATGCAAAACATCTCCACGTTGGTGATAGTGAATCCACACACATAAGTGTCTCGGCCGCAACTGCTAACGCCAAACACCGCGCTTTCCCCGCCAACCTTGTTCATTCCTTCCTACCTTTTTGGGATATAAAGACCAACGCGCAGCACTCGTTTCAACAATCGCTTGAGGGACTAACCCCAAACACACACCATCATCCAACCCGAGATCTTTCTCGATCACCCACGTCCAAAATGGCCTCCTACAGGATCGCAGCTCCCGATGAGTATCTTGCCATCACTGGCATGAACGTGAAGAATGGTACGTGTGCCTTCTTGCTGTTGCAGGACGCCAAGCGCAGATGTTGACATTGACGGACGGCAGTCAAAATTACCAAGGCAACATGGGTTTGGCCATTCCAGCGATGCATGCGGTTCAGCGTGCAGCCCAACGACTACTCTATGAACCTCCAGGCGATGACGAAGGAGAAGCTGCAATTCCTGCTCCCCGTAGTCTTCACTATTGGTCCCGACATTGGCAAGGACACCAAGGCCGGTGTTCAGCAGGAACTCCACGCTGCCGCAGAGGGTGAGGATGAGGCACCCGCTCGGCGGGTGAGCTACGAAGATGCACTTATGAAGTACGCGATGCTTCTCGCCGACTCGGGTGGCAAGGGCAAGGATAAGCATTTCCTCGAGAATATTGTCAAGGGCATCATCGAGGGTGAGACGCGTGTCCTGGTTTCCAGCATGACCATGGAGGAGATCTTTACAGAGCGTGAGGTCTTCAAGCGCCGCATCTTCCGCAACATCCAGAGCGAGCTCGACCAGTTTGGTCTCAAGATCTACAATGCCAACGTCAAAGAGCTCAAGGACGCGCCCAACTCGGTCTACTTCGAGTCTCTCAGCCGCAAGGCACACGAGGGTGCTACCAATCAGGCCCGTATCGATGTGGCAGCCGCCCAGCTTCGCGGTAACGTCGGTGAGGCGCAGCGAAAAGGTGAGCAGGATCGAGAGATTGCCAAGATCAATGCCGAGACAGCCGTGCAGAAGACGGAGCGAGACATTGAGCGCGCCAATGCCGAGGCTATCTTGGCTACCAAGAAGACGGAGCTCAATCGGGATGTCGAGATTGCTCGGATTTCTGCCTCGCGTAAGACGGAGGCACAGGACGAGGAACTCAAGAAGGAGGTCGAGATCAAGCGTGCAGCGGCCGAGATGGAACGTCTGCGTGCCACTGACGTTGTCAAGGCCACGATTGCTCGCGAATCCAAGCAGCAAGCCGCCGACGCCAAGGCGTACGAGATCGAAGTTGACGCCAAGGCTCAATTTGAGCGGCAGAAGCAGTCGACTGATGCCGGCGCCTATAAGATCAAGGTCGACACTGACGCGGCAGCCTACAAGACCAAGGCCGATGCCGAGGCCTGGAGCTACGCCGCTATCAAGCAAGCCGAGGCAAATCTGCAGAAGAAGATCAAGGAGGCCGAGGGTATCGCCGCCATGGCTGATGCTTACAGTAAGCTAGGCAACGCTTTTGGTGGACCCTCTGGTCTGATCCAGTACCTCATGATCCAAAACGGCACATATGTCGAGTTGGCCAAGGCCAACGCCGACGCCATCCAGGGCTTGCAGCCCAAAATCAGCATCTGGAACACGGGTGCCGAGGCGGGCTCCGAGCCTGGCCAGGGTGGTGGCCAGAGCAGCACGGCCACAATGCGCAACATTTACCAGATGCTCCCGCCCCTGATGACCACCATCAACGAGCAAACCGGCATCACGCTTCCCGAATGGCAGTTTGGCCGCCTCGCTGGCCAAATGTCGGAACACGAGCGCCAAAAGACACTAAACGGCAACCAATAATCTGTCACTCTTTGAATTTAACGACCATCACAACTCCACCAGACTGAACCAATTTCTTTATTGTCTTTAGGGAGATACCCAAATTGACGGCTGGGCGGCGTTTTTTTCTTTTGTCATGGGTGGCATGTCTTTGTTATCTCTTGATAGCTCGCTTAGCAGTTGGGTGTCGGTGTCAGATACTTACGTTTGCGTTGTCCCGTGGGGCAGCTCGGAATTTTCGAGCTCTGCGGGTGTGCATGATAAATAATTCCAGTACATTTTTGAATCCTACTAGTGTGCTCACGATGTCTCTTTGAAGTTGGAAATAGGTTCGTCCCTTTAACCGAGCTGGTGCCTCACTTCAATACTCGGCCGAGGGGGGGAACTCTCTTGACAAGGCGTTTGTTAGTGAGCTGAGCCCTCGGCCCTCGGCTGTCTGAATTTCGCAATCGGGTTGAGCAGGCTATGGAGCGAGTGGATCGAATGTATGGATCTGTGGCAACTGTCAGGTGAGGTCTGGTATCAAGGTGTGCAGAAACCCTAATATGTGTGGTGGGGCACTGCTAATTGGTAGCCTGAGAGAGAGATCAAAGCTTGGGCGCCTACGGCTGTGTTCATATCCCCCCAAACAGTACAGAGTTCGATGGCGATGTTAGAGTCTTTTGAAGATAGGCCTTGTGGTGCACTATTGATCCCTAGCAGCCGCCACAAGTTTTTGAGCTCATGTCCTCTCAACCAATCTTTTTTCCCAGCCGAGCAGTCTTTTTGGGCTCTGGGTCGTAGACTGTACCAAAGAAAAGCAGCCAAGCGTCGGTTTGTCTCTCTGTTTAGTCTTTGTTTGTATCCCGCGCGGTCATTGCCAGCTCGTTACATGCAACTGGACGGAAACGGCGTGAAAAATCTGGAGATGCCGTTGGAGGTTGAACTTCAGTACAAAGGACAAAGAATGAGGGGGGAGTGATAAACCAAACTCATCGATTGCAGTACCCATTTCCACTTGACTTGGTAAAACTTCTCATATATGCACCCCACCATATTCTCATCCAATCGAGTTTCTTGATATTTTTGTTTTTTCTCTTTATACCGAGTGTCTCCTGCTCGGAATTTTACAACATTACGAACAACATGGCTCAAATCACACCTGCTGCCTCTTCTCACTCTAACACGCCCTCTGCCGAAATGGAGTCTGACCATAACGACGACGTACTGATGCACGATAATGAAGAAGAAGGAGAAGGCGAAATTTCAGATTCAGGTTCAGAGTCATCGGGACATGGAGAGTATTTTGACTCGGAGAATGACCAAATCCTCTCGGCTAAACCCGTCATTGTGAACAAGGTCAGACTTCCGCGCGTTCTCGGTAAATACGCTAGGAAATATGCGGTCAAGGCGGTGGCGGGGACTTTGGAAGGTTGGTATGACGAAGAAGAAGGATTAGAGGGATTAAAGGGCTCGTCGTCGCGGACCGCCACCGCGACGGGAAGAAGAACAACAAGACAACCTCCGCGACTGGCGACGCCAAGAGTCACCACCCGTGGAGAGAAACGGAGGCCGAATTACAAGGACCTTTCAGATTCTGCCGAGTCGGAAGAAGAAGAATCGTCTTCTTCTTCTAGTGAAAGTGACGATTCGGATTCCCCTCCTCCTTCCGTTGGAGCAAGGCGGAAAACACCAACTAAGAAGACAGCTTCAAAAAAGCCTGCCCCTAAAAAGACTGCCACGAAAAAGGCCGCCGCTAAGAAAGCTGCTTCGAAAATGACTGCTCCTAAAAAGGCTGCCCCGAAAAGGGCTCCCCCTAAAAAGGCTGCCTCCAAAGCTGCCTCAGCGGCCACCAGCAAAGCGCCCATTAAAGGACCTACACCACAGAGGATCCCAAGGGAAAAGGGCGTCGGCGGACGGAGAATGACACTGGAAAATGAGTCTTCAACTGATTCTTTGGAGACACCACCACCGCCGCCGGCAACCCCCGTCCGCAAAGCTACCCCGGTTCGGAAGCGGAAGCGGAAAGCTCCTCCCTCGGAAAGCTCCTCATCTGATGAAGAAGAAGATAGGGATGATGAGGATTTCCGACCTGGCAAGCGCATCAAGACCACCAGTGAAACACCCCAACGGGCCACTCGTTCCGCTACTGGCAGCCGAAGTGGTACGCCGACGCCATCACGGCGCACCACCCCTACTGCCAAGAAAAAACGCACACCTAAGGGGCCTCCTAGGCTGCGGGGTGGAGACTACGACGATGACTTTTCCGATGACAGCGACTACAATGGGGTTTTTGATGGCGGCGACTACAATCATGGTATCACAGAGCTGGATGACGCTGATTCCGCCCAGAGTCTTGACTCTTTCTCTGATCTCGACATGCCAAACGGCAATATTGACGGTGATCAAGACTCCCCAACGTGGCCTTTTTCGGAATCAGTCACCAAGTATGCATCTCAACTGTCATCTCATATCTCCAGCCTAAATCCCTTCTCCCAGGAAAGCATCGCTAAAAAGGCCGGTGCAAAAATACCCAAGCCGAGGCAATACGTAGAATCGTATTACATCTCATCCGACAACGGTGACCACCAACAAGCGGCTGGGACTCAAAATCGTCGGACAGGGTCTCCCTCACCGGACAGTGCACCCACACCAGAACCACGTGCATCTTCCTCACAGGCACAAAAACACCACCCCCTGGATAAAAGCCCGTACACGGAATTTGCCCCTTCCCCCTCCAAGCGCTTCAAGCGTCCTACAGCCCAAGCCGACGCTGGACAAAAGCGACAACGCAGTCTCTCGTCGTCGGGGTCCGACCTTGAAGTGTGGGATGACTTTCTAGCCGGTAACAAAACCAAGACACCTCTACCAGCTGAAAGTGACAAATTATTTGTGTCATCGTCTTCTTCTTCTTCCCGTTCTCCTTCCCCTTCTCCTCCTCCTACACCTGCACCCTACAGAGTCCCCGTCTCACGGCGTGGTAGGGGTAGGGGTAGGGGCATCAAGGTCACTTCGTTCCCACGACGACAGCGACGGTTTATTGATAAAGATCAAGACAAACCGCCCGATCCGCCTGTCAGGCCCGTTCGGCAAATACAAGCCGAACCAGCGGTACCTCGGGCGCCGGTTAAACCTGGCAAGTTTTCTCTATCATCACCATCATCATCATCATTATCACCACCATTATCGTCATCATCATTGTCATCATTATCGCCATCGTCGTCGCCGTCGTCGTCATCATCGCTGTCTCGCTCTCCGTCTCCGTCTCCGTCTCTGTCTCCTGTGGCTTATAAAGCACCCTTTGCTGTGGGCTATAAAGCTCCCTCATCTTTACCCAACAAAACCCCTACTTCACGGTTTGGGAGTACCAACTTCAACGAGAGGCCGATTCTACAACGACCACGACAACGACGACCATGGCGCGACGGCCAAGGCCAACAGCAACAGCAAAACCAAAACGTAATTCCTTTTGGGACGCCTCGTCAAGAAACGGGTGCTTGGCAAAAAGACAGTTTCGCCGCCACTGAGCATGAACAAAAGGGAAAAGCACCCGCACCGGTTCCAAATTGGTCAGACCCAAACCCCAGCCCAGGCCCAGGCCCAGGTGATAATTCCGATCAAGTTGGCGGCTTCTTTGGCTTGCCGGCCGCTGCAGTCGAAAGGATTCGCAACGTGAGGGCCGCGTCCAAGTCGGTGTCCAAGTCAGCACCGGTTCAGGCTCCCGTACAGGGTCCGGTTTCGGTTCCGGTGAATGTCCCAGCTCCACCGAGGGTAATACGACGGCGAAAACCATGGGAAGGTCAAGGTCAAAACAACATCCAAGATGGGGAGTCCGAGCCCGGCTATGAGCTGCAATTTCTGCTTCCCAGACAGTTCCAGTCGCAGGCGCCTCTTTCTGATGAACTTTTCAGCGAAGCCTATTGTTACTATGGTCCCGAAGCCAACAATTCCGAAAGGGAGGAAAATGATGATGATGATGACGATGACCCCTACGGTAAACGGAAAAAGGGAAACGGCCCAAAAGTCAAAGATGAAGCACGAAGAAAAAACGGCCCGCTTCTCCGTCCGCCTCCAGCGACGCAGCGATACCGCCAGCAGACCTGGTTTGATCCTTTTTCTCAAAAACGATGTGGTCGGCGCGATATATTCTGGACGACACCTACGTGGCCGCCTCGGTCCACAGAATATCTCTGTCTCGAATGCGTGGAAAACGAAGTCGCGCGGTGGCAGCGCATACGGCGGGCTGTTTTTTACGTTCTTTTCGAAGTTGGACGGCCCGGGGAAGATGCTATTCGCGCGGCGTGGAAGGCCGGGTGGGGAGAGGAGTGGCATTCTGACATACGAGGACTAGTGGTTCTCTGGCGGGCGTGTACCATTATCAACAAGGAAAGGTTAGCACAGCAAGACGGAGCGGCGGCAGAGAGAAAAAGAAGAGCATTTCTGGAACTAATGAGAGCAGTCGGGGTTACGACAGAGTTTTTACAACGCGTCGGGAAATTACCAATCATGCGATGGGAGGAGGAATATCTCCAGGAACAAGAACAGCATCAGGAGATGTTTGAGTCGTTAATGAGAGTGGGTAACAAGGTGGTAAAAACTCGGCGTCCAGCACCACCACCAAATTCTTCAGGTCAGCAACAGCAACACCAGCAAAAGGAAAAGGACTGGCCGTGGTTGGTTGATTGGACAACAAAATTATCGGCAGGATTCCCCGAAGAAGACGTCGTGGGGTTTTTCGAGAATCGTTTGGGGTGGGAGAACGAAACAACAACAACAGAAAACCGCGGCTGGACACTAATCAAGCCCGAGGATCTTCAACAGATGGACCCATTGCCACCACCGCCTTGCGAATATTGCGTTTCGCCAGACATGCTATGGAAATCTGCCGAGCATGAAGACGACAAGTACTACGTCAGGACGGGTCGGTTCGCAATGTTCAGAGTTCTCGTTGGGCTCATGGTCGGGTGTGAGAAGACACAGTTCAAATCGAATTGGGGCTCGTTTCGCATTCTTGAAGCCGAAAGTCTTTTCGATCAGCTTTTCGGCCCCGAGGCAGAGGCAGAGCCAGAGGTAGAACTAGAGACAGTACCAGAGGCACAGCCAGAACCTCGAAAGAAAAAGAAAAGGAGGACAAGAAAAAGGCGGGAAAGAAAAAGATCAAAACAACATATTGGCGTGAGGGAGCATTGGGAAAATGGTGTATTCCGACAGAGTAATCATTTTTAAGTGCCAGACAATACTCGAGGGTTGTCCAATACTTGAGAGTTGTCTAATTGTACCCAAGTTATAAAAAAAAATACAAGTTGCTTTTCTTTTCTCATCCTAGTTCCGGAGTGTCTCCTCTAGGTTGACAACTGTAGCAGAAAAAGGCGTAAGTAGTCCAGCTCGCATGTTGTCAAAAGACTCGCCGCCAAAAAGCAAAAGATTATTGGGGTGTTTCGCCAGAATGTGAATCGCCCTGCTGTACGTCACAGGTGCCGGCGTGTCGTGCATCTCCCATTTGTTAATGTCACCTCCAAATTGATTGGTATAAACCCGCTGGTTATCCGCATCCGAAACCACAATGGTGCCGTTGGGCCCTCCAACAGGACTCCAGACAACATACGGACTAGCATTGGGCGCCGTCGTGTTATTGATAACAATCGGGAGACCTTCTGAATACCGAAACTCCAGAGGAGATGACGCCAAACGATAATAGACCGGGTAGTTGACGCCGTGCGAGCTCGAGTTGCCGATGGGAAACTCATAAACCAGAATCCACTGCTTGATTGGCGGAATCCAAGCAACGACCGTCATGCCAGGGCGCGCAATGTACAAATCGTAAGCGACATCATTGACGGGAGGGTCCCAGTTTCTCAAGTCTCTTGACACTTGGTGTGCAAGCTTCTGTCCATGTTTTGGGTCTCTCTGATCTGAGTAGTAGCAGACCAGAGAATGATTGTAAACCCTGAAATCGCGTCAGTCATGAATGAATTACAGCCCCCCAGAACATCTTACAGTAGATAAGGCTCCCAAATTGGGGTCGCTCCGTTGGTCGTATTGGGCCTGCCGCCCTCGGCAACGTGGCTGACAAACTTCCATGTTCTAGCCTTGTCAGTGCTGGCATAGAGATCGATCCTCGTTCCATTATCGCTCCAGCTGTTGCCTGAAGCCAGGATGGTGCCTGCTTCAAAGCCACCCAAAGGTTCCGTCAACTCGGCAAGTGCTGGCTGAGCTGGGAAACCCCAGCCATTCTGAGTGTCGTGAAGATCGGACACATGCTTCCAACTCGCACCGCCATCCTTGCTCTCAAAGATGGGAAAAAATGCGGGACTGCGACCCATCATCGACACCGTAGCAAGGATAGTACCATCCTGGAGCTCGACATGGCGGGGGTACGTCACGCTTTCCTCACCAACCGGCTGGTAGATGGTGTTGTTGACAAAAAACCCAAATGGTTGCGGCGCAGTGTCAAGGGGGGCTGCAAGAACAGCAACCCCCTGAAGTAACAAACCAAAAGAAAGACGGACCATTGCGTCCCAGAATGCGCAGCGGTTTAGTTTCAGAAGAATTGGCCAGCCAGAAACAGTCCTGAGATTTATAGCAGCCCAGAGAACAGTAAAACTCCTCAATTACTCAGTTACCTACCTTCAAAATGATATTAGCCATTACAACGTCTTGTCAAGACTCACCATACAGCCAATGGTGCGGAAGTGGTAGTCGGTTGCTGGGAGTCGGTCAGCTAGAAGCGCGCGAATCGGAAGCATTCTGGCACAAGGCGGATGCGATTCGGCTCAGAAACACTGGCTCAAGCGCCGGCCCGGCGTCCCCCCTCCCAATTGAGCCTCGATTTTACACGGACACTGGGGTGATGCGATTGCAAGGGCTTTATCGTAAAGGAAGGAAAAGTATATGAAAGCCACTGGAATCCGGCGCCGTCCCCAACCCCGACCCCGGCAAGCTCCGGGGGTTGCATGTGGGCAGATGAGAAACGAAAGTCCACTTCTGGTCGTGGGGTTTGGCGGCCGAGGGCCCCCCACTGGAACCCTCTATCACGTCATCCTCACCCTGGCTCTCAAACGGCTAGCAAAAGGACAAGCGACCGAGGAATGGGTAAACAAGATAGTATTGAACATGAGGCTTGCTGGCTTGATAGTAGACAACATATACGGCCAGCAGTGTTACTTCCCCAATGCCGGTTGCTATGATGACGGGATGGCCGTTTGGTATTGGCTGGCGCAGGCGTTGGGACCCGGGCGGGCCACCGTCGAATGGATTGAGAGGAGAGACAAACGGGCGAGACCAGTGAGGGAGACGGCGGTTAATTAATAGCAACGCCATCGTAAGGCATTGCACGAGAGCGAAGGACCCCAAAACAACGGCAAACAGCCCAAACCGTCGGGATTTGTGGTGCAAAAGACCAAAACCAGTGGATGTCGTCGCAGAGTTCGCTGGTTTGCCGCGCACAGGCTAAAATGCACCGGCGAGACTCTGCGCGGCTTCGCACCTGCGTGACGTTAGCGAGTCCCATTAGCTTGGGTTTTAATGGCCGGTGGAGCGCCAGAGTGGGCGGTAGCCCGGCGGCAGGCGATTGGACGTGGCTCCACTTTTGTGGTGCGCCGCACCAATCCCAGCTGCAAATCCCGCAGGTTGCTGCTGGCAACGCATCCCGTGGGAAAGAAAACAAAAGTCGGCGCAACCATCGCGGCCTCGGGACAGATGGATATCCCCAGCAGCAGCACCATTCCAGTCCCCATACATCTGCATCTTTCTGCTGCTGCTACCCATCTGTTCCTCCACTCTCATGACCACGGGAACTGGGCCTACCATTCCCATCACCAATTGATCGCGCTACACAAAAGCTTGAAGTTCGTCTCCAACGAGACATTGCACCATCCCTCCCCATTGCCTGGATAAGGCACCACACTACCCGAAAGATCCATCGCGAAGTCGACATCGACTGAGCACAACTAAAATTTTCTAACCCGCCCGGCCGCCTGGCTTGCGCTGCGTGAGGTTCGCTCCTTCCTCGCCGCATCCCGCGACGCATGAAAAACACTGACCGCAAGAACCCAGTCTCGGAACCACATCGACCAGCACCTCCCCTCGAGGTGCGGCAATTCGACATCGACGCCAACGACAACATCCCTTCCGAACTCCACTCTGCATTCACAATGCTGTCTAATCCGCCACCAGCGAGCAGTCTTCACGCGCGTCAGCGGCAACACCGCCGCCAAAACTCGACGCCCACGGCCTACGAAGCCGTCAAGATTGCGCCCCTGCCCACCTTCCAACAACAGCGACCGCACATGTCCCATCGACGAGGCCTCAGCCTGGACACTCGCCGATCGCAGTTTTCTCCGACAACACCCACGACAACCCTCCGGCAGGACTACACCACGGTAAGTACTTCAACTAACACAGGATCAGCAACACCACAGCATGTACTGCGAGAAGCGCAGCAGCAACGCATAGCCCGCCCGGGCCCCGGCCAGCCCGCCTTTGGCGATATCGCATCGCAACACCACCAGCTCCAACATCAGAACCAAACCGGCGATGGTTTCCTCCTTACGCCGAATGGAACACCTCACAACCCCCACTTCGTGGATGCCATGGCGGTGCAGGGGCAGATCGGAGACATGTCCGGTCTGCCCATGGATGCCTACATGAACTCCATGAATGCCATGATGAAGAAGAACCAGACAAATTTCGCTGGCAACAACATCATGACCGCCCAAGAATTCGACATCTTCGGCCCCGACAGTGCCTTGTCCACGCCAACGTTCATGACTTTCCCAGAGCCAAGTCCGGCCGGTTCCGGGCAGGGCTGGATCTCGGAGAGCGAGGCGACAGGCACACACTCCCGTCGGGCGTCCAGGAGGATAAGTGGCGGCATCATGGATAAGGTGGCCAAGTTTGAAGCTCTCGGCACGGTTCAGAGACCCGCGACGCCCCCAGCCCAGAATGTCAACAGTAAGATAGATGTGCCGCTCCTGGTAAGAGGCTGTCGGATTGCTGACGAAGTGCATAGGTTCCTTCCCCCCCACACCCGTCGAGACCCCTCACGACCGCATAACGAAGCATGAGCCAGTATCCCAACCACGTCCGAACCGATTCACTGATGACTACGATGAGTCGATGGAGGAAACGATCAAGCCCATCCGAACAAGCCGTTCCAATCGCAACTCGGGCATCTTCCAGGACCTGCGCCAACAAGCGGAAGCCATGGTTCAGACACCTCCGAGGGCCAACACCATGCCTATGGGATTCCCAGAGCAAGCGCTCGGAACCCCTGGCTTCATGAACATGGCAAACGTCAGCGCTGAGTTCGTCAAGATCGAATCGGGCTTCGACAGCCTTTCCAACAGCTTCCATGCAGACCTCTCGTCCACTCAAACTCCCATGACACCCCACATGGTCGGCTTCGCTGCCAACCCTTTCGAGAACAAGCCAGAGTTCCGTGTCCACCCAGAGTACGACTCGCAGCAGACCATCATGCCAAACGGCCATGGCTGTGACTCCCCCTCGCGGCGTGGGTCACCGCACCGGCGAACCGAGTCCCTTGCGTCCATTGCCAGCGCCGCCAGCATCGCCGACATCAACATCGAGGAAACCAAAACGGACACGGGCGTCACCATGGATGACATCGCCATGTACATCGAGGGCCCCGACCCAGCTGACGGGAAGTGGGTCTGCACGTACGACAAGTGCGACAAGCGTTTCGGTCGCAAGGAGAATATCAAGAGCCATGTCCAGACCCATCTGAATGATAGGCAATATCAATGCCCATCATGCAAAAAGTGCTTCGTTCGGCAGCACGATCTCAAGCGGCACGCCAAGATACACACGGGGATCAAGCCGTACCCATGTGAGTGCGGTAACAGCTTTGCCCGGCATGATGCTTTGACGCGCCACCGACAACGCGGCATGTGCATTGGCGCCTTCGACGGCGTCGTTCGCAAAGTTGTCAAGCGTGGACGTCCGCGAAAGAACCGTCCGGACATGGATGAGCGCCTCGAGAAGAGTGAACGGACTCGTCGCAAGAACAAGCATGCCTCGACAAGTTCAGTCAGCAGCTTCTCGGGCTATTCAGATAGCTCCGCTGTCAACTCGCCCGCACCCCACACTACCAGCTTCGACGGCATGATGGACGACGACAATGACCCATTCCCCGACATCATGGATGTTGCCATGTCCTCTCACCACCTTCCCGTTACAACAGCGACCATGAACCCGTCCAGTCTCAGTGTTTCCTCCGCTCCCATGCCGTCGTCCGAGCTTGTCGACATCACCTCGCCCGATCACCGCGTCGAATCCCCCTCCGCCATGAGTCATCATAGCTTCGCTTCCCATCCAGAGCTGACCCAAGCCGATCTTCTCGCTGAATACAATCTTCCCGATCAGTCAGAAAACCAGCCACCCTCCCCAGGCCCCACCACGCCACCCGAGCTTTCAGCCAGCTCATCCCCACCGCAGACTGGCCACAGTACACGCCTTTTCGACATCGAGCCACCCGGGAGCAGCGACCCAAATAGCAGCACACTTTCTGAAAGCAGCATCGGCCTCCTCTCAAACCACCACCCTTCCATGTCGGGCGCCCAATCGCTAGTCATGGGCAATGGCAGCGGTGCAATCGCAGGTCTTGACGACAGCGACATGTCTTTGTTGCAATTTCCTGCCGATGAGGATGTCCTGTTTAACCCATCGGGCAGCATGGGGCTGCACCACGGCATGGGCAAGCCATTCGATGATTTAGAAGAGTACGATGCTGCTGTCAGCTTGTTCACGAACGGCGACGATGTGTTCTTTGGGAGTTCGTGAAATTTCTCTGCGTTGACGATATTGAATTGGGTGGTTATAGACGGTTTGGGACTTAATGATCTGGCTTAGGCAAAATGGCTTATGGTTTGGCTTTTGGGCACGGAGAAGGCCGAGGAGGACCCGTTCCAGCTCCCTTACCCCCCACCCCATTTGATGACTTGATTTAGTTCCTCTCTTCCCCCTATATTACCCCACCGGTTCCGAGCACAAACACCCTACCTACACCGCCCCGTCCCCCGCAGCCATCGTTGGTCATGGATCGATTTTGATGAGACAGATGCAAGCAATGGATTGGGGAGATGTGGGCAAGGCTTAATTTCTGTTGGGGGTGAATTTTATGGTACTTACGAAGATTATGACCATGTTTCTGGAAAATGTCGCCGAGGCAGCCATGTAATCGTAACAACGTCGTCGACTTTTGCGGGATCGTGTGTAAATTATACGGGAGGGGAAACATTTGTATGGTTATTGCTTGTGGGAGAGGTTTGGACGGTGAAGGTTCTTGGGACTTGGATTTGCTGCTTGCATCTGCTTTCATCAGCGTTCGTGCCACCCGTACCTACCATTAGCTGGAGAATTTAAGAGATGCTTGGTGTTTTCTTCGCGGGTTTTGCAACCATTTGCACCAGTGAAACAGAGTAGTATTCATAGTTCAAATCTGACGATTTGCCATGTGGTTGACATGCGTAGTACTCCACCGTGATGCGCACTACGTACTCTATTTCCCCGCTTTTGTGGCCCACTCAGAATTGGCGGCTACCCAACAACGTGATGGGACCCCCGAACATAGGCCAGCAAAACCAACAGACAACTCGTGCACAGGGCTTCCTATCTGAAGCGATACGCCTGAAATGCTTACGCCAACAGTCTTTGCCACTTCCAGGCCATTTTACGCCGTGGGCAACACGCCCGCTGTGTCTCTGACGGCTTCGTTGCCTCAAGGCACCAATGCGAGTGCCCTACTGCTCGGATGTGGAGACATCCGTCACATTCTCTACACGGCCTACGTCGAGAGGGGTTTTCCAGAGCGCAAACTCGATGTCACGGCGTGTGATATTGAAGAACACATTATCAGTAAGATCCTCAGTGTTGAACAAGTCGGTTCAGTCCGCAAAAGTCTGACGTTTGGTAGCTCGCAATGTCCTCATCATGAGTCTCATCCTAGATGGAGCTGAGGCCGCTCCTGCAGAGCGTATATGGAACATCTACTACCATTTCTACCTCGACGAGGACGACATGTTCCTGCTTGCTGCCCAGGCCAAGAAGCTGCTGGGGTTGTCTGAGAGTTGGGATGCATGGCATGATGGCGTCTACGGGTCTGTTGTCCGCTTCTGCGACCATGACACTTTCTCGCTGGTGCGGAAAGTTTTGTCGCAATATGTGACGGCTTTCGAGAACAAGGAAACGGCCAGTTACAGGAATCAGTTCGAGTCTGCCAGGAAGGCCGCTGATACCTTCAAAGACAAGGCGTGGGGAAAGTTCGGCATCATTATCACCGCCGCGAAGGCGTCTGCCCCTTTGTACACCACAATGGGCGTGGAGCTCCATAAGGCCATCCACCGCTGTTGGGAGTCAGGCCTGTCGAGACCTCAACCTCAGGGTGCTTCACTGTCACCGAACCCCATGTTCGCCGTGGCGATATCGGAAACGTCGCCGCTGGCGTTCCCATGCACCCCTCTTCTGAGCTTTAACCTGGCTGTGGCATATGCAAACCTCACAGAGCTCTCGCCTTCTCGGCCGGTGACCCGCACCCAGGACAGGATTCTAGATACCGCACAGTACCTGTTTGGGGAGTGGATCGATTCCTTCAGAGAGGCTTCTTCGAGAATGGTTGTCCGCTTCGTGGCCGCCGACTGTTTCTCGCTCTGCCAGACCCTGCAGCACAACGCCGAAACTGGTGCAGCTACCGCTAATTGGTATCGTCGCGAGTCCGGCTTTCAAGCTCTCACCCTTGTAGATTCCGACTATGGCAAGGGTGGCAAAGCTCCCAAGTCGTTCGATATCATCGACTCGTCCAATATCTCTGATCATAGCGGAGCTCTGAATCTGCTGATATCCGCTGGACCACTCCTCAAGGACGAACCCTGGTCAACGATATACACGGAACTCATGGCACGAGGCTCGGCAAGCGAAAGTGACAAGTTTGAATCTCTCCTCGCCGGTCACACCAGGACCGTCTCCGTTCTTCTCGGGCTGGCTCCGATTGAATACTGGACAAACGCGACTGCTATTTCGATCGTTGATGAAATGTACATTTCCATGTCAGAAAGATCCGGAACTGAGAGCCTCAGGATTCAGTCCCGCCTAGCGTGGAAACACGATAAGTACCTCTCTGGGCGAGGACATCAAGCGGGCAAGTTGTCTTTGAAGCCGGCCGATCTCGCAGTCTTGGCTCATCGGGTGTACCTGGACATGTTTCAGCATGAAAACCTCGCAAATTATCGAGTCGGGAAAATGCCCTCCATGCAATTCCCCAAGTATCACCGCGGAACCTTTGCTGCCTTTATCAAGGCTCTTTGCAAGAGTACTCGGATCAACGCATCTGAGTTTGGGCACCTTATTCTGGAGAAGGTGGTTGACGACACGACGCTGGCGCTGGGAACCAACCACACTCAAGCTTTCCTGGCAGAGTTGTCCCAGATTGGCGTCTTGTCCATACCCACTCTCAGGAACGAGATTAAGCGGAACAGTACCGAAGCAGGGTTCTGTAAGTGGAAGAAAATACCGGAAATGATTGCAGTGACGCTGGTTGTGCCCGCTCCTCAGTGGCAGCGGCTTTACAAGTCTGCTCGCTCCAAGCTGGGAAGTTTGGGTTTTGAGGCCTCGGTACGTTGTGACACCTCAGACGATGGGGGTTATCACAATCTTTTTGCAGATGTTCAAATCGCGTTTGGCATTGCTTCAACGCGCGGTGCGAGAGATCAAGATGGTTTTACCGTCATAGTTCAAGAAGACGAAGCTGGATGGGCGGGTAACTCGCCAATGATTGCAACTTTCTACGCAGTGACAGGCGCTCTGCAGTTTAACCTCGCCGGAACTAAAGTTAGTCTCTGCTTGCAGCACTCGGCTCAGACCGTCATGCAGTATTCTGGTTTGCTGGGTTCTGATATGGCGGTGTTTGGCGCCCCAATCCTGGACGAGAAGAGTGTCTACATCTCCAAGAACGCGCCAGGGCAGACATCTTATCACATTGTAGGCGGAAGCCAGGCTCTGCCTTCTCCCATGCAGAACCTCAGCATTGGCAATTCGTCGTCCGGAGCTACGTTCTCGGCCGATATTGACGCCATCACGGGTGACATCACCACGATCACCGGCCACCTCGACATCACCACTGATCAAGGCAAGAAACTCTTGGCTGACAAATTTCCCATTGAACTTCAGCAGTCATCGCCCTTTACCATCGATGTCGTCTTTGGCAAACGCACTCTCGTCCTCCCTCTCACATTTTCCGTTCCGGTCTCGAAAGATAGCAGCAAGACTCGGATAGCCCGCAAGTCATGCTACATTGAGGTCATCACGCCGGTTACCGCACCGATAGCATCCAAGTATCTGGAAGACTATATCTTCCCCACGGTTCCGTCGCTCCCCTCGCACATCCCCGCCACCCTCAATATCCCACATCTCAACCTCGATAACCTCCCTATCCTAGATATCAGCAAGAAGGAGCCTCTTCGCTTCCTCAACAGCTTTTGCTCCTTTATCTTCTCCGCCCGTGAACGCCGCATGCGCGACGAGATCAACTCCAGCACCAATTCCGGCATCGGCGACTCCGCCCGGCTCAACTTCAAGGAATCCCTCTTCACCATGCTCATGCTCTCCTCTGGCATGCAGGGCGGTCAAACCGGCCTCTTTTCTATCACTCATCCCCGCGACGGCATCCACATGCTTATCTTTGTAAGCGCCCTCCGCCTCGATGCCATCGGCGCCGGCGTCGTGCTCGATGCCGCCGTCCTGCCTTTTACGCGGGAGATGATCGACAAGCATGAGCTCGACGACTTCCTTCTTTTGCTCCGCACCCTCGAGTGCGCCACCATCAAGGTCGACGACGCGGAGCTACATCTGTGGAAACGCGTCCTGCCAGCCCTGGCGGAACGGTGTCGCACCTGGACGCACGGCGAGGAGTGCGAGTACCGTAGCGGAGGGGGGAAGATTCCTGTAAGTGAGGACGACGGTAAGCAACTGCTTTGCAGTTGTGGACAGGGCGAGCTACCGGAGGATTTCATGCCGTTGCCCGACTGGGATTCTGCGGCGCAGTTTGCGACACGCGTGGCGATTAGTCCCATGTTCGCCTCGCCGTTTGTGGAGGATATCATGGATGCGTCGTTGGCGGCGAAATTTCCTCGTATGGGGATGGATGCTGATACGAATGCTGGTTCAAGTTCGAGTGCGGGTTCTAGTACGAGTCCGGCTTTGCCAGTTCAGAGCGAAGACGCGTGTAGAGCTTGTGGGAGGGCGGATGCGAAGCCGAATGGTGGGCCGTTGAAGAAGTGTGCGAGATGCTTGGAGGTCAAGTATTGCTCGGCAGAGTGTCAGAAGAAGGACTGGAAGAAGCATCGAATGGAGTGTCAGGAGTCGGAGGCTCACGAGGGGAGGTAATTTGGTAAGTCAAGATTTGTTCAGTCTGTCCCTTCTGGATATTTGAACATGAGACTTGCTATTGGCTATATTCCTAATTCTGAGAATTGCCCTGAGATCCTAGATGAATCGCGAACCAGATTGGTATGAAAAGAGTGCAAGCCGATGTGCTTCTAGTTATGCAGTGTAGTTTGAAGTAGTCCGTGGTAGTGATCCGTCACGTATGTAAAGTAAGCTGGGTGTGCCTTTCTATTAGTGGAATTATGAAGTGGGAGCCTTTGTAACATATCAACCCGGTATCCACGGTATTGTTAGCCTGATCAAGTCTCTAAAGCATTCACATTCTTTTGCCAGGGCTACCTGGCATTACCAGTCACGGTCAGAACGTCGTTGTTTTACCTTGTTGTGATTCATTCCCATGCATCTTCTTTTGAGCTTAATTCCTGGCCACATAATTTGGAACGCTCGTTTCCGCTAACCACAGACCAAATTCATTTCGACGACCTACTAGCCCGACGGCTGTCTCTGTAATCATGAAAAGAATCAAGCGACAAGCAGCAGGTGAGAAGTGCAAGTGGCAGTGCAAGTGACTAGTGGTAAGGAACAAGTGACAGTGCAAGTGGTAAGGAACAAGTGGTAAAATAACTAATTGGCAAGAGGCCGAAGAGCACGTAGAACTATAAATCGCAACATGACACACCAGCTAGGTATCAAGCCAAACCAAGCCAAACTTAACTTGACTGAACTCAACTTGATTCGATTCAACGCAAAGCAACACAACGAAAATGAGAAGAGAAGAAAAAAAGGCCGTGTGGTGTAGTGGTAGCATACTTGCTTTGGGTTTTCCTGAAAAGGAATAAAACTTTGCAAGTGGTCCCAGGTTCGAGCCCTGGCTCGGTCCTTCCCCTTCCCTTCCCCTATTCTCCATTTGGAGCTATCTGTGTGGGAAGATGTCTTTTTTTTTTCTCTTTTTTTTTCCATTCATCTTTTGGATGGGGTCATGGTAGGTGGCTGGCTGGCTGCTTCAGAGGCAATGACTGGGCTGGGATATTCAACTACGTAGAGTATCCGTACGGAGGACTGGTGATGTTCATGTCGCCAAATCTTTTTTTTTCTATCATTTTTCCTGCTGAGTCTCCTACCAACGTTCAGTCAGTCAACCAGTTCCGGTCATTCGCTGACGTTTACTCCGTAGTCATTGAAAGAAATAATATCATCACCATCACCAGAAAGATATCGTCATCAGAAAGGGTACCGACCTAGGTAGGTAATCTTAGCGCTGCATGACTCTACTCTGTTGTTTCCAGTGTGGGAGGAGTTTTCCATGTTCCATTGGTGATTCGATAACAAGAGAAAATCCTCACACTTCTACAGATAGACTCTGGAAATCTCTACAATCTACATGTAGCTACACTTCGCAATAAGCACCAATGCATGCATGCATCCACATATCAATTCTACTACGTACGGTCCACACTTTTGACATGTCGGCATGTACGGGTCAGGCTCGGCAATTTCAGCATGCAGCAGATGTAGATTCTCAGCAGAACATAGTGCAGTGCATCATGAAGTCACAAGAGGGTGCCACCGGCTAATTACTAGATTTAGTGTTTCCCATCTCCCACATATATTACTAGGAAGGTGGCGCTGTGGGGGAATCATAACTTCTCACGTAGTTCATGAGGTGGGGGCCTGAGATAATGTAGAGTTTACAGAAAGTGACATGTGAATCCCCCACAGTCAAGTCAGCCATGCGTTGACACATGCGATGCAATTGATGATGCGGCCGGCTCCCACTTGCCAAAGTCTGCTGAAGCCACCTAGCCACCTAGTCACGCGTGGGAACTAACACACATGCAGCGCGTTTGCGAGTCAATACGGATGAACCCCTATCTTTGGTTTGGATGACGGCTGACAAAAAAGATCGGGAAAAGATCGTCAGGATGGGGCAGCACGTGAAGTGGGACTGGCAAAAGAATTGGATCCGAAAGAGCCGCGCCTTCGTAATGTGCAAAAGGAAGAAAAACCAGGTTCGTTTCTCCCGTCGATGAGAGGCACAGAAAGTAAATATGGAATCCTGTAATTGCCCGTATCGGGTCCAGGATTGGAATTTGCATGTTCCAGAGGCGCGCCGACAGTGGGTCAGTCGGTGGCTGTGCTGTCCGTTACATCCGTGTCATTGTCATCAACAAAACTCCGCAAAACTGAGGACGCGGACCCGGACCGATCAGCAAAGACCGGCGCGTTTAGTCAAGTCAAATGGAAAGCGAAACGCCGAGGTTATTGTTGGTAAAAGAGCGGCGGGAATGGAAATGTTTGACGCAGACAGCGTCGTGGTGGAGGTCAGCGCGATAGATTGACGCGCGCTTCTCTGCAGCTGTTCGGTGCTGCAAATAGCGGCCACTTTGCGTGTGCCAGCAAGAAAGCACTGTGCCCGCCGCTGATGCACCCTCTTGGCTCTCCAACTCCGGCCGGGAATGCTTTTAATTGGTCCAATGTCACACAGCATCAACAATGCCGCCCGCGTGCGCCCAAACATTTCGAGGACATGTTGGGCGCGAATCAACGGCAGACAACATGATGGTTTCTCTGATTGCTCTTGACCGACTCTTGTTTGGAGGACAAACGCCTTGTCTTGAGGTTTGACACGCTTTGCTCCAGGAGTCCAGACGCCTTGGCTGCAGCCACCCCGCAAAAGGACCAAATGCTTGTCGGGACTCGGAAGTCCATCGGGTGGGGCAAGTTCGTATTGCTGGTCCGGTGAATTGACAATATCGATTGTTGCTCGCCTGTTGCTTGCGTGGCCGAGAATATCCCGGTCGATGGGACGAACATGTCCGAAAGGCCAGAGACTTGAGGGCAAGAGGCTTGAACGAGGCATGAGCGATGGGGTAAACCTCCATCATCGATGACCTCAACAAGTCACTAACTAGCCTATCCTCTCACCGACGGCTGCCATCGCCCGAGTTTTCGTTTCAGGTCAAGTGTGGCCCCCGCTCGGACAAAGCTCCAGTGGCTTCAGCTGGCCGGGGATGTGGTTCTGGCGGCCAGTTGCGGCCTGCCGTTGGAAATCGCCAAGACAAGCGGCTCCGTCCCACGAACCGAATTGAAAAGCCACCAGAATCTTGTCTGTCGTGCCTGTCTCTGGTTATTTATCAGGTGGTGGCAGCAAGCTTTAACTAACGTAGTTTGCCACAAAAGCCGCTATCCTGCCATCTGATCATGCCCAAGTCTGGCTTCTGCTCTGCAGTGGAGACTTGTCGGGTCGTCCGGCGAAGGCGTCAAAAGATCTCAGCATTGCATAAGACATGTTAGATGCTGTTAAAAACTTAGAATGTGTTGGTGCAACTCACTAACAAGGTCAATCTTGCCGTGTGTCTTGCGCCCGATCTTTCGTCAGCAGATCGGCGGAATCGCGGCCCCTGAATTCGTGCTTGGAAGATTTTGGAAAGTCTCCATCTCGGTCCAGCGAAGGTTGCGCCTCATCCAGCCAATCGTAAGCTTGTTGACCCTCCACTTTTCGCGGATAAACAAGTCCATTGGCCAGCTGGCCAATCATCGCTCCACTCATCTAGGCCTAAAGTGGGATGGAGGTCGAGGGTTGAGATGACCAGCCAGGGACCCCCTGTCAGGGACACGCACACTGGTTGAGGACGTTGGGCGGCCAGGGATGCAAACCAGCTGCCGTCCCTGCGCCCATCCCGAGGTCCCCATTGCAATTTCCCGCTCGCTTCCCCTGTGCACGTCCCACTTGCTCCAGCGAATCCGTAGGCTCCTTCCCCGTTCTGTCGCTGCCGCCGACCCTCCTCTTTTGCCCGTTTTCTGCCTCTCCAACAAAACCACTTGACACTCCCACCGCCAGTCATTCGTTTTCAGTCGCGCGTGTGTTGTCTCTGTCATCGTCACCCCACTGGGCCTTCAACGAGGAGACTTCATCAAAATACCCACCTCGCCCTTCGGCCCGCTGCGAAGGGAAATGCCCTCTCAACTTTGACCTGTCGACCAAGCAAACGCCAAGGGAGACAGGACCGACGACAAGAAGTCATCAAACTCGCTCATCAGCAATTTTCAATTCGCATTCTTTGGGGTTTATCCCTTCTTTTTTGCCCTAGGTCGCGGGTGCCCATTTGGAAGGCCTTGCGAGACTCGGTGCCCTGACCTCGATCGCTGCAAAACCAAATCTCCCGACAGATTCGAACCGACCGACAAACGAATCCGACAACCCCACTATCACCAAACCTCTTCAATCTGTCACAATGAAGAACTTCAGCGTACTGGCAAGCCTGCTGTTCACGGCCGCGAATGCCGTTGCCATCGATTCCACCGTACCCCAGTTTGCTACCCGAGCAGGTGCTGCCAAGCAAGAGCCTTCAAAACCCGCACAACTGAACTCGTTCAACGTACAAGGTTGCTTCGATGACTTTGGCGAGATGGAGTTCATGGGGACGCCAGACTGGAACAGCAAGAGCAAGTGTGCTGAGCTTACGTGCCGTGCCAAAAACTACCCAGTAGCCGCCACGAGTGGAGGCAACGAGTGCTATTGCGGCCACAAATACCCGTCGACCAAGAACAGAGTCGATGACAGCAAATGCAATGTTGGATGTACTGGATATGACATTGAAGCCTGTAAGTTTCGGATATTCCGGCCATATTGATGTGATCGATCTAACATGTTTAGGCGGTGGTATCGGAACCTGGACCGTCTACAACACCGGTATGACTCTCAATGTAGCCACGAGCGGCGAGGCAGCAAAATCAAAAGGCAACGACACCGGACCGGCAACAACAACCGTGGTTCAGAATCCCATCGTCGTCACCGAGCCGAGTAATCCGGAGAACAAGGGTGGATCCAACGTCGGTGCTATTGCAGGTGGAGTTGTCGTTGCCGTAGTGGTGGTTGCACTCAGCATATCAGGCTTCTTCTTTTACATGCGCCGAAAGAGAAATCGCGAGATCGAGGAGGAGCATCGCCGAAACGCCGCCGTCAGCTCGTTTATCAGCGGCAAGGCTCCAAGCAGCAGCGGCATGTCAATTACTGACGCCCGTCTCGATCCCGTCATGGCCCAAAGGAGGTTGAGCGATGGCAGCATTGCAGACAACCAAGATTACTCGAGGAAGATTCTTCGCGTAGGTTCCCTTGCACGTGGTTTTTTTCTCCCTGTTCTAACATAGTTGCCTAGGTCACCAACGCATGATCCCCCACCCCAACCTGACGAAAGGAAACGACTCGCCTGTATTTTACTTGGATCAGCATATTCGGCGTTGGTGGATATGTACAACTTATCACTGGTGGATCGATACGCGACGAACCGGCCGATCTTGTTTTTTGGTGTAAGGATGGCGATTATCTGAGTCCCCGATAGAGCGACCAGGAATCGCCCCCATTTGCGCTATCCTCTCCTTAGTGGATTCTACATCATTTTTTTTGCTCGCCTTCACAGGCTCTGTTCTGGGAGGCATGCGGCAGGGCGATGTTACGGTCACCATTCCTTTTGACCTCGTTTAGGAAGAGTAGGACGAGAGAGAGTCTCAGTTAACCTCTTCCGGGCAGACATTTTATACCTTATTCATCATTTGGAGCACCACAGACAGGGCAATGCGAGAGTTTGGTGTCGTATATGCCAGTCAGAAGGATCTGACTGGATGCTTACGGGATACAGGACAGCCCAGGTAAATGGGATCAGTCGGTTAATGACCCTCGTGTGAAGGGTTGCTGCCGTCTCCGGCCCTATACTGGGTGGCGGTTGAGAATGAGCACGGCTGTATTGTAGTTTTTGGTGGCCTTGTTGTGTTCTGGTTCTGGATACGGATAGAGTTTGGCAATGTCAAGACAGTAGACTTGAACATGTCTGGACGGCGCTCTCGTCCGCGATCCTCAACAGATCAGATAATCTGAACACCCATTGGCTTGTTGCTCTGACTACAGTGAGGCCTCTTGCTGGTGAATCTGCTCGCGAATTCCGGGTTTTCTCCTCTTGGCCATGTGCCGTGCCGTGTGTTTCAAGCAGTGATGTGGCTGATCACTGCATGTCCCCCCTGGAATCTTGAAACAAGCTGTCGTACTCTGGACGGGAATGCCAAGTGGGATCGACGATAGCACAGCCCAGTTCCAAGGTTTTGCGTATTGTGTTCACTGCAATGAGGATGCGCGGAGGGGATGCGAGGTGTGGGATTTTCGGGAGTGGGATGGGGATCACCGCGATGGAAGTTTGCATTCTGGTTTGCTCTACTGTTGAGGTGCGGCTTGACGTGCGACCTCCCCCACTCTGACTTCCTTCATTACACGTAGATATATCTAGCCACTTGATAACTATAGTTTGGTATATTCGTAGCACGTGGGGAAAAAAAGAAGAAGAAAAACAAAGTTTTATCCACCTGGCCCGGAATTGCGGAGAGAGAGAGAAGAGAGTGAGCGAACGAACGATCGATGTTTTCTGAGCAGGTGGAAGTGGAGGTCCAATGGAGGCGGTGGTTCATGAAGGTGAAACGGCTTTTGCGAGCTTTTTCCGTGGGGCCGAAATTGGTGTCATTTTGGGTGTTTTTGCGGTGTAAGGGTGCCTGTGGCAGTCCGCGTCCAGCACTGTGCGGAAGGAAAGGGCGGAAAGGGTGGGGTAGGCCAGCTCTGAATGACGGGAAGTAAAAGCCCCGCAGTCCCCTGGGGTCAGGTACCTAGGTTGGCGAGGTGATTCTGTTTGGTCTCCCGTCTCGGAGCTCAACGTCGCCGCCACTTTTTTGGTAAGG
>Ga0247765_1000590_pt1 | contig 26458 bp, 32 predicted proteins | sample UWRJL106311C6_FD_179949 | JGI IMG/M metagenome (GOLD analysis project Ga0247765, IMG submission 179949) | Plant litter microbial communities from Arlington Agricultural Research Station in Wisconsin, United States - UWRJ-L106-311C-6 | ecosystem: Environmental > Terrestrial > Plant litter >...
CTTTTCGTGTTTTTTTTTTTTTTTTTCATAATCTCCCTTCCACTCTTAGAATAATCAGGTCCATCCGCTTGCAAGCGCCAGGACTTCCTACAACGGCGCGGTCGCCCTCGCAGTAACCATCATAACCTTCCCGCTCGCACCATCAGATGACCCATGTTCCGTCGCCTCCCTATCAACCTTTTCCCCATTCACCTTGGAGAACGACTCCCGGAGCCCAGCCAACTCATACATCAACACAATGCGGCAAACGGCCGCACTCCCAATATATTTCGCCAGGACAACCAAGGCATCACGCGCCCCGATGAAGGTGGTGCTGGCAAACAGCAACGTCCCGAAAATCAGGTGAAAGACGGTGAACATGGACAACAGTCGGGAGGCAACAACCTACAATGGTTCCTAGGTATCGAAGTTATAAGAGACCGATCTTAAGGATTAATTTGGTTATCTTAAATAGCTTGCTTTAATAAAATCGTCAACCTAGCTACTACCAATCCAACAACTAAGATCCCTATAGGCCCAGTCAAATTACTACCATATAAAGGAAAGGTCGAGGCGTAGTTAATAACGGCATACTAGCAAAAAATTGGATCTATTTTATATACCGTTATAATTACAAGGCCAGACATTGCATTTACAGTACACGACTAGTCAGATTTAACAACAACCCCAGCCTATAATATTACAAAGCGGCAAATCAGGTCCTATACTACTTATACAACACTCGTACCCTTACCTTACAATTAAAGGGTAACAATTATTACGTTATAATTAGTAACGCCTTCTTTGCTAATAATAGCCTTAATTGAAAAAACTCCCAGGCCTACGCTATAAAGTTATTTAGTAGGCTTATGGGCTGGAGAACTAATAAGCAAGATACAGTAACTACCTTAATTATAGAGGCTAAGTTACTAGTATTAATATAAGCTGCTAAAAAGCCTCTTTTTATAAGCTAACTACTAGTTGAACTTACCGTACGATTAAACAACTACCATATTAAGATTTAGTATAATAATAAGTAAACTATCCGGCTTATTATAACTAAAGTAGCTACCCTACAAACCCGGCTACGGTACGTAGATATTTACAACCACTGGTTACGCCAAGAAGTAGCTAACAAAAAGATTATAATCGAATATACGCCCTCTACTAATATAATAGCAAACGGTCTAACTAAGGCACTTAACTACATATTACATTAAGCCTTTATTTAGTAACTGGGTCTGGCACAGCTACCTTAAACGCATATACTTAAAAAAAAAAAAAAAAAAAAAAAAAAACAACCTCAAGTAGGAATCGAACCTACGGCCTTCTATCAGTAGGACTACCCCTCCGCCCGTAAGCAGAAAAATAATCCTGCCGGATAACGCTAGAATATATTACTACTATACTATAAAGGTTTCTGGAGTTATTGAAAATATGATGGCTAAATTTCAACCATAAGGTCCAGATTCAAGCCCCTTAAGAAGATAGAGGCTTAAATCTAAGGGGGTATGTCAAAAGAAAAGGGGTCCCAACTACATTGTCAACAAAATAGGGGTTCGACCCCTGGGTCAAACCCAGGCACTATAGTCAGCTTGCGGAAGGATGCCTGGCACAGCCAGCAATCCAACCACCAAGCCACCAAGGCAGTGTAAGCTATCAGATATAAGTGCAACTACCAGGGTTAGGAAGTAATTGGGTTCCCCGCTTTTTGGCGCAGTGGGTAGTTTGCGACATAAGCTAGTGGCCAGGTGGATCATGCAAAGAGGTCTATAAAAGGAGGGTTTTTGGCACTGCCAGAAAGCCGACGAATAAGACAATAGAACTAACACATAAAAAAAACATTGGATTCAAGGTGCCGTGCTTCTGACAGTCTACAGGGCCTGGCAAGCGGTTGTGAAAAAAAAGGCACTCACAAAAAAGAGGCACGTGCCTTCCCACAGCTACCAACCTAACAGAGGGCCTAACAGCTCCACCATTTTCTATCAGCTTGTCACGGTACAGTGATGCTGCCTGCCTGTGGCTGCAACTAGATGTAGAAGGACTACGGTGCAGTGCCCTGACTGCACAACGTTCCACTTTTTGTGGTGTTTACGCATTGCGTCCTTTGGTGCCGTGACACAGCTTGTCACCCAACAACCACAACCATTACAACAATGGGCCTTGGAGACCTCCACCACAGGACACCTCAAAAAATAGGGTTATTGGTACTTCTACCTAAAGGCCTTGATTTTAGAAGGTTGGAGGCGAATTGAAAAGGAAGTCGATTAATCAGGTGGTGGATTCTATGGTAGTACGGATGTCGGATGTGATAGTAGCAGGGGGTCACATGACTGGGTGGTAGTGAGCTGATTGGTACAAAAGGAATACCCCTCTTTTGCTGGTAATTCTGCTGGTAGAAAAAGTACTGTGAAAGTAATGAGTGCCTTTTATTTTGTCAACCGCTTGCCTGGGTTTGATTCTTGGTACGGTCGGGCAGTTACCCTCTTTTGCGCATGGTGGTGCGTGCGCAAAAGTGACTGTCAGGTGACGCGATCGAAGCGGGGTTGCCAAGGCGGTCGGTCGAACCAGGGTTCGAAAAGCAACGCGTTAGCGACAGCGCCGAGCTTTTCAGTAGGGGCGCATTTAGTGTCGATTGGGAGCAATTGACGGTAGAGCCCGAGGTAATATTACGGTACCGTAATACTACCTGCCTGCGGCTAGCAGCTAGATATAAAAGGACTACAGTACAGTGCCCTAGCTGCACAACGTTCTACTTTTTGTGGTGTTTACGCATTACGTCCTTTGGTACCGTGACAATAACCTAATAATATAAAATAGATACCTTTCCAGCCATCCAACACGGGGATGTATTCGAACTTGTAACAGCGGATAAGGCGAAACACCCATTGCCAAACGTACACTTCCTAAAACTTAGGTACGCTATACAAAAGTTGCTCGCTGGTATAATGGCTGCTGGGGCGTTGAAAGACATCTTCCGCGGCCCGCCGCCAAGAGGTATTAAAGGCTCAGTTCTGGATAAAGCACACATACCTGGCGATTGGGAAGTGCTTATCGAAGCTGCACAACAAGAAGGTATACTCAGCGCGGAGGCCGCAAAACAATGGAGGCGCTACATTTTAGAGGAAGCCCGCTAAGAATACCAACAACAACTAAAGGAATAGGAGGAAGAGAGGATTCTGCGCAAGGGAAAGGAAGTAGACGGCAAAGGACAAAGCAGCTAGGATCTCGCTACTCCGACCAATACTCCCCTCCCCGCTCGGACAAGCGGTGGTCACCTTGGCGGCAAGGCTAAGGGCCCCGCTCAAGCGATAACCGACGAGCCTAACAAAACCGCAACAACTCCTCAGGCAAAGTCTGGCCATGAGGAGAAGAAAGGAGAGCAAAAGATCAGCATCAAATCGTCAGCGGTAATAAAGGCAAGGGCATTGATAAGGGAGGGAAGGAGACGCTCACCACTCAGGTCTCGAAGCTAAGCCTCAGGGGAAGCTACCGCAAGGCTACGGACAATTTCAAGCGGTCCCGAGTCGCATCTTTATTCAGGATGCCGAAGGAAGAGGCAGGCATCGGAGAGGAGAGAGAGTAGGGGCAAAGGCTAGTTTCTATGTTTTGATTCTGTACCTAAGAAGAGATGATTCCGTTGCTGGCTTCGAAAATACAGTTAGTTTAACTCAATCAATTCGCGTAGTAATCCGGTCTACCAATTCTGAGCTCGACGCTGCGTCAAAGGCGATTCTGCGAGGTGTGAGGTCAAAAGTGGTAAATGGGGTTGCGTGCGAGGTTGACAGTGGGATTGTGGGGTTAAAGTGGGTGCGGGGTCAAGGACGAGATAGAAACCCCAGAGCGCCCCAGTTCTTCACCAGTGTCCCGCATTTGCCGCATGCGAGCTTGGAGGGGTTATTGCACAGGGAAGCATGCTCGCGATGCATCCCGAATTGCCGAATTGGGCTAACATGCGGCCGCTGACTGGCTGCAGGCCAGAAATAAGCTTTGCCCGTTCATGCACGAGAAATGAGCTTTGCAGATCACCCGCCCGCGCCTCGCACCCCCTCCCAGATCTCGTCACTCTCTCTTTCGACTCTTCCAATTTCTTCCACCAGTTGGATTGTTTCCAGCCGCTTTGGCTTGCAAGTCCTTGTACCGCTGTCTATGCCAGTTGTGCGCGTACCTACTTTTCTCTTCTCCCTCCCACTTCCCCCGGCCTAGTGGGCCAAACCCTCTCACAAGCCCTCCCATTGGCCGGCTGAAGGTACGTATTCCATAGCCGACGGCGAGCCTCCATCGCCTCCACATCCTTCGCTCTGCTCTGTTACCTGCATTGCATTCAATAGCCCCACTTCTCCCTCCACATCTCCTTTACCAAAGAAAGCCACTTTCCCACCGCTTCACCAATAGATAGTCCCGATCACCAATGGACCAGCCTGGGCGCTTCTTGGTGACAGTCAGCGTCGCCATAATGCTGGTACTAGACACTGGTTACGTGCCTGTCTTCGATTGCCTGGTGTATCATCTTGGTGACATGGATGAATGTAGCTAGAGGTTGCTTAGAGGGCACCATGCGTCGAGTCGACCCAAGGTTTCTCTCGTAGGCACCCCAAGTATCGTCATCATCATTTCCTCTTGTGAGAGGAGCGTGTCCCTCACTACCATGTGTAGCATGTTATTGGTGTTGAGATGGCGTGTCGTGTCACCGTTGTAGCGTCAGGACTGAACTGCGGGGGGCTTATCGGGAATCTGGGTTGCTTGGAGTGGGTTTATGGGCAGGAGACTGGTCTTAGGTTTTACCGGGGGCGGTGTGAATCGAGGCAATACACGCTACGGGATGCTGCACACCTCACCACACAAGACATACCAAGGCGGGACGGCCCATTACTGCCCAAGGAACGATTAACCAGCTCGGCCGGCAATAGGTTGCCGCCAAATATTTATTATTTATCCTTTCGTAAAATCCCAAACGCTACCTCATCATCGCCGGCGTTGGGGCGTTATCTCACGGGGTGGGGGTCAGGCGCTCTGTCACAGGTCAGCCCATGCTCAAAACCTTGGAAGTGAGGAATCGAGAGGTGTTACCATTTCTTACCAACACGGCCCAAGAAGCTCGGCTCTTCGTCGTCTGCAAAGAAAAAAAGGCGTCTCGGCGTGACGGGCGGAACGTCGTCCTCTGCCTTGCGGCGCTTCTGGGGCGTGATGGCGGCCACGGGGGTCTTGGTCTCTTGGCCGGTCGATGCGGTCTTCTTCGCCGGTGTGGTTACGTAAGAGAACTCCTCCTCAGCATACACTACAGGTCAAAATCAGCGCCTGTTACATGGAGCCAACTTAAGATGCCCGCACATACCTTGCGTCACGGCTGCCATCGCCGCAACAACCTGAACGCCGGCACGCTGGGCCTTTCTAATGGCAATAAAGAGCTCAAGAGCGGCACACTCCTCTGAAGTCTCAAAAGCCATATCGAATGATGTTGTTTGTTTGTTCGCTTGGTTTGTGTGGGCTTGATAAAACAGCGTAGAGCGATCGGTGGTAGTGAGGTTTGGGGAAAAAAACAAGAATGCGTGCAGGTCTTGGAGAGGTGAATCTTGATACCAATCGGGACGATGGGGTCGATCACGCAGCGGGTAAGGGGCGTTGGCAGAGCCGTCAGCAGAGCCGTCAGCAGGATCGTCAGTAGAGCCGCCAGTAGGATCGCCAGCGGAGCCGCCAGCCCAACGGTGTATAGCGGCAGTTTGATGGGTAGGGCGTCTGCCGACACCCACTACCGTGGGCGTGGCCTGGGTCTCGTAATCATCCGCAAACGGGGGGGTTTTCATGTAACTCTGCACCATATTGGCCATGATGCTGATAGCGCCGTTGGGGTTCTTGATATCGGGGTTCGCATGAAAATCGTGCTTGGTCATAATCGTATCGAGAACCAGAGCAAACTACTCATTAGTTAGCTTCAGGATATCCGAGGGAAATAGAAGTATAGGTAGGTACCTCTGTCACGCCAGCCTTGGCCGCCGGGGGGCAGCGGATCAGGCCGTCCGGCAAACCTGGGCCGTCGAGATTTATCTCGCTAAATACCGAGGCCACGTTACTAACATCGACGCTCATGTCACTGGTTTGGGAGGGCGGTCAGTTGTTGTCAATATCGTCCATCTTAAAACGATATTCGCAAGAAAAAGGCCGTAAAATCAGAAATGCCGCAACAAAGGCAGCCGCTTAGTATTCTCGCGTTGGGTTGCAAGAGGGGGAAATCTAACAACGGAGATAGCTGCTTTGGCGTTTCTCGCGCAAAGCTACAGGAGGAAGAATTTTCGCAGCGCAAACAGTTACTTTATTATTCAAATTCACGCCGGGACTGCAGTCGCACCTTTTTTTTTTTTTTTTTTCCGTCCCAGGAATACGCGCAAGCTTCGCGTCGTTTCTAGCAAGAACTGGCAAGCCTGGAGATCTCAGCAGATTCTCAAGATTTGCTTCTGAGAATAACGGCAGGAAACTCGCCATATTTTGCTAACGAGCTCTTTTTCAGTAAACCTCATCAAAACTTTTCTCACCAGATCGCAAATATCTCAGATTATACTCTGGCCGCCTACTAAACGAGTTCCTCCCTCCATCGTTCGCTCATTAGCAAAGGACAGAAGCACTCCCATCACAAAGGCACCCTTTGAAATTTCAATCCCACAAAGAATTCTGCCCTAACCCTACCTCGAAAGCGCAAAATCTCCTACTTCCATCTGTTTTGCCATTTGCCGAGATATCTCCTGCTTCCCCAAACACCATCGTTACGGCTAGCCACTTGGCGTTTATCACTACCAGGTATCTACCAAACTACCTACACATCGCTGTTTGTCACAAACATGGATGCACACGCAAATATGATTGAGCAGCTCAAGAAGCTGTTTAAGGCTGTCCAGCGCGAGCTGGACGAGGGCATTTCGACGGAGAAGATTGAGGCAACTGTCGAGGATGGTAACAGACACCCCATGCACTCCAGCTAACTGGCGCAATACTGATAACTTCTCTTACCAAATAGCCCTCAAGAAGAAGAACCCGGGCAAGCCCTCCGGCAAAGCTACAGCTAATCTCCCCAGTACGCCCAGTCAATCTCCCCGCGTGTACGGGTTCAATCACCTAGGCACCATTTTCCGCCCGTACAGTTCGGGTAGCTCTAGTGAGAAGCAGACCTTATCTACGTATTTTTAACATGAATCGCTGACTCTGTTGGTTTGGGTTCCGGTAATTCGAGAGATGGCCCATCATCCAAGCGCCGTCATGATTACGACTCGGCAAAGTCACCCACCCGCACAAGCAAGAAGAATAGGACCGAGTAATCCGGGTACCTTAGTAGTTAATGGATGGGGACAGAGGATGGGATCACGGGCAGGGAGGGGTTTGCTATCTACTCAAGGTAGCTAAGTTGCTGAATCCCAACGATCATTGCTGGTGATTTCCATGTCATCGTTATCAAGTGCATAGTCTGTGTCTAGATGCTCTCTGGCGCAGCCTGAGCCACCGCCTTGGTTGCTATCTCTTCTGTCCCACTCTCCTCGATGATTGTGAGCCGCTTTGAGAAGCTGCCGAGGGCCGCTTTTGACTCCCGGTTACCTCGCATTTCCAGGTTGTTGCACAAACCTATTTTTTCCCAACTTTGAGGCCCAGCCAGAATCTCATCCTCGACACCAGCCTTTGGCGAGCAATTTGACCTACTCTACCATCGGAAAATAAATAATAACCAAACATGGGCAATTCCCCAACCAACAACACCGCTAAGATGGAAGGCTATAATAGTGCTAGCGTCCGTATCTCAGCACCGAAGAACCTTTAGCCTGCGGTTCGCCATGTGAGGAATTCCGCTTTTTCTGCTGTAATTTGTTCTGACCGCCCGTATTAGTGGATTGAGGCCATGCCGTAGTACGTGAAAGAGAAGCCGTTTATCGATCTCTCTCCACGCGAGCAGTCCGAAGTTCTTGAGATAATTTAGGGGCTTGTTCCCGAGTTTGAGCCTGTCGTAGACGACGTGTTTGTGGAGATCGTCGGGGAGGTTGTTAGGGAGAATACGGATATAATAGACACTAATGTGGAGAAGGCTACAAAGGATGCCAACCCAAAGGATACGATCTGAGTTCTCGTCGTGGAGTTAACCTCTGCTGGGGCTGACGTTGAGGATATTCGCCGGGTTGTTGAGGCTGGTACGTTTGTTTGATCTCTTGGTTTCGAGCTTTGCTGATATAAATTCCTTATAAAGCGATGAGATTCGGCAACTTCCCGGACATCCTCCCCAAGAAGTAGGCGCTAACAATGTCCAAGGCGCTAGGTTAGATGTTACTACCACAGCGACTAGACGCGCTGTCTTATGCGGGATGTTACGGCAAAGGGTCTTGGGTTAGTTACGGAATTGTAATTTCTTGAGGTTAATTAATAAACCCTTCCTGCAGCAAACAACCCATGTTTGCTGATAGCCGACAAGCCGTGTTAAACCCGAGCTTGAGCTCTCTTGACTTGTTTTTGACTAGCGCCCATCTTGTATTGTTCTGCTAGCGACACCATTCCGCAATACCCCGCGCTCCCATGTGTCCGTTCAGGTCGGCCCGTCCCGGGGCTGATTATCTCCAGATTGGAAGCCCATCATCCCCGCCGAGCGCCCGCGCCTGCGCCTGCGACCCAAGCTCAAACGCTCCATCGCCGACCGAATGCATCCATCTGTGCCCAAGACCGATAGCGATCACGACATCTCAGCTGCGCGTAGCGCTCCAAGTCCGCAACTACAGCCCTCGCTTCTCGACCGAATCGCTCCCTCCCCGACTGAATAAGCTCCCTTCCTCACGAATACATCGGCGAGCAAAGGTTCCCTCGACCAAGCTCGGCACCCCGACTAGGTACCGTTATGTGGAACCCTATTAAAAAGGAGGACTAAGGAAAAGTTAGTATTACCCCAAGAAAAACGGGCTTGGTGGTTCCTATAAAGGACGAATTAGTTGGGGCCTGGCGGGGAGCTAGATACGTCTTGGTTAAAGGGTATTGCAAAGGAGACAAAGCAGCGGCGAAGACAGAGCAACGCTCAAGACAGAAGACTAAAGACGACGAGCTGAAAAGTTTTAAGACGAATGAAGTATTTGATACAAAAGCAGGACGGGAGTGAATCGAACGTCTGTCCGATACAGTAGGCGCCTTTGCTAGATGCGTGGGGCCAACATCAACCTGGAGAGAGAGGAGGTGATCAATTATCTTGCTATACGACGAGCCTAGTGATTTCCTTGCCGTATGCCTGTCGCTCTATCTTGCTATACGACGAGCCTAGTGATTTCCTTGCCGTAGGCCTGTCGCTCTAGGGGCTGTATCCCATATGCAACTAGACCCCCCTCTCTAGCTGTTTGACTTTGCAGCGGCCTTGACCCGCTCCATGGCTACTTCACGCCCGCCCGTCATCCAGATGAATGCACCAAGGCCAAATCCACCAGCGACAGTGCCAGCGACAATGGTAGCTGTGATTCCCAGCCGAGACCTTGCCAAATACTGACTGGTATGGATACATTTTGCTACCTCGTCAATGATGACCTGACGCTGCGCGTGGGTGACGCGCTTCGAGTCGATAATTCCAGTCGTAGCAGAGATGGTATTGGAGAGATCGGTATATCCCAATCTCATCAGAGCCTGGGCGCCTTGGTTCGTGAAAAGCAGAGTCAGAAGACGGCAATTGATTGCGCTGTTTTGGAGGCGCGACAAGAGACTCACCTCTCTTGGCTGCCGCAACCAACTTTTCGGCCATGTTTGGGTTACGCTGCTGAAATGCAAATATCGTCCTGTCCTTGCGCTGCTCGGCGAGGAAGAAGTTGCCCGACCCTGGATGGATGGTGATTTCTGCGGGAGCAGACTTGGGTGAGAAAGTAGGAGCCATCGTGTCGAGAAAATTTCAAGAGAGCAGACCCGCGCGGCTTGAAGGGTACGTGAGGTGCGGCTTGAGGTGCGGCTTGCGATGTTCGCGAGAGATGGAGGCGCGGTTTTTAACCAAGTATTTGTTCTTGTCTGCAAGGCTCTTTGATTTTGTGGGGCACCGTGTGAGAACCCAGGAACCGCCAACGCCGCCCCCACCTTCGTCCCTTTTTTCTCGCACCAATTCGTCTCGCACTCCACATTGTCACGGCGACAACAACGACGCCCGCAATAGCCTCCTCATACTCGTTCTTCCTGCCTACCTACCTGCCTCCCTGCCTGACTGCCTGCCTGCCTGCCTGCCCGCCTGGAGACAAACAGGGCAGAACCCTCCCCCCAGAGCAAAAAAAAAAAACAATATAATGCTAATGCCAACCTTGGATTCCATAAAAATGATGTTTGCCGGAGATCCACTTGACAGCTTCCACACTTGGTGGCCCTACTAGTAGCATCCACTTGAAATCCACCAGCTCCCGTTATAAAACATAACCTTTTAGTGAAGATCAATAGTGACCTATGCTAGAACCTGCCACTTAAAATCGTTCACATGACCCTTACTTAATCACTAACATCGAGTAAAAGCCGCAAGTGCTTAGTTCGGAGGTAGCTGCAAGTAAGACTCTGGGAGGTAGCGATGTCTACCTAGAAACTCCCAAGACGGAAAAGTAAGCCGTTTCAAATAGCGATGTAAGAAGCCATAAAGGCCCTTAACGCTGTGGATGATTAGATCAGATGGCAGAACTTAAAAGGAAGTGTGAGGTGATGGTAGAGGCTGTTACTGCAGCTAAGGCATAAATTTGTTACAGCCTGCACTCGAAGGAGCTAAGACAGGTCGTCTGGTTAAGTCGATCGCCGAAGGCGATGAGGCAACGCAGAGGGGGTTGGCGATCGAGGGCTGTTGTCACACACACAAGGACTCTCAACGGGAGTCTGTCAACTGTCACTATATTGTCACTATAGTACACAAAGGGGCTTTGTACAGTAGGACACAAAGGCAAGAAGACGAGCTGATCCACTTGGACCTCGGCGGCGGAACCTTGGACGTCTCCCTGCTCGAGGCCGGCAAGTAATCAATTCACTGCAGCGCTCACATTGCCAGAGCAGTCGGGCTGGCATCGGTCTTGGAGGCTCGGCCCTGCCCCTTGCAGGGCTAGCTGCGTAGTGTTAGGGGTTCCACCACAAGAAGGAGCTCACCGCGGCGACGACCGTCACCCGAGCTTACCCTCTGTGCTCTTTGTCAGGGCGGCGAGCACCGTCGTCCTCGTCCACCAACAAGCCCAATGATGAGCGGCGCGGGCTTGGAGCTGAGAGTTGGAGCGCATCCCTCGACAACAAGGACTGACCGCCCCAGTGCCACTCTCCAGCAGCCAGCACCTACGACGACTGCTACCGCTGCGACCTGCTCGGCAAAACCACCGACAAGCTCCTCCCCCAGTCACCCGCAGTCGGGACCTGCTCTGCTCGTGGCTTTTAGGTCTTGGTGCCATGCGCGCCAAGTTCCGCGGTGGGGCCGTCTACATAGTCGAGAACGAAATACACTTTCCGCAGCTCACTGTTGACGAAGTCATCTCCTTCATACTCTACTTCCCCATCCTCGTCTTGATCATCCTCTGTCTCCGGCTTGCCATCTTCGTCATTATCAACGTTGCCTTGCTGGAGTTTCTTTACATATGTGTCCGGGATATGGAAGCTTATGAAGCATAAGTACTGCCGCGTAGCCGCAACAACGACGATGGTGCTAGCAAAATGTTAGTTGAAGTTTCTTTCCAGCTTGGCAAGGGGATGTCTTTCAGCTTGAATGAAACATGATCCTCCTAGGAAACGTACTCTTAGAAATAGCCTGACTCCGCAGCAGCAAGCGACAGCCGCAATGTGAGCGCCTCACCCACCATCTGGTCAAGGACCATTATCCGTAATGATGGGCCTTCCCTCGTGGACGAGCTTCAAACGCTTCTTCGCCTCAAGCAACACAAGCACCTGGCTGTGATCTACAAAACGGCCCATGGCGTTCCTACGTAGGAGCGTTACCTCGCCGTCGGCGGTCGCCTCGAGTTCTAGGGCCCCATCACTGAGGTGGGCGAGCATACGTCGTCGTATGCCCCGAGAACTCGAGTAGTTGCGGAGAGGTACCGAGGGTGACGAATTGCTGAAGCGGGCAATGGACCAGCGCGTGCCGCAAGAAGGTGGAAGCAAGCTGCACAGTTGTTGCATCTTCCGAGATGGCCCAAGCGGCGTGCTCTTCTCGAGAGACGTGACCTGCGTTATCGCTCGCGAAGGAGCTTGGGTAGAAGTCCGACGTTGGACTACTGCTAGCGATGTTGATCTTGCTGCTGTTAATGTAGCTTGGGTGCTGTTGGGCTTGACGGCGCGTTCGCTGCGGCCGGGCTGAGATGAATGGTGGTAAATCGCTGTCGTCAAGGTCGGGCATCTCGAGGTCGCTGACGTCGGAGTTGGCTTCCGTGTTGGAATCTGCGGCCCTAGGACCTGGGATAGGCGCGGCATGTTGACGCCGAAATTGGACCAACGCCGCCCAGAACATTCCCGCTGTACCGCCTAGCCGGTGGATCAGCTCCGTCTCGGTTAAGCCTTCGTCACCAGGTGGTAATGAGGTGATGATCTTCGATAGCTCGGCGCTAGATTGCTTAGGAGGCGGCTTGAGGAAGCCAGAGGACGAATGTGGAAATGCGGTACTTCAAGACGCCGCCACGGACATGGTGGACGACCACACGGCTTGCGAACAGCTCTTGCGTACTCCAGCCGCTCGCCGCGGGCAGCTCATGCTGTTGCCGGTGATAGAGCGGCGCGAAGTTATCTGTGTGGTTCTGCAGCGCGTGCTTGGACGTGATTGTTTCGAAATAGGTTGAGGCCATCGCTGGCTGTACGATGAATCTGCGATGTGGTGCAAATGGGACAAGGGATTCTTCAGGCTAGGTTTGGGAAATATCCATTCAAGTCGACTTCGCTAGAAATTTCAAGCTTCAATTGTGGTAAAAAATGGTGCCCAACTCTTTCAGCCCAACAACACGAATACCTCACATATCAAAGTTGGCTGTCACAGCCCACTAGATTCAGCTTAAGACTATAGGAAAATGAAATATTTCGGGAAGTAGTGACGCGTTACAACCTGGCGGTCGAAAGCTGTGGTTGATGGCAATGTTTTTCATGGGAAACAGGCCACGGCAAATCGAAAACAAGCGTTGACCGAGCTGAATCGAAATCAGCTTCGCACCTCATCGCGAATATGACACCCACGACCGCAGCAGACGCAGAAGAAACGCCAGTTCTTAAAGGTCTTTTTATCCTTCGATTGATTTCCACCTACCCTCGTGAAAAGTTGCTTGTTCATCTACTGATTTGGACGACTCGACATCTCGACCTCCTCCGCTGTGAGTTTTTCAACGGCGGAATCATTAGGATCGCATCAACGCTGCAAGAACAGCCACCGAACATCAGCGCCATCCTAACGCCAGCAACATCACCTTCTCCGCCTGATAGCACGCCAGCGGAAGACTATGATACCAGTGAGCTGCAGCGTTACTTTACAGATCTAAACAGTGAGATCCTTGCAGCAGGAACGACTCGCGACTTCCAGAGACACCATTTCAAAGCAGAATGCCCTCACACGACTCTTAGGAGGGCTCAAGCACCGTCGGTAAGGTTACAACCCATTTCTACAACTGTCTGTACCCCCCCCCCCCCCCCCGAATACACCTAGCTAAATAGCGACCCTCGATCAATTTAGAGACGAAGTTCACTTCCTATTCGATCGCCGCGCCGTTGCCGATCTACCATGTTGCTTTTTCTCCTATACTCCACAGCCGCCTTCCCAGCCAAAACCGCTAGCGCAGCTAGGCTACCTCGATCTATCCAATACGGAGTCTTATCGACGAAGCAAGCTCTCCGGCCCCCCACCACCCCTTGGCACTCCACGCCGTGCCAGTTGGACAACATCCTGCTCTTGGCTGTCTATGAGCGTCAGGTACTCTCCTAGGGTGATGCCATTCTCGTTGATGTAGGCAGCTGCTTGCGCGATGGCTAGCGGGAGATGGGCGAGCCACGTGAGCATCGCTTTTGTATCTGCTAGTCGGGAATCGACGAGGTCCTTGCGGATTAGGAAATTCCGCAGCATTTGTGTGGCTATCTCTCCTGTCATCTCCCCCCACCTCAATCACATTCTGATGGGCAAGTTTCACGGCGACCTTCCTGTTGCGCGTTGTGAAAATGACCCGGCCATTCTTGCTCCGGGGGACGTAGTCGATTAGCCGCTTGAATGACGGCTGCGTCGATAAAGGTTCATCCATCCACATGTCAATGTCGTCGGCATTGTCAAAGACCAGGATCCAATGACCTGCGCTATCCTCGCTCAAGAATTTCTGCACGAGCTCTTGCATATTCACATCCTCGGCCCCAGCGCCTCGAATTCCGAGTCGCTGAGCCAGAGCATGATAACCTTGGTTCAAGCTTTCGATGGTCGTGGCTTGTATCCAAATGGCCGAGTACTGCTTGTTGTTCTCCCTCAGTCGGTAGAGGAGCTCCAGCACGAGCTGGGTCTTGCCCACCCCTCCGAGCCCAGACACGGCCACCTTGGTGAACTGGTCATGGGCGAAGAGCATGCTTCGAAGCCGGGCAAGCTCGAGCTCACGATCTGTGAAACGGGTATTTCTGTCAAAGGGTACAACCCACTGGCCGGCGAGGGGCTGATCGTCCGAGTTCTGGTCGGCGTACGACCCTCGCGGATGCATCTCGATCTCGGATTGCAGGCGACGCATCGCATGGGCTGGTCCTTCGCCATATATTGCCGGTAGGTAAACGTCGAAGAGGCCAAGCAATGAGTAGACAGTATCCTCGTCGCGCGTCGTTTGTCGACCGGCTGCCCACGACATTCTTTCAGCAACAGTGAAGAAGGTGAGATACGTTCCTCGAAGAGCGGAGAGGGGGATTCCCGTGATTTCGGAGAGCAGCTTTTCTAGCGATTTTTTGGAACCAAGTAGGTGCCCTTCCCGAGAAAAGAATTCAACGATTGGGGGGGGGCCAGAAGCTCTTGTAGCGTCCAGCCTCGGGTAAACCACCGGCTTCGCCGTAGCTGCGAGTCTCTGACGGTCAAATCGTCGTTTTCGTGGTGCGTGTAAACATCGCTTAGGAGGACGTAGCATTTGCTCGAGCGCCGATACCATTTAAACATGGAATTGATGGCCTCGCTCAGTTCCGCGCTGCTGGACTTATCGATGCAGCATGTGTCAACCCAAAAGTATTGCAGTCGGTCTTTCTTGGCCTGTTCTCCGCAAAAGTGGAGTTTGTCGAACGAGGGAGAATTGTCCGTAATGAATCCAGGCGTTGTTGAATTAATGACGTCTTGGAACGTCGGCTCCTAATCGTCTCGCCAGGTATGAGACAGGACTGCAAAATTGGGAACGTTGCGATCGAGGAAGTTGATGAAGCTTAGGCTTCCATCGTGGTTGAATCGCAATAGACGCATGGTTGCGTGATGGAGGGGGGGTCGATGGGAGGGGCGGGGTATGAACAACCAGCGTTTGATTAAGAGAGAGAGGGGTCGATGGGATGCCCGATCGAAACTTACCCCTCCGCGGCGAGCGCTGCCAACCAAAAAAAAAACACAGTATCTAAATGTTGCGAGTTGGTATGATTTGGAAATCAATTTTAAAATATATCCATTCATTCAGAAGTATGGCCCATTATCAGATCCAGGTTATTCTGGCCCCTTCAGAAGAGACGCCCCGAGGCGTAAAGTCTGTCTTCCTTGCCGGCACAACGACTAAAGTTGACGCGATTGACTGGCGAGTGGCTCTCGCTGCTTCGCTATCCGAGACAAACATCACCGTTTACAACCCCTATCGCGTAGATTGGGATAATACGTGGCGTGAAGACGTCAACTTTCCTCCCTACCGTCAGCAGGTTGAGTGGGAGCTTGACAAGCAGGAAAAGGCCGATATGGTGGTCATTTACTTCCATCCAGCCACCCAGGCTCCTATTAGCTTGCTCGAGCTCGGTTTATGTGCGAGCAATGGACGAGGACGATCGTGTCAAGCGGAAGTGTGATTGCGACGAGATTGTCTTGACTCGGTTGTCCACAGCGTGGATTGTCACAACGGAAGAATTGTGCCCGAACGGTTTGTCTTCTTGACTCCGTTATAAGATTGAGTCAAGCGATCGTTGCTCATTGGATCGCTTCCTCATTCTGCTTCCTCGTTCCGCTTCCTCATCGTCCACCATCCCATCCCATTCGATCCTCACATTGAGATACAGCTGATATATCGTGTTGATCGTCAGTCCTTAAAAGATGGTGTAAATCTCGAAGCTTCCTGGCTCTGCGTTCACCGGCTGCGGCCGAATGCTCGTATCCAGGCAGTGGGCGGGCAGGGAGTTGAACATTTCGGCTGTATCTCATCGACCGCTCCATCGCTCGTCTCCCATCTTCCCGTTGCGGTCTGCTCGTCCTGCCCGCCACAAGCCGTATGACGATCGTCTCATCTCGCAAAGACACGGACCCAGTCGCTCATCTTGACCCGACCGATGTGCTCGGACCGCCGAAGACCGGCACGAACAGCTCTTTGTTCAACTTTTCCACAGACAAAGACGTCCTTTGTTCATTGGGGCGTGCTCCGTCTCACCTCTGTTCTTTCACCACCGCGTCTTACGCCTACTTGGTTCTTCACCCACATCTCACCACGCTATCTCTCTGTCCTTGACAAAGCCTCTTTGTTCACTCACCAGCGGCGGAGACGTCTCACCTCTGTTGTTTCACCGACCACGTCCCCCACTTCACCATCGTTCTTCACCGACCACACCGTATCACCAACCGCACATCATCACCAACCATAACGGTTCTTCCCACGTCTCCCTGACATAATGTCCTAAGCCATGCCAGTCACAAACTCGCTATCAGATTCAGCCACGGCCGACAGGCCCGTTAACAGAGCCATGGACAGACCCGACAGAGTCAGCATGGACAACGTGCCCGGCTCAAATACGCTTCTCACCCGCAAGAACTTGGCTCGCCTCAACGCTCTGAACGGCACCGAGGACAGCACCAAGGACGACAGCAAGCATAGCGCCTACCTTTTTGACGACACAGACACTAACGACACCATGAAGCATACCTCCACCACCGATTCCAGCTTCGAAAAACGTGCCTACGGGAACGGCTTCTGGGAGGTCCCCTCCACCCAAGACGTCAGCACCGCCAGAACCCGTTTCGCCCAGCACCGTACCAGCCCCCAACCCTCCGAGCAAGCCCATCAACGATACCGCAACGATATATCCGAGTCGTATAACGAGGCAGCAGTGTCGTATCTTGTCCAGTCGGATATTATGCGAGATTATAGATACGACTGTAACTATGGCAGACACCTTAATCGAGCCATCACCGAGATTCCCACCCAGGATTTCAACGACGGCTTGTCAAACGCTGAGCCCGACGTCCTCGAAGGCCTTAAAACAAGGGTTTTGCCCGAGCACCTGCACGATAACGCCCTCCACAAAAAGAACTCGCTCTCGTTCTGTCACTTTGCGGCTGAATTCAAGCGCACTGATGGCAATCTCCACCAGGCGAGACTGCAGGCTGCGTACGATGGCGCCATTTTGGTCAACGCCCGGGAGCGGGCGCTGGAACGGGCCAGAGCCGACCCATCGGCAGACATAGCTGCCCTCGACAAGGCTGCCAACGAAGTTGCTGTCTCCACCTGCGTCACCGACGGTAAGGTAGCCGAAGTATACGCACACTATTACGACGGCGAGTACCACCAGGACATGGTAGGGTGCGAGAGCTTGCTGGACTCTAGCCGAGGCCGCGAGCTTATCCGCAACACTCAAGACTACGCACGGGGCAAGTCGTACGAGCTGGCCAACCTGCTAGGTGCTGACTTGGAGGAGGAGGAGGAGAATGTGGTCGTGAAAGCCATGAAGGCCGTGGTGAGATGGTTTTGGTGATTAATGGTACCAGTAGAGATTGGCGCAGGCGCCGTCTTGCAGGTCAAGATGAATTGACTTTGTTTCCTGCATCTGTCCGTCTTTGTTACTGTGCATACCCCCAAGTGCTGCTACGACCGATCTTCGTTCTTCCGTCTCGATCAAGCTCGCTCAGACGTCACTGGTCGCGTCAGAGGCCAGGGGCAACGTCAGAGGTCAGGGGGGGGGGGGGGCGCGGGGGGGGGGGCGGGGGCGAGGGGGGGGGGGGGGGGGGGGGGGGGGCCAGGGGCATGGTCAGGGAGGTCAGGGAGGTCAGGGAGATCAGGGGCAGTGTGACTCCTCGACTCCTCGCTGACGACGACTGATATCGCTGTCTGTCATACCCTCGACTCATCGCCCTCGCATCGCCCTCGACTTCCAAGACCGGCCCTCGAATCCTCCTCGACCCATCGCTCCTCCTCCTCACCCATCGCTTCCTCCTTAACCCATCGCTCCTCCATCGCCCTCTGACCATCGCTAACGATCACATGTCGGAGCTAGCACTCGAATCCAGATCGAGGGCTAGCACCATCGGCCAACTGCTCTCGACTCATCCTCGAATTCGTCCATCGCTTGACTTCGCATTCCATTCTTACCCAGAGGACTGAGGTGTCATTCTCACCCAGACTATAGAATCAGTGTAATTATTATTAGTCTACAGAGTGCAATAAGGAATCTCCTGCTTATCGAAGGCTCTAATTAAGGCACTGGTTAGGTTATAGGCTTTAAGTTTATCATGAAGCCCACGAGCTTCTTGAACTGCTGCCGGAGCAGCGAGAGTATCATCATGACGCGGTAGTCGCTGAAACGGCCGAGGTGGGTGAGCCCGAAGACGCTGACCAGCCGCTTATCATAGAGCGACTTGGTCGTCGCCACGTCCTCGAGGAAGCCGTACTTCTCGCGTGTACTTCTTGTAGTCCTCGGTGCCGAACAGCGCGTGCCGCATCCCGAACATGGGGCGGAAACCGAACAGCATGTCGAAGTACGACGCGTCCTAGATGTGCCCCTCGTTGGGGGTGAGCCGGATGATGGGGTCGTACCGCGCGTGCAGGGAGGGGAGTTGGGCCCATAGGCGGCCTTGGCGGAGGATGTAGAGGGCGGTGTTGCCCCAGTTGGAGGGGAGGAGATTTGAGATGGTCTCTGTGATCCCCATTGTCTGTTGACGACAGGTATACAATAGATTGTTGCATTGGCAGTTGTAGTAGTGTGGTCTCTTTCACCTATGTCAGATGGGCAGGGAGTTGACTCTTTATCGGTAGCTCTTTGTATGATTGGAAATCATATATCAAGATGTGGCCTTCCCGCTCGATGGAATGCTGACACGTATGAGAGGCCATGAGTGTGGCGTAGGTGTCGGTTGCTCAAGAACTTTGACAGGACATGCTCGGGAGGGTTGTGTCGTGGGAATGGAGCCTTGGCCAGCTCCTCGGCCTCCAGCTCATACATCTTGCGCAAGACGTCTCGGAAAACCTGGAATGCCCCACCCCCCCCAAGCATCCGCGGGTGCTGGGTGCAGTATGTTCAACTCATCGGATTCTATGATATGTTGTGCCCACGTATTGCCAATTAAGGTTCTCCAGAGTACTTGTTCGGCCGCCTCTCCGGTCAAGGGGTACTGCGGTGGAAGCTGGCTGGCAAGGATTTCAGCCTCCTCGATGACAGAGTGGAAATATGTTCCGAAGCCGTCGGGCAGTGCTGGTGAAGAGAGCGCGCTGAGTGTTGAAATGCTGAACCCTGATAAGTAGAGGACTGTCCCTGCCGTGGCGATGCACTTGGGCATGCCTTCAAGCCTCAGCCCAGCGCTGTATTTGAACAGGCCGTTCGCCAATGCCTCATATGCAAGGTGTGTAACTTGCATGAACCCAAGAGTCCGAGAACGGCGTAAATTTTATCTTCGGCTTGCGTTGTGACAAACGTGCTCGAGAGAAGGAGCAAGTCGGAGAGCTGAAAGCCGACGCGTTTTCGAAGGGAACGACGTAGAGTCAACAAGACTCCAAAATTAAGCTAGACCAAAAGTCACAGTGTTCGGTTTCCCCTTTAGTTCTGCTTCGGCAACCACATCATGTCTTTGCACCATCATCTGCTCGCTCATGTCGAGGCCACCGGCGCTCAACACGGTAAAGTTCGGGATCATTGGTTGGCCGCCGAAAACAATGATAGGATTGTTCGATAAGACAAACTCTTGGATGATCCAGCCACGGTACCAATAGCGGTGTTGTATCATTTTTTGCACTGGTATCCCATGCGTCCTGCAGAAATTGTCCTCCAAGTCCAAGACCCCCGGAAGAATGGGGGATGCAGATTCTGATCCGAGATGTGTCGGTGCAACAAATGCATCCCGATGAGCGACCTGGACGAAATATATTCGCTGAATAGCCAGGCCAAGACTCGGCTTGCTGTTTTATAGATTTCCTCCATCATTCTGATCTGAGACCTTTCTCTTTGGCCTCTTCTTGGTTGATGCAAATAGAATCGATCTAGAGCCACTGGGTCCTCAGCACGGATGCCTTGCTCTCGAGAACTCTTTTCACGTTCGGCATGACGTTGATTGTTTCTGTACCAAATCGAACTGGCTGATCCATGGTCTGTCCATCCCAGGTGTAGGAGAGAGCGTCGTAAGGAGGTGCCCGGGATAGTTGAAATGTAGCCAGCTCGCAGATGGGACCACGTCCGAGGAAGCTCTTCTTAAGCTTCAGAAGTCGAAACTCCCTTGCTTCGGCGTTTAATTCCGTATACTTGTACCGCCCTGATCTCTTGACAAGTGGGTTAATGGAGTGCGGCGTAAACAGTGATGGAAATCCAAGAAGTGATACCAAAGCGCTGATGAGATGTTTCTTCAGGAAAAAGAAAAGACCCAGTAGAAACCACGACACTCTCCATATGACCTTCCCTAGTGCTTTCACAAAACCCCACATACGAGGGAGCCATCGGACTGCCGATAGTCCTAGCTGGGGATGAATGGCCAAGACGGGGACGATCAATAGATCACAGCTAGCGCCAAAAACCACACAGTAGAACAAACTCCAGAAAAAAAGGCCGGCCCAGACCCTGGATGTGAGAATTAGGATGAATGAAGTCAAGAATGAAAACACCCAGAGCGTGTCCCTGATAACCATCTCGAGGGATGCAAGCGGATCCGGCCCGTGAATTCCATCGCTGGTGAAATACTGAAAAACACGAAAAATGCAGAACCAGTCACGGCCGCGAAGAGCCGTGTGCGTGCCTAGAACCCACTGCCACAGATTTAGCTCGAATAAATTGGAAAGTAGAAGAAAGAGAGTCCACCAAACTAGACCAGCCAAAAAGCTGTCGGTGCCGATCTTGACGAGCTCCCAAACTGGCTTTTTGAACCACAGGTACAGCGTCGGCAAATTCTGAAATGTAGCGACGATCGATGTCGTGAACCGGTCTGCCGGGATGGAGGAGACCGTCAAGTTGTAATGACCATGTTGAGAGATATGTGTGCCGAAAATAGAGCTCAACCCAGCGGAGAGACGGACTCGATTGATCTGACACCTTCTGGGACTCGGATACAGATCGTGTGGAGCGGCGATGATCAAATCATTGGGTAATGGAGGGAAGAAATAGGAAGCTGCCACCCGAGGCCATTGTGCTTTTTCGGATTGCAACGACACCATGGCCTGGGGACTAAACACCCGCCGTTGCCCTCCGCTAACCGGGGCCATGGCCAACGACGCTCTTTCTAAGATTATTGGCCTTTTGTCCGAGCCATCGGACCGCAGAGCAAGAAACCCCTCACCAAATCCTGTCCTCTCCTGTGAAATAAATCCAACGACTCTCATTGCGCGATATGTGTGAGGGGAGCTGGACACCCTCCCGTGCCGCACATCTTCGACACCAATAAGATGTGTGTTCTTTAAAGGTAAGTTTCCTGTCAAGCCAGACACCTAGCCACTTAACAGTACCTAGCTCGGCCACAGCCCACAGGGTGGCTAGTGCCTGGGTCCCGGGGTTCCTACTGCGGTCGAACAGTTAGAAGTCGACTTTAAGGGGGTCGACTATTAAGTTAAGGCCCTGGAGTCGTTTAGCCATAACGGCCGCCTTAGCGGCGAGGGCCTGTCGGGTTCCAGCAGGGGTTCAGCTAGTGGCTGTGATAGCAAGGTCGTCCACGTAGCCCAAGTAATCACGTTACCCTGGGAGTCCCAGAGCTGGGCTGATATAAAGGGCCCATAGTATAGGGGACAGGGGGGATCCTTGAGGGAGGCCTTAGGCAGGGGCGGTGCGCTGGTTAAGTGTGACTGTTCTGTTGGACAGGAAGGTCTCAACCCAGGTTGCAAGGCCGAGGGGGTACCCGGCCTGTGCTACCCTCTGGGCCATGCGCCGCGGCTGGACGGGCGGGAAGGCTTGTTTAACGTCTAGTGTGAGGAGGCCGAGCACGAGCTTGTTAGCTCGGGCCGCCTGGGCATCCAGCGTCACGGCTTGGACGAGGTCGACTGCAGATCTGCCCGGACCTCAGAGAAAGCCCCTCCGTAGAGCCTAACGGGCCTATGATTTGCTAGATAAGCAGCCACATCGGGCGTTGAGAACATCGGCAGTCGCATTGTTATCGAGCAGGGACCACACGTGTCTGGCGCTCGGCGAACCGCCTCAGCGCTGGAGTGAAAAACTCCCATGGCTCGCCAACGCGAAGCGGGCTGCATTTTCCGTCCTCATCTTTCCTTGGTCTTGTCTGTCCTCACATTGTCTGTCTTTTTTTGCTTTTTTGTATTCTTATTTGCGTCATTGTTTCCTTGCTGCCTCAGGCCGCGGCTGGCAATTTGCCAACCGCCCAATTTAGTGAACTGTAAGTCCTATCGAGATGTTGTCGAGAAACAGCCCCGGACTAACGAGAGCAAAGCATATGGTGCTGGGGGACAATATGGCGGCGTCTATTCCAGTCGGAGACATTGTTCGCCTGTCTCAGCTGGGGTGGCAGATATACGAAATGGCGTGGGGCGACTCGGGGGCGCTGAGCAAGAGAGGTTCAGCACTCCAATACGCCGCTTTCAGGAGCGAGTTAGAAGCGCTAGACGACTCGCTACAGCTCCTGAAGACCAAACCGGAGATTGAAGATCAGGTCTCGCCGCGCAGCGAGTTTCAGGCGATTGGGTCCCCCTGGCAGATTTCGAGACGGAGAACGTAGCACCGAAGGAAGCACTGGCACCACCACTGGCACGTGCAGCGGCGCCAGCAGCACCAACAGTGCGCTTGGCGTGTCCCTACATGTCAACCCCAGGCCTGTGCCACGCAGGGAGCCGTTTAACAAACATAACAGAACACGTCAGACAGCAACACGCGAGACAGCGTCACTCCCGGGAGCAGCCGCTGGCTCTCGCGGATAACCTGCTTCCCAAGCTCTCATAGCTTTTGGAGAGAGCCTTGGAGAGATATTGCGACATCGACATCGACACTACTCACAACCTCTTATGCATAAACAACCGGCTGGAGAAGCCGACCTTGGAAACTTGGAGAGATGGGTGCATACAGTCTCCATTGATAATACTCAACCCTACGCTAAACCCTAGGTATCCGAAGAACGCCTCTCGCATCTGATCTACCCAGAACTACCAAGAAATAACCCCACAACTCTATTTCAGTCTTCGAACTAGTTCCCAACGATATCCTCTTGCATTCCATCCACTTCAAGGCTGTGTCCTACTTGATCCCCAGGGCTGCAGTCGAACTAAGCGAAAGAGATTAGCACCTTATGCTCTATTCCTCGCCATCTCGCTCCGTACAAGATATGTCTTGCTTCTCCAGGAATGTACGACTTACCCGCAGAAGATCCAACAGACTGAAATTCCACACCAATGTAACACTCAGGCGTACCGATAGGATAAGGTTGCAACAGATCAGGCTGGTGCCAAAAACCATGAGACCAAATATGGAGTATCCCGGACGTGATGCTTGGAAAGTACGAATATTCTGGGCCGGCGCCGAACCATGAGACCGAAGATGGGGTGGCCATCCGGCATTCCGTTTATGCATTCGTGCAGTGGCTCGGCAGTGTATCAATACCAGGCTGTTGATAGGCCGTTTGGGTATTAGGCTGGTGACGAAATGTGAGACCGAAGATGGGGTGGTCGACTCGAAGGTGCATTGCTCCCAGGTCCGCTCTAGACTGTGAGAGGGAAGATGGCGTGGCTGAGTTGGAGGTGTACAACTGCTAGGCCGGTAACAGAGACCGTGAGAGCAAAGATGGGGTGGCCGATTCGGAGGTGTATTAATAATGCCAGACTGTTGACAGGCCGCTTGTGAGCCAGGCCGGCTCCGGACCGTTAGAACGAAGATGGGGTGTCTGATTCGGAGGTGTACTGATGCCGGGCCGGTATTAGAGACCATGAGACCGAAGACGGGGTGGTCTGGATGTGCTACTTGGACGTGCCAGTCGTGCTAATACCACACCGGTGCCGGACGATGAGACCGAAGATGGGGTGTCCCAGTGGTGACGATATGTCAGACAGGGACTAGAGCTTGAGTCTAGACGGGAGCGGCTGAGGGGTGTTGTTTCGGTTGAGACCAGTGTCTGAGAGCGTGACGATGCCGGGACTGGCGAGCTGACTGAGGAATATGGCTGGCTGGTGGTCGGAACCTTAGGTGTCCGAAGAGCTCCGATGGCGCCAGCGAGCGCCTAATGAGACCGAAGATGGCGTGCCTGTCCAGGCTCCTCCGAGGACCGGGAGGAGGGCAGGCTTGTCAAAAGGGCGGCCCCGAGATCTTTTAGGCCATCAAGCAACTTGAATGCGCGAACTCACGAAGAACTGTGGAACTGGTACTCCCCTAGATGTACATACCGGCAGGGACCGGACGCAAAGAAGGATCGTCGTAGCCAGAGACACCGAGCTCGAGATCCGGCTCGGGCGAGGGAAGATAGCGGTTGGCGAAAAGGTGATACAGCCAGCAGAGCTGCTCGCTGGTGTAGACCGCGGCCGCTAGGGTCGCAGCCGGGCATTTCCAGCGCTGCGCGAAGCAGAGGCAACGTAGGAAGTGCCGTCCTCGACTGGAACTCGGGAAGGTCCTCTGGTCTGAGATCAAGCCGATACGACGGGAGGATGGGCTGTCGCGCGCTTCAACGAGAAAAGTACGGCCCAAATAAACGCCCCAAAAAACTATCCAAGAGCGGCTTCAAGATCACCTTCGTGGCGATGTAGCCAGGCACGAAGGGAAAGGTCATGTTGTATAGTACGGCGAAGGACAGGCCGGTTGATGAGAAACAGGCAGTCCAAATTATCTGGATAATGACGCCCATGACGGCCTCGATCCAGATTGGTTTGTCGGTCAGTCCTTGCCAGATTCGATGACGGTCGAGCGGCCAGGCCGATGTCGTTTGGCGGGCAGCCACCCCAGGCTGCTTTTTGTTCATTGTGCGGCTGCCGTGACTATGGCGGGCGAAACGGACGGGTGTTGCTTCGGAGGGAGCGCGGCGATGAACGAAGCTCCCATTGTACCTCGCAGCCTCCACCGAGGTACCCGATCAAATGGTGCAACCTAGGGCATCTCCCCTTATAAAATCTGGACTGAAAGCTTGGATCTTCATTCCGACTTCTCAATTTCGATTCTCCATCCCATAGACCGCGCTACACCACAAGCTAAAATGGCTCCTGCACCCGCTTCTTCACCTTGCCAAAGGAGGCTTCCACTTGGTTTGCATCAGACCCCTTAGCAAATCGCACTCTCCCAATAGGTCGGCGTTCGTTCGAGAGTGTTGATTATTCGGTTGCTTCTTCCTCGCCCAGTGACGATGACGATCTATTCGACATGCACCAGACCCAGTGGGACAACTTCACTGAAGCGACAGAGCTCGACTAGGATGACCTAGATCTGTGTGAAGAGTCAGACTTAGGTGACGAAGATGCCGACTTGAGTGGTGAGGACTCGGGTCCGGGTGATGAAGGCTCAGAATTGGATGACAAGGACTCCTTTGATGTTGACAACTTCAACATCGACGGCCAAGTCCCGCTCTACGGTGGCAATGTGCACCGTAGTTATTCCTACCATCATTCTAACGGGTGTGATTTGTAGGTTTTATGCACATGTCGGCTTGGGTGATCCTCACAAGGTCTTCGGGTCTATCTCGGTACGTCTCATGACAACTTCGCGGCGAAAGGGTTCGCCCCTGAGCCGGTTGACACGCACCGCCTTCCTCAGCACCCGGCCCAGAAGTGAATGGTGTTGCAATCAAAAGAGCGAAAGTCGCTAAAGCTTCGCCAAAATTCCCCACCAAAATTCCCCCACCAAAACACACAGGCTGCTGCTGTACTGCTGTAGCTGCTGCTGCCTCGCCCTGTGGCGAGCCTGGAAGGGTCGGCTTCGGCCTCAGCCTTCCGCGCACTTGCCGTCGTCGTCATCGTCGTCATCGTTGTCACACCAGCGACCCACCCCTTGTCTAGCATGCTGACCAGCCCGAGCCCAGGCTACGGCACCGCGCGCTCGCCGTCCTGCACCTGCCGCGCCTCGCGCGGGAGAGGAGCAATCCGCACAGGACGCTGACCGACGAGGACCGATGGAACATGTGCCGGTACCACGAGTCGCACCAGACCGAGATCGGACTCATATTTGGTGCGGCGCCGGGGGGGGGGGGGGGGGGGGGGGGCGGGTGCGGTGGTCG
>Ga0247765_1000591_pt1 | contig 26436 bp, 23 predicted proteins | sample UWRJL106311C6_FD_179949 | JGI IMG/M metagenome (GOLD analysis project Ga0247765, IMG submission 179949) | Plant litter microbial communities from Arlington Agricultural Research Station in Wisconsin, United States - UWRJ-L106-311C-6 | ecosystem: Environmental > Terrestrial > Plant litter >...
AAACCCCCCCCCGGGTAACGCCATGCAGACTATATGGACACTGTGAAACAGTCCGCCCGTCAGTTTATGTGGTCATGAACAAAAAGAATGGGAAGCTCGTAGTGGCTACAGCACGGCAAGACATGGGTTTGCCATCATCGCCTGACATGGCTGCAGGCTGCCGAAGATTCTGCAGCAGCTTGCAGGTTTATTGATCATGAGGCGTCGGGAATTTCTGCTTGACACGCCGTTTCTTTTCCTTTCCTCTTCATTCCTCTGTTCATTCGTTATACCAGGGCGAGTGAGGTACTTCTTGCCTGTTGTCATTGTGTCGGGATCGGGGGAAACAAAAAGGGACAAAAATGGCACCAGGAGAATATCAGAAACGAGAACAGCCTAGATAGACGGCTTGACCAGAGAGAGACGGTCACTAAAGATACTTATTATTGAATCAATCTAAAACCTGGAAAAATAAAACCTTCCTCAAGTCCAATCTATATGCCCACCAAACCCAAAACTCCCCCCACAAACAATAAAAGCAATCCGCTAATCCATTCATGACGTTATTATTACAGCTCAGTATAAAAAGCAGATGACCTCACACCCAGCACACCAGTCTCCTACTGCAATCTCTCAGTCACTCAGTTGCTCTCGCCCCAAAACCCAACACTCGATCGCCTCTTCTTGGACCCAAGGTAAGTCGAGCCATCGTACGTCGTTGGCGGCACGGTAAGGAAGCCCGACATATCCGTGTAGTTCTGCGTGTTGCCGGCAGCGTTTCCCTGGTAAGGGATATTCTGCGCCTTGCAAATGTCAATGTGATCATCAGGGAAGCTCATACCCTTGAGAGTGTCCGGGTCCTCGATAATGGTGGCCGTCAAGCCCATCTCGACGTGCCACTCAATGTGGCAATGGAATAGATAGACGCCCGGGTTGTTGGCCTTGAAGCGCAGCACCGCGTGAGATTCACCAAACACCATGACGGTGTCGCGAGTGGGCGGCTCCGCAGTGTACCCCGTGTCCTCTCCAGACCACTTGCCCTCCTGGCTGGCACCGCGGTAAAGCACTTGGAAATGGTGGCCGTGAAGGTGAAAGGGATGAGCTGCCGCGTCGAGATTATTGACCACAATCTGCACAATATCGCCATGGTAGACAATGTGGGGGTTCACCTGTCCGTAGATCTCAGCGTTGGTGTTGGCATCGCCCGTTGTCGCCGCCGTGTACAGTGTCGGCGTCTTTTGGGCAATGTACGTGACGTTGTTAAAGCAGGCACGCGGGTATCCGTTCTCGTCGATGCAAAACTGAAAGTCAAGCTTGATGATCTTGTTGTAAGGACCCCAGGCCGCAGCGCCATCGTACGGCTTGAACTTGGCGTCATCCGCAGGATCGATCGTGTGGACCACATCGATGCTGGTCGTGGGCTTGGACGAGTCAACCACGAGGTAGCCAGTGTAGTTGAACGGCCAGACAGGATCTCCGAGCGCCGGGTTGGTGTAGTCCCTGTTGACATCGAGAGCGACAAGGAAGGGCACATTGTCGGATTCGTCGCTTCCAGCCTCCACAATGAAGTCGTAGCGCTGAGCAGCCGCAATCTTGAGCATATCGACCTCCTGTGCCTTGATCGTGGAGGCGTCGTTCATGATGACCTTCATCTTGTGCGAAGCGAAGTTGATGATGGCGCCAGCAAGGGCCGCAAGATTGATGAACCGGAAGCGGTACCTCTTGCCCTTCTTGAACGTGACCTTCGCGCCCTGCCCATCGTTCACAATGATACTGTTGGGAATTGGCGGCTTGAACTCTGTGTTCGTGGTGACTAGCATCTCACGGACCAGGGTTAGGCTTTCATTATGGTACCAGTCCGAGACGGTGAGAATGACCTCTTCGTCGTATTCACCCTTGTGAGGGTCGTTTGGATCCCGGATTATCATGGGGCCGCGCAAACCATCGGGGTATTGTCCCAGGTTGTGCGAGTGATCTCCGGCTGTTAGCATCATATCGAGAAAATCGGATGGCTTAACTCACACCAATACGTGCCGGCCGTATCAGCAAAAAATTGGTACTTGATGGTGGAACCTGGAGGGATGGGGCACTGCGTGACGCCGCTGGGCCCATCCATGAACGGGGTGCTGATCTGGTTGATTCCATGCCAATGTAGACCCGTAGTCTGGTTGCCCAGCTTGTTCGTCAAGTTGATGACGAGTGTGTCGTTGAGATTGGCTTCGATGGTTGGGCATGGCCACTGGTTGTTTATCCCGACAACCGGCCTGCCGTAGCCGTCGGGAGATGCCCATACCCAAGTGACGTCGAAGTCGTATGTGACTGTCGCTGCTTCAATGATTCCGGAGAAGGCAGCGAGCCCAAAGGCCTGGATGCTTGATTTCCGCATGGCTCAGCCTCCCACAGGATTGTCCGAACAAGCCTGTCCGGACAGAAAGCGAGTGTAATGGGGAGGAAAGGGGAATCAAGGTGGGCAGAGGTAGCGGAGGAGACTGATGCGGGAGATGATGAGAAAGGCTGTGAATCGATGGGGGTAATCAGGGGCCATTATATCAACCCCTGAAGAGACAAACAAACCAGGGGACTGGGGCTATCCAACGCATGGTCTACCCATATTCACTAGCTGGGAGCTTCTAGCCAAGCTCTCCGCGAGGCCGAGGGCGGTAGGGGCAAAAGAAGAGAGGCTGGAGCGACATCAAGGTTGGGAGACGCGAGCAGCGAGTGCGACACCATCGATGCTGACTGCTGCTATATCGAGGTATTCTGCTCAGAACTTGAGCACCGAGCGCTGCGTAGATCGCGACCAAGCAAAACTATCATATGCAAGCGTCGACCTTGGTCAGACCAGCCGGTAAGCTGTTACTGGGCTGCATGCTAAACTACAGAAGCTTGCGCTGGCGAGACCCTGACGACGGTTGAAGGGTTTAGTTCTGCTATAGGGATCGACTACAGTCACATTTTTTTTTTGCTGCATCTCCAGCCCACTTCAAGAATTCACTATTGTCCAACGAGGAAGGAGTAGAGCGACTGACTGCAACATGAGAGTACCAGCAGCATGCCGGGGGAGGTGCAAATGGCTACCGGTCAGTCAACTTGCTGATCACCGGGCTGGTTGCGCCACTAGATTTTCATAAGGTAGGAGGCACCACCCGTTTTTCTTTCAACACTCGATAGCTAGCGTCGAGCAATCCATCCTCCAACCGAACTCAACGCCAATGGCTGAAACGGCCCCTGCGTGTACCTACCGGACAGAGAGGCAGTTCTTTTTCACCGGTCCCTGCACAACCTGCTGTTGTTTTCCGTCCCCGGGTCCGTTTAGATACTTAGCGAGTAGATGCTGGGTGGTCTGGGACCGTTTCCAATGCGTCCCGCGGCTCGCTGCGGCTCGCTTTCCGACTGCTTTGAATAAAGAAAGTCCCACACAATGACCCAGTATATCCCACGCCTTCTGAATGTAAAGCTACTGCAATGGATGGTTGCAGCCGATCCAATCATTCCACGGCGTGGCAGTGCCACCCATTTCACCACTCACCCGCCACCATGCTGTCGGAGCGCAGCCTGCCGCGCCGAGGGCTGAAAACTTCACACGACTCCGAGCTAGATGAGTGGGTGGTTCTGGAATGTGACCGCCAGGGCTGATGCCAGTGCATTGCCGCACCATTTTTCTGGTGCTATCGGATGATCAGATGACGACCGCTGCGACAATCGAGACAGGAATGTAGGAGGGGGGTTGCTTGTCCCGATAGGATCCCGAGGGTTCAAGGTTGTCTGCCCTCGGATTTTGTAGTTATCTGGATCCAAGACAATTGTCGAGACACTGCGGTGACGCACTGATCCATCATGTGCATGGCCAAACCCCACTGGTGTCGCCGATTTTTTGTGAAGTGCTCCCAGTAGCCGGGGTGTAGCTCTCAATACGTGGGCAAGTGTACACGATCAGTCCAGTGTCGTGCTGAGAATGCGAGCTCCTGCGTCAAGTAGATTGAACGAACTCACCCCACGGATGAACCATTGATATCGCTGGCGGGCCCCACACATCTCACTCATCTATGAACAAGTCAGAAACTCGTGGGCGACCGCCCACCACCAGAAACAATGGATATCAGCTAACCTATCCCGAATACAGGGTCATGATCATACACTAAGTGCTCAACTGCTCCGCCACCATCTTAAGAATCTCCTCCGTCTTCTTTCCCGCATTCTTTGGGTCCTTTGCTACCCGCTGCCAATGTTCGCCATGCCGTGGGTCGTTGAGCACACATTTGGACACCAAATCGGCCCGCTTCTCCTCGGTGCCGTGCTGTATCAAAAACTTGTAATACCACGCCCATGCGTCTCCGGCGTCACGATCCAACAGCAACGCCTTCTCGAACCAGTTTTGCGCCCGATCGAGCTTGCGCTCCGCCCAGAGGATACGGGCCGCCGTAACCAGCAAGACCGGGTCGTCTTCGACCTTCTTGATGGCCTCGGCCAGAAGTGGCTTTCGTTGTGTACGTGGTTCGAGCTCGAGGATACGCTCCGCCCATAGCAGGCCGGAGCGCGGCATCTGCTGGAGGGCGTTAGACATGAGCGATTTAGCCTGGTTGAGGTTCCCGGCCCGGCGTTCAACCCGGATGAGCTCGGTCCAGAGCTCAGGGGACTTTGGAACAGCTTGGCGGGCCCTGTCAAGGACAGAGCGTGCCTTGACAACATTGCCAGAGCGTTCCTCGAGGCGGGAATACAACAGCCACATGGGCACCGACGATGGGACCGCGCGAACACCGGTGCTGTATGCCTCGCGCGCCTCGACTGCTTTGCCCAGGTCTTCGTAGATCTGACCCTTCATCATCCAGAGCTTGGGCGCGCCTGGGAAGAGCTGAAGGGCATCCTGAATAAGGTCTAGGGCTGCTTCATTGTCGCCGAGTTGCCTCTCAAATGCGACACTGCGCATCCAGACACGGTCTGTCGGGGCGTTCTGCCGCGCAGTCTTCAGAAGGTCACGAGCCTGGTCAATAAAGCCGTTATCGGCTTCAAGCTTGACTGCTGCAAGCCAAATATCCTCATTGTCAGGGTTCTGCTTGAAAGCACGTGCCAGCACACGTCGGGCTTCATTGATCTCGCCCGCCTTCTCCTTGGCAAGCATGAGCCAGAAACCTTCGTAGTGGGGACACGCCTCGACTGCCTTTTCGAGAGCTCGCCAGAGATCGTCCTTGGTGCCATGATTTCTCTCCAGATCGACCGCCGCTGTGTACAGGCTCTTGCTGGTAGGAAAGACGCGGAGAGCGTAGGCGTAGATAGCCCTTGCCGTCACGAACTTGCCCCGATTGATGCTTGACTTGGCGTCCTCCATCCACATCTCCTTGCGATCGTCATCTTCGTCCAGACCCCACCCGAGCGTCTCAGCGATGATGTTGTTGCAGGTGATGACAGCCCCCTCGTCCTCGCATTTTTCAGCCTCAGCAATCCATTCTTCGCGCTTGGGCATGGCATTGTGCTTGGCAAGGAACTTGACACCATTTCTCATGACGGGGACCTTGGTACCTTCCCCGACCTGCTCCTCCAGACGAGCAGCGGCAATCCAGAGTTCGTGTGAGCTGGGAAGTTTCTTGACAGCCTTGTTGAGCACCTTGCGGGCATTGGCTGGCGTCTCGAGACGAGCCAGGGCTAGCCACAAGTCCAAAGATCCCGGGATGAGTTCCGTGGCTTTCGCCAACAGCATCCGGGCGTCCTCGACGTCTTCCTCCAGATTGACCGCTTCTTTCCACAGCGCTTCTGACTCTTGGTTGTGATCCAGAGCTCTGCGGATAACCTTCTTCTTGGAGCGGGGATCGTTCTCCAGTTTCATAGCTTCAACCCACAGCTTCACCGAGTTGGGGTTGGCCTGGATGGCCTGCGCCGCAATGATTTTCGCGTTGCGGTTGTCGTTGAGATGTATGTTCTCAAGCCAAATATCCTCGCTCTTGGGACAATGCTGGCACCCCTTAGCAATCAGCGTCCTGGCAGCGCCTGGTTTTCCCGCAGCAATTTCCAACCGTGCAGCAGCAATCCAACTTGCGGCTTGCTTCGGGTTCGAGTCCACGGCCGACTTCAACATCTTTCTGAACTGTTCGATATCTCCAATGCTCTGCTCGGCTCCTTGCGCACTCGCCAACGATGTCAGATAGCCCTTCGGGTCGATGCTAGTGGCGCTTCCCGCTGTGACAATGCCGCTGCTATGTGACTCCTGCTCCAGACGCGCTCGCAACACCTTGTCACGGGCTGCGCCAATCTTTGCAAAGTCCGTGACGGTGCCGTCCCTGTTCCCCTCGGTCGACGTGCCATCATCTGCAACTGTAGTCCCGAACTGACCCGTGTCTCTTGCCGCGGCGAGGACGCTGTCGGGAACGGCGTAGAAGCGCTCCATGCGGGCCTGTCGCGCTCGCTTGGCCCTCCCCGTAAGGTCTTTGGGGTCGGGAAGGCTGGCCCACTCTTCGTCGGTGACGGACTCGAGGGCGCGTTTCAAACCGGCAAACTGCTGTTGGATCTTTGGGTTCTTGCGCTCGTACTCTTCGAGATCGGCTTGCTCTCGTGCTTCCCTGTGCGAAATGTCTGGTCGGTATCTCTGCTCATCTAACTTGCCTAGATGATAAACCGGGTGCTCTCGGGAGGGAACAAAAAAGGAAACAGTAACTAACCTTTGCTTTTGGCGGCGACGCGCCATCTTGTCGTCTACATCCTGCCATATCCGGTCCGCCTCTTCATCGTCCTTCTCGTAAATACCGCCTGCGAACAGGCCGACCTCATTATCTGGATCTTGGTATCGGGCCTCATCATCGTTATTGTCGTCGTCTTTTGACTCGGTCAGCCCGAGCTGAGCTGATCGCTTCGCAACGGCAGCCTTGATTTGATCCTCACTAGGGCCATCCCGCGCTGGCCCCAGATCTGATCGCGTTGTGAAGCCTGTTGCGCCACGGCCGAGACCCGCAACATAGTTCTCTGGCGCCGGTTGGCCGAGGAAGTCGCGTCTGCTCGCCATCGTCTCGGATTGCTGATTGTTCGTGAAGTTACAGAAAATGTCAAGGTGTGTTGCAAGATCCCAGCATAAAAGTTGCCTGGCTTGCGGCTCTCGGGTGGGTCCTAAGAAGAGACCCACACTCACAGTGCACCACACAGTGCAGTATACACAACTTCACACAGTGAAGACCCATGTGATCGTCCAGGTCCCGCACGACCCAAGGACATAGGGTATATTGATGACCGGTATCATCTAAATGTTAACTTATACAAATTCACCTGGCGTCTTCCCCGTCCGCGTGTTTTGGAACCGGGGCTTTGGGCCCTGACTTGTCCAATCCCTGCCAACAACTTCCATCCCAACCTTGACTCTGGTCAACGGCACCCTTCGATTCCCCTTCGGCCGCTATCCCTTTGACATCGCTCCAGTACTCGAGCCTCCTCACCTCTTCGTCCGCATGTTTAACTGCCGAGGATAAATTCTGGACTCTTTTCGCCACGCCTTCATCATTATCCCCCTGCTTCATCTTGTCCCTCTTGGCCACGGTCTGGTCATACACATCTGTCAGTCTTGTCAGCAGCGCCCGCCGCGACGCTTGAAACACAAAGAGCGACATTATTTCGTGCATGACATCCTGTAAGCCAGCCAGCTCGTCCTCGGCTGTCTCCAGATAGATGTCCAATGCCTCAATTTTTTCCCTGTCAATCCTGGCCCGCCGCAGGACTTCCAGCAGGCCATCGGCCGATTCGATGACCAGAGGCAGTTTGTCCCCAACCGTGCTCATACTAAGTCTGCTTCCGCGGTTACTGGCCGCCCGGCTCGGGCTTCGCTCCATTTCAGAAGAAGGCCGGATTGTAAAATACTCGAGGTTGAGCATGTTCGGGTCCTGTTGGGCGTATCCCGCAACTTTCTTGACCCGTTTCCGGATCCAGGCCCGCCGGCGCACAAAAGAGTTCCACCATCTCGCCTTGTGCCACGAGAACTTTCTGGAGAACATGAAAGAGTACTCCCATCCATCTTCGTCCACGCCGTCTTCGAGGTTTATCTTCCATTCTGGCCATGCCCACTCCCAGCTGGGATCTGGAACCTGAGCTGTGTGTATATCAGTTGGACTCGCCTTGTGAGCATAGTTTGTCCACGCCGGAGGATCGAGGTTGCCTAGCGCCTTGGACGAAAAGAGGGCCATGCCGCAGAGGAAACCTCCCCGCTGGTTTTCATAGAGGATATCGATGGCGGTTTCGGGTGACTTGGGTTTCTTGGCTTTAAGCCTTGCGATTTGGTCAGCGTTTTGTTGGCCGACATCTGGCTGCGGTGTTGGTCCTGAGTGGTTGTTAACGGTAGTTCCACGCGCCGAGCAACAGTCAAGATGACCTCACCTTCCACGTGGACCGAGGGACCGCTCGTCGTCGCCGACTGAGATTCGGTCCTGTTCGTACTTCGGGGTCGCTCAGGCTCGCCATCTCCCCTCCTACCAGCCGCATCGGTAGTGTCTGGCGGCTGTTGAGGGGGTTTAGAAGACGGCCCCGCTATGGCGGAGGCATTCCCGCGCGACGAAGTGCGGGAAGAATCATCCTCTTGGCTCGAGGTGCTCGATGAAGCGTAGTGGTCGACCAGATTGATCTCATGGTCGAAGTCGCTGTCCTTGGGAGGCGGGACGCGGCGCGACGAGCGGCGGTGTTTGACGCGGGGCATGTCTTTCTCTCAGGAGCTAACAGTGGGGTTTCAACGGCATGGCAGGCGCATCGTGTCGGTGCAGACTATTCGAACGACCTATGCATCTGTGTCGGACAGCCGTTGTGAGGGATGTCGTGACCTCTCCTCGATGTGGGGATGTGAGAACGCGTCCTCGACAAGAAATATCCACACCCCAATTCCTCAACTAGAATAACAATAGGCCCTCCCAGAAGAAAAAACAATAAAGAATCGGGTCGATCCTCGACACAACCAAGGCTCGGAAGATGTTAGATGCCAGGGCTGAAGTTGGTCGCGCGTCATGATGTAATGGGGCAGCCTGCAGCCGACGCCGCAGAAGCGACGGCTTGTCTGCGCCAAGACCACCGAAGCTCCCTGCTTAAGTGGAGAAAAAGCATTGCTTGATGCAAACCCTCGATCAAATGCGAAACTAATTGAACTTGACGGGCGAAGAACAATTCATCCCCCTTCGAGCAGTCTTCGTGCCTGACAGGGCGCGGGGCATTTTATAACCCAGAAGACCACTGCTGCAACCATACCCATTCATCACTCACGGTGACTCTATCGCATGCGACAAACAACCTTCCGACTGGAGCCAAGTCGGCAGCTCTGCGCTTGCCCCCATGTGGGGACCACCCGCAGCGAAGCAACGCTGGCCAACCCCGCCCTACGTCATGCTTGTGAAAGAGCTGCTTCGAGGGGTCGCAGCGAATGAGATGGAAGCACGCACGCCAGGGAGTCGCACCACGTAGTTGTAGCGTTAGGGGATTTATATACAGGGCAATGGAATGCGACTGCTAGCTACCTTGCCTTGACCCAATGACCAGCAAGTGCGGGCGACCCTGAATCATAAATAAAACCGACGCTTTGCCAATTCTATTCCCTTCATCATCCATCGACTCTACTCTTTCATTCTGAACTGCAGCCCATCGCATCGCGACAGCGCAACTACATCTCACCAAGCCTTTGCTCGATCCGTGCAGACGTCACCCTCCATTTCAAAAATGTCCAAGACTAGAGTCCCCGTCCTCATCGCCACCGCTGCCGCTGGCGGTGTCGGCTACTACCTCTACTCAGCAGGCGGCTCACCCAAGGTCGCCGAGAAGCAATTCGAGAGTGCGCTTATCCCACCCCTTCCATTTACAAGAGCTAACATCCCTTCCCGCCAGGCGACGCCCATCGTGCAGCTGCCAAAATCCGAGGCGAAATCGGTCATCCCCCGCACATTGAAGGACGCAAGGAGGGTGTCAAGCTAGGCAAGCAGGTTGGAGCCAAGATTGATTCTGCCGTATGGCTCTCCCCCATCCCCTCGTATTTTCGTGTTTGTAAAGGAGCTGGTCTGACAAAAGCAGGTCGAAACCGTTGACAAGGATCTCTCCAAGGCCAAGCACGAGACGGAGGCATACGCTAAGAGCGCAAAGGCCGAAACTCTCAAGAAGATTGACGAGTTTGATCGCAAGGTTGAGGACGGCGCGGCCAAGTCCAAAGGTTATCTCTCGTCGTGGTTTGGGAGCAAGTGAAGATAGTCCGGGATGGGTCAAAGTTTTTCATATGGCCTGCGGCATCAACGTATGGTAGGAGTTGTTTAGTGGACAAGTTTGATTGGCTTTTTTTTCTTGTTGACGATGGCGAAAGAGGATTCCTGGAGATCCCACAATGTATATTCGGCCAAAGTTCCACGTCGCGGAACCTAATCTGATATCGTGTTCCTAAATCTATGACCGATCTGCCCATGTCCCATTAAGTCGTTGGCTCGGTGCTCACAGGGAGAACCGACTAAATGCGTGCTTGAACGGCATCAAGCATACATAGCACCAACATATGCTTCTAGCATGTCTTTGGTCCATCTCCTTTCTATCCCCAGCATTTGCGATCCGCACAAGCTCCTTCTCTGTTCAATTGGGTATTCCAACCAATCCGGCCTTTAGTGACAAATAAGGAGGAAGACCAAATGTTCGCCATCCTTCCCACAGCCCTCGATGTGTTAAAGCCCAATGCGTTCAACCTTGGTTCGTCCAAGGTAGATATATAATGACACGATGCTGTAACCCGTCAACTCGCCCTAATTAGAAAAATAAAACTGTGCAAATTATGCCAGCAGATGGGGTCATGAGGCTGCAGTTCCGTGGCGCCCCTCTTGTAACCAGATGGAAAGCTTCAGTGGAGCAGAGTGAGTTAGGTGGCGTGCGCAAGCAATCTACCGTATTCCCGATGGGCTTCTGTATCGTTTCCGCGTTCGTGCTCTGACAGGTGCACAACCACCGTCGGTTCAGCCAGGCCTCTAGTCCGCATCGGCCAGTTGCATAATAAGTCGAGCGGCCATGTCGAGGAATGGGAAGGGGCTCGTGACCTCTTTATCCTCCAGGAGCTTACCCTCGGGAGTCTCGTACCCATCAACCTTAAAATCGACTAGGTACACACCGTGCTCCATCTCGTAGATCTGGATGTCCATGCGCATGGCTACCACTTGGCTCGAGCGGCCTCCTTCACGGGTTACAAAGACATTATCTCCAAGATCGCCATGGCCGGACGCTGCTGAGTGTCTCTTGAGAGCTGTTACCAGTTAGCTTTGCTCCAGGGCAATGATTAAGATGGTCGGGCCTACTCTCGGTAGTCCAGCGGATCTTGATGTGCCAAGGATCCGCTGGCAGTTTGTAGACCTTGGTTGGGTCGATGCTGGCTGTGGAGCCTTGCTTCCGGGACCGAGGCGATTCGGTGTATTCTTCGTCCTGCTCATCGCCGCTATGAACCTTGTCGTAGTCTTCATCAATAAGCCATGTTGCCCCAAGTTTGGAGAGCGACTTGTAGATACAGACAAGCGCTTCCCACGGCGCATTCCTTGACCGGATGCCAAACTGCCACCGAATCGGCTTGTTCTTCTTTGGTGGGTTGACAGGCGTGAAGCCTTGAGGCCGTTTGTTTGCCTCGTCGAGACGAAGTTGGCTCCTTGAATGGGGCTTAAGGCGGCGGAGTGTTTCCTCCTGGTCGGCCTGGCTCCGTGGCAGTGGTAGAGGATCGGGGTCGCTTGGTGTAAGGTTGATCTCGACGCCAGCGGCCTTGGCTTTCTCCCTCTCCATGAAAACCTTGTGGTACGTCGGTAGGCTGCTAGGTAACACTCCGACTTTGCTAATATAAGGCTTCGCCGAGGCAGCAGTACTGTTCGAAGCGATGGATCTGGCTGACGACATGGTGGGATCTAACATGGGGCTTACATTCGGATCCTCGGGGGCTCCGGTGAGGCCGGAGAGTTCGTCTGTCAATTCAGCATGCTGTCCGTCTGCTGCAGAGAGGCCAAAGGGATTGTCGGTTCCGAGGTTTGCTTCGAATATGTCAGGTTGGTTGCTACGGCCCGAGGCGCAAGAACACAACGCAGACGAGAAACATATCCATGAGGGAGAAAAATTGAAATTGAACTGGAATGGCTAAACTTACGGTTGTTTTCCATGAGCTTGTTCTCACGCACAATCATGTAGGCATCCTTGATCGCTGACGGTTCCTCGGCCTCTAAGGCCTCTTGCACATCACTCTTGCCGTAACCCATCGTCTTGCTGATCTTTTCGGTAACTTCATTGTGTAGCTTCTCCTGGACCTGGCGTGGGGCCTGAGGGGCGATGTCGCTGACCTTGATGGCCTTGTTTAGGTCGATACCAGTGTTGAAGAACTCCTCGACTGGTGGGTGAAGATAGGCTGGCAAGTCCTTGAGGAACCACGGGTCTTGGCGGATCTCCTCGATGGTAGCACGCTGGACGGGGTTAACGACAAGCATCTTCTTGATGAGGGCCGAGGCGCCGGGACTCAACCATTGCGGGATTACGTAGGTCCCGCGAGCGATCTTGGCAAATAAGCTGGGAATGTGTTCATCGTCAAAGGGCAGACGGCCGATGAGCAGGACATAGAGGATCACACCGCAACTCCAAACATCGACCTCGGGACCGGCATATAGCTTCCCTCCAATGACCTCTGGGGCAGCATAGTTGGGGGATCCACAGCTCGTCTTGAGAAAGTTTCCGTCGCTCATAATGTTGCTCAGCCCAAAGTCGGCCACCTTGACGTTGAGGTCTCCATCCAGCAGCAAGTTCTCGGGCTTTAAATCGCGGTGGACAATCTTATGGCGGTGGCAATACTCGACGGCACAGAGCATCTGCTGGAAGAAGCGGCGGGCCTCACTCTCGCCCATCTTGCCATGCTGCACAATGTAGTCGAACAGCTCGCCGCCGGCATACTCCAGCACCATTATAATCTCGGTCGGGGTCTTGATGACCGTGTACAGCTTTATGATGTGAGGGTGTCGTAGCAGCTGGAGGTATTCGATCTCGCGCTCGACGCGGCCCTGCATGTCGCGGCTGATGAGCTTCTTTCGCGGGATGATCTTGAGGGCAACCTTCTGGCCGGTGCTGCGGTGGACAGCCAACTTGACCTTGCCGAAGCTGCCCTCGCCGAGCGTCTTGACAATGTTGTAGGCGCCGATGCGCTGTTCGGTTCGCATCTTGTCACGGAGCGGGGCGGAGCCCGTTTCGGGCGCCATGACGACCGTGTTCATCGACGACTGTTGCGCAGTCCTGCCCGACTGCGACTGCTTGTTGCGCCGTATCTGCGACGGCGACAGCGAGATGGACAGCTCCTCGTCGTCGTAGTGCGCCATTCTCAGCGAAGCGAGCCCTGTTCAATGTCGTCGGAATGGCGTGTGGGTTGTGGGCTGTCGCCGAGCGGGTTTGTGGAGAAGCAAGGGGACCGTTGCTGCACCAACTGCAAGATACGTCAGGCCCTGCCCAAGCGGTTGTGCACTTTTGTTCGAGATGGAGCAGCTTCCTCCCTTTCCTCAGCGTGCAGGCGGTTACTGGACGAAACGACGAGGGGTTTGGCGGGGGCCGAACCATCGATTACTCCGCTGTGGGGACTTCACAGCGATGCCGCTCCAAATTTGTGCGGCAGCTGACAGTCGGTGCGCGCTTCGAGCCTGGATCACCTGGACACTTTCACCCCGCCATACACCAACGCAGTGCAGTTGGCGCAACGGGACCGCAGGGGTTCTGTTCTCGACCTTTCCAATATTTCGAAGTCCTTGAAGTGCACTCAAGTCTTTGCAGTCCAACGCGGAATCATTCATGTGGGGTGGAACGGCCATCATAGGGCAGGCGCTGGGAAACCCCTTAACCGAGGGGTATTCGGAAAACACAAACCCCTGAAGCGAGGTGAGGTGCCTCTCTTCCAAGCAATCCAACACAAAGAACTGGTATTTTACACACATTTTCCACGAGTATTCCTCCAACTAACGCCTCTCGTGTTGTAACGAGGACCACGACCGGCCTCCACTTTCATTTCACGCTAACAATCATTCAGGGGTTGGATTGCAGATTGCCGATGATCGACAAGCATCCCCGGCCTCGGCATCAGCCGGGCTACACCGACACATGTCAAGCAATTCTAAATGCTCTTCCCGTTCTCAGACTTTCTGTTCCTCTTCACGAAGTCGTGCGATTAATTTCTCCCTCAAAAATGGGCTCAAACCGAGGCTGTCATCATGGGGTCAGGATACGATCAATCATCAGAAGGCTAACCTGAAGGGGACTCACATTCCCTGGTTCGTCACCATACGATACGTCCCGCTGGGTTGGTAGTTGCCAATGATATTGCCCTGGCCATCCACCTCGACGCTGCCCATGATATCTTCCGGCCTAGGCGTGGTATTATGAGCGGCAGCGGTGCGCAACGGACTGGGGCAACACTTACCATGCTATCCTGCCAAAGTCAGGAGGGTTTCGTGCGTCACTCAGATGAACCCAACCCCCGACGCCTGCTCCTCCAGCACCACCCTCCGCACTTGCTCCCCCTGCGCCAGTGCCAGATCCTCTTTGGTTACGCGACTGAATGAAGCTAAAGCCTCCGGGCGATGCGAATGCCTTTGCCTGGCTCTGTAGGTCTGGGTCGTTTTGGGCATGTTTTGCCAAGACGTCGTTCAAGATCTGGAGAAAGCGGCGGTTCTCTCGAAACGAGTCGGGAGTCGGGGGTATGACATTTGAGGTACCAATTGCAACTCCGGCGTTGGGAGGTTTGGTATCAAGGAGGGAGAGGAGGTAGGTACCGGGATTTCGAGGGTTTGGGAAGACTTTCTACCAAAGTCAGAACAAAAGTTTTCCAGTCTCCAAGCACCAGCTTCAGCTCAATTGAGACAATCTTACAATATTTGGATTACTTGAAAGAGTCGACACGCTCCGGATTGCCCCCCGCAGCTGGGTCACTGCGTGGGAACGCGACAAAAACATCTTGGGCAATATGAATGGGATTTGACAGGAGCTCAGTTGAAGTTCAAAGCTGAAATTGTTAGCGTTGACGATTGGTGATATGATGTCAACCGTGCAGCTCTGGTTGGCACGGGCTTTGTGGGGCTAATTCCCGCCCCTCTAACGCGAAACAACGCGCTCTCAGCTCCCACTTTACGCGACTTGCCGGATAGTGACTGAGCAGAAACTACAAAATCGAAAACGACTGACATGCACCTTTACATCAACTTAAGGTTGTACAGCTTGGAAAAAATCTGACAAAATGATGGAAATACAGAGTCCCAAGAAAAAAACGCAAAAAGGGCAAGCAAATAGCCCCGAAAAGGGCTCGAGAAGAACGAAACCCATGGCACCACTTTTCGCACCCAAGAAACTTCCTCCGTCAAGCGCGATACCTTCGTCCTCACCAGCCTTCGGGACACCAGTTCACCCGCTCAAACCGTTCCAAGCGCCTGCGCCTGCAAAAGCCGCCATTCTTCCCATCATTCTCCCTCCAGCGACTCTCCGACCACTGGCCTTCCGCACATTTACCAAGAAATATAGTCTTACCTTGACCTCGTCGGCGCTGCAAGAACTCGCATCCTTTATCGGAAGGCATTGCGGGTCGGGATGGAGGGAAGAAGGTCTCGCCGAGAAGGTGCTGGAAGAGGTGGCCAGGTCATGGAAGAACCGCAATGGTGGTGTCATCGTTGACGGGGCGAGCCCAGAGCTCAAAGACATCTTAAAGACACTCGAGGGGAATATGAGTGGGGGTAAGATTGTCAACGGACCCAGGGGGTTAAGTCGGGAGAACAGCCTGACCATGGAGAATCCTCGGGATTCCAGTCTGCTCAAGACACAGTTGGGACTACGCCCCGTAAATCTCGCTCGAGAGGATAGCCAGTCCAGCTTCGGCATGTCAAGCCTGGACTTCGCAGATCAGCCCGATGAGGACGGCCTGAACGACGCCCGGCGGTGGTTGAAAGTCATACCTGCGTTTGACCAACCACGGCTTACATATAACATGGGGAAGAAACATTTTGAAACGTCGGTTCCCTATCTGGGTGTTGTAGTTCTCCCACTTACTTGATACAGGGAGGCGTCGAAACCGTCATTAATACCCCCAGCTTCTCACAAGACGGAGGCCTTCCGAAACAGATTCAACGTGATACACCAACGGCTCCTCCGCAACGAAGCCTTCCAGATCTCGACCGTGGCCAATACCCGAGTACCATCGCTCAAGGCATCAGGGATGCAAACGCACAAAATCACACCTATCGCCAACCTTCTCGGCCGCCACGGCAGCAGCCACATGCTTCTAGGAATGTTGGCTGTGCTCCCCACGGGTAACCTCGCCATCAGTGACCTCACAGGCACAATCGCGCTAGATCTGTCTCATGCTGTTGTGATCCCCGATGACTCCGCCTGGTTTACGCCGGGCATGATCGTGCTCGTAGACGGCTGCTATGAACAAGAGGAAGAAATGACCGGGAAAGGCCTCAACAGTAGCAGCGGTGTTGGCGGCACCATTGGTGGTCGTTTTCAAGCCTTCTTCATAGGTCAACCCCCCTGCGAAAAACGCCGCGCCACACTCGGGGTTAGCGGTCCGGATGGAGGACCTGACCATACCATCGGAGGAGGCTTTGGCTGGGTTGACTTTTTAGGAGTCGGCTCCGAGCGTGCCGTGGGAACTCGCATGCGCCGACTTGAACACAAACTCCTTCTCCAGCCTTCTCTGGCCGACCCTGCAGCGCCTCCAGGGCGTGGACGCGTTGTGCTCCTGGGCGAACTTGCCCTCGACCAACCCCGCTCACTCCAGGCACTGAAAAAGATACTCGGTCTGTACGCCACCGACCCTGAGGGAACCTCCCCAATGACATTTGTGCTCACCGGCAACTTCACAACGCACGCCGTCATGGCCCGTGGCGCCACAGGGGGCAGCATTGAGTACAAGGAGTTTTTCGACGCTCTTGCCTCGACTCTCGCCGACTACCCTACCCTGCTGACAACTTCAACCTTTGTTTTCGTCCCGGGAGACAACGATGGCTGGGTGTCTGCTTTCGGCGGCGGCGCATCCGTGCCCCTCCCTCGGAACCCTATCCCCTCCCTCTTCACCTCGCGCGTCCGGCGTGTCTTTGCCACTGCCAACACCGAAGCCGGTCTCGATAGCCGTGACGGTGCCGGCGGTGAAGCCATCTGGACCACCAACCCCAGCCGGCTGTCCCTGTTTGGGCCCGTCCATGAAATTGTCCTCTTCCGTGACGATATCTCGGCCCGCCTACGACGGTCTGCGGTCCGCCTGAAGAAGAAGAAATCCGACGAGCCGCAGTCCCAATCACCGGAAGATGGTGACGATGCGATCATGACTGGAGCCAACCCCACTGCTGCTGCTACTGGCGAAGACGCCATGGAGGTAGACGACAACGAGAACGACTCGCCCGGGCCACGGGCCAAAGCGCAGACACAAATACCAAAAAAGGATGCCATCCCTTCTGACGTTCACGCCGCAAGGAAACTTGTCAAGACTATCCTCGACCAGGGATATCTTGCGCCGTTCCGGAATGCTACTAGGCCGGTGCATTGGGACTATACCGGCGCGCTACATCTATATCCGCTGCCGACGGCGATTATGCTGGTGGATACGACGGCACCGACGTTTTGTGTCACTTATGAGGGGTGTCATGTCATGAACCCGGGGAGCGTCTTGATGACGGGGAGGAAGGGCGTGGCGAGGTGGGTGGAGTATGAAGTTGGGAGGACGGGGAAGGTCAGGGAGTGTACCTTTTAGGACAGCTAGATGTTTGTTCACACGCATGGGGTGGGGGGGATGGTATGGCGTTAGAATATTTTTCACCTTCTGAGGGATTGCATTGATAGTACATTGTAATGGATGACTTGACGATAACTCCAGCCCTGACCATGTGGTGATGTTGGTGAGTTGGAGAGAGTCTGAATCTCAAGCAGGTTGAGGGGTGGCGGCTGGGCTAGAGTAGCAACTCACTATCTTCAATATGGTGATTTCCCAGTCTGTGTGTCCATAGGTACGCAGCTACTATCAATCAGGTGGGTAAGGGGTTTTGCGTCGAAGCAGCGCCACGGCCGGGTCGCCGCGGCAGCGGCCGTGGCAAAAGCACTCAACTTCGCCCTCCCCTTCCCCATCATTTTCCCAAAACAAGCCAAGCGGAACCCGCCGGTCGGTCTCGTGTCCTAGTCCGATTGAGGCGGGCGGATATCCTGTGCTAGTTCAGCATGGGGGCCAAATCCCTTCCCAACGGGATTTAAAGACTAGCCATGCTAGGATGGGATAGAATGGGATAACCGGATTGCTATACAACGCACACAAAAGAGTGAGCGAGTGAGTGGGGGAGCGCTTACGAGAAATACATGTAGACGACGACCACGACCTCGACCATCACAGGGGAAATATAAAAGGGAACTTTAACCCTACTGGGAAAACAGCTGTTCAGCCCACCACACTTACTTTACCAACCTACCTTACCTTACCTTACCTTACTTGCCTACCTGCCTGCCTACCTACTTGCCTACCTAGGTACCTAGGTGCCGTACTCATCAATATCTTAACCTTCCCCTCAACCAAGCCGAACCAAGCCAAGTCGCCTTTCACCCTCCAAACATCCAATCGTCATGACGTCCTTGCACATTGAAGTCATTGTCGCCCTCGCCATTGGCATACCCTCGTTTCTCGTCGCCGGTCTTTCCCTCTAGGTAGCTTACCTCACCCTGCCCATTTTCCGTGCGCTTCATCATCGCCATCGTCATCGCCAGAACGGCTATTTTTTGACGCCGTCCCCGACCACCTGCGGATTCCCTCCTGAATTCTCACTGTACGGCGATAATAGTAGTGTGGTGTTGGGTTATGTTAGCCTTATGACTGGGAACAGAAGGGGAGTCAAGGGGATATGAAGAAGATAGGGGTATATATATATATATGTGTGTGTGTGTGTGTGTGTGTCTGTGTGTGTATGTTGCGTATTTTGATGTTTCTCTTCCGGATTTGGGAGTTTGGGTTCTCTATTTTTGGCATGATCAAGACACCAGGTTTTTCACTGTCGTGGATACATTTATTTCGGGTTGGGTTTAGAATAGAGCACCGTCCCTGTTCTCCACAAGGGAAAAGTCGTGGGCACTGAAAAGGATTTACTTTACATTGCACTAGTGTCACCGTTGTCGTCTCGAGAGACACAAATCGGGACACCATCCCTAAATCTCTTTCGCATATCCACAAACTAACTACCCACACCGAGTCCGCACGTCATCAGTTGAACCCTGGGTAACCATGCCCGGGACCTCTCACCGGGGACGCCCAAGCACGGGCACCGCTCTCCTCGGCAAGTTCTCGTAGGGGCTTAGATCCTCGAAATCCCCGTACACCGCCGACAATAGTAAATTGCCTTCCAACCATGTGCTTCCCGTGTCGGGCTGTCAGTGCGAATACCAACTCCCGGGTACTATCGATAGACAGTGTATTGACCATGACACGATGTGATCCAGGTGGCGCATCAACGGAAGCCATGAAACCGCCGGCTCGCAGGCTGGGTAATACAGACACATCGTAACTTGGTGTACCCTCAGGCTGGATATGCGTGGCTTCCGTGTGGGAAATCCCAGCGAGAAGCTCCTTGATTTGGTCGAATAGATTAGGCTCGGAGGTGTCTTTGGGACGGAAGAGATACATGGCAATTTGATCATCGAAGCTGTCACCATCGGCCCCAGGCTTTCTTCGGATACCGAATGAGACATAAAATGGCTGAATCCCACGAATGCCAAAAGCCGGACGGAGTGTGATAGCAAAGACGCTGATGGTACCGACATTGAACACTGTCCTTGCGCCATCGACATCCATCAAAAACGACTCCGGGCTCAGCGTGAGTTGGCTGACAGTCCAACAATCTGGAGTTGTCCATGTGACTCCAACTTGTTCCAACCACTCCGATGTCACAACGGCAAGGTCCCCAAAACACGGAACGAGATCAAGAACAGACCCTAGCTCTAGGCTGGGCAACTCCGGGGCTGAGGACATGCTGCGCATGTTCCACGGCTCCAGGGGAACGTTTTGAAAAACCAGGGAAGTATGAGGGCGTAAGGAGCCGGACATTATCCTGTTCGGCACCTGGCGTTGGCGGATGAAAATGGATCGGAACAAGCTTGCCGTATCAAATATTTCCAGATCGATAACATGGACATGGTGGGGAGTGGTGATTCTGAAATAGCGATCCCCCTCGGCATTAGCATCCCGAACTAGTAAAATGGCCACCCGGGTAAGCTGCAGGCCGCTCTGCCTCTCCCGGCAGTTCAGAGCAGCGATGGCAAAACTCTGACCGGCAGCTATGCTCCCACTTTGCAGCATAATGGCTCGCGAAAACATACTCATATTCAGACCGTGCTTGGTCATGACCGATAGGGCTCCCCTTTCCTCGCCTGTCGGCACTATGCTCGAGCTGTTGGCGAAGCATGCTGGAGACGGAGCCAGAACCGTCTCTCGGTCCCAGCCAGGGCTGGTCCACGCAAGGATCGAATGGTCATCAATGACTCTCATGATCTCTTCTTGAAGTCGAATGAATGCCTTTTTACCTTCCCCGTAAAGCAATGGCATGTTGACGTCAAAGATGCCCAAAAGACAATAGGCCGTGTCCTCTTGCCGCGAGCAGTGCCTGGCTGAAGCCCAGAAAAGCCTCTGCGCGACGCTGCACGCATGAAGCGGCGTCTGACCACAAAGTACATCAGCGGGAACCCCCGTAATGGCGGCTACAAGCGTAGTTATCGAGGAGGCGCCAGGAAATGATTCGCTCGCCTGGGGTATGGAATAGTCAATGTGATACATTTTGCCGATTTGCACCCATCTCGCGCCGTAGAAAACGAGGCTCGATGGGGCAATGAGTTCCTGGAGTGTCCATCCGCGAGTAAACCAGCGACTTCTTCGAAAGGCGTGGACCCATGAATCCAGGGCAAGGTCTGGGACTGGGACGTCGATGAGATAGACATAGCAAACTTTGGACTGCGTGTACCAAGCGTACATGGAGTTGATGGCTTCCGAGAGCTCCGCACTGCTTGTCTTGTCGATGCAGCATGTATCCACCCAAGCCCAATCGATCCTATCGCCTTGAGCTTGTTCGCAGGTCAGGCGGATTTTGTCGAAGCCTTTTTTGGACCGGACCATGTCGTCGACGTTGACTCTTTGCATTTCCTGAAACGACACCTCCTCTTCAGCCCACGTGTGGGAGAGGATGGCGCACTCGGGGATATCATCATCCCAGAATTCAAAGAGGCTGTAGTCCCAGACGTTGATGAGTCGCATGGTGTTGAGGTCTATTGCGGTGGGAACACACACTGCGGCGACTGTTCTGAACTCGAGCTGGCCACGTGAGTTGCTGGAGGCTGCGAACTCGGAGCTGGCCGCGTCTGAACGCGGCCGAAGACGAAGGCAGCTCCATCTTGGCACTCATCGGTGGCTGCCAACGAGGACTCGGCTGGCGGATCAGAAAGTTGCAGAGTCAAGACTCGGGAAATTTGTGAACAGGAGCCAATTCAATTCAATTCAATTCAATTTATTTTAGGGTGGCCCGCCCTGGCCGTAGGCCAGGGTTAGCAGTGCTACCACCTGAGTGATTACGTAACACCCACCCGCTAGTTCGGGTCTCGCTTCCTCCACTGCCTACTTGCCGCCCCAGGCGGTAAAACGCACTAAGCCAACCTTTCTTACGCCGGTAGGGCTCGTAAACCAACCTTAGCCTCTACTTAGGGAAGAACCGTAACGCCTGCCTCCCGACCATTACCTCGTACAGTTCCTTGGTGCCCAGAACTGTTCCTTTCCTTCGTTTCCCCGCCTGGCACGCCTCCCGTACCGCTGTTCGGTATGCTGCCAGCTCCCGGTAATACGACAGGTGTTGTAGTTCCTATGGTACGCCGCAGCTATATACCAGGGTTCCCTCCTTACCGAACCTCCTTAAATAACTTACGTACGGGCCGTACCCCGTACGGTATTGTACAATCTTGCCCATCCTGGGCCTTGTGGTGTTAAGGGCGTCTGCGCAAGGGCCGAGCCCTAAGCTAGCGTACCGCTTGGGCCGGGCCTTATTCCACCACTCCTAAACTCTCTGCTCGTGTCGTTTCTTCGCCGCAACTTTGGCGTACGCGTAGGTGGGGAGCCCCCTAGGTTCTACCCCCGGGGCCGTAGCGAGTTTAGCCAGCTAATCCGCTCTTTCGTTACCCCTAACCCCGGCGTATACCGGGCACCAGTATAACCTGGTGCCGGGGTATCGTAAGCCGTTAAAGGCCCTTTCCACGGCGGGTTAGCTGGAGGGGGAGAACCCTTTGCTCACCGCGTTTACTACCGCCTGGGAATTGGAGAGGACTAGAGCCCGCTCCTCGGCGGCCGCCAGGTCCAGCGCGACCGCTAGGGCGACTACTTCCGCGTCGAACACTTCGGCCTGCCCTAGTTTCCCGCTAAAAGCCTCTATCTCCCTACCGTTCTTCCACACAAACACTGCCCAGCCGGCCTCTTCGCGACCCTTGACCTTGGACCCGTCTGTATACACAAGCGCTGTCCCCAGCGGGGCTTTGGCCTCCAGTTTTTTAATTACCTGGAGCTGTTTTTCCTTACTTGGCCACGAAAGCCCGGCTAGTAGCAGCCGGTCCGGAGCAGGGGGACTCCGCCGCTGGGTCTTCGTCGCCCCTGCTTAAAGCTCCTGTAGGTTCGTACGCTTAGGGGCCGCGTTCTTCCTAACCTTAGCCGGTTGCTACAGCCGTCCGAAGGCGTGGTACGGAGAGTATACGGAGGCGGCTACCAGCCTAAGTTACCAGCGCTCCTGCCTCCTGGCGACTTCCAGGGGCGCTAGGAGGACGCCGCTTTCCCGGTGTAGCGCCGCCCCTTGCGTGGTGCGATACGCTGGTACTACCGCTCTGGCCGCCTGCTTTAGTGACTTATCTACTGTAGCCAAGTACTAAGCCTAAGGCTTACGTAGCCTTCTCCAGACCTCTGCTCCGTACAGGGCCACCTCCCCCACGCAAGCTCTCGCGACCACCACCGCCTGCGCCGGGGGGACCCCCCTTACCGTCTTGCTAAGCCCACGTAAGTACGCCGCCATAGCCCCTGCCTTACTAGCCCAATGCTTAACGTATGCGTCGAACTTTAGCCGGCTATCGAGCCAGAAGCCGAGCCACCGCACCTTAGTCTTCGGGCGTAACGCCGGTAGGCCCGCCACTAGTAGTAGCTCCAGGGGTATAGTCGCGCCCGGGGTTACTACCAGGTACTCCGTTTTGGCTGGTGCCACCGGGCAGTGCAGAGACGCCAGCGTTTCCAGCACCCTACTTACTTTCGTAACCAGGCCCGCTCTCATCGCCGCTGGCATTCTTACGCTATACTTAACGAGCACATCGTCCACGTACCCGAAGGAGTCTCGTCCACGTACCGCGCCCGCGAGGTAGAGCATGAAGAGAATCGGGAAGAGCGGCGAGCCCTAGGGGAGCCCCCTGCCCCACAGCCGTTGGCTCAGGAAGGACTGGACCCACCGGTGAACAGGAGCCAAACTCGACTGAATTTCAACATCAAATGTGAAGAACTGGGGTGGACCCTAACCCTGTCCCATCAACAAATGTCAACGTCATGCCGCTGCGGGCCGAGCTCCACCTCAATTTCAATCAGTGGACCCCAACTTAATCTGAACCTTCAAGTTCACCCTTCGCCCGCAACCGTCAACGTCGCGACTTCCTAGCCGCCCGCGAGCCAGCGCAGCCATGAAACCCCCGGGTTCCTTGTTGAGCTGCGCAACTCTTCGGCCGGCAACTTGAAATCGACTCCGCGTCTTTGAGCAGCAAGCATGTCGGCAGCCTCGCTGTTCCGCATCGTCTACAATGTCCTTTACTACGTTCTTTACCTCGTTCTGCTCGCCTTCCTCCTCGTCACCCCCGCCGACCTCATCAGCCAAGCGGTGCAGCACCAGCAAAATTACAACATTCTCATCATTGCTCTCTGCTACGTCGTGACAGTGCTGTTGGTCATTTTCATCTACGCGACGCGACTCTACATCAACCGCTCCGTGCTTGCGTCGATACCCAAGTCATGGATCCCCATCGAGAAAGAGGATGTCCCTCGCGACGTGCGCAAGATGATCATTGAGAGCCTGAGCAGAAGCGCTGCCGTGGCGTACGAGGCTAGACCACGTCTACCAACTGTGGAGCCGGCCGAAGAGGTCGCGGACCATGGCCCGCACGAGGACGAGGTCAAGATCGGGAGGCGGCTGGTTTGGATGCAGAAGCTGAGGAGGGGCGAGAAAAAGGTTGAGTCAGAGGAGGCGGTTGGTATCGAAATCCCGAAGCACCGCCCGGTCTGGGGAGAGATTGAGCACGCCGGCTGGGCTTCTCCCACGTCGTCCGACCTGCCTAACTTGCAGTACGACACGGTCATCTCTGAGCTGCCGAACCTTATTGAGGCAAAGGCACTGACGCTCGGCCCCCCCGATCCCACGTCGGAAGCAGAACCCCCTCTATTAGACCCAGAGGCTGTCGTGCTTCTTCAACGACCCGACAGTATGGGATTGCGCGAATACCTAGGCCATCTCACTGAGCTCGCTGTACTTGCGCCGCTACCTGTCACTGGCGAGTTCCTTGCCAAATTTGAATGGGCGCGGTATTCCACGCGTCCCATGTCGCAGGAGCAGTTTCGCAGCCTCATGCACCTCTTTGCAGATATTTTACGGAACATGCACCCATTGAGTCCGGCTGCCATTGTGAGATACGGGGACGCTGACGACGACGACTCCGACGGGGCGCCAACAGAAAGCGATATCGACAATGACGCGCCGCGAGGTTCAGGCTCGTCAAACTCGAGCATAGCGGAGAGCCAGAAAGACCGCCGCGGTCAGAGGATTGTTGCTGACAGACCCCGGCCTTCAACGCCCAGTACGGCAAGCTCGGGAAGGGTATCGCGCCCCGGAGTTACTGTACGAAACTCGTCTGCGCATACGTGGCAGTTCCGCACAGCACCAACGACGCCAAAGAGCCGGCACACAGGGCTTTCTCGGGCGTCAAGCACAGACAGCTTTGCACAGACCAGGCATCCCTATCCGATCAGCCAGCCTTCTAGTGCCAGTTTACGTTCGGGTGGCAGTGGTGGCTCGGTGATCCGGCTGGCAACCAGCGAGGATGCAACTGATCTGCCCTACGTACTGAGGTACTCGCAAAGTATGTAAGATTATGAAGGACGGATTATGAGTCTATGATATTGTTTAATGTTAATGTTTGGTCTTGTGCGGCTCTGGCGGCATGTTGAATGAGAATGCGGTGAGCAAAAGGGGATACAGTCTCACCGAGCCCCGAGTTGTCGTGGCCTGGGGTCAACTGTTGGACTGGTTGTGGGAGCGGCTGAGAAAATCGATAAAACTATCGGCAGTCTTCACGTCTTGTTTTGCATCTGCCGGAAGGGTCGGGAAGCGACCCGATACCTACTCTGGACATGATTCGCGAGTTGTGCTCACTTGGTGTCGAGGCATATTATAAGGCACATTGTGCACTTTGGAACGACAGTCGCAGCCTTGTCAGTGACGCATGGCGGGGTGCGTCCAACACGGCAGCGCAGCCAATGGCGAGGGTGGAACTGGATTGAGACAGGATTTGCTGTAGTCGAGGCCTCCACTTTGAGGCTCAGTCACGCCGTCCATACTTTTCAAGGAGACACGCACGACATGGAGGGTCGCACAGATTTTGGGGGGGAAGGAGTCTGGGCATTGGGAGGGTGGGACGGCAATCCGCTTGGCCAGTGACATCATTGCCACCCCGCCTCCGACAACCAAACTTGTCGACTGGTTCTAATGGCAAGTCATTGAGACAGCGAGGGATCCGCCCGCTCTGGTCGGGCAAAGCAAATAGATATGTGCGTTGCCGTGGTGCGACAGTTGTGTTCCCTCTTCATCCCGAAGACTTTTTGCCTTGTCCAAGCAATTGCCTTGTTTTCCTCGCGAGTTCAATCCTCAGCCTTGTTCGGCCGCATTTAACGTATTCTTTCCTCTCTTCTCGTCTGTTCGCCCCGAACTTATCAAGTAGTGTTTAGCGAGCATCACCAACCAGTCTGGGACGCAACAGACGGTGGCAGAGAGCTTGTCCAACACGTGCATCGCCCGACACCTGATCTATAACAACCACCAGTCTGTTTTTCCTGCCATTTCTTTCCGCCATGTCCTACGACGGCTCCGACGACGACCAGCCTTCCCCACACAGCTTCCATCATTCTCGGTCCTCTTCATCTCACAATCATCACAACCATAACCACCAACGCGATCTCTCCCCCTCATTCCACTACTCGGGAGGTTCTCCCTCCCCCTACGCCGCCGGCGCCATTCCACCCCCCTCACAATACGAGCCCCCTCTCCATCCCGTCCCCCTCTACGCACCAATGGTCCCCCCTTACTATCCATCTCAAGAACGAACCCTCCAGCCTCCTCCTTCTCGTCACCACTACCATCACCGGGCACACTCGGTCCCCCCACCTGGCAGTGGCCACCGGGGGATGAACCTCGCCCA